>Ga0247770_1000560_pt1 | contig 35203 bp, 33 predicted proteins | sample UWRJL136409B6_FD_179943 | JGI IMG/M metagenome (GOLD analysis project Ga0247770, IMG submission 179943) | Plant litter microbial communities from Arlington Agricultural Research Station in Wisconsin, United States - UWRJ-L136-409B-6 | ecosystem: Environmental > Terrestrial > Plant litter >... | reverse complement strand
TCAGCGGAGCTGACTGGATACCTGGCACTGCCAGTACGCCAGTGAGCCTCAGCCACCAGAGTGACGAAGCCTGAATCCTGCAGAATAGTCTATAAAGAAGCCTCTGGCTTCCAGCCAGAAGCCAGAAGAAGAGGAAACACAAGCAATACAATCACACAGTTGCAATCCAGAGTGCAGTGCTTCCAACAACCTGTCTTAAACGGGCACTGCAAGTTTACGCACCACTTGGTAAGTTGTAATTAACGATAATATTATATATTACTTAAACCAGTATATGTTATACAGGGGAACCTGCATATAAGAATCAAGTCCGTGGCCGGATTTTAATTCTTATACAGAGAATATTCCTGTGGACAGAGGCCCCACAAAAAACGCGCTTGGCAGGCTTGGCAAGGGGCTGGAGCATTGAGGGGAAGATTGTTGGACTGTTGCCAATAGAAATTTATTGCGAATCTGTCTGCCAAAAGGCCTCCAGGGTGCCTTGCGCCCTATTGCCAGCCCTCTGGAGCCGGACCTCCGTAACCCTCCGTTGTACCCGCTCCAGAGCACCCAGATCTGAGCCCCCTTCTTGGACCTTGAACTGAACGAGTAGATTAACAGCCTGGAGCGTAGCGGTAATAGAAATTGGCTGTGGAACAAGCTGCTCTCCGTTTTTTTCTTCTAGCTTACGGGCCTTAGAGAAGGTCTCGGCGATGTGTTGTAAGAGCTCCTCCCTAGAATTAGCAACAATTTCGTCTGGTGGGTTGATGAAATTGGCCATATCTATTACTTCCTTGATCCGGCCAGCTGCCTGTAGCTGTTTGGCCAGTTGGTGAAGGTGGGCCTCCTCTGAGAACTTAGGGGGGCACTTTTCTGGCCCGTAGTAAGGCCTAAAGAGCTGGGAGTGCCTCTAACAGTTGGCGATGGTCTCTATGCTCACATCGTTCCTCCAGGCATCAACGCACCATCGAATAGCCGTTAAAATGGTAGTGTTTTTGGTCAGATCGATGCCATCGAGAGTTTGAGAGACCATCTGTTGCAGCCAACGCTTCCGGTAATGCATCTTTAAGTTGTTAATGATGCCCTGGTCTATGGGTTGATATACCGACGTGGTGTTGGCTGGTAGAACCTCTACCCTGGTGTTCTGAAGCCCTAAGCCCTGAAGGCCACCCATATCTTGTAATTGTTTAATTGCGCTGATGTGGGCTGAAAATCCATTAACGAGTAAAAGAACGCTCCTGCCAGCCATCTGGCCATTAAACCGACGTAAATACTTGATAAATATAACCGCCGTCATCTACGCCTTTTTATTATACTGTTCAATAAATGGAAGGCCTTGGGTATTTGTAGAATTCCTTCCAAAAGGTCGGGGGTTTTTGAAGTGGCCGATAATCCAGAGGTCTAGCTTGTGAGTGCCGTTGGCGTTGGTTGTTGGCAGCAGTGTGATCCTATTTTTCTTCTTTTTGCAGCCAGACTGTGCCTTTGTTGCGAGGGTATTGTCTGGAGCCTGGAGCCAGAATAACCCTGTTTTATTGGTGTTGTAGACATTGCGACTCTTGTAATTGCTAATAACCCCGCGGATCCGAACGATCTCTTCCTCACTCCCGGTGATGTCAGCGGAGGCCGCCTCGCCGCTCTGCTTGTATTGCTTGATGCGATGTTGCTTCTTGAACCCTTGTAGCCAACCGTTTGACCACTTAGGTTCTGGGAGGTGTTGGAAGTCTGGCATTCGGTACCAGAGCGAATAGGCGGCTTTGCATATTATTGCACTGGTAACTGGAAGCTTGAGAGTCTCCATGTGGATATGCCACTTGTATAACGCAACTTCGAGGATTGGATTGTTGGCAGAAAGGTGTCGAGAGCTACCAGTAGTGCCGCGAGGAAAGGACTTTTCGTCAAGGTAAGCGTAACGGTCTTCGAGGATCTTGCAAACCATCGATTGCGTAAATGGGCGTTGGAACTCTCGTGAGGCCCACGTAGCGATTTGGTGTTGTTTGAGATGCTCATTTTGGCGCGCATACTGGCGTACTTCCTTCCGCTGCTTGTCAGAGACCGGCAATCGCTTCTTGGGGGCGTCCATAGTGTTAGAAAGATCGCAAGAATCACAACTGAAGCGAAGAGATTGATGGAGAGGTGCAAGGAGAGGGAGAGGCCAGAACTCACCGCTGTTTTCGAGGATTACTGTGGGCGGCCGCGGAGCCGGAGAAAACACCGTAGATTAGTTGTAAGAAGAAGAAAGGTTGGCCAGTTGTTTGCAAGAATATGCAAACATTCGAATGCTTTGGAGCTCGGAAATCCAAAGAATTACGTGTTTTGTGGGGCCTGGCGCGCAGTCAGGTGACGCTAGCGTGGTCATGTGATTACCTGACCCTAAGAATTTTGGTGGCTGACTAAGCCGTATTTCTAAGAATTATTCCAAAATCCAGGAAATTCTTACTTCCCATACAAAATTGCTCCGTGGCTAAAAAAAAATTCTTATAGGCTGGAAATTCTTATTGATAGTAATTCTTATGTGCAGCTTCCCCTGTAGAGATGTTTTAGATGTGTTTTAAGGCTCGTAGGGGATGGAATTAACAAGTTCGTTAAGGAAGGGTTTCACTACCATTCCATTAAAATCTCCTTTTCACAAATCTTAATAATTCTTCAGCCAATTAATACGCTATAAAATATTATTTCAGTTAAATTGTCCATTTTTGAAGCTCCGTACCAAGTTTAAAGGTAATGAATCGAAGGTTGGTGAAAATCGTTCCAGCGGTTCATTTTAAATATGTGAAATCGCGATAAAAGGCAGACCGCCGGCAAAATTAACCTTAGCCATTTCATAAGCTAAAAACTATCAGAAAAGTACATTATGTACAGCTTATAAAAGCAAACCTTAGCATATATTTTAGATTAAGGTTTTAGACTTATTACTCCAGATCTCACAAAGTGAAGTTGGACTTTTATGTGTTTTGGGGCCGGTGACCTGGAACCCGATTTCGCGTCAGTGAGCCACAGACCCTATTTTTAAGTGTAAGTCGGCTCTATGGACCCACAGTACATTGACACGGACCATGTTGTGGATTTTGGCAGTTGGCGCGAAGCGCGGGAGAGAGGCGCGCGCTCAAAAATGGGTCTGTGCCTGCAGAGATAACTCCCTTGGCACCTCTCCTTTACAAGCGTAATCTTGCTAAGCCACACAAGCCACAGGCCTACCTCGCAATTTTTAAAAAAGGTAACTAGGAATCCAGCGACACCCGTTTCGCCTTCTACTGTAACATCCTCACTTAGACTAGCGATATTAGCAAAAGAAGCATTATCCGGCGGATGACTACATCATAGTGATCTCATGATGAAGACATCACCCCGCACGCCACAATGGCAGTCTCACGAACATGATTCATCGAAAAGATCATCGGTCATATTGATGACGGAAAAGCCGAATCTCATAGCTAAACTCCGCAAGTGGCAGCTTCTTCATTCCTCCAAGACACGAAAGCTCCTCGGCCCCCTGAACTCTTGGCAGCAGTTTTTTAGGGTCATCGCCATTTTAACGCCCCCTGAGACCGTCTCCGAATCATCCACGGTCCGGGCGAGACAGGGATTCTAGAGGACTTCTAGAAACTTACGCAATGAGGACTACCGCTATTCGTGGCGTGGCATCGGCTGATCCTCGAGACCCAACATTTCGGTTCTCTAGAGGACTGACTTGTGAGCCCCACACTACGCCCTATAAAGGGCTTCGCGGGCTCGGTTGGGCCGCCGCCCTGTTGGCCAGCCTGAGTTGGGACTCAGCTCTGGGAAGCTATCACATTAGTGGCGCCTCCCTCAGTGTCAGCACTTTGTCCGCTGATGCGCCACATATTCAGGGATATTAAAGCCTCGGTAACTAAGGATGATAAGTTGGGGGCGGGTAGTTGGCACTTATGTAGGTAGTGACGAACACATCGTCTAGGTAGGGAAGGTTGACAACTAGGTAGATTCAACTTACGGCTTATTATACATGTATAAAGGCTCTCTTATCCCGCCCACGGCCGGGAAGACTAGCAGTGCGTGGGCACCAATTTATTGATTTCTTAACTCTAGACCATTCTCCCGTTTCAAGATGCTCGCCCTTCTTCTCGTACCAGCCATGCTGGGCCTCGCTGCTGCGGCCCCCCGCGGCATGCAATCCAAAGCTCTCAACCTCGACGTTCTTCAAGCTCATCGTCAACGTGACCGACTCTACCAAAGACATCAAGCCAGCCGTCCATGGAATGACCCTAACTGCCGAACTCAGCAACCTAGGTCCTAGGGATATTATGATGCGCCATGTTGTTGACCCACCAGGCAATGTAGTCTAGTTCCAACACATACTTGGTGATGACGCTTCGAGGAGCAACATTTACTATGACGTGGCCCATTTCTCCCACGGTTTCAGCTATGCTGATGGCGAGTACGGCAAGGACATTCTCATTAGCCACTTCGACGGCAACCCGTTTGCCGGGACAACGCAAATCACGGCAACAGGAGTACCGCATCTGACGTACAGCGAGACGGGAACTTCATCCACTTTTATCGCCTGCCCCCTCCCAAGTGAGGAATGGCTTGGAAGGTCCTTTATCAATCTGTTGACTGCTACGAAGGGAAGCCTCGTGGTTCCGGAGGGGTGCGCCGAGGTCGACCTGGTTCCTGAGTGTGCCGGACCGCCAGAACTGGATCATGGATTCTCTACAATTCGCGATCCGGTCACGCCGGTGAACTGCTCCGCTTCCGTTTGCTGAGGGAGAGGGTAATAGGAATCTTCGTGTCAGGATGCGGTATCTGGTGTTGTATTTGCCTATAAGTTGGTCAGACGTCCGAATTGAATGAATCTTTCGGTGCTTCGTATTTCAAGATGGTTGTTTGGCGGTTGGCAGTTGTGATGCTGACTACCTAGGTAGGCTTGGCCAGGCTTGCCAGGCTTGTTACAGTTGTTGGTGATGGATTTTCCAGCATTGATGATGCTTATGGTGGGTTTTGGGGCTAATAACCCACACAAAGTTTGTGACACGTGATACCACGTTGCCAAGGACGCGTCTGGTCACGAACGCTTGCAATTTAAACAAACTTTGACTTCGATTTGCTTATTTGAATCGTCGATACATGTTCCGAGCCCGCGACCCTAGAGGGAAGGTGGAACGAAACAGCGAGATTGGTGCAATGGCTACCAACCTCGAATCCTTCTCGGAGATTTGACCCGGACGGATTGAGCTGCGTTGCTGAGCTGGTGCTGGGCTCCCTGAGGCCGTTGCTGAGGCTTGAGCGCCAAAGCGCCTCTCCAGCTCTCAATGGACCCCACCCTTTGCAAGGGTCCGCGTCGCTAATTGGGAACCGGTCCCATGTCAACAGCGGCGAATGGGATAAGATTCAATAAATGTTACGGGCGGCTGCAACTCTGGAAAAGCGATCATTACCGACTGCAGGGTACCACAGTAGGGCGCAGTGCTCAATTCAAATCCGACCGACGCTCGGTTTTCTCGACGCTCGAAAACATCGAAAAACAAGATTGAAGACGATGGCGACCCCAAATTTTCAAGTTCGAACTGGCACGGAGGAATACTGACAACAGATGCTGCGGAATGCTCTTGCACATCTCCATTAGTTGACGTCCAGGAAGTTGACTCAGTTCTTGCGGCGCCGCGAGCATCTTGCCCAAGGCGTCATGTCTGGCGTCATGTCTCGAGCGGGAATTCGACGCGTTCTTCTCGGCGCTCTCCAAGTCGTCACATGCATCGCGTCCGCCCAGTCGACTCAGACATATTCCCGCGCTGCCGTCGACTCGGACGAGCCGCCTAGGACGGGGAATTGGTCAAGCCAATCCTGCAAAGACCCTCCGGCGAACCCGAATTCTACCCTCAGCGCGACTCTGAGATGGGGCATGCTTGACTGCGCCCACGCATGGAACGATTCGCTTGCGGTGTGGGCGTTGGATCGAGGGCATTTCCCATTCACCCAGTCGATATTCAACGTGTTCCACGGCGTAGAGATGGCAAGCTGCGGCGATCTCACGGCACTTAGCAACTGCCAAAGTCGTTTGTTCTGCACGGGCATACCCGCAGGGGATGCCATCATCGACTCCTTTTCCGCGATCCACTTTGTCAGTTCTGGTGTCGCTATAACATTTTCCAGAAGTACAGCTAACCTGGCGATGAACGAACTAGATGTACAAAAATTTCTACTCCTCGCTCTTCGATGTCGTTCACCAATTCCAGAATGACTTTTCCAACATCACCACAGACTTTGCCCATGCCTCGTCAACTAGTCTGGCCGAGGCCATGAACCAGATATTCGTCGGCCTGATTCCCATTGGCGCGTTATCAGCAGCCAGAGGTAACTTTGTAAGAGGTGAGACGAAGGAATACTCAAGAACCGGCTGATTTGGATGGCAACATCGTATTAACCACACCCGCTATCTCAGGCATGAGAACAAGACAGTTTTACATCGAAAACGGCAATGTTGAACCATCCGACATAAATGGTGTGTTGATGCCCTTGATGACCACGATACAAGAGATCGCAAAGAAAGCAAACGCTAGTGACATGTAGGATCCGTTTTCCTTGCCCCTTTTCTTCTTCACCTTGGTACCTTAGGTGGTCTTGGGTAGTACACACCACACATATACTGACGCCGCCACTCTTTGCGAATGATCAGACACAGCTGGACGTTTCGAGTTGACACGGGAACCTTACACATCGACCCATCCGAAGTCTTCCTTTCTTGGACAAACATTACCGCTATAGCTTCCAACAGCCTTTTTAGCGGTTCCGCTGAGGGAGTCCAACAACTAACCGCCATGATGTCCGACGGCAGGATGTTTAATGTGGACAAGAGCAGAGATAACGATTTGACCGACAACCCTCCGGGTAAACTCTTTCTCTACGATGTCCGCCGAGCCTCTTTTGGATTCGCCATCCCCGCGTTGTGGTCGGCGGCTGGCACTGGCGCATTTGTTATGGACTCGGGCTTCGACTGCTCGTCTCATAACCCTCTAGTTCCCGCACATATGAGTGAAAAAACGGCCAATGCAACGGGCATGTGTATTGACAACAAGCTGTACTACCTCGTGTCTCCCGATGCGGGTGGCCAGACTTTCTCGCCTCCGCCAGGACTGGACCTCCTGGCCAACGAGGATTCCCCAGACCCAGCTCTGAAAATCAACGGGAGATTTGGCGGCGTCAACGCCAGTGATCTGATTTCAGGGTGAGATGGCACACCGCAAGACATCAACCGGCCTCGTGTGGTTTGCTGACTGAAAGTTGGAGCAGCTCGGTTCAAACGTTTGTGGACAATGGCAACAAAAACGGCGCCAGTCTCCCTAATATCACCGATTTGGCGGTGTTGCAGGACTTGGTCCAAGGCCTCAGCGCTCCCCGTTACGTACGCCTTCCTGTTTGCAGCCTCGACGAGGCATCAAAGAATTCGTTGAGCAGCAAGCGTTACGATACATATCCGTGCAACAACGTTGCCGGGACCTCGGATGCTGCGACGAGTCTCTCGAGACAGTGCTGGGGTTGCTGGGCAATGGCGGCGTTGGCGTCGTCTTATGGGGTTTTACTGTGAACCACACCAGTGCTAGATTTTCAGCTCCGACCCAATTCTACCTCTTTCGACACCTCCGCGTTTGGGCGTGACCAACCACCACGAGAAGAATTGGTGGCACCTGCATGTCAATCTGCACAGCCATCAACCGTGGTCCGCTATCGGGCCATTCCCTCTGCGTTGGAGCCTGACGCGATATCTTGTGACAAAATTGAACTTTTTATCACCTCACCTCTTCCATTTCCTTTTCGCTGGTTTTCTCCCTCCCGTTTCGGTGCCTTGACGATTCTACCACCCACCACTGGACCCCAGAATAAAAGGCCGCCTCGGTTCACCCCCAAAGCCCAACATGTTGTTGTCTTCTACAGCAAGCAACTTTTTCATTTTTCATTTTCTCGTCGCGAAGAGCAGTGAAGCTTCCTCTTTGCGCTAAGGGATGGCGGGAGCTGTGCGGGAGAATCTGCGCAACAGCGCAACTTCCGTGTCGGAGCCACGAACTCCCAGCCCGAGGAGGCTGGAGATCCCGGGGCCAGCACGAACGAGTATCGAAACTATATGCGCCAACTCCTTCTCGGGTCGGCGGCTTTGATCCTCGAAACGGATACGCTGGTTGCCACCGCAGTTGGGGTTTTCTCCCACTTCTTTTGAGGCCCAGTTCTCGTCCGTTGTGCCAAGTTTTGGTCCCGAAAGAGTTAACGAAGCTCGACCATCCTCGACACTTGACAATGCGCTTCCGGCCAATGGCCAATTTGGCCATTTTTATGTATGCGACCAATTCTGGGCTCGCTCGGTTAGAATTGAAGTAATTGTGCATGCTGCGGCGCAGCCTTTCGGAAATGGTTCTTAGGTCTAAGCAAGACTGAGCATATCCTGAGCAAATCCTGAGCCAATCCCGAGCTAACCCTGAGCCGGGCGCGAGCTAGGGTGAGCAACGTCACGTGAGCGAGGTACGAAAAGGAAAACTTGGTGTGCCCAGATTCGTCGCACAAAACAGAAATTTTGCGTGCCAGATTCGCTTCATTGTACCAGGCTAGATTTTGATATCTTTGCTCCTTTAACCGGGCAAAAACGGTGGATAATTTATATCACACCAACAGAATGACAGAATCATCACCTTACCAATCTCGGCAGAATAGCCGGTCGACGAGGTACAGGTAATCTCCTCAGCCCCAACAAGGGCAGACTGTCATGGCAGCTTCAACCACCAACCCCACTACCCAACAACGCTCTCGCTCAAATTCCTCGGCCCTTTGACCAAACTTCAAACATGCGCATCCATCTCAGCCTCATCATCTCCATCACCCTTCCAATCAAAACCCTCGCACTCAACGCCCAACCCGCCCTGCTGAACCCCGACGCATGCGGTCCAGACCATTCGGCAACATTCACCCGCGCGATCCAATGCCCGCGCTATCTGGCATGCACCCTGCCTCCGATTTGCAGCCCGGTTCCGACTTCTTCGGCCGTTGCGCCGAAGCCGAGGCCTACAAAGATAACCATCACGAGGGTAGATGGGTGCACTACGTATATCAGCACGGGGGCGCCGTGCCCGACTTGTCCGGCTTGCCGAACGCCGGTGACGACTGCGGTGGAAACGACGGTTACGTTTGGACTTGGTGGACCGGGTTGTGAGCGGTGTTGAGCAAGGGCGTAAGGCTGGACACTAAAGCAATGAATGCCCTCGAGGCGCTGTGTCTTTTGCTCTGGTTCGCGCCATGAAGCTAGGTGGCGGTTAGGCACCCAGGTTACTTTGGGTGGAAGATGCTTACCAAACAATTGCTCTCCCTTTGGTGGCATTTGCTGCGACGTTGCCAAGTTTTATTTCATCCTTTTTTCTGTCTGTTCTTTCATTTTCTTTTCCTCTTCATTTTTTTTCCTTGTCTTTTACTCATATGCACTCTTTTCCCGACGTGCATGCTGTATCAAGATAGTCATAATGTTCGATAGTGCCGGTATTTCAGCACTCATTTTGATGTGCGGAATGGTTGAGCGTCTAATAAGGCCGTTATGCCCCTGAGCGCTGAAAGAAAACCGATTTGCCTGCCTGTCTAGGTAGATTACCCGTGGCCCCTAAAAATCAGGCGCTAATCCAATCGTTGGCTGTTAGCCGTTTTAAAGTGAAGCATCTGCGGCCGTGGCAGAGCAAGTTGGTGTCTTGCCCATGTCATTCACGCTCTCTCTGCTCTAGGAGAAGTCCCCTTTGACATAGTTGTGACCACGACCGAGATCCTGACTACTCTAGTATGTTCGGGCGACAATATGAGTCGTTGTCTTTGGCTTGGCTTCATGTTGGAGAAGCGGACCGTGGTTAAAACACTCTGGAATGACGGTCTCTACCTCCAGCACCCATCTTTGTCCGAGTGCGGTATCCAGGTCCCTTACTTCAACCCGCAGTATCTTGTTCGTCCGGGAGGATCGATGCCCAAGTTGGATATATTCTACAGACTATTCTTAAAATGTTTCCAATGCCTGAACTCCAGCGCCTCATTACTGCACCTAGGGTGGTTGCAATGGTGGTCATCTTCATCGTGGACCGTATACTTACGTGCGCGGGGCGACATGCATGAGGCTTAATTATGTGCGAGAGAGAGCATCCCGATCAAGCTGCTTTGGGTTGGCTTATCTAGGACTGGTAATTATATGCAAGAGAGCCAGCTGGAGATGGATAATGCAGGCAATCTTTTTGTTCTTGACGCCGCCCTTAAGGCTACGATCCAGCGGCACGGTGCATGCATGTGGCATATTCTCACCATTCATCTTGATCCAATGGGAGCGAGGGCTTTCTCTCACATCAATCATCCTGGTCTGAACGGACGGGAATGCCCTTTCCGCACATGTTTTCTTTTGGTGATTGTTGCTGCCCTGCATCGCTTGCAAGCAACGTGTCCTGACAGATGCGAACCTAAACCCATCACAATCCGCGTTTCTCCCACGTCAATGCCCGGCTTCTGGAAGTGGATGTACTATCTCTCGCCCTTCACATACCTCATCAGCACCGTCCTCTCTGTTAGCCTACCGCACACCGAGGCGCACTGCTCTAACATCGAGTTATTGTCGCTTCTGTCTACGAACGGAATAACCTCCGGAACCTTCATGGCACCGTACATTTCTACCCGAAGTGGATATCTTGTCGACAGTCAGGCAACAGGGCAGTGTCAGTACCTTCCGATCGGTCAGACAGATGTTTATTTGGAGTCTCTAAACATTAGATACGATGATCGGTGGAGGAACTTTGGGGCTCTTTGAGCCTACGTCGCGTTCAATGCGCTAGCCACCGTTGGGGTGTACTGGCTTGCGAGGGTGCCCAAGGGGAGCAAGAAGGAGGGGAGGCTCAAGGTTGTTAAGGCTGAATAGGTCCTCCGCAGGGAATTGGGAGAAGAGCATGAATTATACTCGTGATATGATAGACGAGCATACCTAATGGGCATAAAAGTAACACTATGTTTTTGGAATTGCCGAAACACAGGCGTGTGCCGCGTATTGAACTTCGGGTATTATCTAACCGTCTTACCTACCACGCTTGTTGTTGACAGCCTTCTGGCCTGTTTTGGAATAGTCCAACCGCAGAGATGGATGTCCGATAGGTTGCATGAAAGAGCACCATGAGTTGTGGATTGTGATTGGATTGACAAGCGAACACGGCCAACCCCTTTCAGCGGCTGTGGGATGACCTGAAACAGTGAAAAAAAACAATTTCGCCCTCAGCTCCCGACTTCTAGGCCCCGACATCTTTCAACGGCTTCATTTCCCGCGCAGCAGCAACCGCTTGTTCAAGTCTGACAAGACTGTCAACCAACACCACTCCTATGCGCTTCTTCGATTGGTTGAGAAGAATGAAGCAATTGGAAACTGTCTCGAAGCAATCTCAACCTTGGAGTTTCTGCGAGCAATGCAGAAAGATTAACTTCAGCAAAATCTTGAAAGAGGGAATCGACTGGATTGAGTACGACGAGCGACAACACTACATCCATCGGACGCCAAATCCTAACTGTCAGCTCTGTGTCTTCTTCTTTCGAGCCGTTCGTTATTCTAGTCGCTCATCAGCTGCAACAATCTCACTGGTAGATTTGAAGCTAGGTCAGGAGCCTCCTAAAGGGGAATCTCCAGATACTGGTCCGGACCAAGGCATCATTTTCCTCGCGGAGGAGCTGGAGGAAGATTGGGCGGGCCTATCCCCTCCCATCATTGTTGGATACCATAACAGAGGGGTTCGCGCACGCCCGATAAACCCCAGCAAGGTCGATTACCAGTTGTTTGGAAGCTGGATCTCCGATTGTGTTGAGCACCATGGTCCATCTTGCAATAAGCCCCCGACTCTCCAGCTCACAGACTTCCGTGTTATCGACTGCGGCACGCCTACTCTCAATGAGCAGAAGCTGGTCTCATACCCCGACCGAATTCACCCCGATTATGTTGCCTTGAGTTATGTTTGGGGAGCTGGCACAAAATCGCCAACCCTCCCGTTAAACTCGACCCTCCCAGAACCAATTCCCAAAGTCATTTCGGACGCTGTCGTTGTTGTCAGGGAGATGGGATACCGGTATCTCTGGATCGATCGGTATTGCATCCCACAAGAGGAGAACGAGATGAAACAGCAGCTTCAGATGATGGGCCACATCTATGAAGCGGCTGTCTTTACCATCATCGCGGCAGCTGGGAATGGGCCGGGTTACGGGCTACCCGGCGTGACAACGACCACACGACCTAAACAGCCTTCGTTCCGCGTTGGCGGTGACTGCCTGCTTGCTCCCATAATTCAACCTGAATCAGAAATCACTGACTCGAAATGGGCCACACGTGGCTGGACTTTCCAGGAGGGAATCCTATCCCGGCGTCGGCTCGTCTTCACCAAACATCAGGTGTTTTTTCAGTGCCAGGAAGATCAGTACTTGGAGACAGTATATTCATCACTAAAAACCATTGAATGCATCCATTCCGACGTGTTTCGGAATAAGGTCGGTCATGACAGCAATCCGTCTTCCGTTATGCGGGAATATATCACGAATTATATGCAAAGAGACTTCACCAAGCACGATGACGCGCTGAATGCCTTTCGTGGCATTCTTCAGCGCTGCAAAGAGATCGATCCACCGGTGGTCGGCCTGTACGGGGTTCCTGTCTTCCAGCCAAAACGGCGTTATCTTGCAACAATGGAAATCCCGGACACGACCAGAATGGTTATAACATTGTCTTGGCACCTATACTTTCCAGATGGGGTTCAACGCCGGCGCGTCTTCCCCAGCTGGACATGGCTTGGCTGGCGAATCGAAGGAGCCCAGAAGCTCTGGCCTATCAACATGTTTCGATATCGGAGCGTTGGCTGTAACATCCAGATCAGCGAAGTGGAACCGAATATCATACGAAATCATATCTCGTCTTTGCAGGTAGCGTTTGAGGACGGAGAATTCGTCGACTGGAACCAAGCGGAGAACATCTACGACAAATCCATTCGCACCCAGGTCCACTTCGTTCGTATTTCCGGATGGCTGTTCGATATCACCCTTCTGCCTCCGGGAGACCCCTACGTCTCCGCTCGAAATAGAACCACAACCAACCAGGATCAAAACCCATGGGAGTTTGTAGCCGAGCCTGGCAGGGGATACAGAGGTATGACCATCTACCGCGGCGACAGCGGCATGATAACCTTCGAAGTCAGCCCTGACGGAGTCTTCTCCGAAGCATATGTTGGAAGAGGCAAACACACATTCACCTGCCTACTTCTCACATCCTTCCGCAAGGACGCGACCAAACAGATCACTAGCGATAGGGGTGTTGTATATGCGTTCCTGATCCTTCGGCCGGGGTCTAAGCGTAAGCGAGGCTACTTTGAGCGGCTGGCGTGCTTGGAACTAGACTCGGATCTGCTGGATCTGGAATTTGAAAAGGTTGATGAAAATATGGCGAGGATTGGGAGGCATCCACTGAGGAGGGGGACTGTCAAGCTGCAGTAGAGAGTGACACATTTGTTCATTGCTCTACTTCCATCTCAGTGCTGCTGGGAAGAGTTGAAGTATGGAAAAGCGGGAGAGAGGGACACTAGTATCATGTGATGCGATTACGAAATTCACCGGTAGAACAAGGCGGAACGGATGGATGCTTAGGGACGACCAGGTCCCTGTCAGAAACGTTGCACACTAGAAGCTGTGGAAATAATAGGGTGTTGCAACTGCTTGATTGTCTTGCTTGTTTTTCGGCCATCTGGCGAAGCCAGATGGCCGCTTATTATAGTACTGCGGGGTGGCAACAGCGGCGGTAAACCGTCGATTGTGTGAGCGGCTGCATGTAATGTGGGCCATTTCCGTTGGAAAAGCCTAGCTCGATGACCCCCATTTCCGGGGGACTTGCTACAGGGGTACATCGTCTTTAGTGCATGTTACGATCAGCTCTGCATCAGGGGCGTGCTTCTCCTCGCCCTGGAGTTGGGTCACGCTTGCCCTCAACTTGCTTGTGCGGGGTCAAATCGAATCGCATTTGGCGCCGGCAGTCACGAACTCCGAAGGTCTAGAACTCAGCCCCCAGGACTCCTCTCGTCCCTGGCTATCGGCGATGCTGGCCGAAAGTTCCCACCGCAGTGTCTCCCGGCCGGCATTTCTCACCGGCCGGTGAACGGCACATGAAAAACTTGAGTCGCCACAAATCCTTGAACCTGCAGGTGAGTGGCGCTATCTCCGACGCCAACTCCAACCGGCAGGCTCCCCGCTGAGCCCGCACGGACAGGAAGGGCCACCCTTCCCAGGGCCTGAGCCGTTCTGTCGGGGAGGGCCCAATCCCCCATCTGGAATGCCTCCCTCGTACGAGTCTTATGTCCGTGGACTTGCAGCAGAAGCTAATACGCTGCGGACGCCACGCCAATCTCGTTGCGCCGCGAGATTCGTGCTGGAATCAGAAGAGACCCCTTCTTTTTCCTTCACCGATTCCTGATGTCTTCCCCCGGTTTCTGTCGCTTCGGCGCGATAAAACGATCGCTTCTCCGCCCTTGGTATGATACATCACTTAACCTTAAACCTTATTGATCCTTCAGACTCGACTGCCGATTTATCTCGATCATCCGGGCCGATGGAGACATTGGTTTGGCATTGGCAGAGAGTTGCAAGACTACTATTAGCTTGAGACTGGGACACCATGGCCTCAAACTCGACAGACTCGAGAATGAGCCCGACGCAGGGATCGGCGGACCACAATGTCTTCTTCGGCCAGCCCATCATCGGCGTCGCCGTCATGACCATCGTCTTGTCGACTTTCTTCACCGGTCTGCGAGTCTGGTCAAGGGCCGTGATTCTTCGGGTTTTTGCCCTGGAGGATTGGCTTCTCTTGCTTGGCTGGGTAGGCGGTTCTGTGCGTGAAACTTGGGTGGTGATTCTGACGGCTGCCATAGCTTTGTGCAACTACCTTCTCGGCGGGCAACCTCGCACGTAGGTTGAACCGCAACTCCAACTACGCAAGTAATCCTTTTCTAACATGGCAAAGAGTTGCAAACCGGTCTGGGTCGTTTCTTCGCCTCGCTTTCGCCCAGTGAAGCTACCACCTATCTGAAAGTATGACGTTCCAGCATAGCCCATCCCATCTCACCCTTCTCTCAACTGACCTCTCGCAGATAGCATGGAGCCTCAACGTCTGTTACGCCATCGGCCTCACCTCGGTCAAGATCTCGATCCTCTGTCTCTACCTCCGCGCTCTCCGCTACGACTACGTCCCCCTCGCCACCAAGATCCTGCTCGCCATCGTCGCCATCACCCACATCTGGATCATCGTCTCCCTCTTCACCGTCTGCATCCCCCTCGACGCCTTTTGGGATATCTCCCAACGCAAAAGCGCGTATTGTCACAAGTTCGCCGTGTACTGGAGTCACGCCGGGATCAACATCACGACTGACTTCCTTATCTTTGCCTTGCCGCTGACGGTGCTGCGCAAACTGCGTATTCCTCAGAGGCAGAAGTTCGCGTTAGGGGTTGCCTTTGTGCTTGCGTTTCTGTGCGTCCCTCCTCCGCCGCTCTTCGTCTGCATCATCTCATCCCGGGCTCCATGGCTAACATTATCATTTTGCACAGCGTCTGCATCATCTCCCTCGTCCGAACCCTTCAGTTCATCCGCGGCATGGCCCTTGCCGACCGCGCCACTGTCGTCATGGGATCTTGGACCATGGCCGAGGTCAACTTCGCCGTCATCTGCGCCTGTCTTATCACCATTAATCCTGTCCTATCGCGAATGTTCCCGAGGATCTGGGCTGAGACATCGGATACAGAGTCCTCCGACGTGCCAGTCGTTGAGACGATTGGGCATGCGCAGCAAAATAAGGGCAGTCCGCATGACAGCTTGGGAGAGGGATTAAATACGAACACTTGCTTGAAGTCGGTGTCGGAAAGTGAGAGTACGGTGCAGGGTAGTTTGGGGGGGACGGATCTCGGGGAGAAAGGGCATAAAGTTGAAGTTAAGGCGGTGTCTAAGGAAGTTTGAACTTCGTCTCAGGTGTTTAATAATAAGGCAGGGTCCGTCCCACCTTGACCATTATCGCAATCTCTTGCCCTATTTATCTGCGTACGATTTCCTGTTCATTTGCTGTACTGTTCAAGTCTGTTCATCTATCCGTGGTGGCTTCCCTCCCGTCTTGAGCTCTGTTGGTTGCCTGCTGTAGAGATAGCTCCCAAGATGGCCTTTGTTGCTTTTTTGGCATCTTTTACGGCCTGTGCAAAGTTGTGATGGCATCTAACCCACGGCATTGGAGAATTATTTCACATCCGACGAACTCGCCAAGGCTTCCGTGGCATTCTCCAAGACGGTCGGCGAGCGACTGCGAGCCGAGAACGATAGTCTAACGTTGGCAAACTACCGACTGGTCAGGAGATGCTCTACCATAGGTAGGTGTGGTGGCAAAGTCGCCGGGGCGGTTTCCTGGCTGACACGGTTGGGCTGGGAAAGTCCTTGACTGCCCCCAAAGCTATGGCCGGCAGGTTTAGCTAACTGCGTACGCACAGTGATCCCTGTGTATTCTTCGGCGCGTGCTGTCATCGTCGTCCTGGTGCTGACTGCGATGCAGGTCGGCCTCGCCACGGAGCGGCTCCAAAGAAACGATACCTTCCAGCAGGCGTCGTGCAATCTACTGATTCTGAAGTTGCTTGTTCTGCACCGCGCATCCTTAGCGTGCTTGCCGGTAGGGCAGAGCGGCGCCTGATAACATCGGACATGCATCACCAACACAACTACACCACCCCTCACCGCCATCCACCACACGACCTCCCTTCATGCACTCACCTTAGCCCGCCTGGCCAGCGGGAATCCCAGTATTTGCTTCATCCACGCCCACCCTGGCTTTGTTGGCACCGACATCGTATCAAATCCCTCTCCTGGGCCTGCCAAAAAGGGGCCATCACTTCGACAAGTCTGCTTGGCGCAGTTGCTCGTTTCCTGGGGTCTGCCCTGCTGGTACCCCCTTTTCAAGGCTTTCATTTCAATGTCGGTAGAGGAGTCCGGTCAGAGGCAGGTCTTTCACGCCACAAGCGATACGTATGTATGTGCTGCAGAACAGCAGCAGGACAGCACCAACCTTGGATTTGATACTGTCGACGGTCTTTACCTGCTTGATTCCAGGGTGAGCCGAAAGCGAACTGGAAATTGCTGCGCCAGTGGGTGGATGATGGGACCGCCGATACGGCGTGGGACCACAATCCAAGTAGGCAATAGCACGGTCCAAACAAAATTTGGGCAACAATAAAAAAAAAAGATCTCAACCCACTATTGTTGTTAATGTCAAAGATCACTTTAGGAACAGTTGGAATGGGCCTTTCCTCTTCAAACTGAACAGTAAACCCCCTAGCATTTCTGCTGTTGAAAGCCTCGATGCAAGACGGATTTCACATGGACATTTTTTGAGACGTAAGAGACTACCAGTACAAGTTTTAACAGTATTTCCCCGCACATTTTCCTTTCATACAGCATCAGTTGCTCTCAGCAAAATACGTGCGTAGACGGCGGCCACAGATGAAAATCCTTACGCAGGACAGATCACAGACTAGGAAGAGGTGACCGTGACAGTTGCGGGAAGTCGAGAGCAAACGCGGTTGCGGCAGATCCAATCGTGGTCGCAGTCGTTCTCAGTCGTGCATGCGTCCCCTACGACTCTGGTTAGCATGAAGAATTAAAATGGGACGTCAAGGTTGCATACCGAGACAGTGGCCTTCCCACTGGCAAACTGGCTCATCAGGTCCCTTTCCTTTGCCGCCCTTCCCCTTGCCTTCTCCCTTACCCTTGCCTCCCTTACCCTTACCGACTTCACCACCCTTTCCTTTGCCTTTAGCTTTACCTTCTCCCTTGCCCTTCGCCTCGCCCTTGCCTTTACCCTCTCCCCCCTTACCCTTACCAACGGGGCCCTCTCCACCCCCCTTGCCCTTGCCAACGGGGCCTTCACCTCCACTTTTACCCTTCCCTGAACCTTTTCCTTTCCCCTCCCCAGCTCCCTTGCCCTTCCCTACACCCTTCCCTTTACCCTCTCCAGACCCCTTCCCCTTGCCCTTGCCCTTGCCAACTCGTCCTTCTTCACCACCGGCACCGCCCTTGCCCTTGCCGCTTCCCCTCTCCTCTCCATCTCCACCTCCTCCGCGTCCACGACCACCTTCGCCTCCTCGGCCTCCACCGCGCTCTTCTCCTCCACGTCCACCCTCACCGCCACCGCGTTGTCTCGCGATGAGATCGGGAGACTCGGTGCCAACTGCGCCGAGTACGGCAGCGTGCGCCTGGAGGCCCAGCGCCAAGATGGAAAGGATGAATGTCGGCTTCATTTTGGAATGCAAGCAAGTGGCTGACTAAGTTTCGACTGGGCGAAAAAGAATGACTTGACAAGGAAATTGGCGAGAATACTTGGCCGTGGAGGGTTCCTGGAGGTGAGAATACTTGGCGGGATGAAAGCCAGGAGATGGAGGGTACTCTTTATACCTACCAATGTGAGGGAACTAAGGTACTCTGCACTTAGTTTGACTTTCTCAAATCCCGAAGAGGTAGATCGAAAAGCTCGGCCAAGGCGACGCGTCTCACATCGCGTGGATAAAATGAAACCTCACCCTGGGGACGGTAGATACCTACAGATACACTACCGAGAATAACAGAGATACTAAAAAGGGAAAACAGGATAGAAAACATACGACGGCAAGGTACCCCATTGGACCGATGTTCCCATTCCAGCAAATCACGCCCAAATAACAAACGTAAAAACGTAACAGAATCTCACTATCCAATCTACCCACAAACAAGGCTTCGTCATCCACCACCGGTTCCAATCTTCCCCCATCTCCAGGGACCAAAAATTCACGAATTAAACCTTACATGCCAAGGCTGCCCAGTCTAGGGTAAAAGACACAACAGGAAACATTTGGCAGGTACGGACCAGCTTCGCATGACAGATCGGCCCCAACCCGGCTGGGCATGATGGGTTGAACCGCGGCCCAACCGGTTTGATGTTTGACAAAGCTGCAATTGGTCCGCCTTGTCCCGGGGCTTGGTATGGGGAACGCTCCTCCGGGGTGACTAGAGGATAGCGATTTGCGTGAGAACCCGGCTTTGGGACAAGGCAAACGATGATCCGGGAGTTAGGCTGTGATAGGTGACGGTTTTCTTCTTCGTACCGCCGCTAGCGCGTGAGTCTGACGACAGCCCCTTTGAATTCAGCTGCCACCTAGACACTTGCTTATTCCAGGCTTTTAGGTGCCGGCGCAGCGGTAAGATATTATGATGCCTGATTACCACGGTTATAAAGTCGCCGAGATGTGGGGTCTAGAAGCTTATATTAACCACCCTAATCTTCCACTCAATCTCCCGACACAGGCAAGGAAAAGTCCAACTTTCTTCCTTGTAACGATGAGAAAGAAACATTCGACGAAAGTAAACTATCGTTTATCCCATCGGTGGCTTGAAGCACAAAAACACATAACACATTTCCAAAAAAAAAAACAATCCAAAACGCCTTCGCCCCTTTGTCGAGGGTTAACCCTATTAACCCCGATAGACCCCTGACAATCACCCGGACAACTGCCACTTGTCAACTGCCCCCCCCAACTCCTTGCCCATGTAAGAAAAAATACAATCGTCTCCCCCTTCGAAGCCAAAGACTTCAAATAACTCATAATCAGTTCCTCAATCCCATGTGTCCTTGCACGCTCCAACAAAGAGCCCATGTCTATCTTGTCAAAATTGCGGTTGTGCAACTCCTCCATGCATTTCCCGGAACTTGTTAACTGGCACCATCGCGGTGACGGTACTTGACTCCACATCCTCTGTTTTCTGCATCCACTGATCTAGGCGAAACTTCCCTCACAATATCCCTCGCCACTTCGTCAACATGCTTGAAATCGAGGAAGTCCTCAATTCCCTCGATCCGCGGCACCGCCTCCATCAGAATAGAAAATTGCAGCAGAGAGTTGAGCGCATCGTAGGCTGGAGCTTCGTCGCCCATGAGGGCACACGGGCGGTGCACGTATACGGGGAGGTCAACAACTCGGTTCGCGACTATCTCCAGAAGCCGCTCTGTGAGGGGACCCACACACAGGTGTGGGGCCCACTCCGGGTTCAGCCCACCACAGATAGTTAGCTAGGCGCCTGGAGAATTCTTCTCCAGATGCATCCTCCCCACAACAACAATACGATTGTTTCGTTCACAGCGTTTTAGTTGCGTTGCCTCACACACGCTCGCTGATCCCTCGGCACCATCCGAGCGCGGCTGAAAGTCGGCCATCGAAAGTGGAGGGAGGGCTGAACTACCAGAGAGTAGAGATACGCGGTTCGACGAACCAAAGTGCAGGGGATACGCCGCTGAATGGCCAGGCGGGCAAGACGGATGGTGGAGTAGACGTTGGGCACAACAAGCGAGTGGTAGTTGTTGAGACAGTGCCCATTGGCGCCGGCATGAATAGTGCTGTCCGTTCGGTCCTGGATTGTCTCCCATTCGCTGTCGATCCGGCCCAAGTTAGGGCTGTTGAGAGCACCTTGGTAGATGACCACCTTGGATGAAGTCATCTGCGGGATGTGTTTCCACGAATCCGGGGGGACAGCTATGCAGTGCACCGTCGCAACAGTGGGATCCTGGAGGGGCTCTTTCAGAATCGTAGAGCCCAGGAAGTTTGTTGAGCCAGTCAGCAGGATGTGTCTCTCCCGGTTTCTCGGGGCGGCACGGTCACCTAGCCCACCGGTCTCCTCAATCTCTTGCATCAAACCCGCCTCAAGCACCTCCACCTCTTCGTCCCAGTTAAGGGGTTTAGTAAGATTATTTCCGCCTTTAGCCCAAAACTCTGCTTACTTAAAAGTCATAAAGGTGTTTTAATATACATGCTGAATATAGTTGCAGGGAAGCAGTATGTAGCCCTTTACTCGCCTTTGCGTAAAGGTGTAATAGATATATATGTTGAGTTTGGGCAGACTCTACAGGCCTGTAATACAGGGGATTTATAGCGATCACTGTAAGTCACCGGGGCACTATCTAGTTCAGAACTTAGATCACAACAATAGGCCTGTAATACAGGCCTATAATCACTGTGAGAACCACTGTAATTCAGAGTATTGCGGGGGTAACTGTGCTTTTCTACCACCTGTATACCCTACTGGCTGAAGGCAGAAGCCAGCACGCCAGACCGAGCTCATTTGTTGAGCGGCGAATTATATCAAACTATTTAGTATGATAAAATTTAAAAACCAGCACCCAGCTATAAAAAGCCGTTCCAAAAAACTCAGTCTTCCGCTTTGCGGCTACAGGGTACCCAGCAAGGGTGCAGGGTACGCAAGGGTGCAGGGTACGCAAGAAATTTAACAACATTAACAGAAAGAAAAACGGCTAAGCAGATACGCTTAGCCAGAGGCCAGACCTTTAGAAAAAACAAGAGGACCCTAGATTACTACCCCTGTTTAAAAAAACTAGTAAAGTCCTGGAACACCAGCCGTAAATAACGGAAGACTGGATACCAGAGGACACTGTCCGAGTTTAAACGACCACCACGCAAAAGTACCAGGTTAAGTGGCAATAAACAGACTTCTAAACCAGGCAGCTGCCACATAGAGAAACACTACCCAAGGGAGTGTTAACTAGTAGCGGAAGATTATAGTATGAAGGAAAACCGTACATTTATAACCCCAAATAACAAATACAATACGTCCAGTAGATTTACAAAGCACAAATTAGCGGACACATGGAAAGGGTAAAAACATTGTCACAAGCACAATAAGGGTACGCCTTCCCAGGAATAAAAAAGGTAGTCAAGGAAGTCATTGACAGTTGCAACGTTTGCAACAAGAAACAGCCTGGTTGTCTGCGACGAATCTGGGCACACGAAATTTCCTTTTTCGTTCGCAATCATGAGCTTGGGTGAGCTAGGGTGAGCTGAAGCTGATTTGCATGAGCAAGACCCGGGCCTGATTCAGGGACCTATAGCAGTTCCTAGGCAGCACGGACTGACGGTCCTAAAACCTGGACTCCTGCCTTTCCGCCAATTATTTGTCGATGCAGTTGTGCCAGGTGCATACAGCTGTCACCCTGTACTGAGCGGAGGAGACTTGATAGGACTGCCACAACGCATTGTAAATGAGGGAAATTTGCAGGGAGGAATTGACGATTACCTAGCGCATCGATATACCAATGATTAATCTACGGTGTAGGATATTGTGACAAAGGGACTGCCCCTCATGGTATTTTGTCGAACGATAGGCTTTTGCCTTGCCGTGTTTTGGTGATTTGCCATATTGGGATTCGCTTGCAAGAACAGTATCTCACGTGACTGTACCAGCGATGTGTGTCACGGTTTGGGAGGCCGTGGTCATCTGGGGTGGTAGACTCCTGGGTTAGCTGCTTTCTATCGTAAATCTCCAATCAAATTATTACTAGGTAAGTAGCTAGCCGCCCGTGTATTAACGAAAGGTTACATGGTTCCGGGAAAACAAAGTAACAATCAATAGGGCATGTACTGGTATATACTATGTGCTGGTATACCGTGGGACATCCTATCGTTGCTGGTATATCATCATGTACCATCCCAAATCTCGAGCTGGGGTACCATGTACCATCCTATTAGTGGTATATTATGACTGGTGGGAGAAATACAACACCAAAAATATCTTCTTCGACCCTTCTACCCAATCGTAACCTGATCCTACCAAAGTCACTGTGTACGAGGGTAAAGACTGCGACCGGGGGCAACTGGGGCCTCAAGAAGGGAGCCAACACGCTCAATCCTGCTAAGAACATCAAGAGCTATCGCCTTGTCACTCTTCTCAGCCACGTATGTACCCCAAGTTCTCGCTGGGTTTCCGCATGGGAATGTTCAGTGGCATGTACAGCATTGCCAGAGCTTTTGCGGGACTGATTGCCTACGGTCTCTTGAAGGTGTAGAGCCCGATTTTGTTCGGGTGGAAGGTGGTGTTTCTCGTGGAGGGAGGCTTCACTGTGTAAGTTTCTTCCTTCCTCTTCTCAACTTCTTATCCGCTGACACTGCCACAGCCTCATGGCGATCGTGGGCTGGCTCGTGTTTCCCTCGGACATCAATGAAGGTTGCGGAGTCGAGGGCGGCGGATTTGGTGTCGGTGTAGCGGGTGAGGAGGTAGTGGGTTGTGTAGGCTAGGGGGCAGGAGTCGCGGAAGAGGCCGTATTCGGTGTGGATAAGGGTGGTGTTGTCGCTGGTGATGGCGGCGGAGGAGTCGATGCGGGCTTGGGTGAAGGGAGTGGTGGCACCGCCACTAATGCTCGGGGGAATTTGCAATTATATGTCGGAACATCACGAACTTCAGCAGCAGTTGAGAGACGACTTGAGCTTGATTCCGGCGGCTATCGAGGAGTTTGTTAGACTCTTCAGCCCATACTGGGGATTCGCCCGGACCGCGTCGAAAGAGACTGTTCTGCACGGGCAAAACGATTAAGCCGGGTATCACCATCTCGATGACGTACAGCGCTGCGAACCGAGACCCAACGGTGTTTGAGGATCCTCACAAATTTATCCTGAATCGCCCAAATATCGCCATGCATATGGGTTTTGGAAGGGGGAGACAAAGATATGTGGGTCAGCCTTTGACGAAGCTGTAAGTGGTAGCCCCTTGCCACAAATGCCAATCCCGCACTAACATGATGCCTTGCACAGGGCCTTGCAAATCGCGTTGAAGACGATTCTCGCAAATACGAAAAGTCTCAAGATAAATGGCGAGTTGCAATTTGCAAGAATGCCGGAAATGGGCATTATCAGTTGCCCTCTGAAGTTTGAGGTATAAGGTGGAGATGCGATGGCGAGTTATTCGTCTTACATTACCTCCGAATCTTATTCTGGTTAGATCCATAATACAAGAGTTCATTCATCACACTCCTTCATTGGGCGATGAGGGAAGGAGGAAACATAGCAGCGCAAAATCCGCAGGCCGTTGTTTTCTTGAGGGGAGTTTTCCGGCACCGCGGCAAAAGGCCGGTCATCCTAGACAGGGGATGTCTCAGTGGAGAAACAGGTTTCCCTTTCTACACCCAAAACGCCCCCGTTCGTTTGCCGCAACTAATGCACTCTCGTTGAGAGACCCCCGTGCCAGCCTGGCGCCTTGGATGCCTCCGGGGTTGCTAGGAAAAATGATGCACGGCATGTGTCAAGCATGAGGGCCTGAGCCCGGCGCGTGCATTTCTTATCGGGGCGTCAGATAGATTGTCGCGGCGGTAATCGTACCCTCCCATTTCCACACCAAGGATGGAGGTTGACGGCGGCTGGCTAAAACAGTGCGGGCAGTTGTAACCTAATTGCCCTCACTGAATGAACCCGACAGACTGGTACGCTTGACGTCAGGCGCGGAGGGGCCGTGGCCCTAAGCGCTGAAGATGGATGACGATTGGCTCCGTTGAGGGCCAGGGAGAGGCGCAGCGCCTAGATAGCACCGCCTAAAACAGCCTGCGTGGGGTGATGTGTTTCACACCGAACACTCAACCAACATGCAGCGGCAAGCGGCTGCCAAAATAATCGACACTGCAAAAAGAATGGGGCCAGTGCGGGAGATGAAGATCTAACAGATATAATCAAGTGTTGCTCCAGAGTCTGTTAGCCTGATATCGTCAGGAGATCTGGTAGTGGCGTGACAGTACTTACAAATACCTGGCAACCTGGCGATTTGAACGACAAAGCAAAGTACTGCAAGGTACTGAGTGTCTTTTATTTTGGCAACCGCTTGTGCGGGTAAATTCTACAGGTGGTCAGCTCAAGGGACATGAATTCTGGTGTGAGCCAGTGTTGAAGAGATCCTCATATCCTCATATTATAGACAAACTGCTCGCAGATCGCAGATCGACTATGTGCATTCGATCATTGACATTGAGCCCATGGTAACATACCTAGGTACTCAGCTACCTTAGCGCCATTCACGTTCTGAAATCTCGTTTTCTTTTCCCTTTTTTCATTCCTTTTTTCTTTTCCATCTGAAACAAATTTCTCCACGATTTTCCTATCCGGATCATGGAATTTCCGCCAACGCCAGCAGCTGTTGCTGCAGCGCAGGAGCTAGTGCGGAGCATTGCATTCGATCATGGCTATTTGAGCGAGGAGGTCTATTCTAACATCGCTGACCCTGAAATCCGCCGTCGGGTGAGGGAAGCTTTGGGAAAGAAAGACCTACTTATCGGTTCGTCCGTCATGACGTAAGTTTTTACTCATATTCTTTCGCAGGCTCCCGCCCGGAACTAACTGCTATGATCTTGTAGCTTGGCAAAGGAATTGTACTCGAAGGATGTACGGTTCATCTTCGAGCTTCTTCAGAATGCCGACGACAATCCGTTTAAGCGGGCGACGGAAAGCGGTCATCAGCCGTACGTTGTCTTCCGAGTCTACCATGATCGCATCGTCGTCGACTGCAACGAAGATGGCTTCGATGAGGCAAACTTGCGGGCCATCTGCAACGTCGGGCAGAGCTCCAAAGTGGGCCGCCAGGGCTACATTGGCGAGAAAGGCATTGGGTTCAAATCGGTGTTCAAAGTGGCCTGGAAGGTGCATATTCAGTCCCGCGCCTACTCGTTCTCCTTCACACATCGCCCTGGCGACTCGGGCATGGGCATGATCTCACCGGAGTGGCACACAGCCGAGGCCCTGCCCGAACCCATGACGAGGATGACGTTTATCCTGCACGACGGCGGCGATCCCGACATCCGAGCTGCCCAGCGGAAGAACATCACCGACGAGTTCGAGCAGCTCCAGCCCTCGATGATGCTCTTCCTGAAGAATATCAAGCGCATCGAGATCCGCTTTTTCGACAAAGCCTTGAGGGAAACCAAAAGCTCCGTCATGACTCGGGTCGCGTGCGACGTCCCCAATCGTGACATCCTTGAGACTGTCCGTACAAGCTGCGGCAACGACGGCAAGAAGGAAGTTTCATCCTCTAGGTTGAACTACCATGTGACGAGGGGAACGGCTAGCGGCCTTGCGAGGAACGAGAACCGCAACTACTCCCCGGAGGAGGCAGCCCAGGTTTACTCAACGGCCGATATCGTCCTCGCCTTTCCCCTCGACGATAACTCGGTGCCTATCGATAAACCCCAGAATATCTTCGCCTTTCTCCCAATGCGTCATGTTGGCTTCAATGTGAGTCCCTGCTGGTCGCCTCACAAGCGATGGAGCCCTAACTTACAGAACCCAGTTCTTGATCCACAGCGACTTTGTTACCATGGCAAACCGCGAAAACATCGTCACAAGTTCGCTTCGGAACCAGGGTCTTCGTCAGCATATTGCGAACACATTTGTATTAGCAGTGGAGCAGATGTACTTGCACCCCCAGCTCCGATTCCAGTGGATGCGCTTTCTTCCCCGGTCATCGGGCTATCACATCAACGACAGCTTTTGGAATGGCTTTGTGGGCCTCCTAAAGCAACAACTCGCCAACGCCAAGATCATGGTGCCCCGTATTGAGCAAAGACCGGGACGAACTATCAAACAGGTCAAACAACTTCCCAACCCTCCACGATTCATCGACCAGCACGGGGATCCTGTTTTCGACGACCTGGGTGGTGATGCCGCAATTTATATTTCCCAGCGCTACCAGAACAGTGACCTTCAGCTCCTCCTCTCCTATGGGCTGCAGGTGCTCTCAATGGGTGACATAACTGCGAGAGTGCAGGCCGATTTGGAACGGGGCAGTTCCAAGATGAGATCCAGCACGACCGACTACCACTGGCACTCACTTGCTGCTGCGATATTGAAATTCCCTTTTACCGCAAACTTTACATCATCTATGCTCGCCATACGATCGATGTTCCTCTTACCGTTAGATGATGGGCAATGGGTGAACACACACGTCTGCGAGGTGCAACCTATATACTTTCCAACCACGTCAAGTGGCACCAAGATCCCACCCGGACTCGACATTCGGCTCATCTGTCCTGACGCCGCTGCCCATCCCGACCGGAAGGACCTATTCCTGACCCTAGGGGCCAAGATGGCCACTGATGACGAAATCCGATCTATTGTTCTACAACATTACATAAAATACTGGACATCGCTCCCAAATTCGATTGCGTGGCTTCGATTCCTGTACCTGACGCGACCTGAAAAGGGCGAATCGAACGCGGACTCTGTAAAAATCAACATCAAGTCATCGGCTCTAGAGAATCTTTACCCGTCCAAGAACGATGTGTACCTCCCCGACGATAAAAGCGACTATGGAGCCGCGAAGCTTGGACTTGTGGTTCACTTCCTCCACCCCGACTACCTCAAAGACCCGCCCGTGAGACCTGGGGAACAAGCTTCAGCGGCCGAGGCATCGTGGAGGAGGTGGCTTCACAACACAGTCGGCATTCGCGAACGCCTCAGGCTTGTTACCCCTGACGGGGCAGCTATCTCGAGCCATGTTCTGCACTTGGCACAACATATCCCGGAACGGTTTTTGGGTCTCCTCCACCACCTCTGGCCTCATGAGGGGAGCAAAGTGCGGAATAACGACGCCCTGAAAAGCAAGCTCGAGGGAGTCGAAGTCCTCTGCGACGGCGGGGAGAAGCACCCCCTGCATTCAACCATGCTTCCCACCGCCCAGCTCAAGGCGCTGTCTTCCAGATTCCTAAGGGAAGGCGAACTGTTGCCTTTCCTCAAGCTGGAAAATACGAGCTGGAATGAAAAGGCTCGGGGGTGGGAGTTTGTTGAAGTTCTCGGTGCCCTGAACGACGACGGCTTGACATTTCACCTGGAAATGCTGCGATGCATCGTCACCAAAACACCACGCACCCGCGACCTCAAGGAGCCGACTCGAGTTCTAGACTTGTACAAGGCAATTCACGGGAAGTGTATCGTCAGCGATGACCTGGAAGAGGCCCGGAAAATCATCAGGTCAGTTTTCTTGCCCACCATTCTCGTTGTGCTTTAGTACTAGGCCTGTAGGGGGGTTTCAGTACCGCTAACTACTCCTTTTTTTTTAAAAAAAAGATCTGCATTCCACGACATCAAGGGAATTTACCTGCCGTCAAGACAAGAGGACGGGGTTGGTTTCTGGGCAGACCCAGCGGATTGCCTGTTGAACGCAAACCTCGATTTAGAACACAAAGCTCCCGTCGACACCGCCTATAACTCCATATTCGGCAAAGCCGTTGCGGATCTGGAAACGGTCCACAGCTTCCTCCGCGACACACTTGGCATCCCCAGACTTAATTGGACAGATTATATTGCTGAGCTCCGCTATCTGGCTAGGGAGAAATGTTCGGACTTTGATCTGATTGAGGCACAGTATAAGAGGCTCAAAGCCGCTCGGCCCAGGGCTGACGATCTCGCGCAATCGAGGTAAGCGGGTCCACTGACTGGGCCATTTCAACGTCAATTTTATTATGTCTGTATTCTGACAGGGGTGAACTTTATCAGGAAGTCTTTCCGCGACGAGTGTCTCATTTTCGTTGCAGGCAATGATGACGACGGCAAAGGTGATCTCTGGTATTCCACAGAAGAATGTCTCTGGTCACCGGGGACCGGCGTTCAGGGGCTGGTCAATCTTGCTGAAATCTACGATCCTGACCTTGAGACATTCTTCGTTGAGGCACTCCAAGTCACGCGCCTTACCACTCAGTTGCTATTTGATGAGCTCCTGACTCTCGGCGACGAGGAATCAGCAGTCGGTCATGTCAAGCAGCAGCTTCTCACCTTTAGTTCGCTACTACGGGAAGCTAAACCAGGCGATCTCTCTGCTGCTGCGCCTCTCACGCTCCTCGACAAGCCTATCCTTCCTATCAAGCATACCAGCGGCAACGTGTCGCTGCTTCCGGCCAGAACTGGGTTCACCATCATTGATCGAGCGGGTCCAATGGTTGGGTTTCGTGTCATGGTGAAGACGCTGGATTTTTCCATGCAGGAAGTGCATGATCTGGAGCCCTTCATCAGATGGGCTCGCCTCGAAGATCGCTATCTGTCTCGCATGGTACGAGAGGTACCGGACCTGGGGTTTGGGGAGAAGTTCCGGGTCTCAGACCCGCGATACGAGCTGAAGAGAAAAGCGCACGGCCTTGTCAGGTAAGCTACCCCAACGATGCAGAGGTTTCCTTCAGGTCTCACACCTCACCACAGGGTCGCGAAATACTTCCGAAGTCCCAGGTTTTCAGGCAACGGACAAGCCCTGTACGACTTGCTTCGAGGCTCAGAGACGTGGGAGACAGATGACATCTCGGCAAAACTAACTCTCACCATCGACGGCAAGACACATTCCGTAAATCAGAGACAGGGCGAGGTATACATGAGCGGCGAAGACACTTCACCGCTCAAAATATTCATCCCCCACGACGGAATCGCACAAGACGTGTGTGTTCAGGGCGCTCTGCCGCGCAAGCTCGTCGAGTGGCTCATGGCGAACCCGCGGGGCAAAAGCCGTGCACCCATCGACGACAAGGCCGTGGGAATCGTCAAGGGGCTTTTGAACGCGCGCTTAGAATCTATCCCGAAGATCTTGACTCAGGAAGGCATTCATGAGATTGAAATTGAGAACACGGATCTCCAACCAGACGATGCCGAGACACTCGTCGACCCCACAGCGCCACGAACCCCGTTGAGATCAAGACCGCCATCACCGGGAACTCCTGGGCTCGTTTTCACGCCTGTACCATCAGTCAACGTCGAGACTCCCATGACGGATCCCCCCTCGAGTCCCAGTCAGAGCTTTTTCCCACACGTGGCCCCGCCCCCTCCCAATCCACTCTTCAGGTTCCCTCCCAAACCCCGTCTTGTACGAGAACCACAAGAGCCGAGCGGGCCGGAGTTGTACCGCCCATTGCTAAGCCGCATGATCCGGGCCGGGAAACAAGTTCCCTTTCCGGATCAAGGGGTCTTTGACATGTCAGGACTCGCTGGGGCGCTGGATGGTGTTTTCGGCGGCGGGACTTCTGCCATCTTCTCCGGGTCAAATTTCTCAACTGTCCAGCTGGGTGCTGCGGGGGAGTTATTTGTACGCCGCCCTCCATATCATTTGACCATGCCTGGCACGTCAGTACTAACACCGTCTTGAAACAGGTCTTCGAGATGCTCAAATCCCTGGGATCCTCCCTGCCAGGATTCTCCTTGCCAAACTGGACCAGCAACATCAAGACGCAGGTCAAGATCCACCCCGACTACGAGACGATGCAGTCTTGGGGCGGCGGAGCCGAGATATCGGATCTGCAGTACAGCGACACATCGGGCGCCTTTACAGCACTGTTGATCGAGAAGGGCCATCTCTCCTCGGCAAAGTGGGCGGGCAAGCGGCCGAAGTATTACTTCGAGGTTAAGTCGACGCCGCGGGCTTGCAATGAGCCGTTTTATATGAGTGGGCTGCAGTATAAGAAGGTGAGTTTTTCATGATTCTGGTTCTGCTGGTTGGCACCTGGCTGACTCTGTGGCTTTAGATGACTGAGCTGTGCAAGGACGGGGACAAGACTGTCTATATCATCTTCCGGGTGTTCAATATGTTCAGTGACAAGATCAATGTCAAGCTGTATATCGACCCTGCCGAGCTGGAGCGCCAAGGGGAGTTGGATTTCTCAACGGATACGTACACGGTGAGGGCGAAGACCTGAGTTTGGCCAAGTGCAGTAGGATTTCTATCGAGAATCTGTTGAAACCAAGTTGAAGGTAGCTACTACGGTTGAAACATGGAACTGTTGCGAGCACTTTTATATCACACTCACAGCTAAGAAAGAAGAAAAGAATTAACTCGGGAGTATGCGATCCATTTAATGCCAATATCTAATGCGAACCCAACCAAGACATGCAATGTTGTTTTACCCTCAAGTTGCCCTCACCAACCCTAGTAACCTGCACAGCCTATGTAATCGCACCTGATGGCCAAGTGCATTCCCATCACGCGACGCTCTGCCGATCGCCGGCCGAGACCGACACTAGTAGAGGCGCCACACCCTCCAGTGAACTGGTGTGGCCTCATTCAGCTGCAGCCAGTTGAGTCAATTTAGCGCCGCTGTTGGCCGCCAATCAGAAGCTGGATGTAGCGACAATCACCTGTTAGATACAGGCTTGACAGGTACAGCCCAAGCGCGGTTTTATCATAGGCGTACCACATCTTCTTCAACTGGTCCCAGAGCGCGGAAGCCACAACAGGGTGGGGTTCGCCCACCACCTTCAGCTGAGTCGCACCGAGGTGATTCCCATGCCGCAAAACGCGATGAGATGATTCGTAAAGCCGTAGAGTCCGGCATCAGCCTCCCTGTTATGCTACAACATCTAGAATCATGGCTAGACACTATGCTTCAGCATGCTGCAGCGAGCGAAGTGTAAGGCCTGGCTTTCTGTTCTAGATTCAAAAAGGCTTTGATTACGCTACTTTTTCTTTCATTACTTTCATTTATTTTTTTCCCACCGGAATCTTGTTTTTCCGTTCACCTATCCCTCACCCCTGGCTTTCTCGTGACCTTGTATTTGGCCGCCGCCCTTGGAGATAGTAGTCGATTCGCCGTTGCCTAGATAGATTACCCTTCGTTCTATTATCCTAACATGTCGAGCTTCCAAGCTCCCTCATAGCCACCTGGCAAAGAAACATCAACTTCTAGCATGAGTGGCAGCAGTACTTCGTAGGTTCGGGCTCACCGCCCATAGCCGGCGGGACGACATGGGTCTTTTATAAACAGGCTTAATTAATGTCAGTTTTAATTAACCCTTGTCACAGCCCGAGGCCTGGTTTCTCTAGAATGGCGACATTGGCACGAGGCAGCCGACCAGCTCAGGGGAGAGGAGGTTGATCCCGAGCTCGCACTCGAACTGGCGGAAGAGATACTCGGTCTGGATGAAAACAACTCTGTAGCATTTCGTGCCAAGGCGGCAGAAGTACTCATTAGGCGTCTTACCGGCTAGGCCGTGGAGGAGGTGGTCGCATGGTTGAGGGGCGGGCCGCGGTAAGTTGAAGGCGATCCTTTCCGATTGAGCATCCGCCACGAAGATTGTTGGATTTGGGGGGCCACCTTGCCTATCAGGGGGGACTGACTGCTGTCAAGCCTTTGATCTGATCAGCGTTGCGCAAGCGATACGTGATGGAGGGTTTAGGTGCACACGGTTGTGTCGGGGACGGCAGCCTCCCTTGCCTGGTGAACCCCCGGACGGGATGTGGACCGATGCTAATGACCACTGTTTACCCGCTCTTCGCCGTCGCACTCGTCATCGGCATTAGCAGTATCTAGACGAGCCTGTGCCTAGAATGCCCTGAATCTGCGGCAATCCCCCCCCTCTTCTTTCACAGGCCGCAGACCCCATCTTCGTCGGCTTCATGACTATCGCCTTCGAAAACGGAACGTCAGGCTTTTAACTGAATGCCGAGGCGGCTGCATCCCGCATGGTGCGGAGACTTGGCACAAGCGACATCACGGGCTTTTGGCCGCACAGCCGTCAGCGATTCCTTTCCGAGAGACTTGTGGGGATCATCCCCGCCGATCGCCGTGTCCACGAAGCCGGTCCAACAACCGGCGTGATGACGGCCGCATGTCGGGGTTCCCGTATCCGAAGCAGCTGCCTGTGTCGGTTCGGGATGCATTGTTGACGGATGCCGGCACCGCTGCCATTGTTCGGAATGCTCGTATAAAAGCCGTGAAATGGCGTTTTTTGGCTGCCTGGTCCTGTTCTAGTGTAGTGGAGATCCGTTACACGGCATTGGGCACACCGCAGGCCCGAAGAAGTGCATGCCGGCCGTATAATTTACAATTTGGCCGCATGGCAGAGGTTCTCGCTTGCGAAGATCAAAAGCATGTTTAGCTCTTGATAGAGTCGTGGAGTTGTCGCTGGGAAGAATGGCGGAGGAGAGGCACCTCCAAGGAGGTGCTGAAGACTTGGCATGATTGATGTTGACGACGGCTGGCTGAAGGAGAAAATTGGCACATTGTCTGCTGAAAAGAGTTGATAGCAGTTCACCAATAGAGCTATCTGGAATTTATCAAGGCAGGCAAGCAGTTGCCAAAAGAAAAAAAACACTTTGTCAAGCCCTTCAAATCGCCAGGCTGCCAGGTACTGTTCACACCACTTACAGATCTCCTGATGATATCAGACTAATAACATCCTTTGGAGTGACACCTTGACAATTCCTGTTAGATCTCCATCGTCCGCACGGGCCCCAATCTTTTACAGTGACGATTATTCTTGCAACCGGTTGGCAGGGCAGCCAAAAAATGCCTGATGTCATGATCCACGATGGCGTCGCGTAGCAGAAAGCTCGAGCCCCTCATTCCACAGAAAGACGCCGCCGCCAGTGTGTTTGCGCCCAGCGTTTACCATGGCCGTGTACGTACATGTATCCTCCTCTTCTCTCGATCCAGCACTACCATCTTTACTGACTCTTTTCAGCCGCGATGTAGCTCCAATATCCTGTCGCTTCCGTTCCGGAAGGGCGCGCACCTGTATTTGTCGATGTCTATCCAACAGTACATCTCGAAAAAGCATGACCAACCCCCGATATGTTCCGTGATGGATCCCGCTTTAGCATGGAAACTAGAAGCAGCATTGGAATCGCTTCATTGCGGGACCGTGTATCAAGGATTGGCTGCTACTAACAGGAAAACACCGATTCTGAATCCCGACCTTCAATCCAGAGCGCTCCAGCATATCCTTTCTTGCACTTGACAGATTTGAATGGCCTCTCCTTCTGAATGGGGTTTCTTGGTCGCAAGATGTGGGAACGAGGTTGTTTGTGGCTGAGGAATCAGCTCACCCTCCTTCCAATAACGAAAGACTTGGACTGAAGAGCTGCAGCCAGCTGAAAAACCACGCCACCTATCGTCCGACCAAAATCAACTCGTGGGCGATGAGATGTTCGCCGACTTCCAGGCAGATATCGACCTCGCGGCAGCCACTGGATATAATGGGAATTCCTCTCCAGTCAAACATTCGGGTTTTCCCACCATCCGGTGACTGTCGGGCTATTTTTCGCGACGGTTGACGAGACTGCGGGATTTGGAAATAGGTACTTTGACTAAATCGCTTTCCTCAGGACTGGAGGTATTTGAAGGCAGCGGGGACATCATGATGAATCCCATCTCATCTTTATCTCTAAATCGTCGTCTCCTCAGACAACTAGCATCTCGTCTAATCACGACATCAATCCATGACCCACATGGCAACACAACTCGAAGAACCCCTCTCCGGAAACTGGTTCGTTTCAGCCGATGGAACCTGCGGCGACCCCCCGGACACCAGCCTCGTATCCTCCGGCGCCTTCATCGGCTTCCTCTTCCTCGGCCTCTTCGTCTCGAGCCTCGCCGGCATCTGCAACTTTGCCTCCATGAACTCCATGGCGCGCAAGACGGAACTGTTCAAGTACGGCCCCTTCCGCCAGTTCATCATCGACATCGTCGCCTCGGTCGTTGCACCCATCCTCGCACTCACCGCGTTCCGCCAGGACGACGACCTCTACACTTGGCACAGCTTCCACGTGCTCGTTTGGGTGCTCCTATTCGGTTTCCGCCCCGGCGCCATCATGGGGCTGGTGCAGCTCTTCGTTCCCGGAGACCCCCGCGGCATCTGCGCGGCCTCGGCGATGGGGCAGATGACTCCCGAAGCGCTCTTTCTCGTCTTCGGCTGTGCTGGGGTGTTGTTGCCCGAGGGCGGTTCCGTGGTACCGGTTGCGCAGGGGGGGGTACAGGACTGCGGTTCTGGTTGGGGTGGGGTTTGTTGTTGCGCATCTGGTGATGTTGCTGGGCATGTATTTTTTTTTTTATGGATTGAATAAACCGGGTGGGAAGGACCTCCCCTGCGAAGAGCAGTACAGGGTTCTGATGGGGACGGGAGGGAGGGTAGCGGTTTTTATGCTGGGGCTGTTGTCGTTTGTCGGGAGCTTTGTGCTGATGATTGTAGCGTCAAAGATGTGTGGGAAGCTGACGAGTTTTATCGAGGCCATGTGCCAGGTGCTGCAGGCGCTCCTGAGTCTCTTCCTGGCACTTTGGGAACGCTCCAAGAAGCCGCAGACTGGCTCGCAACGGCCGAGCATGAATGGCAATGGTAGGTATGGCGGTGGGTATGGCCCATAACACTACCCTTGAATCCAGCTAGCCGTCGTGATTCGTACTGGCCAGCCAAACTTACGATTTGCCCATTTAAGCATCTTCCCGTTAATCACCATTGAATCTGGTGATAGTACGTACGACCGTTGCAGCCCACTGGGGGGGACGAGCGGGGAGAAGGTCGGCGGAGATGATGCGGTTGGCCGGGTTCGGAGGGATGCCAGGCGGGCGACGGCGATGGGGAAAGTGAGGGCTTCCGGGGAAAGGTTGGAGAG
>Ga0247770_1000558_pt1 | contig 35269 bp, 50 predicted proteins | sample UWRJL136409B6_FD_179943 | JGI IMG/M metagenome (GOLD analysis project Ga0247770, IMG submission 179943) | Plant litter microbial communities from Arlington Agricultural Research Station in Wisconsin, United States - UWRJ-L136-409B-6 | ecosystem: Environmental > Terrestrial > Plant litter >... | reverse complement strand
TGTTGCATCGGCCTTTTGTCTGCAGCCACATCTCATTGATCCCATTCACCACCAATATTCCGGCGTCCAACAACATCGATCGTTTTCAGGATCTCTCATACGCAGAATTTGCGGAGAGATGGAGCAACAAACCGTTCATTCTCACTGAGTGCATTAAGCCCTGGCCAGCATATCGGTCTTGGAGCCTCGACGTGCTTTCTAGCCTTTACTCAAGCGTGGGCTTCCGGGCAGAGGCGGTGGATTGGACATTTGCAACGTACAGCCAGTACATGGCCAACAACCATGACGAGAGTCCTCTCTATCTGTTTGACCGAAAATTTGCTGAGAAGATGGAGCTCCAAATTGGAGCGGAAGAAGGTGAAGGTTTTGCATATTGGAAGCCCAAATGCTTTGGCCTTGATCTCTTCGAACTCCTCGGCATAGAGCGCCCAGCACATCGGTGGCTGATCATTGGTCCTGAGAGAAGCGGCTCTACCTTCCACAAGGACCCCAATGCCACCAGTGCGTGGAATGCAGTCATTCAAGGCGCTAAATACTGGATCATGTTCCCTCCTTCGGCGCCTGTGCCAGGCGTTTTTGTCTCCAAGGACAATAGCGAGGTGACTAGCCCCCTCAGCATTGCGGAATGGCTTCTTGAGTTTCACGCCGAGGCACGCCGGATGCCAGAGTGCAAGGAAGGTGTCTGCAAAGCAGGAGAAATTCTCCACGTTCCCTCGGGCTGGTGGCACCTTGTTGTCAACCTTGAGGCTGGGATTGCTTTGACTCAAAACTTTGTACCCAAGTCGCATCTAGCTAATGTTTTGTCCTTCTTGAGAGACCGACCGGACCAAGTCTCAGGTTTCGACAAAGATGTCACTGATCCGTACGGTCTTTTTGTCGGTCGCTTGAAGGAGGAAAATTCCGACCTTCTGGAAGATGGACTGAGGCAGTTGGATGAGAGACAGAAAAAGCGAAGGTGGGACATGGTAGTTGGCGGCGACGAGACCGGGGAGGGTTCATCGCAGAAGTGGGTTACCGGATTCAGCTTTGGATTTGGGTTCGGGGATGCGGACGAAGAAGTCCCTTGAGCGCTAATCCCCCTTGTTCTTAGAAGAACTAAGAACTTGAACTGAAGGTTATCATGGAGCTGGTCCCAACCCGGCTGTCCCTTCCCACTAGGTCCTTTGACAGTGTTCCGCACAAGCAGTCAGCGTTGCTTTGGGTCGGGTTATTGAAAGGGAGTCAGTCAGCACTGCCGACAAAGCTGCCTCGCATTCACCATCTGGCCCATCATTTTCATATTATGCGAATGGGATCTTCGTGCAAATGCGCCGATAAACCAGGTCCAGATTGGTGTCTCCTTCACACACCTGGCGTGCTTGGGTGTGCGACTCACGCCAATCTGATCGGCCGTCCGATTAAGGCCGTGCTCGACTTTCCCTTGGGCGCAGGGACCAGTGGGTAGCCCAGAGATGGTCCCTGCACTCAAGCGGACGGGCCAGCATTAGGTCCGAGTGCGGGCCAATGGGAAGCTGCCAAACCCACATCTTGATGCCAGCCCTCCCCCGACGGGAGGGAGATGCGATGACCCAACCTTACTGTACCCCACGCCTCGCTTTCCCTCAGCCCCCTCAGTCTCAGCGGCCCTGCCTCTCCACCCTGCCGCCGACCAGCTGCATTCACTCGGTGTGTTGCTGACGACCGCGATCGCAGCTGAAGCTGTTTTGTCACTGTCCCTTCCTTGGCTTTCCACACTTGTACCACACCTGACCTGGGCCCTTCCTTCCAAACCTACCCGCCGGTTTGGCACGGCTTCGCACCTCCCTTGACCTTTCCTCACGACCAACATCACTACCTCACCACCGGCACCCGTCACAACCCCCAGCGCTCTCCCATTATACATGCAACCACAGCCTCCAAGAGCACTCTTTCATCCGGCGCATACCGAAATGACAACATGCCACTAGGCGGCCTTTGTTGTCTCCTCCACCACGCCTTCTTATGACCCGACCCCTGAATAACAAAGTTTACGCAGCGTCTGGCCATCCAGCTGTCTGCTTTATCGACACCCCGCTTCCACGACACAAATCCGTCGTAAATCACGGTCCGAACGAACATCAGTATTCAAAAGCTCCGCTTGTGCGCGAGAAAGCCGGTCACGCCACCGGGTCGTGGCTTTAAGGGCCCTCGGACAACTTCTGAAGCGTAACGCCCGAGTCCAACCTCCCGACCGAACAGTTGCAAACATGGTGTCAGACGAAACATACGAGCTCTGCCTTCCGGTCCTCCACGATACAAGCATCGAAGATGAAGACAAGACCGACAAGCTCGAGGAGCTATTGAGGGATAAGACGAGCTTGTCCGGGCAGGCGCTGGATAACGCCGTACTCGACGTGTTATGGCGGTACAAGGAAGGAGGTGGTCATGCGACTTCTCCTCCGCCTATACGGCAAACCATACTCCGGCGGCCATCACCGGCCTCCTGGCGCGGCTCCGGAACACCATTATCAGGGTCCCCTCGCTTAGGCGTCAGCCCACTCGCCCCGCCGGGGTTTGTACCGACGACATTCAGCCGGACCAAGTCCTCCACGGCCTCACCTTTCGGCTCACCCCGCCCATCTCCTCGCCTCGCCTTCGCTGCTCCGGTCCCGCACAGTCCGAACTTGAATGCTTACCAATTCGCCACGGATGATACCCCGTCGCAAGAGGTGTTTGGAGACTACCAGTCCGACAACGTGGACTGGCTCGTTAGCGATGATGCTCTCAGCGTAACGTCTTCTGTTGGTGGATCGAGCGGGTTAAACGTTGCTGCCCCGGAGTTCGTGTCGTCGCAGCAGAACGACATGACTCCTTATGATATGTTGAGGTCAATCCTTGGGCAGTCAAAGACGGATGAAGAGATCGGCGCTGCTCTTGCTATGCACGGCTACGACCTTGGTGCTACTGTTGCTGCTATTATGGATACTCAAATGCAAGACAACCTCGCCCTGGCCGCTCAGGCCGCCCAGGCCGAGGAGGCCCGTGTTGTTGTTATCGGCAAGTCGATGACTCCCGATGCGCGCCCCACAACCCCTGCCGACCAGCAAAAGTCCGGCGTCATATGCAAGTTCTTTCTGTCTACGGGACAGTGCCTTCGCTCAGATTGCCGGTTCAGCCACGACTTGAGCTCACATATCTGCAAGTAAGTCAACCTCCACTGTCCCCAGAGATCGGATGGAACCTAACGCAGCGCCCTAGATACTGGGTTGCGGGTAACTGCCTCGCCGGAAACACATGCATTTTCTCGCACGACCCGGCGCATCTTGTGAACAGGCTGCATATCGACGGCTCAAGCACACCGCCCACACAAAACGCCTCTGTTAACGTACAAGACTACAACAGCTTCCCCGCGTTGCAGCCAGGCACCCCGGAGCAGCTTTCTATATACCCTGCTACGGCCAACTACCCTGCGGTTGGGGTTACACCTCCACCGGGCTTCAAGTCGTACCACTCATATCCAGAGCGCCCGCGGTCTCGCCCAAGCAGCAGACACCAGCAGCAAAAGGATGCTGCTCCAGCTGCCCCTTCGCTTGACGATGCTGACGCCTTTCCCTCCTTGAGTTCCGCCTCTGCCAAGCAGGCCAAGAAACACCATGGTAAGAGGGGTGGCCACGGCCATGGCCACAAAGAGAATTTTGCGCCCAGTACTCTAGCAGATATCGTCAAGATGTCTCCATCACCAACTCCTGGAGCGTCGCGGCAGGATCGCAAGATTGCACGGAATGGCAGCACCACGAGTATCCGAAACGGAGAGAACAGTTTGGCTGCCCAGGCAATCCCCAATCCTAAACACATTCCGTGGCTCGAGACAGGAGAAAAGGCCAATAAGGCGTATTTGAAGGCTCGCCAAGAAGCCATCAAGCACGGCGGCCTCAGAAACAAGTTTCTCCAAAGGTAAGCAAGCGCATGAGATGCGTTACCTCAAAATTGAAAGCCGCTGACAACCTCCAGTGCCGCTCAAGCCTGGAACCGTAACGATGCTCGCGCGGCAAAGGCTCTCAGCTTGCGTGGCCAGAGCGAGAACGATCTAATGAGGAAAGCTCACCGCGAGGCCGCAAACCAGCTGTATGAGGAACGTAACAAGGACAGGGCCAACTCCCTAGAGGTCTATGTCGATCTGCATGGCCTCCATCCGGATGAAGCCGTCGAGTACCTGGAAGGAATCCTCATGGAGAATAGTACAGAGGGCAGGCCAATCTACGCCATCACAGGTACGGGTCACCACAGCAAGAACGGCAAGGACAAAGTGGGCAAGGCGCTCCGAGGCTTCCTCAACGAGTGGCGTTACGCCTACCGCGAGTTTTCTGTCCCGGGCGATAGGAACAGTATGGGCGGAATCCTCGGAATTGATGCCCGGAGCTGGGACAAATCTTTATCAAAGGATGGTGTCTCGTTGTCGAGAAAGGATGACGAGGGAAAGGAGGAGGTCGATATCCTTGCACAAGGTGTCGAAATTGGCGAAGGGAAGGTGAGACTGCTTGTCAGGGACACGTCAGTATTGAAGGAGCCGCCCAAAGGCCCATCGAGGGGAAGGTGAATCAGTAATGGGTAGAGGCAAGAGCTGGTCTGCAGCAATGCAAAGCGCCCGATATATACCTGATAGTATTAGACGCAGAAGCAGTAAAAAGGGCGAGAGCAGTGAACCTTTGGTTCCTTTTTGATGAGGAGCAAGGGTGACCTATCGCCATCCCACTGGATCAGACGAAAACGGGCCGGAGGTGACGGACATGTACTTCGTGGCCTGTAAGGGGCAGAATGCGTTCGCTAAATTGACTGCATCCATGCAATGACGTTGATGTGCCTTCGGTACAGAGCACATGCACGCTGCAGCGTTGAATTACTCTAAAATCTCAACTGACCAGGAAACCCACATCTTTATGAATATATCCAACGCCCTAGCCCATCAACTTCACAATCCAACAATCACGTATTGATCGTTGTTGAGTATTATCCTTGATCTCGGAGGGTTCTTGTCTTGGCACTGAGCGTCAATAATTTGCCCCTCATTATCTGCCATACAAGAACGGATCCGTAAGCCAAGTCATCTTGCGGCTGAGCCCCCAAATCCACTCTCCGTCTGTGCAACGTCGCTGATGCGAACCCCAGCCGAAAGCTAAGACCTCAAGCTGACGGAAAAGTGGCTGACTCCTTGCATCGCTCGTGTTTTCTCCCAACATTCTCTGCTTTGTCTTTTCTCGTTTTGGGTATCGAATCACTCAATCCTATTTCTAAACTTTCCCGATGGCTGCGAGAAGGTAGCGTCGTCACTCTTGAATCTGCAGCTCCGCCTTGGCAGCGAAGTCGCGCGCCGACTTCGAGTTTAGAGGGCCCGCCTGGACTGTCAATAGTTTGGGGGTACCGCATCACCATCAACCCGTTTCCGCCGCTCCTTAAAAGCCACCGCAGAAATGCTTCCACCAGAAGACCGCCCGCCGTCGCTTGCGGGTCTCTCCATTACCGCCCCTTCTTCCGGGCATCCGCGAGCTGTCAGTCCAGCATCCACGACCTCGTCGAAACCGCCCTCCTCTCCCCACATATCCTCGCCCAGCCAGACGTCCGTACCGCCATGGGCTCGCCGCCCCTCTGCAATATCTGCGCGCCGACTCTCGATGCGCCGCTCGCCATACTCCGTTGCTCAGCAGGAACCTCCCTTACATACGCGCCTCCTCCAAGGCGCAATCTCCCTCGGCCGGCAGGCCCTCCGTCTGTTCATGTCGCTATCCCCGCTCTACCAGCTCCTCGTTGTCGCCGCAGGCATTGTCGCCTTCGTGCTCGGAATCCTTGGGCTGGTATACTCGCACCGCATATTTGCTTGGCTCGGCCCAGTCGCAAAATCATGGCGTGAACTCCCAGCCGGCTGGCTGCTGGTCTGGCTCTTGACCTTCGTATGCGCCTTCCCGCCCATGATCGGCTACTCGACGGCGGTAACCATCGCTGGATTTGTGTATGGCTTCCCCTGGGGATGGCCGATCGTGGCAACGGCCACGGTAGCCGGCAGCACCGCCGCCTTCTTCACCAGTCGCGGCGTCTTCTCGGGATATGTCAACCGCCTCGTCGGAAAGGATCACCGCTTTGTCGCGCTCGGGCAGGTGCTGCGGCGCGATGGCTTGGGCGTTCTGGCTATGATCCGATTTTGCCCCTTGCCATACAGCCTGAGCAACGGCTTTCTCGCCACGGTGCCGAGTATCCGCCCGCTCGGCTTCGCCTTGGCAACGGCATGTGCGACGTATGCTCTCCCGTTGTCTATCCAGTTTTGCCATGTTCTAACGTGTCGCCCAGTCCCAAACTAGCCGTTCACGTCTTTATCGGGAGTCGTCTCGCGCTCCTCGCCGAGAGTGGCGATCGCATGAGTGCCGGCGACCGTGCCATCAACTACGCTAGCATGGCTTTCGGCGGTCTACTCGGTTTTGTCGTAGGTCTAGTGATTTACCGGCGGACGGTTGCGCGCGCAACCGAGCTGGCCGCCACGGAGGGTATCGAAGGTGAGGAGGACAGCGACGACATGCTACCTGGCGAAGGCCTTGATGAGGATGACGATGGATACGCCCATGCCGAGAACAGCAGGCTTGTGCGCGCCAACATGGTTGACGTGGATGCCGCTGTACTGATGGACGACGATGATATCTCGCTCTGGGAGGCGGACGGCTTGGACAATGATACCTCTTATCGGGATACCTGGGACGAAGAGGCCGCGGTTGGCAAGAAAAGCAACGGATTCACCAACGGGACGAGAATATGATTGCTCGTTATCATTACGGCGTGTAAATTTCAACACTTCTTCGGCGTTGCATATGCCGGTCTAGAGGGTTTGATACGAGGTGTTCGGGCGTTAGGATGGATATACATGGGACAGTTTAGATGTCGAATAGCAACCTTTTGTTTTAAGCAAATATGTATTAAGAATTGAGCTGTAGTATCATTCGCCCTCATCGAAGGTCGCTCTTAACATCCCGCTGAGTATCTGGTATCAAACCCGCTGCCAGCCCGGGTCTCATCATGTCATGTCCAGTCAAGTAATAAAATTATTGTGTCCCGACTCCTCGCTCTCCGAATCAAAAGTATGGTCGCATCCAGAACGGCTTGGTGGATGGAAAGAAAAGCAAATATACAATGCACGCGTCTGGTAACCCCCCCCCACCCCCCCAAAACGAGGGTGAGCAAACAACTCACCTCCCCTGGTATCTTTGCATAAACTCAAGGGCCTGCTCCATGGGGTATCCAATAAAGACAGGTCCAGAGATATTTAAGACCATTTGAGGTTGCGCCGCAGACGTCTTCTCAGCTTGTGGCATGGCCATCTCGGCCGGATTGACAAACGTTGGCATTGGATGCGGTGAGCTAAACGCCGGAGCTTGGCTTTTGACCGATGGGCCTGCTTCATGATGCAAGCGATCATCTTGGTGTGATATCTCGTCCACCTTAGAAAAGGGTATTTTTGTGTGGTCAAAAGGACATTTTCTGGGGCCGCTTGGCTCTTTGGGCGTTTGCGGTAGCACTGGAGGTGCGGGTGGTGGTGATCGTTCGGCATCTTCGGTGTGAAAGGCAGCCGCCAACGGCACCGAGATTCCCCAGGGCCGACTGGGAGACTCGCCAACTCTAACATCTCTTAGGGGGCGATCAAAACTGTTCTCGCGATCCTCATCTACTGGTGCCTCATTCGCTTGCTCAGGGTCGCTTTGGGTAACTGTCTGTGCCCAGTTCTCCACTCTTTGGTTGGATAGATTGTCCACCTCGTCCGGATCCGCGCCTTCACCTACCGCCGAAGGCAGCATGGGCTGGTGAAGCATACTAAGGTCGTTGATCATGCTGACCAGATTGCCATATTTGGCATCGAGCTTTCTTATTTGCTCCTCATTCTTCTGATAGCGTCCAACGCAGACCTCGTGACTCCTTGGAATCTCGTGCTTATGCGTCTCCACATATCGAGCGATCTCTTCCGGCGAGTGACTGTCAAGATAACGGATCGGACATTTCGAGGCGGCAGGCGCAGGCACAGACGTCGTCCCCTCAAGCATGGCAACGCAAATAGGATCAGAGGATTTGTGGGGTGTGAGGTCAGCCGTTGTGCCAGTCAGGTCATGGGAAAGATCCGCCTCTTCAACGCTGCGAGGGTCCTCTATCTCCGAGACAGGCGAGAAGGGACAAGCTAGAAGGCCTTTCCTGCCTTCGACTGTGAAGTCTTGCTCGAGAGCTGTGGACATGGTCGTCATGGTCTCGGTGCGTCGAGACAACGATGTTTCTTTGCTCGATCTGCTGACTTTTCCCACATCGCTCATGCTGGCAGCCAGTTGCTGAACAGCCTTCCTACCCTCCCTGATGAGCAGTGCAATCTGGTGCTGGCTGGTCCCAGACTTGACTGGCTTTGGTAGGGGTATGGCCCAAGATGTGTCTGGGATATGGTGCTCTAAAGCGGGAGGGAGCTGGAGCTTAGCTAGAGTCTCCGATACCTTGGGTGCCCCCGGCGCATATTTATCGGCGAGATACTGATACTATAGAGCGGAGATGCAGGTTAGCGTCTGTGGCTGCCGCTGTGTGGGATAGTGCAGGTTCATGTTGAAGAATAAATCAGAAATCTTTGTTTTTGTCTCCATGTGCCGTCGACCCTTCTAAAGAAGACGGCTACAGATCTAGAGCTAATAATCATCACGGAATGCGGCGGAGCTGTGGAAGAAAAGTAGTGATGTCATACCTGCTCTTGCGCATAGCGCAGCTTGTGCTCGAGGATGGTGTTGCGATCGATCAGCGACTGGACTTCGTCGGCAAGCGTGGTGAAGGACTCAGCCAGAGTCTTGGCGAGGTGTACGTGGGTCATCCCATTGATCCCGTTGATAATGCGAGGGGTTCGCTTTTAAACGGCGTTGGCATGAAGAGGGAAAGACAGCTGATGAGCTGGTAAAGTTGGCGCGTTGGGAAAGGAAGAATTGGTAAGCTATTTTTTCCGCTAGAACTTAGTCGAGTTAGGGCCCCACCTTGAGCTCCCCACCAGCGGATGAAGTTTGGCCGTTCCGCTCGGCTGCAAGGCCGACGATGGGCTACCCCTCCATCAGCTGTGAGGCGACAAGGGTCGCTAAATTCAGTGTGGAAGATCTCTTGATACTGTCAAGACAGACTGCACTTCCAATGCTTCAAATTACGCCAAAATTTGAAGAGGCCTTATTTTGTATTTAAGGCGTATACAACGTTGCAAGCGTATATAATATGTACTATGATTTCTCCGCAATTTTTGGGGTAACGTCCAGTGACCTTTGGAGGACCTCGTTGTGCTTGGAGCTTCCGGACGAGAAAACACCGAGTGCCCAGGTGGAAGGGAACAGGGCCCAATCACTCATCACCAGACCACCTGGTTATGTGCACCCGCCAAATTGAAGCTGGCTCTGTTGCGTCCTCTCTATAAATCATCGTTTCCCAGGGCGAAAGCCTGGTTATATTGTTTCTACCCTGGTTGCCATTTGTGACAGCCCTAGACACGCGCTCTTGTCAAGTGCGAGACTGCTGCGACCTTACCTCCAATGTTCGAGGCTGTTGCTGGGAGTCAAGAATACCAAGAGCAAACTTAGCAGTCCTGCAGGTTGCCCAGCGCCATTCGCGCTTGCATCTATCGCCAAAGCTAAGCAGCCTTGTCGGTCAGCCACTTTGGTCGCGCCTCGCCCGCCCGGTGCTGACCATCGCAATACCTTATCCCGAGCTCCATCTCCGAAAGCAAATACAAAACTTAGCCACTCCGCATAGCATCGCCCCCCGGCCTCTCAACCCAACTTGGCTCAGCAGAAACATACCATGGCTGCCATCCCTCCCGCTCGGCTTATCAGCCGAAAGGCTCATCTGGTACCTGGTATGACAACGGCACCACCATCTCCGCTGTGATATCTACGCCCCTGCGCCTACGCACCTGTGCTGACCAAGGCCAGGCCAGCTTCATGTGACCGAGCTGTTTTTTGAGGTCCCTCGGAACTATGCAGATCCCTCTGCTGGCACGCTGAGGCTGTTTGGCCGCTCGGTCAGGAAGCACGAGCGACCCACCATTCCTTTGGGCTTGAAGGAGCTCGAGGGCATGGAAAAGCTCCCCTACTTTGTCTATCTCGAAGGGGGTCCCGGCTTTGGGAACCGCGAGCCTCAAGACAGCTCGCTGACGCGCTATGTGCTGAACCGAGGATATCAGCTCCTCTTCCTCGACTACCGCGGGACGGGACTCAGCACGCCCATCAGCGCCGGCCATCTGATGACTCTGGGCGGACCCCAAGAGCAGGCTGACTACCTTAAGCTCTTTCGTGCGGACAACAATGTCCGAGACTGCGAGGCGGTCCGCAAGTGCCTGACAGCCGATTTCCCCGAGGATAGGAAGAAATGGAGCATCTTCGGCCAGTCATTCGGTGGCTTCGTATCGCTGTCCTACCTCTCCAAGCACCCGCTAGGTCTGAGGGAAGTATTCATGACGGGCGGCCTGGCCCCTATTCGACGCACCGCTGAGGAGGTCTACCGTGCCACCTACAAAAAGACCATCCAGCGAAATCAGGCCTATTATCGCAAGTTTCCCGAAGATGCCGAGAACGTCCATCGTGTTGTCGAGTACCTCCGTACGAACAGCGTCGGCCTCCCAAGCGGCGGTATACTCACAGCACAGAGGTTTCTCTCTTTTGGTGTCTCCTTCGGCGCCCACGGTGGACTTGATAGCATTCATTCATTGGTCTTGAAGCTGGTCGCGGACCTCGACCAATTCGGCTTCCTGACCCGGTCGTCTCTGGCTGCCACCGAGCAACATAATCCCTTCGACACAAATCCAGTGTATGCCATTCTCCACGAGCCAATCTACTGCACCACCAGAGGAGCTGCTTCCAATTGGGCAGCTGCCCGGGTCGGCGGTGAGACCGAAGACTTCCTCTGGACCCAGGATGAGAGCCACGTCCCAAAAGGTAGACCCATCTACTTTACGGGCGAGATGATATTCCCTTTTCATTTTGAGACATATCCGGAACTCGTGGATATAAAGGAAGCAGCGCACATTCTCTCCGAATTCGACGACTGGGATGATTTGTACAATGAAGCCCAGCTCAGACGCAATGATGTTGTGAGTCCTTAACTAGAGAGAATTTCTCCCCCTTCTGTCGGTTTTCCTCTTGTCTCGAGGGGCCTGAGACAGTCTCTCCTCCTCGGACATGAGGAAATATCCCACAATGGAGAGTTTTGGCTGACATCCACCACAGCCAGTGTATGCTGCCAGCTTTATTGATGATATGTACGTCGACTTCGACTTCGCTCGCGAGACAGCGGGGATGATCAATGGGATTCAAGTCCACGAAACGAATGGGATGTACCATAACGCTGTTAGGGCCAAGAGCGGTGAGGTACTTGACCAGCTCTTCCGACTAAGGGACGACTCACTCGACTAGATTGTCCATCATTATTTTGGATAGTGGCATCCTAGCGGCCATCGATATAGGCAGTATTAGAGACATAAGCCGATACTATTTCCTCTTTCTGGTTCAACTCACCTTACATGTTCCCCAGGTGACCTCAGGGCGTCCCTCTACTTTCGAAAGCCGGTGGTGAGTGGACGCGGATCACCATCCGGGTGTGCCACTCAAAAAGTCCCCTGTAGAACCCGCCAAGCGTCTCACAACACCCTTTCTCCAGGTAGAGGGTTCGATATCACCGACACGTAGCCCTCCCTGCTTCTCTCCGCCATCACCTGCCACCGCCCACCCGGCGGTGTGGTGCCTCTCTGTACGCCGAGTCCATTTCACATCCCAAACGGGACGCACCTGTCGTGCCATGGTATCGCTCTGCAGCTGTCTGGCCACCCTATCTTCCCATCCCTTCTGCTTTATACAGATGTGAAAAATCAGTTCCACCGTGGTATGACCACCGCTGGCCGGGCCGAAGAATGGATATACCATATATCGGCTAAGAAAACTGCAACACCAGACCGTACCAAAAGCTCCGCCGAGTGCAAATGCGCCAGCAACGAAGTTCCAAGTTCACTGGCTGTGTCGTCACCGGCCCTTATCCACAGCCATGTCCCTATGCCAGATGGCCACGTCTAGTTCATACGAGCCACATCCCTTTCCTCCCCTTCCGCCCAGGAGCTTCAAGAGCATGAAGCGAGGCAGCCGCGATGTGGGTCTGGGGCGTGGGACTGGAGTTAGAGCTACGTACGGGAGCGGGAGCGGGATCGGGAAGTGGGCCCTGTGGATCGGAGTCGGGCATCAACCCGTCTTCAACGTCTTCAGCAACGGACGGCGCATCGGGCGAGTGCGATCGGCGGACAATGAGTGAGTGAGTACGACGGGTCGGGAAGAATACCAAACCACCTCCCTACCTACCTCACATGGCACCCAGCTGTTTGGCCATGATGGTCTCTGCGGCAGGAGCGGCGAGTGCTTGCTAGCTGGGTAGCTCGCTAGCTTCCTGAGGCATGTATGTATGTGGTTTCAAGTGCCCACGTGGGCCGTCACGATGGCGAGTGAGTCCGTTGGCATCATCAACATCAAATGCAGACAGAAGAAACCTATAGCGACAACCGTTTGTTTCATTCGGCATCTGACTCGATATTCCGCATAATTAATAGGTAGGAGGTACTTAGACAGGGCCGTGTTCACGCCAGTTGTTGTCTAGGTAGGTTGGTGGCAAAACCACCTACGTAGTTGGTGCAAGCAGTGAGATTTTCTGCTCTGCATGTCGACCGTCGACAGGGCCCAACCAGCGGTGTCGAGCATTTCGAAACGTCAAGTTACCGCGCTACACGCACATATCTCCACAAGTCCCGATGACTGGCTCCACCCGCCCGCTGTATGACCCCGGTACAGACCGGCTGCATAGAGACAGAATCCGGCTTCGGACACAAATAAAAAAAACAAATGCGTGCACCTAACCGGTAGGATGGCGGCAAGAGCGTTATGGGGATCTGAAAATTTGTAAAGGACTGTGGGTGACGTATGGCTTGACTCTCAGACGGGAGTAAGGCAACAGTGGACCGCGAGGCAAACATGCACGCAACCCTCCCGGATAATGACATTGCAGACGCCTTGAATGCAGGCATTGCCGCAAGCACAAGAATCCTCAACGGGGTCAATGTAACAGATCCTAATCAACGGTATCCTCGCTATCCACACTCATCACTTTCATACGGCGTTTGTAAATCAGATCCGCGCCAATAACCCCCCTGCCTCCAAGCCGAAACCGAAAAGAACCGTCCAAGGAAAGGGCATCAACAACAGTAGATTGATACCACCGGTTCCGAGTATACCCGAGCCCCAAACCACCCCAACCCTAGACCCAGCCGAGATCAAATGTCCAGTCCAAAGAATAGAGACACGAAGTGAAGAATGTACTTGGCTTATTGACGCTGCAACACCTGACGCAAAGACGCCAATAACCCCTGACCCCAAGACTTCCAGAAACTTTTGTTGAGATATCGCTCCTGATCATCTCAACCCAACTATGCTCGTAGTTCCGCCGCTAGTACCACAAGAGGCTACCACCTCGGGGGGCCTCGGTATGGATGATAATGCGCCGCCCGGTACGGACTGATCGGATCCATCATGGGGAACCATGGTCTCTCCATGCTCGGGAGCTGCCTGCCGTTCGTATCCTCCTCGCGCCGGGCTGCCATCTCCCTCAGGAGCAAGGGTGCAATCTCAGGGTTATTCAGCAGAAAGTCTTGCGTCTCGTCGGGCGCCTGCCGCCACGGCTGCAAAAAGCCGACACGCGCAAAAATCATCTTGAGCAGGTTGTCGTTCTCCGGCAGCCCTTCGTACAGCTTCCGGCACAGGAAAAGCACCTGTGAAACTGCTGCGTCGGCTCCCGCCGTCTCGAGCATGTCGATAGTGGCACGGGCAATCTCAGTTTTGAAACCTTCCAGCAAGAACTTGTTAGCCATAATGTAGACGTCAATGTTGAGCTCGTAGGCAAGAAGCCAGGTGCGAAGGTCCTCGCCAGTGATGCGGGCGGCGCCGTTCGGGTCAGTGATCCAGCCCGCCGGGGGAGGCGGGGTCATCGGCGGAGGGGCCGGCACGCCGTGGCGTCTCCGCGGGGGGCGGCGAGGTCGCTCGGCGCGGGTCTGTATGTGGATGTCGCGATGGTCAATGACGACACCGGGGTGATGCGGAATGGGCGCCGGCGGAGGCATCGCGCGAGGCGCTTGACAGTGCCAACACGGGGGGCCCGAAGCCGAAAGACACTGTGGGCAGCCGCAGTTCGGGCGGTGGATGCCGGGGCGCTTTTGACGCATGCGCTCGTAGTGGCGGTCCTCGCGACGGCGACGACGCTCTCTCCGCCGACGAGACACGGCGCTGATGTCGGAGCCATAAGAATCTACTGAGTCGTCCGAATCGGAGTCGGCGCCTGTCTCCTGGCCACCTTCTCTACCCTTGCCCTTATCTTCTGGAAAATTTATCAGCAGGTGCTGCAAGTTTGAGAAGAGGGCTAATGACCTACCGAGAACAGAAGAAGCTGGCTTGATTGGGTTGTATTTTCCCTCATATAGGTATGCAATGAGGAAGTGGAAAATGGCAGGGTTCTCCTCCGGGAGATCAACAGACTGCGTGCTCGACTCCCGAAACTCGCCACAGAGAGCTTTCTCGAAGTACTCGGACTTCAGTAAAATGTGTTTATGAACCTGTATTGGTGATTAGCATGTTTGCTGGTTTGAGTGACATGAGGCACCCTCTCCCAGACTTGGACTTACATAGAAGGTTTCCATGTAAGGCGACTCTCCCACGTTAAGCGGGACAACCGGGGAACTGAACCGTCTATAAGTCCACACAAGTCAGCGATCATTCTTCATGCGCTTCGTTTTGCCAAAGGTGTAAACGGTGCCCAGTGACATCAGAGCTCAATGCGCTGGTCGTCTAGACGCTTGGTGACGATCCGGGCCTGGAGCCCGAGATAGGCGGGCGGGACAACCCTTGACAGGGTTGCAGCCGAAGCGACAAATGAGAGAAGGAGCGCATAACTCACCCGTCGGCCGTCGATAGCCACAGATCTTCCTTGGGGTCAAGCACCTCCTTGCGATCGAGCCCCTCAGGCATAGACTCCAAAACCAGAACATCGGGCAGAGTCGAAGACGGTTCTCTCATCACGTCCTCCAGGGTCCGGTCGCGATGGCCGTTGCGGCGGCCCGTGGAGGCGGCGGGAGCTGGAACCGCAGTCGCACTGGACGAGCTCGTTGCCTCACCGCTCCCGGCCCTGGCGGCCTCGGCGCTGGAGGAGGAAGCGACTGTTGCGGATGGAGCTCTCGCCCCGCTACTACTTGCCGGCGCCGACATCTCTAGTCTTTCTCTACTTCCCCGTCACCCGGCTGCGACAAACGAGGCCGCAATCAGCTGGCGCGAAATAGCCAACGGCGTGTGCGTGAGGGAGTGAAAGTGTGAAAATAAAAAGGCAAGGCCAGTATATGGTAGGAAGCAGAGGGAAGGTGCAATTTATCGCTCGGACCTCTTGATGGCGGGGCAGGTGATGGGATAAGGGCAGGTAAGGTAAACCCCAGGTAATCCGTATCGAGTGGTGGTCGATATTGGGGGCGCAAACGAACGGCAAAGTGGCCAAGGTGGACGTTGCGATGCGGCACGGCCCCTTGCTTAGGTCCCCGGCGCTATCTTTGTCTGGTGACCTGTGAAGACTCAAATGAAAAGGTGGAAAAGGGAAAGAACCACTTCACACGAAGATGGCCCGGGAGGTTGGGAGGGGGGAAAAAGGAAAGAAGGCAGGTAGAAGGTCCGAGTGGGAGAGGCAGCCGGAGAGGCTTGAAGTCCACGTTTGGGTCGCCTAGCAAAAGAGGAAAAGAGGGCAATGGTGAACCTAGGTGCTCCCGCGCTTGTGAGTACAATGAGCAACCAGGCAGCCACACCGAAATGATGTTGAGCCCCCGGCCGGGAGACAACAGACCTGAACCTTCAAGATGTGACTCGCGTCCCATCCATCCGAGCCACTGGGAGCCTGCATCAAAACTTGCCTGACACTGAAAAAAACCATACAGCACTGCTCCTCGAGACCGACTGGAGGAGCGTGGGATTATTAATGCCTGTCTTCGATATACTACGCAGTAGGCGCCTGGGAGCCACCCCTGGGTGTGTTCCAGCCTGTCCTGCCATCCAAGCGGTCTGCGAAGAGCCGTCGTGCGATCAACTCTGATGGGAACAGCCGACCACACAAAGGACGAGTCATCTATCGGACCGTGAGGGCATGTGGTGGCGACATGGTGGGGAGACGAGGCAGCAAAAGCCCGTCCGCCTCTTGCACCCTGAGGACGGTCCTGCCGGCGCCAGTCGTTGAGCGCGAGACAAACGATAGCCAGTCACGGAATAGACCAGGGCACACACTATTTCCATCGAGCCTGCTTGCTCCTGCACCATCGCTGCAACTCAACCTGCAGCGGACAGAAGCGCGAAGCAGCGGGAAATCACTGCACGTCGTTCTGAACCTGCACCGCAAGGGGAAGAAGCGAGCCAAGACAGCGACAAGGTCGAATGAGCGACGGGCCCTTGCTGCACCGTACAGCTGCTGCACCGCTGCAGGCCGCTGCATGGCATGTTCAGATGCAAGAGACGACGCAGAGGGCATACTGTTTTGGATTCCTTTTTGAATGGCTAATCGCGGTGGTTGCCGTTGACCGCTTGTCGCTTGTGTTCTTCCGCCTTCCGCTCAGGAGTCTTGCCAGACCCTCAGAAAAAGTCTCTCTGCGCCTTGTGAAAAGGTGCTGGAATAGCCCTCGCACAAACCATGGAACAATAGTAGCGCTTGACTTGTTGTGTCCAAGCAGGCCTTACTGGCACAGAAATACCCTTAGTTACATCAAAGTCCGCCTTCATTACAGTATTCCAGAATATGCCATTGGAGAATGCGCAAAACGAGAGTTTGATACGTGCTTGCGGTGTTGAAGTTGCGTTGACAGTAAGCAGATAGGTATCTTCCAAGGTGCCCGCTTTGGGGGCCCTCCATTTGGACGGAGGCTTCGTACTTATTATGTCTGAGGACTATCAATTTTCGCTCCGTCCAAGATTCTGTGAGCAAGTTTGCAAGCCTATGCATTCCGCATTCTCCAGATGTTGTGCAACCGGTTTGCCGCCACACCTGATGATGGTCGCACCACTCCAGTACCCATGTCCCGATTTTTCAGCAGCAATTTCATTTGCTTCATCATTAGACAACGCCTCGAGGCAAGTTAGCACGCCAACTAGGGTCGGCGGTGATCCTTCGGTGGCGATCTTGCAAATCTGGCGCAGAAGCACCGCAGGTGTTCGACCTCAGCCAGCCGTCGGGAGGGTTGCATACCATCTTGGGCAAGCCCTCCCTGTTGACAAATATGGCGGGGCTTTCCTCAGCCGGCGTCACTTCAATAGTCTCATTCCCGAGCAGTTGATATAGACGCCCGTTCATTCCTCCTCGAGCTCTTGCCGCATCTCGATTTCTGCCATCCGTTAGCCCTATCGAGACAAAGGTATGTATAGTGTATGGGAAGCGGTGGAACTAAGATATGGACGCCAATGGGCCGACTTACGCCACAGTCGGTTTGCCGAATCAGCAATGATCTTTGCTTTGGCTAGAAGCTTCTCTCTGTACTTCTGCTCATCCTTCACCTCGAGTCTTGCTTTGTTTGGCTGCGCCTGTAAAAGAATCGGGAGGAGTTCGTTGGGGTCTGCGTTCGCAATCGCGGCAACAGTCTTGAACCCATTGTCCCAAAATATGCGACTATGTTCACGTTAGCGTTGAAACGATCTTTCCGGGGTAACGAAAGCCATACGCCGTACGGCTCTTGATGAATGTGATCTTAGCGAGAGCGAGGAGGTCAGATCTCGCTCCTGCTTTAAGTCGATCTGAGAAATGATCCAGGGCTGCCGCCATAGCACTGTTGTGTCATTTCAGGTAAGCAGAGGTAATGTAGGCAAATAGCCGGACTTGGAGAAATACTTACCCCCAGTCCATGGCCTCGCAGAATTTAATCATTCCTGCGGCAAAACCCTCACATGTCTGGGCTAGAGTCTGGACAGAGCCACGCGGCATATCATACTTCTGCGCGACACGGTGAATTGGGACTTCGTTACAAAGGTCGCGCAGCTGTAGAGCCAGATAAAATCTGTAGTAGCGCCTCGCCGTCTCCCTTTCATCTGGCGTTGTCTCCTTCAGTGTTCCTCCATGCAGCCTACATCCAATATTGTCAGTATCAGTTAGTCACAAGACCTTCTAATTTGTGTGGCGTACATCTTGTTAATCAAGGCCGGACTTAGTCCCAGGAAACTGAGGACTCGAAGGCCACTTTCGTCAAGTTGCTGCATCTCGTTCCAGAAAACTCGCCAGTTGACCGCGACCCCGTCAAGGTCGTGAACGGGAGTGAAGTTGTAGAGAACATGCATCTCCCCGTCCATGACAAAAGCCTGCAGCGCCTTCTTCAGCTCACTGTGAATGAAGATGCCATCTTCCGGGTCAAGAGACGAGGCAACAATTGCTTTGCCAAGCTTAGTGGCCTGGTAGTTGCCAAAGTTGTCAGTGCCGATAAAGCCATGCCTCTGCAACTCCCGGAGACTCTCCTCTATAGTGTCCCGAATGGCGTCCGGGTCAGCCGTATAAGCAAGCAGAGTCTTACTGGCATAGTCGTCAAGAGCCTCTCGACTCGTCGCGAGCCGGATCGCGATGATTTCGAGCAATGCCCGCTGAATACGACGCTTATCCGATATTAGGCAGCTCTCAATCTGAGGCAGATCGGCGTGCATCAAGTCAACAACTGCTTCAAGATCGTTCTGTCGACAGCACAGATATGTCTCGCCGACTTCGTCCTTGCCTTTCCGTCCCGCCCGTCCTAATGGCAAAAAATCGTTAGTTATTGCTCTTTCCAAGTTGTTTGAGGGTATGGGAATGTCTCAGGCGTGGTTTATCTCCCATGAGACATCCGGCGCGGGCATAAAAGATCACAAGGAGGGATAAGAAGGCGGTGGTTTGACATACCGCGCATCTGGCGGAGCATCGCGGGCCCAACGAGGTCTCGACCCATGCGGGCGTTATGGAGGATCACACGACGAGCTGGCAAGTTGATGCCAGCCGCGAGTGAGCATGTCGCGACACAGACTTTGAGCACGCCGGAATCATAGGCGTTTGCGACGAGCTCTCGCTCCTCAGTCGTGAGACCGGCGTGGTGGAAGGCAACGCCGGCTGGAATGGTCTGCTCAAGCTTTGGATCAAGGCCCGTACTCAAATTGCGCAAGTCACTCAGTAAATCCGCCCTCTTCTGCTGTACACCTAGATCGGCTTCTTGGAAGGTTGGCAGCGTCCGGCTGATCAGCAATGCGTCCGATTCGCAGCCAGCCCGACTGCTCGAGAAGACCAGAACCCCGTAGCCAGCCCTCACAGTTTCGTTGGTGAGCGCCACAACGGCGTTCATGACGGGGTCTTTGAGCTCACTGTGGTTCGACGCCCCAATGGTTCTCAGAGGTTGTGCCGACTGGGTAGTTGGGCTGATTTGGGCGATGGCCTTGAGAAGGCTAGTGGTAGTACCGGCTGGATATATCTTGTCGTTGTAGACCAAATGCTCCTCAATGGGGATCGGGCGGTAATGCGTCTCATACGAATGTCCATGCAGCCAGTCTTTGAGCAGATTGATGTTCTTATTCCGTCAGTCGGACCCGCTAATCAAGGGGGAGGAGCGCATGAAAGTCACATACTGTCAAGGTTGCGCTCATGGCAACAATCTGCAGATCCTGATCAATACACAGAAGTTTCGTTGTCATGAGCTCCAAAATATAGCCTCGATGGCCATCGTCGATCATGTGGCACTCGTCAAGAACGATAGCCTTGAGCTTGGTGATGGAGCAATCCTCAATAGCTGTGTTCACCAACGAGTTCGCCTTCTCCATGGTACAGACTGCGATGTCGAAATCTGCCCATGTTGACCGGATCTTGTTTCCGCCGTAAAATCCCACCACCCTGACGGTATCTTTGTCCGCCCTCGCCGCCCAGAGCTTTTGCCCTTCTGGCGATTGTTGTCCGAGATGCTTTTGGCGGGAGATACCATCGACAACGTTCCGCAGCCACCTCACCTTTTCCTGGACCAGAGCGACATACGGCAGCACAAGGATTGCCTTGGCATCCCGATCGTCAAGAACACGCTTGAGCATGAGGACATCAGCAACGAGCGATTTCCCACCCCCTGTCGGAGCACTGTATACCAAATTCTTCTCGGCTCTAAGAAGTCCTGGACCAAGTAAGCATTGCTTCTGCCATGGGTAGATGGTTTTTATGCCGAGTTTAGCAAAGTTGGCAACGAGTCGTCCGGGTAAACCGTAGGCAGGATGCGCAAGTGAGAGGAAGGGATCATGGAAAGCCGTTGGCGTTGCCGCAAAAGCCTGTCGTTGGGTGTATTCGGTGGGAACTTGAAGCTGGCCATCTGCGCCACCATCCGGGTGCGCTTCAATGGTACTCGCAGTCAGCCGAGGAGGTGCCCGCGAAAGCTTGAGAACAGGGGGCGCAAGGCGTTTGGTGCCTGGCCCGTCACCCCCCGCTTGCTGCAATAATTCAGAGTTGTTGCGCTTCTGCCCGACGACACTTGTCCCATGTTGCGGATTGTTCTTCAATGATTGTAAAGTAGTGGTGTGCCATATGGAATTGGTAGCCATGACGTTGGCTCAAGGCGAGGCCGAACGTGAAATCTGGCAGCAGCGGTCAGGACATCCTGCAGCAACATTTATCAACGTCCAAGGAACAAGAAATCTCAAAAGTGTTTGTATGTGCTCATCAGATGGTTTTATTGGGCCTTTTTTCTCAGTCTTTCACCTTGGTGGAAACCGTCGTGCCTGGTGCCTGCTTGTCAACAACACCTTGGCTGTTGGTCACTTCCCAGCCGTTTGGGAAAGGGCTGCGCACGCGCTTACAGGGTTGTTCCACACCCCCACTTTTCCTTTTTGTTTGGTGGAGGCAGGTCGTTCTAGCCCCTGTTCCCACTTCAAGTACTCCGAAGTTGCGGGCACTTGCTACGACCCCTCATTACACGCTTTGGGACCCTCCTACCCCCCAGCTGCACCGTACCCTGAACTTGGGGAGGACGCGAGGCAGGGTTCGCTAGATTCCTGTCACAGCCGCGAGAACGCCGACGTCGACCCTCTTGTGGCTGGCTTCAACCTCTGAACTTCAGCCCATCATGAGGCTCCAATATTCGCCCGCTCGAAAGAATAATATACTACAGCCTCAGGGTAATCTTGTATTTCTTTGCCGCAAATCTCAAGGCACTCAGGGGTTTCATTGCCGCTCAATCGTCGCTAATCGCCGTATCCTCGGCTACAACCTACGGCTTGCTCGCTCGTTAAAACCCATCAGAGATCCGTCGCGGTCGATGTGGGCCAATCGACTGCTTTCCCGGGTGAGCGATCATTCTCCCATCCTCCTACACCCACGCCAACGGCGCAGAGTTTATATCGATTGCATACTTGCATCTTCAGCATGTTGTTCTCGGATTGAGTGAGCGGGGATGGCCGTAAGTATTGTTATGCACGCGATGGCGGACACATCCGTGGGAGCTTGAGTCGATGCTGACTGCCGTCGATCTGAAACACATCTAAGTCTCGCTCCGATGGCCGCCAAAACTGATGTCGTGTGCGACAGCTTTCCCTTGCCGAATGCCGGGGACGAATACCCCCTTACTGTGCCAAAAAAAAAAAAAGATATCAATACCTGTCGATGCTCCCAAGAGACGAAAAGCTATGTCAGGCAGGCCGGCAAGTCATGGCGGTCGTCGGTTGATGAAGCTCAAGACATGGCAGCTGGTTTCGCATGGAGTAATTTGAATGTTGAGCCTAACAGTACGACCGAGGCTGTCTGGTGGAGGAGGGCGACCTCCAGCTACATACGTTGGTGTATTTGCCTTTGATTCCTCCACGCACACTGAACACTTCTCTGGGTTTCGTGAGAAGCTCGCAGAAACGCGGGGTAACGAGGGGGATCGCACACGTCTATGCACATTGACAGCTTACACGCAGCCAGCCAACAGTGGCCGATGGCAGGAATATACCTACTCGAGGTTCTGGCAACGCCACGAACTTCCATTTGGTCAGCTCACAGATCATCAGAGCGCGACTCCACTGTGTGGCGACGCTACCTTCAGGTTCCCATGCCTTTAGCACACCATTTAACGTTAGGTGCACGAGGCTCATGTCCGGGCGCCTCCGGAACACGACTGTCGAGAAACCACGCGAGGGCGAGATCTGCGCTCCTGGGCAATGCTTGACATGGCCTGCACCACATGCCCCCCCAGCGTAGATATAATAGACACGACGGGAGCGCTACGTCTTGTCTCAGACGGGGAGCGGAGGGATGGGTGGTGGTTGAGTCTACCAAATTAATCGGCCATCGCTTAAGTTGGCAGGCTCCTGCCTCGCCGGCCCAGGATAGTCGCACCGTAACTTTAACGGGAGGGCCAGTGTGACGCCCAACCGGCTCGCACGGTGGCCACCGACCTCACCTCGTCCAACTCGTCCAATCTCTCACCCTTCCTCACAACGATACCCGCCCACGGGAGCCGATGATCCAGGGAAGGCCTTGTCGGTTCATGTCCCGCCTGTCTTCAACAAGAGATACACTGTCGTTGGTGGCCAGGTCCAACGAGTCCTCAACCTCCAAGATGCGCGGCCAGGTTCATTCGTCCGGATTATCCTGTCGCTGTTCCGTACCACTTGAAATTTACCCAGGACGGGTAATTACCCAGCTTTCCGTGGTCGATGTGCAATGAATGAGGCGAGAGAAGGACGGCGGCCTAGAGTATGGGGTAATTACGTGCCTAACGGCACGGGGCCGGCAAACCTCTGGCTTGCACTGAGGTATTGTCGAAAAGCCTCACCTCACTCATCATCCGTAGGATTTTGGCCCCGATCGTTTCGATTCGAGGATTCAAGCCTCGCACCCCTGCATCTTTGCCAAGCACCACCACATCAACGGACTGGTTTGAGTTCTGAAACGGGCTGGACAGACCACGTTGGTCCAGCTTTTGTCGCATTCCAGTGCGTCCGGAGACGAAGAAAACAGCCACTTGGTGTCCCCTCCCACCATTCCCACAGACGCAACTGTTTACTAACTCCGTTCCATGGCGCCCCCATGGGCCCCGCCGTTCAGAGCGACATGGGAGCCATGGACCTCCACCTACTTCGTACTGAGCAATGGGATAGCTGACAGATGCAGATACCGACCTGCCGACCTGCCTTGATGAAGGTCGAACAGATTCTCGCTCTGTGAACTGTCAATTGGACCAGAGACAGATGGTAGCCTTTTGCGGGAGCCGGCGTTCGTTTCGGCGTAGCTGCCTTCCTTTCTTTTGGGGGCGACACCCTGCCTTATGGCTTCTCACAGCATGTCCCCTTTTGCCAGCCGGTCAGCCTCTGAAGAGAGTTGGTTGGTTTGAACCTCGCGCTGCTATAACGCTGGAAAGAAGGGTTCGCAACAACGCATATTCAAACACGCCAGAAGCAAAAACCACACCCCGCCTCATCCTTTGTGATGAACGGCCAATAGAGGGGTATGTTGAGGTAGTCCGCCTCTCACACAGACGGAGTGCGTAGGAGGAGAAAGGTAGGGGATAATAGGTCGACCCGGCCAAGACGGTGGAGACATTGGGGAACGGCCCATGCCAATACTCCTCGACATCATCGCCGATCATTGGGCGGGCCCAGCGCAAGAAATGACGCGGGAGCGCATCTTCAGAATCGGGATCTGGGAGTAGCCCGATCTTATAATTATTACCGCTGTACGTGCATTGTCGACATGGAGTGCAAGACGGTGCAGTCCGCCCGTATTCAAGCAAGGAGGTCTCGCGATATAATGGACGATGTGCGCTGTTTGGCGCAAATTGCCCGCTTGCTTGCGAACGGGGAACAGGGGTATGAGTCGGCGGTGCCATCACGATCATCTGCGGTGGCCAAATGTTTGACGTGTGCCCTGCCTGCCGCCGGCTCTGCTGTTTAGAGGCCACATCGGCAATCCGTGCGGATCTCTTCGCCAACGCAAGACCTGCCGGTCGCAGCCTTATACGCCGCAATCCGGGCCATCAGGAGAGGCGAAGACGAGCAATGCACGAGGCGGAATGTTTTATGTAGGCGTCTGAGACCCGACTGAGATGAGATGAGATGCCTGCCGCTCTATGGGTATGCAATACCTTACCTGCTAGTACGCGGCCACGGAACAAAGGAAAATGAGCATCTGATAAATTCAAGCTGGCGAGGGCAAGGAGAGGGGTATGTGTGGAGAGACGAAGGAGTCAGCAAACCTACCTAACTTATGAATTGCGTAGGTGAGTGTTGGAGGCGGGATCGGGGTGCTCATAGGACGGGAGCACAGCCAGGAGGCACATCGCATATGTTTCTTGGCTCTTTTTCTCATCGCGGAAGGCATGTCGTCTCGCCCACTGGCACATTCCGTCCCAACCTGGTCGCGAGCAATAGTCCGTACGTATGCTAGGTTGGAGGAACCGCAAGATATGTCGCAGGCAACCTCGGGACTTCCCACACGCTGCTGCGCGCACGCACACATGCACACACATTATGATCGGTAGCATTTAAATTTTCGCCCAACCTTGACTCGGATGGGCTGGGTAGAAGTGCGCCCATCTCCAGTTTTGGTTGACGGCCGACCGGAGCGAGCCAGCGGGATCCCGGCTTTGCCTGAGCGTGAGATGGATGCTAGCCTTTGATCCCGCTGGCCAAGGCGTCTCTGTTGCTCCCCTGGTCTTCCACTTCTCTGCCATCGCCCCGTCCAATTCAACGTGTGCGCACAGCCAACAAAGGCACGCATCCGGTCCAGACGTCCCGTCGCGGAGGGGCAGAGACGCAGAGGGCCACGGCAAACTGCAACGGCCATGTCCATATCGAAATGAACGTCTGCGTCGCCGGCATCTGATCGTGCGCTCGCTCGCCGGGGTTGCAGCAGCGTAGAAGTGGAGCGGGAGGGCGAACAGGACGGGGTGAGGTTGATGAAGAGGGTTTTCGGGCTCCAGGTAGCGCGTAAGTACTGGCGAGGTGGCTGCACAGGGGATTTGCCGACGTTGAAATCTCGACTCTGGCGGGAGGGCGAATCCCTGCAGTACGCGATATCTACCTCGTGCTCCACCCGCAGGCACGAGGCCCCACTCGTCCGGAGGTAGTGGAGGAGGTGTGGTGTGTGGGCTGGGGCTGCGGTGCGGGCGGGTTGCTCGATGGGAAGCAAAGTCGTGGGCCTTGCCCTGGGGGTCCCCTCGAAGGGTGAGGGTTGACGTCCACGTCCACCTCACGTCCCACCAGTCCAGCGCAGGCCGCAGGCAGGGCATTGGTGCCTCCGCCTTACCCTGGGCTGGGTTCCCGTCTGCAGGAGAATGGAAGGGCCAGAAAGATAGGTACCTCTGAAGACAAGAGAGACGTGCGTACTGTACGGTTACGGTACCGTACCAACAAGACCAAAGCTTCCACGGTCCAGCAGCAGCGGCAGCAGCAGCCAGTGCCTGGCCTTGCCTTTGCAATGATCCTTGCCATTTTGACGTTTCTCGCCCGTTTCTCCATAATTGCCTTCGCCCACATATCTCCCCCTTCCCTTTTCCTCCTCCTCGCGAACCTCGAACTTTACAACACATGCAATCCGACCTGGCCGGTGACTGCCCCGGGCCCCGCGCACTCTCGTCCCTCTCACTGGCGCCGCCCCGAACGCCGTAGGTCTTCCAGGATCCCACTCCATCCCTCACCCTCGGCCCCTCTGGTTCTGCAGCCAGCATTTATATGTCGTCTCGTGGCCGCCGCTCTGGTGCAATACCTCACGCCCTCGCCCCGGCCACACTCCAAACCTGACGCTTCGTCCGCTGCCTTGGCCCGGTCACATCGTTGTTGTCGTCGACGGCCGCCGCCAGCGTCGAGCACTTTGCACGGGGCGCCGGCACGCTGCTGCTCCCGTCTTATGGACCATCTCTTGGCCTTCTTCTACTGCCGCCGTTGTACCTTCATGTCATCCAAGTCGGCCGCACTCTCGCCCGCTCAACAACCTTCATTTTGCGAGAAGGCCCGCCACCGCGCCTGCACCCACTGACGCGCGCGGAACTTAACTTGGAGCCCTGGGCAAACTCATTTCATCACCGCTCGGCACCACCATGAAATCTCAAAATGTAAACGACTCTGAGTCTGATGCTCCAGCTGCTCCCTTGACCCGCACCGCCACTGCAGAAACCAGGGAAGGCACGGCACTCCCCGGCTCCGGCAAGAAGCCAACCGCAACTGCTGCCTCGGGCTCTCTCTCTTCTTCCTCCATTCTGCCCAGGATGTCTGACCCATCCCCCAATTCGGCCAGCAATTCAGAATCCCCGCCACCCATGGACAAGCCAGTGTCTTCGGGCTCACAGGCCGCCTCCAAAGATGGAGCCGGGGGGACAGCCTCACCCTATGGAACGCGCTCGCGAAATCGCAACGGCGCCTCACGCCCCAACTACGCCGAAGACAAAGATATCGACATGGATCTTTTTGATCCCTATTCGGGCAACCGGGAGGATGACTCCAAAAAAACCATCACCAGACAAGCATCATTTTCCAATGCAGCAGCAGCTGCTTCCTCCACCCAGGCCACCACCGCTCCGCGCTCAGGCAACGCCACATTGCGAAAACCACTGCCATCGTCAGATGACGCCAAACAGCAAGGCACCTCTCACCATAGCACAACTAAGGAAAATCACCATCACGGTACCCATCGCGACTCTCCGGCGGCGCCAACCGCTGCTGGGACCACTGCAAATGTCACCACTAAGTCCAAAAAGCGCAAGGCCGAGCACGCGTCGACTGCCAGCGGCAGCCAGACACCTTCTACGACCCATGCAATCTCTACTGGCGTGACAAAGCGGCATGGAGCCAGCTCCTATGGCGGAAATGGCGCCGGCACCGCCAACGGCAATAATGCCAGCGGAAGCGCCCGAGACGGCGGTTATGCCGAAACCAACATGCTCACCTTTGAGAGCTGCGGAGGCCGACTCAAAAACGGGAAAATGGTGGCCGACGACGGCACGGTGCTCGAGGTGAATGGTGGGTTTTACCCCCGACCGCTGCAATTTTTTCCTTCTCCCCCGTGCGTGCGAATGGCTAAAGTTTTGCTGACACTGTCCTGCAGATCACGTTTACCTGGTCTGTGAGCCTCCTGGTGAGCCGTACTATCTCGGGCGCATCATGGAGTTCTTGCACGTCAAGAACGACAATGCGAAGCCGATCGATGCGTTGCGCATCAATTGGTACTACCGGCCCAAGGACATCGGGCGCAAGGTGCAGGACACGCGCCTCGTTTTTGCCACGATGCACTCGGACATCAGCCCGTTGACGTCGCTGCGCGGCAAGTGTCAGATCCGGCACAAGGCCGAGATTCCGGACATGGCGGCGTACAAGCGGGCGCCCGACAGCTTCTGGTACGAGAAGCTGTATGACCGCTACATCCAAAAGAACTATGAGGTGATCCCGACGGCACAGATCATGAACGTGCCCGAGCACGTCAAGAAGGTGCTCGACGAGCGCTGGAAGTTCATTCTGGTGGAGCAGGGGCGCGGAAAGGAGCTGACCAGTGCCGTCAAGACGTGCAAGCGATGCAGCGGCTACTGCGCAAGGTATGTGTCTTTGTCTGTTCCCTTGCAGGAGGTGTTGGGGTGTTAGACTGCGTCCCATTTGAGGTGGCCCATTTTCGGCCCAGCTGGCCCGTTTTGGTTCTTGGGAAGGGGAAAAGAGTGGGCCCGCGCCGCTGACACATCAATCAGCAACGATTCGGTGGACTGTGCCGTGTGTGTGCACACGTACCACATGAACTGCGTCAAGCCACCCCTGCTGAAAAAGCCATCTCGTGGCTTTGCATGGTCGTGCGCCGCATGCAGCCGCGCTCAGGAGAAGAAGCTCGAGGCGCGAAACACGCCTAACGTGCTTGACGCCAGCCACGATGCCGACGAGGAGGAGCCCCTCGACGACGAGGAAGATGATGCGGGGGCGGCCGGCGTCGACACGGGGCGCACAAGCCGCACGAGCCCTGCTGGCGGCGAGGATGCACACCAGCCTGCCACGCCTGAGCAGATCTACCACGCCAGTCTCTGGCCGTACCGCTACCTGGGCATTCACTGCAAGGTGGAAGATGCGCTGGATTATGATGACCGCATCTTTCCGCGAGCCAGTACCCGCCTAGGCCCCCGTCACCAGGCCATCGTGCTACCGTGGCCCGGTCGCCCGGTCGAGTATGTGAAACCGCTCGAGATCAAGAAGTCAGGCCGGAAGGATGGCAAGCTCAGTAAGGAGATGCAGGCCGCTCTCGAGGTCGAGCGTGCGAAACGGGAAACGCGCCCCAAGTGGGTGCAGGACGAGCCTCCCGGATGGGTTCAACGGGGCGGCGACGACACAGTAATCCTGCTGTACCAGCCACCCGAGGGCTGCGGCGTGCAGATGTCGGGCGAGGCTATCGATGAGTACATGGACACGGCCAAGTCAATGGCCGTCAGCCTAGGATTGCCCCCGCGCTCGACGAACCTTCAGGATGTCGCCCGGGACGTCCTTTTTCGCAACCAGTTCGATCCGCAAAAGTCGCTCAAGGAGCTTGAAAAGGTCCCCAAGGCTGACTTTGGGGAGCCCGAGCTCGCACCCGCCGAGCAGAAGAAATTCGAAGAGGGCGTGGCAAAATTCGGCTCTGAGCTTCACAGCGTCATGAAGCATGTCAAGACCCTCGCTCCTGCAACCGTTGTTCGCTACTACTACACGTGGAAAAAATCGGAACGAGGCAAGCAGATTTGGGGCAATTACCCTGGGCGCAAGGGGAAAAAGGACGCGAAAAAGGCCGAGGCTGCTGCCAACAAGATGGCTGACGACGTGGCCAACGACCAGGATGATTCCGCCTTTGACACAGATAAGGCCCGTGAAAAGAAAAAAGGGTTCATCTGCAAGTTTTGCACCACGAAGTCGTCACGCCAATGGCGTCGCGCTCCTAATGCGTCCGCGACGCTGGTTACCGAGAATGGGGGGCGCAACTCAAACAAGGACAAGAACGGACAGTACATTCAAGCCCTGTGTCGCAGGTGTGCTGAGCTTTGGCGCCGCTACGCTATCCAGTGGGAGGACGTGGACGAGGTTGCCAAAAAGGTTGCGCAGACAGGTGGCCGCGGGTGGCGACGAAGAGTCGACGAGGAGCTCTACAAAGAGCTACTCGCTGCCGATGAAATGATGAGCAACACACGCTTCTCCACGCCTGATCCGGCCGCCACGGCGAGCCCTGTACCTTCCCTCAATTCTCAGCAGGCTGTCCAGGAACCTCCCCGCAAAAAGCTGAAGGGATTCGCTGAACGGGACCCTGAGCAGACGGCCTCGGAATCTGGCAGCATTTCCGGCGCGCCTCTTCCCAAAAAGAAAGAGAGGGCGCTCGAGAAGCCAGCGCCACCTCCGGTACCAGAAGTTCCCAAACCGCGGGTTCTGCCTTGTGCTATATGCCGCGAGATGGAGCCCATGGGCGACCAGCACCTTTCATGTAGAGAATGCCGTCTGACCGTCCATCGCAATTGCTACGGCATCATTGACAACCGGGCCCCTGGAAAGTGGACCTGTGATATGTGCCTCAACGACAAAAGCCCTCAGGTGTCTATCGTAAGGCTGATCCCGCTCTCCTATTCCGTAATAACTGGCTAACGTTGTCTTAGCATTACAAATGTGTGCTTTGCCCAGTCGAGCACACGGATCATGACTTTATCGAGCCACCAAAAATCACTCACAAGAAGAAGACAGAAAAGGATCGTGAGCGTGAGCGGGTGGAGCGCGAGGCTGCCCAGAAGGCGGCTGATTACTACCGCAAGAAGCAGGAGGAGATGAATCGCCCAGTGGACCCTCGAGAACCCCTCAAGCGAACCGCCGATAACAACTGGGTCCATGTTACATGCGCCGTCTGGACGCCAGAGGTGAAGTTTGGCAACGCCAAGGCCCTGGGACCGAGTGAAGGAATTCCACTTATTCCTCGCGCGAGGTATGCCGAGGTTTGCAGAGTGTGCAAGAAGGATGGCGGCGCTTGCGTAAGCTGCCATTCGTGTCGCATTCCGGTCCACGTCGAATGTGCCCATCAGGGAGGCTACGTGTTGGGCTTCGATATCACACCCGTCAAGGGCTCCAGGCGCGATCAGTTTAACATTGTTTCCATCCACGGGGAGAGCGGCGCAATGTCGGCCGCGGTCTGGTGCAAGGAGCACACCCCGAAGACAACTATCCACCTCATGCATGACGTTGTCGACGAGAACGGCACGAACGCACTACAACTTTATGTGCAGAATTTCAAGCAAGCCGATCTGACCCTTACTGGGTGCGCCAGAAAGGCAAACCAAATAACGGTCGCATCCAAGATGTCAACATCATCTTCTCCACCTGCCCCCCTGTTGAATCGGCGATCCTCGACCACGACCATGGTCAATGGTGACCACCGAGACCCCCCTTCGCCCACGGCTTTGCGTCCGGGTGGCAAGATCTGCCTGACGTGCAACGCCGACGTCAGCCCCAAGTGGCACCCAATTGACCAGACACAGGAGCGCGAGCTCACTAACGGGTATTATGGGAACCTAGGGATGGAAGCACAGAGATTTGTCGAGCAGCGGAGTTTCCAGTGTCACAAGTGCAAGAAGTCTGGGAAACAGCCCATGCCACATTCGCAAATCTCCAAGGAGCCAACACCTCCTCCAGAGCCCGCCCGACAGGTATCACAACCTCCAGCAGTTGCTGCCAACCCGCCTATGGGCCTGGCCGAGACAAGACTTCCTAGCAGAGGCCAGTATGGGGCGTGGTCGCCTCCCGCCCCGGCTTCCGCTGTGCAACCCTCGTCCCTGCAGGCACCCCCCGGCGGGCCGATAGCGGCGCCTTTGATGCCCCCAACGGCGCAGAACCAGCCCGTAGCTCCACCTCCACTTCCTCCTACCATGACCCAACGAGGGCCGTCCCTCCAGCCACCACAGTTCAGCCCGGCCAATCGATCATATGAGTGGCACCGACCGTCAACTGGTCAGGGGCCTCCTCCGGTTCACCCGGCTCGCGAACTGAACGGCGGTCCATCTCCACCGCCGCCGGGAGCCATGGCTATACAGTCACTGGCTAACCATTTGCGTCCGCCACCGCTTTCCAACATGTCTCACGTACCACCACCTAGTCAGAATGGACATCTGTCACAACCGCCTTTTACCAATGGTTTACCGCCTTCACCGCAGCGGATGAATGGCCAGCCGCCACCACAGGGCCCATATATGCCCCCTCATCACAGTTATAACCATGGCCAGACTGAATTGCGTTCGGCCCACGCTAACATGAATACAATGCCACCCGTTGTTTCCGCACCCCATCCGTCAGATGGACAACGACCGCCTAATTACCTCCGATGGAACCACGGCCACATGGCGGCACCGCATCACGCACCGTCTCGCCATGCGAGCCCCCCTCCACACCGGGATAACATCTCGATGGCGCGCGAACCGAGCAACCCAACTCCACGGGAAAACCGTCCGGCTAGCGGCGCAAGCGCCAGCCCATCATTGCGGAATCTTCTGAGCTAGCCGCAGAGTGATATTGACAAGTTCGCCCACCAACTATTTCGGATGGCCCAACTGCCCCGATAATGGAACCATAACCATATGGCGGCTCAGCACCGCAGAAGGAGATAGGATGGCTGGTAATGCATTGTTGCATTTCACCCATTGGACCGAGCTTTAGCCCTGGTCGGCAACTGTATGATAATTGCTTGTACCGAATATGATTTTCCGCATCCTAGAGTTTTCTTCTTGTTTTCTAGTTTGTCTACAGCGCTCTGACTGCATCTTGTCACGGGTTACTGTTGTTCAGTATAAAAGACAGTGGGTGGGGTTACGGCATGAAAAGAGAAAACGGAGTTCAGGAAACGGGATTGCACATTTGGAATCATTTTCTGGCGGCTTCCCTGAGCATGGTGTAGCTAGGTCTTCGAACGAATAGCGCGGTCGGTGCCGCGCTGGTGTTAGATACATCCTCAGAAATCATTGCATAGAAACAGGTTTCCATCATCTTGACGTGAGTATCATGTCCAATATCAGGGCTGAGCAGCCGCCTGTTTGGAAGGCACTCGCTCTGATACGCCAATGTCCTCATTCCTGTATGTATGCCGGTTAGTTCGCCAAGACAAGAAGGGCAGGGCCCCATAGGAAGAGGAGAACACACCACAACTCGGGACACTCCTTAATAAACCTCTCCATTAACTCGCGGCTTGGAGTGTCGTCAAGCACAATTACCTGTACGCCACGCTGGCGGAGATAGCCCTCACCGCCGAGGAAGGTCCGGTTTTCGCCGATCACGACGCGCGCGATGCCATAAAGTAGACAGGCTCCCGTGCACATATCACATGGCGAGAGAGTCGTGTACATGGTGCTGCCCGCGTAGGCTGAGGCGGGTAGTCGGCCTGAGTTGAAGAGCGCTGAGGTCTCGCCCTGGGGATAATTTAAAGGGGCGAGTCAGGGTCAATCAGGGTGACTGACAGTAGGGACTGACGGTACATATGTACCGTGTGCACTGTGTGCTTGTGCACTGCGAGGGATGCAAGAGGGAAGGGGGAATCCTACATGGTGAATCGGTGAGCCGAGCTGGACTCTCATGTTATGCCCTCGACCGAGAAGCTTGCCTGAGCTGGAAACGAGAGCAGCTCCTATCTGAAGTGTTAGTGTTAGTCGTTTGGTAGGATACGGGTGGGCCTAGCGGCGTATCGTTGGGTAGTTAGGGAAGGCACAGTACCGGAATGCCGCCCTCTCGGTACGAGGCTTCGGCCTCCTCGAAGGCAATCGCTAGGCCGGCGTTGTCGTCCATTTTACTCTTGGGATGAGTGATGATGGGTTCTGAAGGAAGTGAGGAGGGAGTTTGTGGTTGGCCTGGAAGTTGGGGCATTCTTGGGGTTAGGGTTGTCTATGTTGACGGCTGTCAATGCATCTGCGTGGCGCAACTTGCGACTGACAACTAAGCGACCTCTCACAACCTCCCAAAACGTGTCTGAATAGCGTCCTCATCAATGCCTGTTTTATTGTGCACGCCACAAAGGCTACACACGATCCTTAGTCCCTGAGCGACGTGGCAACATTCCTCTCGGTTTGGCGACGGGCTTCGCCATCCGGTGCACAATCGGGTCGTCCGACGATGGCGTACTCCGACCACTTTCCCTCCTCTGCTCTCAACCGCCATCGAAGCACGAGTCCCAGCGCAGAAAGGATGTCGCACGAAACCGATTCTTCCGTCTCTACCACGAGCCTCGTTTTTGAACGCATTGAGGAGCGCCTCGCTGCCAAAGAAGCCAAAGACGCCCGCGATGATTTCGACGACCGCGACCCTCTGCGCGACGACCCTCTCGCCGATGATCTCGAGACGGGTCCCTTTCTAGGAAACAGGACATCGGGCCTCGGCACCGACAAGGAGGATGATTTTGCCTCAAAATACATGGACCGCCGGTCGAAGAGGATCCTTTTCATTGTATCCGGCCTCCTCGTCGCCGCATGGGTTGCCGGCTTTTTCGTCTACATCGCCACTAAGTCGTACAAGTCCGGCTCCCAGTTCGAGCACGACCCACAGGCAACTGTTTCGCGGGGTAACGGAAAGCAAGTGACGCTGGATCAAGTACAAACTGGCATGTGGTACCCCCAAAGGCACTCGATTACATGGATAGCCGGCCCGGATGGTGAAGACGGCCTCCTCATGGTCAAGGATGGCTTCGGCAAGGACTTCCTTGTGGTGGAGGACGTCCGGACCCAGAATTCCAATGCTGCCAGCGCGCCCGGTGCCCTCGGCAGTAAGTCTTTGATCAAGAGCCGCACTTTCGAATACGCCCAGAAGACGTACGTGCCCGACCGGGTGTTCCCCAGCAAAGACCTCCAGAAAGTTCTGGTTGCAACCGACCTGAAGTCAAATTGGCGACACTCCTACTCCGCAGTGTATTGGATATTTGATGTCAAGACTCAGTCAGCTGAACCTCTGGTCCCGGGTGAACCTGATGCCCGCATCCAGCTTGCCCAGTGGAGTCCAACCAGCGATGCCATTGCCTTTACGCGGGGAAATAACATGTTCCTCCGTAATATTGCCTCTGATAAAATCGCACAAATAACAACAGACGGTGGTTCTGAGGTGTTCAATGGCGTCCCTGACTGGGTCTACGAAGAGGAAGTGTTCAGCGGGTCCAGTGCCACTTGGTTTTCTGACGATGGTAACTACATTGCCTTCTTGCGAACCAATGAAACGGGCGTCCCGGAATATCCTATCGAGTACTTTGTCTCGCGACCAAGCGGCACGAAGCCGACGGTAGGCGAGGAAGCATACCCAGAGGTCAGACCCATCAAGTACCCCAAGGCTGGCGCCCACAACCCCATTGTCGATTTGAAGTTCTACGACGTGGTACTTGGCGAAGTTTTCTCGGTTGATGTTACTGGGCGTTTTGAGGATGAGGATAGGTTGATTACCGATGTTGTCTGGGCAGGCCACCGGATCATCGTTAAAGAGACCAACCGAGTCAGTGACATCATGAGAGTCGTCCTAGTTGATGTTAGTGCGCGCATGGGGAGTGCGGTCAGGACGGTGAATGTGAAAGCGATAGACGGCGGCTGGTTTGAAATTTCCCACAACACTAAATATATCCCGGCCGATGCCTCCAGGGGTCGAGCCGAGGACGGCTATATCGACACGGTAATTCACGACGATGGGGACCATCTGGCGTACTTCATGCCCCTGGATAACCCTCAGCCGATTATGCTCACCTCTGGAAACTGGGAGGTCGTCGATGCCCCCTCCGCCGTTGACTTGGACAGAAATATCGTATATTTCGTGGCAACGAAGCAGTCATCGATTCAGCGTCACGTCTACCAAGTCAAGCTGACTGGTGGGGATATTGTTCCGGTCTCCGATACCTCTGCAGAAGGCTACTACGGCGTTTCCTTCTCTACCGGAACGGGATATGCGCTGCTGACGTACCAAGGCCCTGGTATTCCTTGGCAGAAGGTTCTGAGCACACCAGGCAACCCCAACCAGTTTGAGGAGGTTATCGAAAAGAACGATCAGCTCGCCGAAAATGCCAGAAAGTACGAGCTTCCCATCAAGATCTACGGTACGATCAACGTGGATGGAGTTGAACTCAACTACGTTGAGCGGCGGCCGCCACATTTCGACGAGAAGAAGACATACCCCGTTCTTTTCCAGCAATACAGCGGCCCGGGCTCGCAGCAGGTGGACAAAAGATTTTCAGTCGATTTTCAGTCGTACATTGCGGCCGGTCTAGGTTACGTCTGTGTGACGGTTGACGG
>Ga0247770_1000556_pt1 | contig 35333 bp, 38 predicted proteins | sample UWRJL136409B6_FD_179943 | JGI IMG/M metagenome (GOLD analysis project Ga0247770, IMG submission 179943) | Plant litter microbial communities from Arlington Agricultural Research Station in Wisconsin, United States - UWRJ-L136-409B-6 | ecosystem: Environmental > Terrestrial > Plant litter >... | reverse complement strand
GCCCTCTTTTCTCCCCCCCCCCCCCCCCCCCAGATCATTACTCGTACACCGACTATTGTACAGACAATCTGGCTCCAATGCCTCCCATCCAGGGAGGCCCCAACCGAAGAAAGAAATGCCCATGAGGGTCGTGGTACACGGATGCTAGTAATACAGATGGGTCGCGTCTATCTTCGCGTCTAGTGTGTAGCGTGATTTATCTACCGCCGGGATTAGCATGCGCGCTGCAGCGGACGACGGCATCGAGAGCTAAGCCTACCTAGTTCAAGTTCTGAAGCAGCCAGCTCATGGGGTACCCCTGTCGCAGATAGCGCTGGAAGCGGCGCGACTGGGTAATGCTCCCAGCATTGGATGGAGTAGGCGACGACGTTCTCTCGGGCTGCGCTTGCTGCATCTCGACATCGTCGTTGGTGAGGCCGGGAGTCGAGGGCGCATCGCCGGGGGTCGATGGCTGCGACTCGAAATCGCGGAGCGGCGCGTACGCGTCAGCGTCTTGGCGCGTTTTTTTGGCGATGTGGAGCACCGCGCCGTCGAAAGCGGGATCCTGCTCGAGGAAGCGCTTGCGCGGGTTCATGTCGAGATCCATTGCGAAATCCATGCTTGCAAAAATGAGTGTCGAGGGTCGAGAGGACGTTGTTGGGAGTGGAGTGAAGGTGGCGAGCGAGCGAGCAGTCGAGGATGGATGCGGACACGTTTTTATCGATTGAAGGAGGTGGCACAGCCAACCCGGGATCCGATCAGGCAAAAGCTGAAAGTTCAGGGATGCTGGAGATTTCCGTGCCAGAATTCTGCCTAAACGCTGCCATTTGATTGGGCGGGCTGCCGGCTGCCTGAGGCCCAGGGACCCCACCACACACCCCAGAAATGCAGGCGTCAATGCGCAGGGATGTCAGGGTTATTTTAAGTTTTGTCCAACCCCGGATGTGGCGCTGTCACGAATTACGGCCGCACCACGTGATGGCTGCACAGAATTCGTGGCTTGTCCAACTGCGGCACAGGTGATGTCTAACTGCCGTGTTGAGAACTCTATTCTAGGCAGGTAGTATACATTGTTTCCATGAGACACTCGACTGCTCGCTTCTCTTCTCGACAGCACCATATCAGCCCGCCCCTTCACGACGTCATGCTTCGCGATGAAGCCGATATTTTGGTTTGACAACCACACTATCGCGCAGATGGGTATCAGCGACGGTGCTGCGATGGAGTGGCGGTGGAGTTGAAAAAATAGTTCGTGAAGTGGACGATGGTACCTACCGATGCAGTGTGTGCGACTCAGACGACAGCAAGATATATGGACTATCGTCGACTGCAATTGGACCAAAAGCGGAATTCCTTTCGTCTGTCTGCCAATGATGGAATCGCTCAATGTCACTTGCTGCACTTTGGCGACTAGGATGACGGCTAAAGGCTCGAAGCTGTTGGTAGGAGATGCATATGGCAACGATTCCGAGAAGACAAGCTGCGATTCCAAATGCAATGGTTTGTGCTGTGTTGGATGTGGGTGAGGACCATGGAGAGTCAGATGAGGAGTCAGGTGCGGGTGTGGCTGGTGACGCGGACATGTCAGCGAATGATATCAGGCCGGTGTGCCCATTCAGGAAAGTGGAAGAAGCACCAGAAAGACAGCGACAGTTAAGTAAGGGAGCATTCAAGGACAGTGGCATAGGACTGCAAAGACATTGGCGGACATCTCCCTCAAAAATATGCTGATTTAAGAAGGTTTCCAACCTTTTCATCCGCGTCGGAGATGCCATGCAGCTCGCAGCGCCAACAGCCAATAACGGTGAGCAAGAGCAAGCCAGAGACGCGGGATTGGCGGAGAGTGCAGTTGCATACCTACCTGGAGGGTAAGTTCTACGCAGTATTCGTAAACTCCTGGTACATGGCGGTGTACCGAATATGTCTTCACCCAATGGGAACTGCGGGAGTCCGTCGGCGCACCTCGCTCAGCAGCGCCCATTGTCGTGCCGCAGTCATGCACGCCCAACAAAGAAGTGTGCAGGTTTGAATCTGCGACGAAGTGCGTCTGTTGGAGGTGCGATGAAGTGCGGGTATTGATGGTGCGACGAGGTGCGCATGGCTTCTCATTGGGCTCCAACATGCGCCAAACCTGCGGTGCATTTTGGCAACTCGCCCTCCCTCAGAGGAGCGTCGGAGACCTCCCCAATCTGAGCTTCTGCCTTATGGCCTGGTCAGAGCCGCTTGGATTTTCCCCCAGCCATATCATACCTGGTCCCTCCCGCCATCACAACCTCCGGCAGCGGCAAATCCCTTCCTTTGCCAGATCACTCTCAGTTTCTTGCAAGAACGTGCCGCCAACCAATGAACTCGCGAAGCCCTAAGCGGGTTCGGCGGAAACGAGGGAAACTGAACCTGATCAAGTGTGACTTTTGTCGAAAAGACAAGCAAAAGGTTTGCCATTGTTCTGTAACCCCAGACACTGGACTATCGGCTAACAATGAGCAACCCAGTGCGGACCCGTGGCCCGGGTCTGGCCCCAGAAATGTCTACGCTGCGAGACCAAGGGGTTTCCATGCTCTGAAAACACTCGAAAGAGAACACGCATTTTGGGGCCTGAGCGCGCTGCCCCCGGTTCTCGGCAACAGGAGGCGATCTCCAGCCAGGCATCAGCTTCTTCGTTGAGTCAAATGACAGCCGAGCCGGTGTCTAAGTCTGATAGTAGTTCGACGCTTAGCTTGACCATGCTGTGAGTCTGCATCCGAATTTTTTTTAATCAGCTTCCCTTATCTATCATCGTCAGATCAAACGCCGTCAGCTTGTGCAAGTTGCTTCAACGGGGACACTTCAAGGCAACAAGAGAGTACGGAATTTTGGAACACATCCGCGAGGGCGAGGACCAGATCGACGACCGCATTGGTCATATGGGTGACGCAGCCCGCAAGTTGAGAGCTTGCTTACTTGAAATCCTCTTTGCTCGTCTACATTCAGCTCGTGTGGAAAAGGAGACAATGCAACATCAAAACCCCTCCCTCGAACGGGATATTTCAGCCACAAAGCTGCTGACCCAACGACTCTTGGAGAACTACCTGCCCTTGGGAACTTTCCGTTACGCTCCGCTGGACGGTCCCATCAATCCCGAAGAAACACTTCAGTCCACTCTTTTGTTTATTGAAGTGCTAGAGAAAGACGGCGATGTAGGGGCCGCTTTGTCAGTACTTGATGAGGCTTCTGGACAACTTTGGCCCGGAGCACCTATGTCGCTCACCAGAGAGCTCACCGAAAGATCGAGGGCACTCCAACTCAAATTTCTTGCCGAGATTATCGTTCTTAGAGAATCAGCCGAATTGAGACAGGCAGTGGAGCCCCTGGTCTTCAACGACTTCTTCTTTTTGGCATGGTACTAGCGCCCTATCATTTTTGACAGCCCCCACTGGATCAGGCTTCTTGAGTTACCAGAGACCTGGGAATATTGTGATTGGCTCGGGTCCCCGGTCCTCCACTTCCTCATTCAGCACCTCGATTCCGACTTTGGTGGCATCACCAAGGTTGTTAGCTCAAATATGCGAGCTCAGTTCATCAAAGACCTGTCGTCTAAAGACTTTTCAGGATTTTCAGGCGACAACTACAACCGGAACCCGCTCCATATAGCCGCTCAGTTCAACGTGGTTGATGTCGCTGCTGCTTTGTTGAGTTCCAACATGAACCCCCATCATGCAGCCGAGACCCAGCGAACAGCACTTCACTACGCAGCATTCTTGGGGCACACCAAAATGTGCGAGGTCCTGTTAAAGCACGGGGCAGACGTCAACGCCCAGACACTAGGCGGGAACCTACCTCTGATGACGGCACTTGTGCGATGTGACGACACGTACAAAGTGTTCCTAGGCCACAAGGATTTGGAGTTTGATATAGAAAACGACAAAGGCAACACTGCTCTAGATTTGGCAGTTATGCACAGACACCATGCAGCCGTCGTGGATCTGCTACCAGAGTACGGCGATATCATCAACAGCAAGAATAATGATGGCGAAACTGCGCTCTGTCTAGCAGCTAAGTTAGAAGGGAAAGACGCCTCAGAAATGGTCAGGGTTTTGTTGCAGTGTGAGAGTATTGGACCGAGGTTCCGAGATAACAATGGAATGACAGCCCTCCACCGTGCAGCTAGTCGGGGCAACCTGGAAGTTTGCAGGCTTCTTGGGGTACGTGTCGATGGCGGAATTGAGCAGGACTGGAAAGGAAAAAAGACATCCCAGCTGGCAGAGAGCAATGGGCACGTAGAGACTGTCAGCCTGCTGAGAGAACTCGAGGATATATCGTCCCTCATCCTTTGTGAATGGGGCGCCATTTTGACAACATGAGGTAGAGGTGTACGTAGAGTGACGAGAATCTCGCCATGAGACGGCCGAACTATTTGAATGGATATCTTTAGACATATCTGACCCCTGATATTTTGACTCCTTCCATGTCCACTAGCACTTGTTCTTTTCACAAAGATTAGCTCTTTCCATCTCCACGCTCGCCAAAATGAAGGGACCGACACCGATCGGCGAATTCTCTACGACCGGGACACCAATGTAATACTGCACACACGTTAGCTTCATCTTGCTCCCTCCAGCCACGATTTTCTGACCTTGTAATCCCCATTCCCATCCAAGCTCCCCACCCTCACTGTTCCCTCCCAATTTAGCGTCCCATCCGTCCCATTCACCTTAACAAACCTCTCCACCATCCCCTCATACGCCATCTTCCCCACCCCCAAATACCCCTCCCTCTCCCTCTCTTCAAAAAGTCCATTCCTCACCCCCTTCAACAACCCATATGTATACATCGCCGTGCCACTACTCTCGATATAATTCCCCTTCGCCCCCTTATACTCCCCATCCATGACCAACCACCACCCTCCACTCTCCCCATCCTGCTCCCTCTTCAACGCCTTCGCGAGCTGTAAGTACCACCCCCTTAGCATCTCATACCCCCTGTGCCCCCTCGGAAACCACTCCAGCACATCCACCAGCGCCATGAGATACCACCCCTGCGCACGTATCCACACATGCGGACTCGCGCCCGTCACAGGATCCGCCCACACCGCTTGCTTACTCTCATCGTACCCATGCCTCAGCATCCCCGTCGCTGCGTCCCGACAATGCGCTTCGACAAGCGAGAACTGCAGCAGGATGTCGTCCCACGCGGTGGTGTTGCCCGGCTCAAACAGGGCTGTATACCCCGCGTAGAAGGGCGCGGCCATGAATAATCCGTCGAGCCACATTTGGTTTGGGTACTTGGGGTCTTTGTGCCAGAATCCTCCGGAGGGGGTGCGTTTCTGGACGGCGGTGAGTTCGTTGTGGAGGAAGGAGAGGGCGGATAGGTACAGGGGAGAGGAGGTCAGGGTGTACAGGTAGAGGAGGGTGGATCCGATGCGGATGTGGTCGAGTTGGTGGTCGGTGGAGGACCAGTTGAGGAGGGGGCCGGAGGGGGTGAGGATGGAGGAGACCGAGGTGGTGAGAAAGGAATTGTAGGTGGGGAGGGAAGTGTGGTTGGCGACGGCTTCGACGGCGCGGTAGAAAGTCGCTTCGGTGTACCATCTGGAGGGGGGGACGCCATGGGTGATGAAGCTGGAGGTCATCCAGGTGGAGTAGGGCTGGGAGGCGGCGAGGGCGTGGGGAAGGGTGAGGGCCCAGAGGAGGGCGGTTGGTGATTGGTGGAGGTGCATGGTTCTGGGGAAGATGCTGCGCAAGTTTGGTTGAAGGAGTGAGGTGAAGAATGCCAGATTGTCGAGGGTCTTTTGGTATGTCTAGTGTCAAAAAAACGGGGGTTTCGGGCGGCAATAGGTATCGTAGCATTTCACATTAGCCGGATTGGAGAGTCTTGGGGGTAGATGATGGGCGGTCTTTCCATCGCTTGTCAGAGGCGGATAAATTAGATTACCGGATATAAGTTCTGCTGCCTCCTTGCGGGGATTGACATGGGTGATTCGACGCTTTGCACTTGCTGCTCAGGGTTTGTTTACCTAACAAACGTCTCAGGGGTGATGTGGGGCCACTGAGGCCATGGGCGGTGGGGTCAACTGGGGCCACCTTCCGAATTCTCGTCGTAATTGGGACCTAGGCAGATAGGAAGCGGCCGAAGTGGCTGCAAATGTAGAGGACCCGAACCCCCGTCTGTCACTCGAGGGGATCAGCAAAAACGGTGAATTTTAATCGTCGCCTGAGCTGTGTCGGCGTCTGAGGCGAGAGACATGGGACAATGGCGAGCGCGGGAACAGGACAACACACCCGACGTCGGGTGGCCTCAGTACGTCATCCTGCGGTCCTGGCTGGGTGGATCTAGTTGGGGGTGGATTCAGCGGGAGTCGTGCTTTCCGCTCGGGTTTGAGAGTGAGCGGTCAGAGGCCGCCTCTGGAGGCCACTTGGTATTTTGGCATGGGCGTTTTGTCTTTCTCTCGGCCTCTCCCGGGCTGGGCCATAACATGGCAATGTTGGCACATGCAGTACCTGCCGAGCTACGCGCGCAGGTCGTCGATGCTGCATCCGAGAACACCGGCACCCCGCTTCAAGTTGAGGAAGGTTAGGCCTGTGGCTAGTAGGGGAAGCTACCTTACCAATCGGTGCCTGACGCTTCCTGCCTTCCCTGAGCACGAGTCCCCAAAATTTTCGCCAGTGAAAGGTGTGCCAGGAGAATGCCCGTGTTTCCCGAGCCTCCAACTCCAACGCCAACATCTCAACGACACATGCTCAGTCCCAGCATTCAGCTACAACAACATCAATCTTCCCAATCAGATCGGACACTCCTTTCTCCGCTGCGATGGCATTGAATCCTCCAACTACCAGCCTAGCCGTCGGCAATGGAACCAGCCCAGCAACCACCAATGGGACCAGCCCAGCAACCACCAAGGTGACCAGCCCAGCCGTTGTCAATGGAACCAGCCCAGCAATCACCAAGGGGACCAGCCCAGCCATCAGCAGTGGAACCAATCCAAGAACTGGCGATGAACCCAGCCTAGCTATCAGCGATGGAACCAACCCATCAATCAGCAGTCAAACCAGCCCAGGAACCGGCAGCGGAGGAACGGCGCTTGCCCCCTTTCCATTCATGATGCTCCCCGCCGAGCTCCGAAACATGGTCTACAACCACCTCCGCTCGAAAGTGGTGGATACCTGGCAGTCACGCGAAGTGGTCAATCCATTGCGTCGCTCACGACGTGGTTCCCCCTGGCGCGACTTTCTGGCCTTGACGCTGACAAGTAAACGTATGTCTGCCATACCTATCTACTACCCCGTCCTTACCTGCCTTCGGTCCAGCCGTGTCCCATCGCTAACAACCTCGTCTGACATAACCAGAAATACGTAAAGAAGCGACTTCGATCTTCTTTTGGCCGCACTTCAGGTTCAACATGTATCTCGAGCCCGGCGTTCAGAGCCAGAACAAGCAGTTCATTCTCGGCGGGCCAGGCAAGCATCTCCGACGCGTCCAGCTCAACTTCGATTCCATCTTTTTCAAAAAGGCCTGGAAAATAACCCTCTGGGGGTCGCGATTCAGTATCCAGCCCCTCAACGATCTTGCTCACGTTGCACACCGCCTTGAGTCGCTGGAGTTCAACTTTCGTCGCCCGTCCACTATCTTCGGTTACATCGGCGAACATCAACGCGGTCCAGATCTTGCCCTTCGCGAATACTCATGGATGGACCCACCATTGGAGCTGCCTGATAGACTGACCGGGGTCGTGCGATACCCGAGCCCAGGGCAGATAGATCGGATGGCAGCGGTGGTGAGAAGATTGACAACAAACACCGACGCTTTTCTTGAGTCAAACTTGGAGCGATTTCCGGAATACAGAGACGGGGTTTGGATTAGGGTGCTTCTGATTCAAGAGCAAAAGAGGTTCTTTTCGAGAAAAGTCTTGGGGTTCTTGAAGCTTCTTCAAGCTCGCAACCTGAGAACGCTCAGCATTGTCGGCACGGTGGATAAAAAGTGGATGGCGGCCGTGGCAAATTCGACGGGCTTGACGGTTCGGGCACGAATGACGGGCTTTCAAGCCGATACATAGGTCATTATCGAGCCGGATGCTTCCCGATGCCCGCCTGCACAACCGTGACTTTCCTTGGCTTAATCTCAGGTCTAGACCACCAGTCAGCCAGCGCTATTAGCAGTTAGCCGTATTAGGTAGCGATTCTGATCAGCCCCATCAGCGACTCCAATGAGGAATTATTGTTCCCACGTCTCGGCCAGACATCGTGCAGAACGCATCGCTTGTGGCTAACCGTCCCGTCCCGGTCCCGAGTCCCGCCGCGGCCATAGCCGGCATCCTAGACGGCCGCTTAGGCGAGCTCGACAAGTCCCTCGCCGAGAGCAAGCACCCGCCGCTCAACGAGCAGCTGTTCAACACGCTCAAGGCCGCGCAGCAGTCGTGCCTCGAGAAGCAGGCTGCCGCGCAGATGGCCAGCGAGTCGCTGATCCGCGCCAAGCTCGCCACCGAGATGGCCCGGGGCAACGAGCCGGCGAACCTCCTCAGCGTGCTGGAGGACCAGATCTTGTCGCTTAGCATGGACATCGACTAATACCAGAAGGTGGTCAAGACGGTCGACAATGCCCTCTCGGAAACCGTCACCAACGTCGGTGCAGGGTTTTAGAATCGTCCCCCGAGGCCTAGATAGACTTTGCATAGGACAACTGGGTGAGTCCATCTTCGATGGAGTGTTCCCCCATCAAACTCCGTCATTCGGCCTGTGGGCTCCCGCCTCCCGTCCCCTCTGTCGCCAACAGCGGAGTCTCCTCATCTCCATGCAAAGCAGGCATCAAGCCCAACCGTGCACATCCTGCAAATACCAGCACAAAATGAAAAAGCCTACTGTCGTTAGTAGCTCTTTCCATTCACTTCTGATTTCACCACTTACAAATCCACGAGTATCAACCCGCGTCCAATTATCATCCACCTCTCTACCGCATTTCCGTTCGACGGAGGATAGGGCAAGACAAAAGGCACTACAGTGCAAGCGGCCGCTATACGCAGCTCCCACGCACTAGCGAACAGTGCCTCGAGGCGGAACGCGTTAGGGCCGACACGGCGGAGGAAGAGGATCGAGCGGGCGAGCGGGGGTATGTTGGCTGCGAGGAGGGAAACTGCCTAGGTAGCGAGGATTATCTGTATGTGTTGGAAAGTGATCACTGTCTGCGGGGGCAATACCGCAATAATGCCAGCCATGGGCTTGTCGACAGGAAGGCCGAGCCTGAGCTGGGAGAGGATGAAGAGGACGAGCGCGGTGGAAAGGAGGGCTAGTTAGATGGAGCGCGTGGCTATTTGGCAGACGAAGGCGCATGTTAGGCGGGTTGGGAGTCGATGTCGGGGCGTGGTCGAGACGTTCTCGGGACTCGGAGGCGCGGGGCCATCGGGGTAGTTGTCCATGTTTGGAAGATGCTCAACTGGTCGTGTCTTTGGCGTTAATGTGCGGAAATGATGGGGATATTCAGGACTGGTCATTTGGAGGGGGAAAGTGTTGGTAAAGAAAGATCTTTATGAGAAATTGGCTGAAGGATTGATTGCATTGTTGGCGCATGCGGCACAGCCGCCTGCCTGTGTGTATGTGCAGGCATTGTGCCTGGATTGACTGACCCAGGTCTGCATTTGTGGTGCACAGCCTTGGAGCCTTTTGGCCAAGGGTTCAGGTTGAGGGCAAGACCGATTGAACCAGCCGGATGGTAGGCGCATTGTTACGAGGTACCAATTCCGTATTCTTTGTGCTATCCAGACCACTTGATTGGCTTTATCTTTTATCTGAGCGTCGCTGCGTGGTTCCACCTCAGCAGGCTCCCACCTTGTTTATTTCCTTCCCGCCAACTCCCATATCTACGCCTCAATTGCCTCGATGGCTTTGAGCTCTTCATTTACTCGCTTCAATTCCATGCTCCTGGATTTCACCGTGTCATCACTGAAAACTTCGTCAACAGCGTCGCGGATGGCACCCTCGGTCGGATTACTCGTTCGCAGGTTGGACGGCAATGCCCGCCCACTCGGCCGTGCCGCCACCTCGCCTTTGTCGGCCTCCGTGCCAGCAAAAATCATGGACACTCCGTTCGAGACGCCATGCATGAAACGCCCAAGATCTATCCCCGTGGTCGAGTTTACGGACGTCTATTTCGACTATCGCATCCTCCACGCAGATCCGGGCATCCAACTCTGGAGTTCGACTTCGTCAACAATGTCTCTCCCGCGAGCGTCTCAGCATCCCTTCACTTATCACCAAACTTGGACCCATAAGAATCCCGTTTCCGCTTTGGATTTGGGCTCACTGGCGTTCTTGTCAAACTTTGTACGCCCATTCTCCAGAGGGAGAACGGTTTGCTTTAGAGTAGGTTGTTTTTTGCCACGTCTCTAGGACATGTGGTGATGGAGAAGATCGAAGCTTCGGCCGTTGCAGAGGGTTATGGAAATATATAACGAGCAAACCAGCGTTAGCCTCCTGTCGATGACCGAGCTCAGTAGTAGAGGCTCATCGCTCGCGTATAACATACGTTACCGCCTATTTAAGACTCTCTGCTTCCAGCTTGGGCCTAGGATGCCCAAGGTGGATGAAGAACTTCCGCCCAGATAATCCCATGCGATTTTGGTTCTTGACGCGCCTTGATATGCGTAGCAGCAGGACAGGCGGGGCTGGGTATCTTGGATAATGTAATACAAGTCAGGATGCGTTCTGAGCACCTCTGTGATTGGAGGTTGTTAGCGGGCTCGTTGTACCTGCTTTCTGAACAGTCCACTGTATGCGATCAGGAGAGCTTTTTGGGTGACTGTGTTTAGTTTCACCATTACCTTCTCGGGCGTGATTGGCCGCATTTGAATGGCATCCCAATGCCCATCTGGTGGTTCATCGCACCGTGTCGATACCTGTAGGGTGGGGGTCGCGGATCTGGCAGCCATGGCGTGGTGTCCGTGGTTGGCGCAAGGGGTCCGTGCGAGACCCAACCAACGTCGCCCAATGGCAATTGCTCTAGCGTCTAGTGATACCACCGTATCAGCCAAGAGGCCAACACGCAGTATCTCGCTTATCACCAAGCGAGTCGTTCTTCATGCCCAGCACGTTGTGAAGACCCGAATCCGCAGCCGAGCGCCGCTTTGAATCTTGGCAAAAGGAAGCGAGGTTGCGCTATGGGCTTTTCTGCCGAGCTGCGTTAGGGTATAGCTTCCTGCAGGACCGTAGATCGGACTCGAATGAGAGCATATGGTGCGTTCCGGACCCCTTACGGCGTGAAAAACAAGGGGAAGTAGGGCGAGGATCTGAGTTCAGAAGGGAACCAGCCCATACACATCAACTGCTATGTCACAGGGAATGGCTGCCTCGGTAGTTGCTCCCCTGCAGCGGCAGCCCAACCTCTGTGCCAAAAGTTCGGTAAGCAGTGGGTGCCGTCATCACGCGGTCCGAGACACGAACCCCACCCGTGCGGCGGCAAACGGGCCCGTTCGTGTGCCGGCACAGTCCAATCAGGGCTGCAAGCCGACCTGCTTATCCGTGCGCAAGGTCTTGGGACGGCTCGTAAAAGCCGCTTTAGGACGCAGCCCACGAGGCACAACACCTTTTCTGGACTATATGGCCAGTCACGGCCGCCACTGCAAGCCGCAAGCCGTTCTTGTCCAACATCAACCCCCATTTTCTCCATGTTGCCATGATTCGTGGAAAACCGTACCACGGCCGAGGCTCGTTGGGCAGCCGGAGGTTATTGGCCTTGTTGCTGCTGATGCATGCCTTGCCTCTGATGGCGTCTATGGACCTGGCGGCTGTTCCAAAATGCGGCGTAAGATTATCGCCCATCGTGCCTCCGGTTGCCTGCCGCTGACGCATCACACAGCTCAACTGCCTCGTTGCCTCGCTGCCGACTTCGCAGTGCAACCTTACCGACTCAGCTTGTCTCTGTGCTGACGCCCACTACAACGATGTTGTCACGACCTGCGTGGTGCAAAACTGCACTATCAGAGAGTCGCTTAGTACAACCTCCCTCGCTCCCTCGTCTTCCCCTAACACGCCGCCTCGTTGCTGAGACTTATGGTTTTTGCCTGCAGCGACGAAAAATGCTACTTGGAGCGGCTGTGCACGTCCCACCACCAACCGCGACAGCGTCATCCACGGGCTTTTAGTTGTCTTCCTCATCCTCCCAACAGTTGCCTTCGCGGCAAGAGTAGTGGTAAAGATAAAAAAGCTCTCGCCTTGGGGTGCTGATGATACCACGATCTGCATTTCGGTGGTGAGTATCCCGCCTTTCTCTAAGGTTTTCCGGACGGCATTTTCTGACGAGTCCTAGGTATGCGGTCTGGTGTTTACCGCTGTTGCATGGCTGGGTAGGTGTCGGGCGAGACACGACGAGGCGCTTTGGCGTTTGCTGATTTCTCACCAGAATTAGAGGCGGGCCTCGGGAGGGACATCTGGACGCTGGAGTTTGACCAGGTCAGAAGCTTTCTGAAGGTAAGGAGTCCCAATGCAAAACCGCCGAACGAGTCTCGCTGAGAAACAACAGCTCTTCTTTATCTGTGAGGTTCTGTACACGTTTGCGCTCGCCATGGTCAAGGCCTCGTTTCTCTTCTTCTTTCTGCGCGTATTCCCGAATCCGGCCGTCCGCATCGCCTTGTGGGTCACGGTTGCGTTCAACGCCGTGCTAGGAACTACCTTTGTCATCGCCGACCTAGCACAGTGCCGGCCAATGGACTATTTCTGGAACAACTGGGATGGCGAGCACGAAGGTGGTACGTGCATCAACATCAACGCCATGGCCTGGGCACACGCCGGTATCAACGTCGTCCTGGACATTTGGATGTTAGCTCTGCCGGCGGTGCCGATTATGAAACTTCACCTGTCTCGGCGTAAAAAAGTATCCATCTTGGCCATGTTCGGTGTGGGCGTCTTGTAAGTAGCTCCAGCCACCCTACTAGACGATTCCGTTGACGCGTTTGTCGGTTAGCCTGACCGCAGTTTCGATCGTGCGACTGAGCAGTCTGGCTTCTTTTGTCGACTCCACTAATGTCACTGGTTCGTTAGCACAAAACCATCTCCGCCATGATATGCACACTGCTGATATTCAGGTAGTGGACTACTTTGGCATTGCCGTGTACTCCACCATGGAGATCCATGTCGGCATAACTTGCGCCTGTATGCCGGCCGTTTACCAGCTGATCAATCAATTGAGACGGTACTTCTGGCCGAGTCAGTCGCGTTCAGGCAATGGGAGTGCTCCTGAGCTGCCGAACAAAACCATAGGCCGCCTCAGCTACCGTCCGCGGAAGTTCGACACCAGCACAACTCTTCCGGGGTCTAGCTCGTGGCAGACAAACTATACAAAATACAGAGTTTACGATGGGCAGCAGCCCAGCCAGACATGTCTGGTCGTGGTGGACAGCTCGCCTGATACAAAGGGCGTGGAAATGAGCTACTTAGGCAAGCCTACATCTCAAAGCTGTTGAGATATGGACACTTGAAAATGGTAGAGTAGATATGATAAACATTCGCGGGTTCTGTTAGACATGGATTCCACTAGAGATAGATTCTTGTGATGCATAACAAAACAAGCACTTGTCACTGTAATTATTTCTGCACTAATCCTTCGTTCTATAAGGTGAAAAACCAGGCTCAGTTTCACATTGAATCAGTGCCGAAATAGCTGCTGCCAGACGAGGAGCACGGATCGGACTGCCAGACCGGTACAGCCCATATTACCCTGAGGACCGAAGAGGGCGATCTCTTTCCCGTCGGCCAATAACCCTAAACAACAGAGACGACACACCATTAACTACAAGTTTAGATTGCGGGAATTTGCTGATACTTCATAATCGTGGTTGCTATATTAAATACCTAGTTAGGTAGGGAAAGTAGATAGGTAACTAGGAGAATAACTACTACCGCCCTGTGTAAATTCTAACCCACAAAGGCCATAATCGCCCCTGCCGCTTTCTCTCGCCCAGAAAACTCAGGATACTTCTCTGCAAGCTCCACGGCTCGTTTCCGCATCTGCCCGGCTTTCGGTCCAAACAGTACCTCGTTGATGCCGTTGGCCAACTCCCATTGCTCCCAGCGCGGTTTCGCCTCCTTATTCGCCCAGCGGCCGATGCCTAACATCTCGACACGATTCCCAAAATCATAGCAATCCGACCACGGCGGAACCAGCACCTGTGGGACCCCTGCACTGTAGAAACAGTCAGCTCTTAGTTCTATAGCTTCAAAATACCACCACACCCCCTGGGATTGGACTTACCACAACGCTTCGCAGAACGAGTTCGCGCCTCCATGATTTACCGAGCAGATGACACCCCCTGATTCTAGGATAGACTTTGGCTCGGCCTCCACCCAGTCGGTAACCCGCACTCTCCCGTCCTCCACTTCTGGCCGCAGCGGATCAAGCGCTCTCTCCCATGGACCCTCGAAACTATCTCTCTCCAACCTCTCGCCCACCCCTGCCTTCCGGCCAAGCTTCCACAGAATCTGCAGCTTGCGTTCCCCGCACATGGTAACGGCAGCCTTATCTAGCATATGCCGGAACGCCGCTGCCATCTCCGCTGCCTGAGTGGGGTCAGCCTTCAGATGCGTGCCGAGATTGACGTATACGGTCGGTCCGCGGGCTAGCCACTTCCGTAGGGGGTCGTCTGCTCCAAGGCGGGCGATGGCTCGCACGACGGGGCCGCATGGTACGAGATGCGAGGGCATCACGGCGACGGGGTAATCGAGCTCGGGGGAGATAGAGACTAGAATGTTCAGGCCTGGGGGCGGCGGTCTGAGCACCCCGAGCTCATTGGCTGTGATGAGCGAGATGGTTGGGTCGACGTTCTGCCGGAGACATTGTGTGATATTTTTGACGCGCATGTCGGTGAGCAGGGCGTAGGTGGCAACCAAGCAGAGGAGAATGTTTTGGGGGATGCACATCCAGGGCAGGGGAAACGGCAGAGCGGAGCAGGTGCTAGTTCGTGCTAGTAAGTAGTGCGTATTGTGTAAGGGCGAGCGGACGAACGTACAGAGGATATTTCCACATCATGGCGAGCCAGGGCTGGCTTGGCAGAGCGAAGTCTTTGATGGTGTTGGGAGCCAAGACGACCCAGTTGGTACTCAGGTAGTGGCACAATGTTGTCGCGGGGGAAAATAAGGCGTCACCGACGGTAAGGTCAGGGTTCACGGTCGAAATGACGCGCTCCAGTTGGCGATATATGAGCAGAAACTCATCAGGGCGCCAGGGCAGCATAACAGCCGGGATCAAAAGGATGGACTTGGCCGAATTCAGGAGGCCGGGAGGTTGGTCGTTTGCCTCCGCAAATCCGACCTCTGGTCGCCATGCCGCAGCGCCCCAGGTGAGGCCGTCCAGCTCATGGAAGATGATCGGCGCTGTGCCCGCCGGTGCGCTTTGCAATGCAAAGTTGGAAGTTTTAGCAACAGCATCTCGTATGCCCCTAAAAGAAGCGATATGGATTTCAACCTTGGGAGCGTGGTGCACGAGCAGCGCATGGGCGACAGCGAGCACAGCATTTGCTTGGCCAAAATCGCTGTTGGTGAGGAATAATATTTTCTTAGTGTCGGCCATCATAGAGCGGTGTTTGTCCCAGCCCGATCGATACCAAATGTCTTCTTTGAGGCTTACGGATAACAAATGTCCTTCATCACAAAAATGTGGTACTACCTCTAATTTATGGCTGGGGGGTTCATGTAGCCTTGGCTACATTTCTCTTTCGGTAAATCACCGCGTCTATTAGACCGATGAAGATCTACTACGGGACCTTGTATTGGTTCTTTGTGGCAGCACCAAGTTTACGTCAGCTTACAAACGCAGATCTTCAAGCTTGGCGGTCGTACCCGGGCAAAGCGGTTGATAAAATAATCCGCACTTATTACCTCAGGGTCCACTGCCATAGGGCCAGCTTTGTATTGTAAAGTAGGTACCACTAGGTCAGGCCCTGTTTACGAACCTATCATGAGACTTCTAGGCGCTATCACCAGCCGCTTTCGCATTACCATGGAATGGTATAAATCGAATCCCATACTGTTAGAAAATTAGTAATAGCTGTTAAGATCAGGCCACTATTACGCACGGGTCACTTATCTTTGCAGCGCAGATTACTTTGTCAACCGCTTGCCGGGTAAGCGCAGCCAGCCTGACCTATTACACGCATTTACAAGCAACACCCTGCCGCTGTATTCGAAAGTGCCGTCCATCCAGCGTGGTGGCCGCCCAGGGATGAGTTGCGGCCGTTGGAATAATTGATTTATTGATGCTGTGAATGACTGTGCTAATATCAACCGCATGTTGCAAAGCCTCTTGCCGAGATCGCAACTTGTAGATTTTGTGGGCGCCTAGTGTTGCGGTGGTATCGAGTGAATTGTTGGATCCAGGCCCAGTTTGGGTCAAGTGCCAAGAAAATTAGTGATTGGCTGGATAAAGTGGGCCTAAAGCGCTGTGTTTTCGGGGTCAAACGGTGTCCCCCAAATGGTTCAGACACACAATACAGTCATTTAGAACCATCGTAATTACATAGTATCCAACGCGAATTGGTAATGAAACGTTCTACCATTAGGGGGACCCCTGGCTTTGCGCCCTTGCTGCTCTTACGTCATCCCAATGCCATTAAGAGATACTGCCTTTCCCTCTCAGGCTTCCTGGTGTCAGAAACACTGCACTCTGGATTTGGTAGAATTGAAGGGGTTGCAACTGCGTTCTTCTATTGCTTCTGTGGCTCTCTGGCTTTGCCAGAGAACCTACTATTATAGTTGTGAATAGTGGCAAATGGTGCGGCAATTGTGGCCCACACCAGCTGAACTGACTGCGTCAGTTCAAGTCCCCTGAGCTCTTTTCAGCTCGGATGCCCACACTAGAGCTCAACTCTGCTGAGCTCCATTCAGCTTAGTTATCCACACCTTCATGGTGTTCTGGCCTCTGGCCAGAACCTCCTTCTTTCTGACAGGTATTCCTGGAGCCGATCTTACTTCAGGTACAAAATAGAGGCTCGGGTTGCCTCTCTCGCAAGTCTTGTCTGTACGTCTAAGATTTTCTCTGTTTTCCCTTAAGTTTCACTTCATTTTCAGTCACCACCCAATTTTCCGTATTACGCCTGTATTGTGCAAGACAGAAAAATAGATAAGTCATTTAATATGTTATGCTACAATTGTGACATCACTTGATGACATGCTCCACTGGATGATATCACGATGATATGGTTACTTAATGACGCGTGTGATGTACAAACTATGTAAGAGCTCAATTGGCGGGCGGGCAAGCACACACATCCTAATGTAGTCTTTTAGGCCCGACAGTCCTGCTACGTTGCTATGAGACAATGAGGCAGGTGATCAGCAACCTTTCAGTTCAACAGGCAGCACCCGGAAGTTCATGGAACATGTTGGCTAAAGGGGCGATCGTTTCCGCTAGAGCTGGGCTTCGTTTTGACTCTTGGTTGGCCACTAGAAACGTGCAGACCTGGCTGACAGAAAACCCGTGTGGCCTGGAAATTCCCTGATGCCAAGCGGGTCAATCCGTCCAAACTGTGACACCCTTATTTACAGTGGCATTGCCCTGTAATTCAGGCCTTCGTTTGCTTCCTACAGCGCCTACGGCACTGTAGCCGGCTTGGACTAGTACAACACTTCTTCCTCTAAGTTACAGCGCTGTACTACAGCCTTGTGGGTTCCTAACGTTTAATAAGTTAGTACCTTAACTCAGTTTAATACAGGAGATACGCGCCCTTTAATTAGTTTCTTAGCTACCTGCCAGCTAAGTTTAAAACTAAGCGAAAAACCTTTAGTTTTAAAACTAAAAGCCCAACTAAGAAGTTCTCCACTAAACGATTGCTCCCCAATCAAAATCTGAATCTGTCATAATAATGGCGAAAAGTTTGGTCAGGTTCGCGCGGGAAATGATCTGACGGTAGCGATCGGGTGCTGCCTGTTGAACTGAAAGGCTGCTGATCACCTGCCTAATCGTCTCGTGGCAACATAGCTGAAGGACTGTCGGGCCTAAGAGACCACATTGGGATGTTTGTGCTGACGGTGCTGACGGTGCTGACGGATCTTTTGGTTTGCTAGTACAGCCGAATCTGGTACAGGGGACCGTTTCACGGCGGCTAGTGCTAGCCCAACCGCGTGATGTCTCTTGGCGAAACCCCCTTAAGATCCTGCCCGTAACCTCCCAGGATCTCCAAGCCGCATCTTCTCTTACCCACACTCTCTAAATCTTCAAATCACACACCCCAATTCCAAATCACAATGTCGGAGCTCAAATTCGACTTTCCAGTGCAGCTCTTCATCGACGGCAAGGTACGTCTCTGGTGCCCTGCTCTCAAGACCTCGAAGATCTCACCCGCAATCCCAGCTGGTCGATAGCCACTCCTCAAGCCGACACACCCTCTACAGCCCCGTTGACAATACCATCATCTGCACCACTGTTCAACATGCCGCCGCCGAGGACGTTGACCTAGCTGTAGCTGCCGCCACGAACGCCTTCACCACTGGCCCTTGGCGCTCTTTCACCGGCGCCCAACGTGGCGAAGCGCTCCTCAAACTTGCCGACCTCATGCTAGCTAACAGCGATGAGCTCGCCTGGCTCGATAGCCTCCCCATCGGAAAGCCCATGCCGCTCGCCAAGTTTGAGCTCCAAATCGGCGCCGACATCCTCAAGTACTACGCGGGATGGGCTGACAAGTACGCCGGCGAGTCGTATCCAGCCGACGACGGATTCATCAAGATCGTCAGACAAGGTTTTTGTCCACCCTCCCCCCTCCCCCCCGGCCCGCCTTCCACCATCCTGCTAATCCCCGATCCCAGAGCCCCTCGGCGCCGTGGCCGGCATCCTCCCCTGGAACGTCCCCATCGCCATCCTCTGCCTCAAGCTCGGCCCGGCCCTCGCGGCGGGAAACACCGTGATCCTCAAGCCCTCTGAGAAGACCCCCTTCGCCGCCGTCCGTCTCGCCGCCCTGGCAACATCTTCGGGCATCCTCCCCCCGGGTGTCCTCCAGGTCCTTCCCGGCGCCGGCGCCACCGGGGCCCTCCTCGCCCGGCACATGGGCATCAAGAAGATCAGCTTCACGGGCAGCGTGGCGACCGGCCGCCTGGTTCAAAAGGCCGCCGCCGAGAGCAACCTCAAGCGGGTCACGCTCGAGCTGGGAGGCAAGTCGCCCGCGATTATCTTTGACGACTGTAACCTAGAAAATGCCATCAAGTGGGCGGCTACGTCCATCACCGTGAATACGGGTCAGACGTGCTACGCGGCGAGCCGGCTGTTCGTGCAGGAGGGGGTGAAGGATCTGTTTGTGGAAGGCTATGTCAAGGCCATGAAGCAGGCGAAGGAGGGGTTCGGCCCGTTGGCGGACCAGAAGCAGTTTGAGAGGGTGAAAGGATTCTTCGATAGGGACGGAGGGAAGACGAATGTCCTTGTCGGCGGGAGCAGGTACGGAGAGAAGGGGTGGTTTTGGGAGCCCACGGTAATGTGGGAACCCGAGAGGGAGGCTGAGGTATTCAAGGAAGAGATCTTTGGACCGGTGGCGGTGATCAAGGTCTTCAAGGAAGAGGAGGAGGTGGTAAGGTGGGCGAATGAGACAGAGTATGGACTGATGGCTGGAGTCTTCACGCAGGACATCAATAGGGCGATGAGGGTGGCGGCTGCGCTGGAAAGCGGTGTTGTTGGGGTGAATTGTGTGAGTTATATCAACGTGCAGGCGCCATTTGGTGGGGCGAAGCAGTCTGGATTTGGGAGGGAGATGGGTCACTACGCGTTGCGGGCGTACACGGAGCCGAAGACGGTGCTTATCAAGTAAGTCTTGTGGGATTCATCGCCTTTATAGGCATCGATGCTGATTTGAAGCAGCATGACTTATTGAAAGAGGACGGAGGCCGCCAATTGCACAACAAATCTGGAACAATCCACGAATCATCCGCGCTGGACATTTGACCCCTCTTATAGCACCCTGTTTTTATTTTTCCTACGCTGCCCCTTTCACAACATGCCGTAATCACACTCCATAACGTCAGAAGAAATAGATACACAGCAAACCGGTAGCTATCGGGCTCTCTATCACCTCTAGGGTCCTAAGGCTGTGGTTCCTTGGTTTCTACGTATAGTTCAAGCAGCACCATGTAGAATTTTTGTGGAGCATGCTTACTTTCCGGAGATGGCGGTGGCTGAAACAGTGAAGAAATAGTATTGGAATTTTCCGCCGTAGTGGTTGGTGACGCCGTGCAGTAGGGTCTGCGCCTTTAGGGGGTGTGGCGCATCATGTCGCTTTCCATGGTGCGGGTAGACGACAGCGCTGGGAGCCGGCACCCGCATGTGCCCCAGAGACGGTCCTGGACGGCCGTGGTGTCGGCGTCGGTGGCTTACGCAAAGACGAAGTCGCGTCAGATGAATCCAATAGAGCGTTGTTCGAATCCCCCTGAGAGATCTGCTCCCACCAGCTGCGTAGCGAGTTGGGACCCCGGCCTCGGCATTTCTGAAACCTGGACTAACGTAAGTCATCAAAAAAACAAAAAAAAGCATGTTCTTGGAAACTTAGTCAACGAATCTTCTGTTCCGAACCATACAAAGAGTTAAAGGTTGCCGTACCGTCCAGCTTGTTCCTCGAGGCTTTTTAGGCAAACCGCCTGCGGTTTGCGTCTCCTGTCTTCGGGTTATCGGGAGGAGCCCCACAGTTACCGGTCGGAAAATAACCGGCGGATGTGGGGGGATACTCGGGAGACCGAATGCCCCGACAGCAACTCTACGCTGTCGACTTATGTTTTTTTTACCAGAGAGGTCGCTCGAGCGCTTATGCGTCTTCCAGCAATCTGATTCATACATTTCGCAATGCGCATGTGCTATGGGCTAGCCCTTAGATGTAACACATACTATCCCTCAGCCTCTGATGGATCAAAACGTCCTCGCTCCTCACCGCTGCCGGCTCCGCACCAACGCTCCCCGCCACCGACTGGGTCGGCGTCTCGAACACATCGCTCAAATAGCACCTTGCGCGCTCACACAATAAATCGGCATAGTACGCCAGCGTCAAGGCGTTCAACGTCGATTCGCTTTACCCTCTTGGTCTTTACAGCCGGGTGTCTTCGTAGGTGTCACAGGGCCACTGAGATGGTTGCTGAGATATAAGCAAGTGGTGCACAGCAGAGCAACCATAAAATAGTTGCACTGGTAGATATTTTGGTCTTTGGCACAGGTATTTACTGCGCGTCCTCTGACAGTAGGAACTTCGGGAGCCAGTGTTTTCCAACTCTCTCTGGTGATCCACTTGCTTGAAGGACCCGATCATCAAAGACCCGGATTTGCGCGTGACTGACAGGGAGTCCCAACGCCTCTTGCGTAAGGACGCATTTGGCCAGGTGGTCTTCCTGACTGGGGCTGAGTTTCTGAAGGGCGAGAGCTTCGTACTCTCTTTTGGGACGTTGCCCTGACTTGACCCGGGCACGTAAAGTGGAAGGGCGACACCAAGGCGTCGGCCAAGCGGGCTAAAGTGATTCGTTGGTGGCCTGATCCACTCGTGGGGCCAGGCTCCTACTGATAACGTTACTGCCAGCTTTTTATAAGTCAGGGACAGGGTATGATATCCCCTCGCTCGTCGAGCCGGTCGGTGAGGAGCGCGATATGGAGAGCCAGCATCGTGCGTTGGATTACCGTGCGTCTGTCAGCTTCGTCGACGTATGGACATGGGAAGACTGCAGGCGAAGCTAAGCCCTTGCGGAAGACCTCCTAATCGGGAAATTTTACCATTGCGTTTTGGCATGAAAAGGAGCCAGGCAAGCACCCGCTATCATCATTTTAGGGCACGGATATAGAAGGGGTTGAGTCTCGATAATTGAAGATATGACGACGGCTTTTATGCTCAGCACATCAGTGTCTTTTTGCAGACGAAATGAAGGGCTGAGATCCCCTGATGCCTTGAAGACATTGTTTGGTGCGAAGCTGAAGTTGGCAATGTGCATAGTGTAGGTCCTGGTGCGGAGGTCGGCAACCCACGAGGGGAATGCTGGATCCTAGTTGTGTTTTATCGAGAATTCTAGGACCGTGATGAGGTTCGTAGGAGAGAGGAAATGATGAGTGAACCGTGTTTACTCGGGGCGCCTGTTCAGGCCGACCCTGTTGTTCTTTTTAGGTTCTGTAATATTACTGTAACCTTTTTTTGTACATAGCGATGCGTTCTCTGGCGCGTGCCACCGTCAAAAAGGGGCCGCGCCGCGTGGTTCCTTGAACCGTGCTTCCCTCAAATTAACAACCGACGATTTCACCACGAAAACCTCCCATTTGAAGCCCAGTGACATTCTGGCCCTCTGATCGAAGGAAGATGACCTAGAAGGGGCGACCCCACAATGCAAACCCCTGACATTGCAACATGATCTGCAGGGGACACCCCGATCGCAACCATGGCCAAAACATCCATTTCCCTACTTATTTCTATACGAAAAAAATGTATTCTACATCTCCTGAGCCTGGTAAACCCTTTCTAAGCCGTGAATAATTACATCGCGTACCGCCTCAACCACAGGCTCTGGGTCTTGCCGGCGCGCCCCCCTACGGCGTTTGGGGGGCTCATGACTAGCCTCCTCGGCCTTAATTGTATCATCCGTTCTAGAAAACCTATCGTTGGGAGGGTCACGGACCCTCTTTCTAGTATGAGGCTGTACGGCACGGAAATCCTCCTCCAAACGGTTGTTTCGGCTTGTAAAGCAGCCCGCTCAGCAGCAGCCAGATCCAGCGACTTCTCCATCTTGTGAAACAAGGCCCTGAGAGTTCGATTCCCCGGTGAAAACCTCCCTCTAAGGTTATTTACAACCTCACGTATATCACTAGCCTTCCTAGGGGTGTTAAGAAGCGATGGGGTAGGCGTGGTGACGATACGGGGGGTAGGGGTCCGCTGCTGACGAGGGGGGCTGTCTCCTATTATTGCCTCAGGGTCATCCAGTATAGCTGATAGATGGAGTGGCCATATATCGGTCTTTTTAAAGCTGCTGCCTATATTGGAGACTGAACAGGCTTGCTTAAAGGCATCCTTATAACAGAGGAGAACCTTTACTTGTTTTCACACTCGACCTGGAGTGTATCGGCTTCTACATATACGGTGACAAAAGCTAGGCTGTCTCGGCCTATGGGTCTGAGTAACCTTCCCTGAATAGGAATTAGGATCTTGAAGTCGTATAGGAACTATAGGAGGTTGTGTTGCATTAGGAACGATGTCCGGCACTCCCTTGGGAGTCACGCTATTTCCTCGACGCGAAACGGGTTATCGCATAACACGATATTGAAGAGGAATAAAGTGCATGTTCAGGGCGCTAGATTCTGTCCTGCTCACCTATATCCAGTCATTGAGCAACCTTCAGCTGAAAGCTAGAACCAGACGACAGAGATCACACAAGCAATAAAATCAAGCCGTTGCAACCCCCTCCGCAACAACTGTTTTGAACCCCTTTTAAATACACAGTTTCCAGAGTGCAGTGTTTCTCACATAAGTTAACCCCTGCCCTCTAATTGTCGCGATTGCAGCACATATAAACACTCGCCTTTTTCTCCTACATTAGGACGTGTAACAGGCAATGCAAGAGCCGGTAATATATCCCAATGCTGGCTATGTCATCAAAGGTAAGAGATAGTGACTATATTGCAATTGGCAGTTCGAGAAGCATCGTCGTCTCTGATGGCTCGGACCTGTCAGCTCGCCATATCTTGCCGAGGCAGGCCTCCGGGCACTGAGACACGCAAACTCCAAGATCTCGGAGCCAATAATCACCTGATTCGGCTACAATAGCGACCATGGTGCACACAGTCGCAGACGCTCGCTTAACCTCTGCCAGGCCTTCAGGGCGGAGAATTCCCTCCTGGTTGACGACAATAACATCAGAATACATGTCAATTTCGTCGAGGCATTCCTTAGCAAATATGGCAAGATCGACGTTTCCGCTAGGCCGTAAGCTCGCGCCGTATCTCAGTAGCATCTCGGTAGCGGCGACATTGCTACTCCCAATGGTCCAATACAGCGGAGGCTGGGTCGCGGAGGCCGCGACATTGGGGTCGACCCCTCGGGCCAGGATCTCCTCGATGATGAAAAGAGGCGCCGGTGGGGATCGGCTGACAGCCAAGTACAACAGATTGCTCTCTCCCTGGCTCATGTCTAGATTTTCCGACTGCCGAATCATCTGCAACACGTTCCTCCACCTTCCGGCAAATAGGTTGAGTTCGATGGCGCTGACCCCTTCGAGCCTTCCTTCCAATGGCTTGGACTCCATGATTTCCTGGAAAAGTTGCCTATCCGGTATGCTTTGACACACGGCTTTTGCCAACTCGCTGTCATCGAACCGAGTGAGATAATGCAGTGAGGAAGGTCGGCCCCCTGAGGCGCCGTGAACCCGGGCGCCACCTTCGAGCAGGGCACCCACGATGGCTCGTCGACCCAGGATAATTGCAAAGTCAAGAAAGCTGAGATCATAGCTCGCTTCATCAACATCTGGCACATGGTCCGCCTCGTGACTGTCGGTGAAATCGGAGCCAGACCCCTCTTCAGACTCGGGTCCGTCACGTGACATTGGAGAAGTCGCCGTGTTTGGTTCCCGATGAGCGATCACGGAATCATCCGGAATGATACTGTTCGGATCTACATCATAGTTGGAAACGAGGTAGGGGACGGTCTTTACACTCCCTCCGAGTACCGCGGTGGCGAGTAACTTTTGTAGGTTGGGTATGATGGCGGCGTCGGGCTGACGCATCACCGCCTCCAGATCGTCGTTATAGGCAACGACGAACATCTCCTCCCTTTGGCTGAAAGACAAGTCGTAGGCATCGGAGTCAAGAATTTGCAGGTCGAGCCCCAACAAGTTTTCCCGGTCCTCCAAGTCGTAAAGTTCAGGAAAGTTTTCACGGACCTTCTCTTGCATCAATGATCGGGGCTTGGAAAATTGGTTTCCCAGATTGAATGTCTCGGGGACATTTCCGCCGAGAAAAACTAGCATGTTCAAACTTTCGACATCCGGCTGGGCCGCAAACGTGCGCAGCCGCTCCATCAACGCCTCCGTCGAGATGTATGGCGAATAGAAGGTGAGCGACTTGTGGGATAGCAATGGCTTGCCAAGCGCCTCAACAAGCCGCAACGTATTCCGATCATCGAACAACGCGTGCACTGCTGGGAGGGATCCAAGTTCGACGGCTTTTAGAAGCCACTGCGTTTTTGCGACAAAACTATAAGGAGCTTCTAGCGCGGGGCCGACAGCTCCTGAATATAGTGCCGCCATAGTGACGGCTAGCCGGACATCTAAACTTTTTTTGGCGGCTATGACATACTCGGAGACAAGTTTGTTGTGCAGGTGAGTGGAAAGTTCCATTTGATGTAATGTGATCACCTAAGTCTGGTCAGCGCACCCTACCCGGCTCGCCGTTGTCTTGTGTCGTTGCATATGAAAGACTCAGTAATAGGAAAGAAGATGGCCATACCCTGGGATTGTCTGGATCCTTAAGCAGCGCTTGTTCGGCATGATTTTGGACTTGGTGAAAGATACTGGAAGCATCAATATCAGAAAAATCAAACAAAGTCCCAGTTCAGACGATCTCGCTCACCTGTCAGGACCCTGAACATCTCTGAATTCGGATCCTATTCGCGCCAATGACCACCTCTTTTCCGGATCCGCCAAGACGCAGTGCTCCACGATCCGCCACAGAAAGTCGGCATCCGGAAGCAGCACGCGTGCCCGCAGGAGCTCGAGACACTCTTGGTCATCGTGCTGCAGCGCCATGGAATTTTCCGGGAACGGCGGCGTCTGGCAGTGGCCCATAATAGAGACGACGATAAGGAGACCGAAGCCGTATATGTCTCGCGGCGGCAAGTTCACCCAAGCGTGATACGCACTCTCACGGTAATATTCCGGCGCCCAGAATCCCGCCGTGCCCGGTATAATACCAACATCCCGGGGAGACTGATCCGCGGTCCCGCAGGTACTGAAATCGGCCAAAGCAGCGGTCAGACGGCCGTCTCGGAGGAAGAGGAGAATGTTGCTGGGTTTCAGATCGCCGTGAACGAGGCCGTGTCCATGAATGGCCGACAAACCCGAAACAATGTCAGAACAGAAAGTTTTCACCGTGTTAGCTGTAATGCTGAGGGGACTGTTCCCAAAGTACGAAGACAGATCTGATACGGCGCGCTCAAACACTAGACAAGGGATAGTACCGTCGGGGTCCAGGGCGTCCTCGAAGAATATCCCCAGGATGCGCGGGAGATTGGGGTGAGCTCTGAGGTCTTGATGTGCAAGGATGCGCAGTTCTTGGATGATTCCAGACAGGGCTTTGTGCTGTAGTGCGTTCTCAACCTTGGTGCTGTCACGGCTAAACGATGCTTTCGGCCTCTTGATGATGACGACTTGTTCCACAGCTGGATCGCCTGCCATGACGGCTTCATACGCGGCCGAGTACTGACCCTGTGCTCTCAGCCTCCACTCTTGTTGGCCAAGTGCAGAACGGCGAAAAAGTGAGACTCCGAGGCTGGTAGCATAAGAGAGGAGGTTGCGATAGCCCATGAGGTGGTTGTTTTTTTGTTGCAGTTGGGAGACGGCTAGCTCGATGTCTGAAGAGTGGCCCTCGGCTGAACGGTGCAGCAGGCAAGCCATATCGGCGAAGTTGGTGGTAGCGCGAACAAGATTTGAGTAATGACGCAGCTTCTCTCTCTTGACGGGTAGAGGTGCTGAGATAATTTGATAGCTGCGGGGAGCTAGGCAAGCGGGGGAAAGGGCGGAATATTGCCAGACTTGACCGCCTCCCCCACCACCCAGTGGTCACACGGCCTGCCAAGTCCTTGGCGGCAAGAGCTTTATACAGCAACTCGGAATTGTGTTCAATTCTCATCGATTCTCATAAAAGCCTCCGAACTCAAACTTCCATTCATAACCGCAACGCTAGCGTAGTAGGAAGCCTCTCGGATGGTGGGGATAGGCCATGCTCTTCAGCTAGGATGATAAAAGCCTCGAGATCGTTATTGTATCAAAGTTGATATCCAACGCGTCCAAATCAAGGAAGCTCAAATCGCTACCTCGGGTTATGGTAAATCGCTTCAGGAAGGCGTCTCTGTCGGGGCTACCGTGGTGATCGGCATGTCCACCGCCCGATCCCCAGAGTCGTTGCCCGAGGGTTTGGCGTCGGCGTCCCTGCAAATTAGCGGCATGAACTTGGAGGCCACATCCTTGTCGCCCATCTTGGCAAATTCTTCAACTCGGAGACGCAACCGTGCTGCATCTACCTCTGGGGACAGGAAGAACAGCCGGCGCAGCTCTAGCATTCTAACCTCGAGAATGTCGAGGACAGTCATAATATCCTTATCCTCAACCACCATACTGGCCGTCCCGTAGGATCCGAGCTCAATGGCCTTGAGGGTCCACTGGGTTTTGGTGACCCAATCCCAAGGCGTCTCCAATCCAGGCCCGAGAAGCCAACTGTAGGACGCCGGCATGATGAGAGCCGCGCGGATGCTCACGAATTCGCGGGCCAAAGCCGAAAATTCTGCCAGAAGCTTGCTTTGAAGATACTCTAGCAGTGGCATCTGTCCCAGGATACCCACCTGAACTTTTCGTCAGCCCCGTCCTCACCCTCTTGGTGAACTGGGGTTGGACATCAACACTTTCTCATCTGCCTCTTGGAGTTGCCCAAGTTCCCTAAAGACCATGATGTATCAGCGCTCCGCATCCATCGTGCTAGCCAAATTCTATCCGCAAGGGGAGGGTGGTGGGGGCTGAGTGGCTCCAAACCTGCTGTGCCCTTGTCCATGGCGGTCCGCGGCAGGACCGGCAATCCGAGCGCGGCCACATAGGACACTACATTTCGGTAGCCCACTGGTCCACCTTGCGTTGCTATGTTTTCAGCAGGTTGGCACAAGTCGGAAGAATGAGAAGATATCATTGGTGCCGCCCTTACGCCGACCTCCCGAAAACGAAAAGATGACGGGGGTGTTTGATATGTTGACGGGCCGCGGGCGGTATTCAGATTGCTCAGCCGTCAAGCTCGTACAGCCAAAGCGCGCAAGGTTAGCAAAACAGGCGACCGATTGGGGTGGTGGGCTTGGTGGGGTAGCGTGCATGAGCGGGAACTTCGGGTGGGCCTCGTGGCGGGGCAAGGTGTTGCCAAGATAACGCGGACTCGATTGATCCTAACCCTCCGATTCTGGCTTCGCTCTAACAGCCCCTATCAGTTTCCTAACAACCCTACGGCTCACGACCCTTAAATGTCCCAGATCCCGCTCCAACTGAGGGCTGACGCTTAATAAAGTAGTTCATTGGTGGATTCCATGGTAGTGCGAATGAAGGACCTGTTAGCCTGCACAGCTTGAGGAGAGGGGGGGGGGGAAACGTGTGGCCCAACCAAGGGCAAGGCTTTTCAAAATCGAATCGCGGATGTTCGAATGGTTTCCACCCGATGTCGGAGTGTTATGCTGGCAGGCTACACACACGTGACACGTTAATAGACCTCCAGCCAGCTATCCGGCCACGTTGATGGCAAATGACCACACAGTTTATGTCGGAGCCACGGACCGATCGCCGCTCGACTTCGACCTAGGATATTCGAGGCTGTACCCGCTTTTATGTCTGCCTCAAAGATGATTGCATTTAGAGTGCAAGACATACCGCCTGAGTGCTCATGGGAAGAGCTGGCGCTGGCAATTGCGGAATCCCACCATGAAGCCGAAGCTTCGGTGTCAATCATCACAGGGACGCTCCTGCCAGCGCCGGACCCGAGCCTGAAAAGCCAGGTCGCTGTTATCCAATTCTCTAGTGCGGTTCCGGTTTTCTTAAAGCCAGTAATGGATGACAAAACCGGCGAGACAACCGCGCACTTGCGTGTCAACGGCACTGATTTACGATTCGACAAGAATTTTTGGGGCATGACCCCCCTCTTCTATCCGGATCCCGTGGAGGATGTCTCGATGGAGTCAGTCGCTAAGAGCTTCCCGCGGTCCATATCTCGGAAAGCATTCCGCTGAACAGACCATAGCATCGTTGCTGTTACCGGACTTGACGGCAACGCATACGGATCCTGGGCGAGTAGAGATGTCAACGTCATGTGGCTCCGAGACTATCTCAAGGACGACATGCCGAAATGCAGAGTCCTCACCTTTGGGTACAACACGAAGCTCACCATCAACAATAATTATCGCTTCGAAGATTTCTGCAAAGAGCTGCTGAGCCAACTTAGCATTGCTAGGTCCTCAGATACGGTAATCATGCGTCTCCACCACATATATCGGCAAGGTGCTGATTCCTTAGGCTTCGTATCGGCCGCTAGTACTCGTCGGCCACAGCTATGGAACCAAGGTCATCGCTCAGGTAAATGAAACTCTCGCAGCTGTCTTCCTCTAATTAACAGCAAGACACACTAACAGAAGCCAGAGCCTCTGCCGATGCAAGCGCTTGGACGATCCTGACCTCAATGCCATACTGACCGCCACCTGCGCCGTAGTATTCTTCGGGGCGGTCCACAGGGGGATGGACACCAGCGACATAGAAGAGTATCTGAGAGATGCCTTTCCCGATAAAACAGCATGGCTGAAGATAGTGCAGCAGCTCAGCGTCGATAACGACCTAGCGATGCAGGAGCTGCAGCACTTCATCGACCTCTTCCCCAGGTTCCCCGTCATTTCTATCTATGAGCGGCGCCAAAGCCGACAACTTGTGAAGCAAGTGACCGAATCTGGTAATGACGCTTCGGAAAACTCGACTTCAAAAGCGATCGAGAAAACATGGAAGCGGGTTGGCGAGCCGTACACACCAATAACTGAGCATTCCGCACTGCTGGGACTCCCCACCGGCCTGGAGATCTCAATACCGAGTGACACGGACCACTCCAGTATCCCAAAGTTCAGTCACCGGTCAGACAATGTCTATCGAGAGGTTCTAAAGCATCTGAGAAGGATAGAGGCAGAGGTAGACTTGAATGCCTTTCCATACACGCCGCTACTGCGAGCGAAGCCCCTTTCAGCATCTACACTCCTGCGAGCTGCTACCAATTGCATGGAGGAGCTCATCTCAGACACGATATTTTCAGAAGCGGAATCCGGGTTGCTGGATGAAGCCGATGCGGCGATCCGAACCGCGCGTTACCATCTCATTCTCCTAGATAAGGCCGGAGATAAGATGGAACTTGATGTGGCCAGACGCAGGCAATCGAGGACGGTGGTCTTGAAGTTGAGGCAACTCCTGGCTGACCTCATTGGCGCGCTAGAACTTGCCTCTTCCTACCCGGATCTCGCCTCTAGGCCTCCCCAGCTCCGTCACGCCACGCTACCATCCAGCATTGTCAGGACACTCAGAGTCCTTATCCCGGCCCTCGGAGACCTGAATAGCCAGCTCGAGAGGTTAACAGCACTGCCAGTCAAAGGTTCCCGGCTTCTATCTACCCTGGTCGTCCCGAACATGAAGGCCGAAATGCTGGCGAGGATGGCCACCGCTTGGGGCCGGGACGGGCGGACTCGAGAGGGCGCTTCTGTCGAGTGGGTTCCTTTCGGGTGCCTACATTTTCCGGTCGGGTCGGTACCAGAGGATGCCCGGGATTCGGTAGGCTGGGTTCAGAGGGTTGTGCGCTTTTTCACAGAAGCGGAGGCCAAGACGCTTCGGCTACGAGCGCGAAGATTCGGAGTCCTTGACCGCAACGGTCGGCTCGAAAAGGTCATGGTGGAGTTCCGACCATATCCCTCGAGCATCCAAGTTGGTAACCAGCAGGTGGAGGCGGGCCGGGCCCCGCCAGCGGCCGCCGATGAGTATCAAGCCAGAAAATGGGCGCTCGCAAGCCTTGCCCGGATGCTGCTTTGGTCGGAAGTCGGTCCCCAGACCCCCGGGTCGAGGAGGTTTCCCTGTGTTCCGTTTCGATGCTTATCGGATATGTCGGCTTCATCGACGCCAAGTTTCGCGCTTGTCTTCTCGGCCGAGGGACTGTACGCCCTCCCCGAAATTATGCAGCGACAGTTACCGTTTCCCTCCATCGCCCAGCGTGTCGAGCTAGCCCTGTCATATGCCCGGGCGCTGGCTGCTCTGCACACCGCAGATATCGTCCACGGCGGTTTCAACACCGACAACCTCTTTCTGCAATTCCCGGGTTCAGAGGGCGGCACGCGACCTCCCGGGATGCAACCCATCACCGTGGCGGAGGCCTTGCTCGCCGGCTTCGAGGCAGCCCGCAGCCTTGGCGGCATGACGGACAAGTTAGATGTGGAGGATCCCGATCTCCGCGCGTATGTGCATCCGGATCGCCTCGCACCGGGATCAACAAAGAATAGGCAGCAGCCTGCCTACGACGTCTTCGGCCTGGGTATGGTCTTGACGGAGATAGGCCGGTGGGAGCTCCTCCGCTCTCTTCCCGGCTACCCCCAGCCCTGGCAGTCCGATAGCGATCGTCAACGATTTTGCCGGTCACAGCGGCACCACTTTGCCGGCGACACCACACCCGAGAACCTAGGATCATTGTACGCTGAAGTGATAGCGTTTTGCTTCGGAAAAGGCCCAGATCCGCTGATTGGACACAACACTTCTAGACCTAGCGACGATGACTCCCAAGCTGCGTGGAAGACGCTACGTGTGGTAGAGCTCATCCAGGAGTGCACCCTCCTTGTATCTGGCTCACCAACTGTCGGAATTTCAGAGTAGCCCGATATCAATATACTCGTCTTTCTTCACAGCCACATGAATGTTTGCAGCAACTGCACCTAGAACCATGCCTTACTTACGAGTCTAGAGGCCGCCCTGGGTGAGAGAAGAAAACCTAAGAAGCCGAAGGGGGTACAGAAGCAGGCCGTAACAGGAGGTCCCAATTTTGGGCCAACAGTGTCCCAAAACTAGTTGAACTGTGGAATACTGCCTATTCGTCTACACTATGTTTGGCGATATCTCTGATCATTTCCTAAGTAGTACCTGAGTATTGCCTGAGCAAGGTGACTAAGGGTGGTGTGGGGGACTAGGGGTTGGTGAGGGCAACTTTAGGGTAAAACAACAACACTGGCCTTTGTTTCACAAGCTGCCCTCGAAGGCGGATCCTGCAGATAAGTACCAGATCAGTAAGGCTTGACGCCAGGTCTTCCTTTCTGAAGCTTCAACATATTCTGAGCATGTATCGCGCAGTAAGCCTACCTTGTCGCGAAAGACGGCGAGAGAAATGTTGAGCTGTTTTTCAGCAGCGTTGTTGCTAGGCCACACCGGGAAGCCTACCTTACATAAGCCCTGTAGCCTTGAGAACTCGTGGCGAGAGAAAAAAGGTCTATTCAAGTAGCTACCTTGCCGCCTGTAGTACCTTCACCTTGGAAACGCCTCGTAGAGTGATCAAGGCGTCCTTCTTGGAAATTTCAAACTCGTTCAAACTCGATTACCCCCTGAGCAACTGACCCGGCACCATCCACTTCGCATCTACCTCCTCCATTCCACCCTTTGCGATGAAAACAACTTCAATAATAGATTCAAGTCATACTTCAGCAGCTTCATCATGCACGGATGACCCTCCTTCACTCATCCATCTCAACCAACTCTCAAGATCCTTAACAAGTTGCTCCCCAACTCCCACTTCCACAGCACAATCCTGCCAGCTGACAGAAACCTCCAGACCCTTCCCCTTCACAGACACAGCCCCAACATTGACCGCCGCACCCGCCACTTCACCACCCATCACAAACGCCGCCCGCCCACAGCACCACACAGCATCCCCACTCCCCTCCTCAGACAAACCACCACCATCCAGCACCCCAATATTAGACACATTCCAAGACAGCGATCTGGGCTTCCGGGTTTGACTTTTGACCGTCCCCCGCCAGTCCGTCACGACTCGCATCAACCCCACGATATCATTCCGCGTGCCCTTGTCCAGCCTCGCCTGGATTTCTTCCCGCACCCGCGATGCAATCTTCCACACCTTACCCTGTACCTCCTGGGTGTGCGGAAGTCCCGACGAGCCACCCCCCAAGACCTTGCGAATCTCCTTCATCTCAGCCACAGTGAAATGGTGCTCGACCGCAGACACAAAGTTAGCCATTGTGTTCTCGGGGATGAGGCTGTTAATAGGGGATGAAAATCGGCGGGTGTTCAGTGCGGTTCCCCCCGCGAACGCTGGTGCGGTTTGCTCGTCTAGTTGGGATGACAGGGAGAATAGCACAACTGCGTTCAGAAGGCCGGTTAAGGTCGTGTTGTGCTCGCGGCATTTATGCAAGAGTTTGGTCAGGGAGTGGTGGTCCACTGAGAATCCACGGACGCGGGTCTCGAAAGGGGTGGTGCGGATCGGCGCCCAGGTTGCCTTCGTGTTTGCTGTGGTTTTTGGAGTTAGTAGTCGAGGTCGAAATTCCTTCCATGCGCTGGACAGAAGGTATGTGGGCGTGATGGGGTATTTGGCCCAGTGTTCCTGCGGCGGTGGGAAGGTGTTGGTATCCACTTCTCCAGATATGAAAGTCTCGTCGGACGTTTCTGAAGGCGCCGGGTGGTTGAGGTGCCGCAGGAGAGTCTCGTGGAAGATCTTGCCGCTGACGCCGTCGAAGTTTGCGTGGTTCCAGGCAAAGATGACTTCGATGTGTTGGTTGTGGGGATCGTGTAATAGGGTGACTTTCCACCCGGGACGGTCTTCGAGATCAGGAAATCGGGAGTCGAGGTGGGAGGGGATGGTGGTTTGGTAATGGTGGGTGAGGTCGTGAGGGGATTCAACTTCAATCCAGGAGACGAGCCATCTGATGTCGATTTCTTTTAGGCCAGCCCATCCTGGCCTTTTGGAGTCTTCGCCGATGAGTACGACGCGGAGGAGAGGGTGTTCGAGGATTGTTTGGCGGATTGCTTGGATGAACAGCACCTTCACGTTTTTGGCACACTCCCCAGCGGCGAATCCTTTGGGGATTGGGTATTGGCAAGTGACTACGACGCCATAGAGGTGGCCGTAGAGGTGTAGTGTGGATTGATACGTCTCGCTTTGCGGCGTTAGTAGGTAGCAAAAGCGGCATCCCGTGCATGCCAAGGGTTTGGGTCATAATTACAGGTCCCCGAGCGGTCTGATGATTTTTGTGCGGTTGTTTGTAGGATCCCGAGCGGTTCGAGCCGCGTGCTGTTCCCATGCCTCGATAGCCGCCCCAGGGCCCATCGTGAAGAGGATACTGTGTGGAATGAGGGTTCTCACCAGGGGCGGATGATTGACGATGCAGTCAAACGCTCATGGTGTTGTGATGATGGGTTGAAACTTGACTTTAACAGTCGCACGTCTCTTGGAAATCGAGTCACGCGTTTACCAGATTACGCGTTGACGACAGTAAGCCCGGCCAGCTATTGGTCCGCCCCTCATTCTGGGCATGCATTGCCAGCCAACAGGTGCCCAAGTGGGCATCAGAACCCATCACCTTCGTTGAAAAGGGATTATGTCCATAATAGGTGTCTGTCTGTATTTGGCTGTAGTGCAATGCACGGAGTTTGGAAAATGCTTGAAAACTGGACCCGCAACGCCAAGCCATTGTTGCCCAAAATGTTCTCCCAGCTGAGTGGCCCCCTATATTATAGTGGGGCAGCATTGTCCATTGTCTCGATGCAGCATTTGAACCCTGGCGCGTCCGCCCTAACTAGCCGTGCTATCGACTGACAATTGCCAAGGTCGACTAAGGCGGTTTAGTCGGGCCTCCTTCTCAGCTGGAGATTTCACCTGGGCTGAGAGTTGGAAAGGGGATCAAAAAGGAGGAGACGCCCTCTCCATGGTGCGCGGGCTTGTCATCTTTCTCTGTTGTGGTTCAAGAATTTAGCCGAAGTTTGAGGAGTTCCTCATCGTCAGTTGGTCCACGATGCACCCCCTCCAAGCATCGACGTTTTTCGCTCTCTCTTCGCTGGCCTTGGGTGACTTGCTCCCTGGGACATGCGACGTCAACCGCGCCCTCGGGTACTTTGCTGGCATCTGCCGGCGTCAGGGCCCACTCCCCGAAGCGTGCCTTCCCAGCATCGCCGAGCAGGCCACATCGTTTTGCAACAACTTCCTCAGCGTGGAGCCGGCCACGTCCTACACGACAATCGTCTCGACCTTTGGCGTGATTGAGACCACCACAGAGCTAAGCGCAGCCACAACCACCACGGTCGAGTCGACGACAACAACCACGACGGCCACCGAGATCGTCGAGGCCGCGTCAACACTGGTCGTGACTTCCACGCAGACCGTCACGACCAGCATCTGGTACAAAAACCGTCGCGCTGCCTCATAAGCCGCCAGCTGCACCAGCCTCCGGCCTCAACGTCTGACACGCCTCCCCGCCGAACGCGTCTCGTCAGCCTGCAGCTGCATCGGCGTGAGCGCCGCCCCCGAGTCGACCACAATCGCCACTGAGCTCAGCGTCGGGACAAGCACCGACACGGTCACGGCCACGTTCACATCCACCGAGACCATCACGTCGACTGACGTCTCCACGCTGGTCTCGTCGGCCACGACGACCCTCC
>Ga0247770_1000555_pt1 | contig 35354 bp, 30 predicted proteins | sample UWRJL136409B6_FD_179943 | JGI IMG/M metagenome (GOLD analysis project Ga0247770, IMG submission 179943) | Plant litter microbial communities from Arlington Agricultural Research Station in Wisconsin, United States - UWRJ-L136-409B-6 | ecosystem: Environmental > Terrestrial > Plant litter >... | reverse complement strand
ACGGGTGCTACTTTAGATTTAGCTCGCATGATGAAAGCAAATTTAACTAATGCTATCCTTGAGGGTGCTTTTGCTTACAATACCAGACTCGAAGGAGCTGTCATTGACGGTGCTGATTTTACAGAGATACTGCTGCGAGACGATATGATAGAAAAACTTTGTAAAGTGGCAAAAGGCACTAATCCGGTGACGGGTAGAGATACTCGCGAAACTCTTTTTTGCGATTATTAAAAGGCTAATTCAACCAAACTTACCCCGCGTGCGGGGTAAGTTCCATGTAAACCCTCTGGCAGTAGGGCGATCGGGCTTGAACCCCCGCCGGATACATGACTGCAATATCAGCGGAACCCCCAGCAAATCGAAGGCTTTATGCTGTAAACGAGTTGGCGTCGTCAGGTCGAAACTAACTGCAACACCCGCTAGTTTAGGCTGCATTCGATTTTAAAATATTGAGATTTATTACTCTAGTCAACCTATTTACGGTTAACTAACGGAATTTAGTTCAACTAAGACAGCAGGAGTCCCGCACTCTAACGGTACGACCTTGAGTGACGGGAGGAATGCGCGTGAGGCTCAAGAGCCGAACAAATTATCTATAAACGCAGACAGAATTTCTTCAGTACGTGATACAATCAGGTCATGAAACAAGTCCTGACAGTATCTTGCAAGCTCCAAGTAACGCCTGAGCAATCTATCAAAATTGATGCAACCCTTCAGGCGTTCGCGAGTGCTTGTGAATATGTGAATCAAACTGTGTCGCCAACCCTGACAAACGAATTGGCGATGCAATCTTTGATATATCACGATGTCAGAGATATGTTTGGACTTTTGGCGCAGTTGGCAATCCATGCTATTAGACGGGTTTCTGGCAACAGAAAAACAGCCAAAAAAGATGGGAAATCGGTCAATAAATTTATTCCTACTAGCGTCACTTACGATGCTCGTATCTTTTCTTTCAGGGAGAAAGATTGGACGGTAAGTTTGGCTACTACTGGTGGTAGGGAGCGGTTTGCACTGGCTATCGGGAACTACCAACTTGGATTGCTCAAAGGTCAGAAACCCAAGACTGCTACTTTGTGTAAACGCAAAAATGGTAGTTACTATCTTAATGTTCAGCTTGAGTCTCAGCCAGCCGAGCCTCCACCAAGTAATCAAGTTTTGGGTTGTGATTTGGGTAGGAGTGATATTGCAGTTACTTCTGATGAAGATACATTTAGCGGTAAACAAATTACCCAAGTTAGAAATCATTATGCCAAGTTGAGAGAGAATCTCCAACGAAAAGCCACGAAAGGCACACGCAGCTCTCGGCGTAGATGTCGAGAATTGTTGAAACGGTTGTCGGGCAAGGAAAAACGCTTTCAGACCTTAGTAAATCACACTATCAGTCACCGTATCGTAACTAAGGCTCAAAACAAAAATCAAGTTATCGCTTTAGAAGATTTGACAGGGATTAGGGAGCGTACAAATCAGCAGCCACGCTCGAAGAAAGAGCGCAGACTTAGTAATAGCTGGGCGTTCTTTCAGTTGCGTCAATTTCTGATTTACAAAGCTATAAAGCATAGCGTCAAGATTTTGTTTGTCGAGCCTAGGTACACCAGTCAAATGTGCCACAAATGCAATCACATTCATCCTGTAAAGGGTGAGTCTTACAGGAATGGCAAAAAGTTCGCTTGTGGTCATTGTGGATGGAAAGGTGATGCAGACTTAAATGGTAGCAAGAACATTGCTACTATTGGGGCTTCCGTAAATAAGCCTGAAGGTTCGAGATTATTTTGCAATTTGCAAGATCATTTCAGGGCTATTGAAAGCCCACACTGTACCTTTACTCAGGTCAGTGATGGGTAATTTACTGACTACAGAATTAAATAGTGGTTCTCAAAGATCGCCAAACACTCTCCATGCTTGGGGTATAGCAGTGTTGGTCCTTGTCACCCTAATCTGGGGTACAAGCTATCCGGTTATCAAGGGAGCTCTCAGCAGTCTTTCTCCTTCGGCAATATTTGCAACCCGCTACGTAATAGCAGCGTTGCCGTTTACCCCCTATTTGCGCTTCCTGAATTTTTCCCTGCTACGGGATGGAGTCTTCTTATCACTCATACTGTTTCCTGCATCAGTCCTCCAAACCCTTGCCCTTGAGACGACTTCTGCCGATCGTGCTGCATTCATTGCCAGCTTCAACGTCATCCTAGTTCCTCTGCTAGGGCAACTGCTAGGTAGGCAGGTGTTCCCAAAAACTTTCCTCGCTGCAGGAATTGCCATCTTTGGCATTGGAGTGATGTGTTGGGAAAGTGAACAGCTAGTGCTCGGCGATCTGTTGATCTTCGGTAACGCCTTCCTCTACTCGATCTACACTCTTAAGCTTGAGTCCACCACGTTGCGCCACCCTATTTTGCCACTCGCCGCGATCCAGCTTTGGGTAATAACAATATTTTCTTTAATATGGGCCGCTCCAGATCTGGTTGCACAACAGGAAGCAATTGGCGCGAATCTTGGTATTCTTTTATATATTGGCTTATTTGATACTGCTGCTACGATTGTGCTTCAAGTATTAGCTCAACGATGGGTTAACGCTTACCAGACGGCGCTAATTTATACGCTCGATCCGATTTTCGCAGCGGTTTTCTCGTTTCTACTACTGGGAGAGAAACTTGGAATACGCGGTGTGATTGGCGCAGTTCTTGTAGTGGTGGCAATGGTTTTTGGTCAAAGCAAATCTCAGGACGCTGAGCACAATGGCGAAATACAGGTTAACGAGTCGATTGTGGCAGCGCTGTCAGATTCGGATACTGAGCCCATTAACGTTCCAGTGTCGCTTCAGAGTAACCTCGTGGAAGTAGAATTAGATTTGTAATTTGTATTAAGAGTGAGGAAAATGGGTTTCGATGTTTTGATCCAGCAAACAGAGAAAGGTAGAGGCGTTTTTGCCAGCCGAGGCTTCCGTAAAGGTGAGACTGTCGTGGTTGGACGCCGAGTCGATATCTTGCCCGAAAGAACTACTCACTCGATTCAGATGGACTTTGACCTGCATATAGAATTAGATGAACCGGCATTATTGATCAATCATTCTTGTAGCCCAAACACAGGGGTTCGGAATAATCAATTCGGAGCCTACGATTTCGTGGCATTGGTTGATATTCCTTCGGGAAGCGAGATTACATGGGATTACTCTACAACAGAGTACAGTTTCATTGACATTCCCAAATGTTGTTGTGGCTCCCCTGAATGTCGATCGAAGCTCCTGGGATATAAATTTCTCCCTGACGAAATCAGGAAAACGTATGGTGAGTTTATCGCCGATTACCTCAGAGTAACGGCACCTGAAACGGAACTTCTCCCGCGTCCTCTTAAAGTTCCTAGTATTGCCCCCATCAGTAGGGCGATCGGGCTTTAGCCCCCCCGGATACATGACTAGAATGTCAGCGAAACCCCCAGCAAATCGCAGGCTTTATGCTGTAAAGGAGTTGCTGTCGTCAGGTCGAAACTCACTGAAACACCCGCTAGTTTAGGCTGCACTCGATTTTTAGCGATCGTCGATAAATTAGTCACTAAGGTCCGAAAACTTTGAACGGGAAACTTCTCCAAAGTACGCTTTGTTGAAGCTTTCCGTTTCGCCGGAGTGGCAGACAAAATCTGGACAAACACCGAACCAGATTCCCAAGGATCTAACCACTCGTCATCCTCGAACAACAACGGTGCTAAGGGCGATCGTATATCCCATCTAAGTTTGCTTCCATTTCCATCTTCTGGCTGTTTCGTTCGTACCTGATTTTAGTTGGTAGTAAGGACTAAAGTCCTTAACTCCTAGAAATTCCCACTCCAAGGTACGGATGTTAAATCGTAAAAATTAACTTGACGCAGCCGCTCTAATTCCTGGAGCCATTCTTGTTCGGCACAGAATAGTTTGTGATATTCTATAGCCTCTTCGCCACTGCTAGCGGTCTTGGCTTTTTCCCACATATTGAGGGCTATCCGGCGCCGCTTTATACTGATAATTTGCTCGATACAGGCGAGGGCCGATCTAATTACTAGAGGTGCGCGATAAACGTTTCTTTCTGAGAACTCATTTAAGTGAAATAAATGCGAGATTTGATTTAGTTGATTGGGATATTCAATGAAGCTATCTTGCAATTTCAATATTAACTCAGAAGGCGCTACTTGTAAAGACATTTTGTGCAAGATTTCTGCATTCACAATCTGGTGCCACAAAAATCTGTGGTGAGAAAGGCTAAACTGCACGTCTCTAGCTTCTATTGCCTCTCTGACATCTTGGCGGTATTCGGGACAGTGCAAATAAATCTGCAATAATTGCGCTTCTGCTTCTTCTAAAAGACTGCGGGCTACGGCAGATAAGGTTGATTTTGAGCTTGGGTTTTCGCCGCTTGCACGCTGCTTTTTATAGTGTTTGGTCGGCTTCAGCTTGTTTCTAATTAACAGGGGCATTGTCAAAGATTCGTCTTGACTCTGCCGCTTTGCCCAATCGCTGACTACTTGATTTAGCAAGTTCTCAGCGAGCATTTTTGTGAGTCTAAAATCTCCTTTGCTGAGAATTTCGGCGCTTTTTTGCAAATAATGTGCTAGCTGATTGTCGTCAGTGATATTGGTTAATAATTTTATAATTTTTTTGGTGACTTGCTGGGAAGTATCGGCTTGCTTCAAATCTTGATTGACGAGCATTTGTTGCAGTTGCCAGTCGATCCACAACGGAGCATTTTCGAGCAATTCTCGATATTGTTCTGGGGAGTATGTTTTGAGGTATTCGTCGGCATCTTTGCCATCGGGAATGTTGAGCACCCGCAGTTGCACTTCTCCTTGATAAGCGAGTTTTTCTATTTCTCCAATCGCACGTTCTGCTGCTTGAGTCCCTGCTTTGTCGGCGTCGAAGTTGAGGATAATTTGTTTGGAGTCAGTGTAGCGCAATAACTGGCGCACTTGGTTTAAACTTAAGGCTGTGCCGAGGGAAGCGACGGCGTTGGAGATGCCGGCGGCATGAAGTGCGATCGCATCAAAATACCCCTCTACAACCACTGCTCGATCGGCTTTGCTAATGGCTATTTTGGCTGTATCTAAGGCAAATAAAGTTTTGCCTTTATCGAAGAGTTCTGTTTCGGGAGAATTGAGGTATTTCGGCTGTTCGTCGCCGAGAGCTCTGCCGCCGAAACCGATGACTCTGCCTTGGGTATCGCGAATGGGAATCATAATGCGATTGCGGAAGCGATCGTAATAGCCGCTGCCTCCTGATTTGCGCGGTACAATTAATCCCGCTTGTTCTACTAATTGCGCCGGATAGTTTTTCTGTTCTACCAAATAAGTGTAAAGTGCTTCCCAACCTTGGGGTGCATAACCTAATTGAAATTGTTGGATAGTTTCTTCGCCCAGCTTGCGCTCTGATTTGAGATATGCTAAGGGTTCTTCTCCTTGGGTTTGCCGCAAAGCGTGTTCGTAAAACTTGGCTGTTAGTGCTGAGATTTCATACAATTGTTCCCGCAGAGAAATTTGGCGCTGCAATTCTTGTCGGTGTTCGGGTTCGACAGTTTTGACGGGGACTTGATAATTTTTAGCTAATTCTAATACTACTTCGCTGAAAGGGCGTTTCTCCAATTCCATGAGAAACTTAAAAGCATTGCCACCTGCACCGCATCCGAAACAATAGTACATTTGTTTGGCTGGGCTGACTGTAAAGCTGGGAGATTTTTCGTCGTGAAAGGGACACAAACCAACGAATTCTTTGCCGCGTTTTCGCAACACGACGCGCCCGGAAATGACATCTACTATGTCTGCTCTTTGTTTGACTTCTTCGATTGTTTCTGGATGCAGCCGGGGAACTTGCATAGGGCTATTTTAGGCAAATTGAAAGTATAGCGGAAGGAAGAAGGAAGTTCGGCAACGGATTCTGTAACGGATGTAACGGATGTAACGGATGTAACGGATGTGAGGAAGAAGGAAGAAAAGCAATGGTTTTAGGAATTGAGAAAGTGTTAATTGTCTTAGCGATTGCTATATGTTTATTTTGAGCGATCGCACTTTAGTAAATCCTCCTGACTGACTTTCAAGACTTGCCCACAAAAACTCAAGCTTTCCGGGTTTTTATACTATGGCTGATGGCTGTCACCAGGTTTTTTCCTAAAAAAACGGGTTTTTCCGTAAGGCATAACTTTATTGTAAGATATTTACACTAACTGTAAGGAGCATCGAAAATAATGCGAATTTTAATGATGGGCGGTACTCGGTTTATCGGGGTTTATCTTACTAAGATTTTAGCAGCACAAGGACATGAAGTGGTGTTGTTTAACCGGGGCAACAAGCCTGTACCGGTTTCGGGCGTGAAACAGATTCAGGGCGATCGCACAAATGTCGAACAACTAAAAGAAAAGTTATCGACGGTCGAGTTTGACGCTGTTTTTGACAACAACGGCCGCGAACTCAGCGATACAAAGCCTTTAGCTGAAATATTTAAAGGGCGGGTGCAGCACTTTGTTTACATGAGCTCTGCGGGGGTTTATTTGAAGTCGGATCAAATGCCTCATATTGAAGGGGACGCTACCGATCCTAAAAGCCGACATTTGGGTAAATGCGAAACCGAAACTTACTTGGCCGAGTCCGGTTTGCCTTGGACTTCGATTCGCCCCACTTACATTTACGGCCCCCAAAATTATAACGATTTGGAGGCTTGGTTTTTCGATCGCATTGCGCGCGATCGACCGATTCCGATTCCCGGTAACGGAATGCACTTCACGCAGTTGGGGCACTGTCAGGATTTGGCTAAAGCAATGGCGGCGGTTTTGGGGAACGAAAGGGCTCGAGGGCAAATTTACAACGTTTCGGGCGATCGATTTGTCACCTTTGACGGTTTAGCCCGCGCCTGCATTCAAGCGGCAGGCAAATCCCCTGATGCTATTAAGATTGTACACTACGATCCGAAACAATTTGACTTCGGCAAAAAGAAAGCTTTTCCGATGAGATTGCAGCACTTTTTCGCTTCAGTTAATAAAGCTCTCACCGAGCTTAACTGGCAGCCGGAATTTGACTTACTTTCTGGATTGAAAGATTCTTTTCAGAATGATTATGTAGTTTCGGGGCGGGACAAAGCTGAGATAGATTTTTCAGTCGATGATGAAATTTTGAAGTCGGTTCAAAGTTAAGTTAGAGTGGGAGCATCCCATGCCAGCAAAAATCTAGAACCCCACCCTAACCCTCCCCTTAGTAAGGGGAGGGAACAAGAAAGAAAGCAAATGGAACTAAATTAATGATTGAAGAATTGCACAAGGGATTCCCACCTGTAATTTATTTTATTGAAATCCGGACTCCCCAGTTCTCGCTCGACCCATTAAAAAATTTAGATAAGCCATGTTAGATTTTTATAATGCGGAAGATTTGACATCTTGGTTGGAAGCTAATTCTCCAAAAGACTAGGAAATATTAGGTGAATTTCATGCTTGGAATAACACTCGGCAATCGCTACAGTATTATCCGTCACTTGGGAGGCGGCGGATTTGCTCAAACTTATTTAGCTGAAGATAAGCAGCTACCAGGCAATCACCTCTGCGTCGTCAAGCAGCTTAAACCTCAAGCAACAGATCCCGAAACTCTACAGGTAGCTAGACGTTTATTCGATACCGAAGCACAAGTTTTGTACAAATTGGGAAATCACGATCGCATTCCCCGACTTTTTGCTTTTTTTGAAGAGAATCAAGAGTTTTATCTAGTTCAAGAATTTATAGAAGGTCACGATTTAAGTCAAGAAATTATACCCCCCCAAACCCCCCCTTACCAAGGGGGGGCTGGGGCGGGTTCCTCTTACCAAGGGGGCGCTGGGGCGGGTTCTCCTTACCAAGGAGGAACTGCGGGAGTGATGCAGGAAGATGCAGTCATTTGTATATTGCAGGAACTTCTCGAAATTTTAGACTTTGTACACCAGCAAAATGTGATTCACCGCGATGTCAATCCCCGCAATATCCTCCGCAGAGATAGAGACGGAAAATTAGTTTTAATTGACTTCGGCGCAGTCAAAGAAATTACTACTCAAATCACCAATCCTCAGCCGAAGAATAGCTTGAGTGTCAGCATCGGTACTCCCGGTTATATGCCCAGCGAACAAGCTCACGGCAACCCGAAACTCAGCAGCGATATCTATGCCGCAGGTGCGATCGCAATTCAGTGCCTCACTGGCATAAATCCTCACCAAATGCCAAAAAACCCCGATACAGAGGAAATTATTTGGCAGGACAAAACATCAGTCAGTCCTGAATTTGCGAAGATTTTAGATAAGATGGTAAAGTACGATTTTCGCCAACGTTATTCTAGTGCCGGCGAAACGCTGCAAGCTATTAAAGAATTGAAAAATTCTTTCAGCGGTACAGTTCCTGTATTGCCTCCGGTTGCTGCTGCGAAGGTGCCGCTCAAATCCCGAAAAAAACTGTATTTTAAAATATTGTCGATCGCCAGTTTAATTAGCATCAGTATTATAGCATCAATTTATGGTGTAAATACTTTTAATGCGGCAAATGCAACTGACCTGTACAACCGAGGCAATACTCTTTACAATTTAAGCCGATTTGAAGAAGCTCTGGCCGCTTACGAGCGAGCAATAAATCTCAGGCCGGACTACGCGGAAGTTTGGCAGGAAAAAGCCAAAACTTTATATGAATTGAAAAAATATCGAGAATCGCAGTCAGCTTATGATAAAGCCATAGAATTAAAGCCGGAATACTTGGAAGCTTGGACGGGCCGCGGTTATGCTTTGGAGAAGTTGCAACAGTCTCAAGAGGCGATCGCATCTTTTGATAATGCTTTGAAAATCCAGCCCGACTATGCGGCAGCCTGGGAAGGCAGAGGCGATACTCTGTTAGATTCGCAGCGGTACGAAGAGGCGATCGCTTCCTACGAAAAAGCGGTACAATTTCAGCCTAACTTGTACCGTGCCTGGTACAATCGGGGACAAGCTTACCAAAAATTAAAACAGTACGATCGAGCCGTAGAATCCTATCAAAAAGCAGTTGAAATCAAATTCGATAATTATGAAGCTTGGTACAATATAGGGAATGTTTTCCTAGAAATTAACAAAAATCAAGAAGCTTTTGAAGCCTACGAAAAAGCCGTGCGGTTTCAGCCAAATTTTTATCAAGGGTGGTACAGTAAAGGCATCGCTTTGCTGAAAATGCGGAGGCATGAAGAAGCGGTAGAAGCTTACGAAAAAGCTGTTAAATTAAAACCGGATTATTATCAAGCATGGTATAATTTAGGCTGGTCTTACCACGAATTGCGCAGGTACGAACAAGCAATTGAGTGTTACAGCAGAGCCTTAGATTTAAACCCGGAAGAGTATCAAGCGTGGTACAATAGAGGAAATGCTCAGTACAATTTAAAGCGGTACGAAGATGCGCTAGTCTCTTACAATGAAGCTGTCTATGTCAAGCCTGACTACTCAGAAGCCTGGTACAGCCGCGGCAATGCACTGGTGGCGGTAAAAAGATACGAAGATGCGAGATCCTCCTATGACAAAGCAATTCGCTACAAACCGGATTACGGAGCGGCAATGGAAGCAAAAAAGCGGGCAGAAAGTCAGCTAGGAAGCAGCCCGCTAGAATAACAACAACAACAACAATAATTGTTATTAGTCCCCCTCTGCTAGGACGAGAGTTTGTGTAAGCTGTTGGGCATCTTGCGTTGTATTTTTTGGGCGGGCGAGACGCCCACCCCACAATAATTTCATCAAAGTTGACTGTAAAATTTAGATGCGCCTCAGCTTACTAGCGATTTCAAGATCGGAACGATCGTGGGGGTAGGTTATATTTTAGCGAACAGCGGGAGCAATTACCGTAACTCGGCGGCTGTCTACTAACATTGGCCAAAAACCTCGATCGCTCAATGTTTTTACTGCTGCAGTAGCGGCGTTTTGATCCGTTGTATAAGCGACGAATAAAAAGGGACGCTGGCCGTAGGAAGCTAAGCCTACTTGCGTGCCTAATGCTTGCCTGACTTGGGCGGCTAATTCCGGTTGGTTGAAGTAATCTACTAACACTGCATAACCAGGGCCCAGGGGTTGGGGATTGAAGGCAAGATTGCTGCTGGGAGAATTGGTGATTGGTTCAGCATCCGGTGCTGGCTGAGGGTTGTAGACTGGCAAATTTTGGGGTAGCGCGGCTGCGGGCGATCGTACTACGTAAGCTTGCAATCCGACAACATCTTCGATGTATTTAACCCAATCGCTGGCGATTTGCGAGTCGCGAAAGCCGCCAACTCGCGTCACCGTGTCGTTGATGTACCGACAAACTGTGTTGTTAGTATTTCCCGGGAAAGAGCTTTTTGCTCTTTCTTGCTGTTCGGGTGTTGGGGTGACAATTAACAGTAGATATTCATCGGACTGGGGCGGTTGGCAGCTCGACTCAGCTTTAACAGAATTCGATAAAATTGTCAAGGCAAAAAGGGCCAGCGAAGTAGCAGAAAATAGGGGTATAGACAAAATAATTTTGTACAATTGACTCCTAATTTCTGTGAGGTCTTTTGTCGGATTTTGGGCAAATTTATTCATGCTGTCTGTAGGGATGCAAGGGCATCGGGAATAGTTGGTGATGGTGCTGAAAATTCACCTGTCAGTACATATTCTAATCGCAGTTTCAACCAAGTGATGAAGACTGGATCGGTAGAAATAATAGCGGCGGCTGGCTGAGGGCATTTTGCTTTAACATCTGCCATTGTCGGTGCTTCTAGGAAAGCGGGCTGTTTGACCAACCAGAAGTCTATTTGTTTTTCTTGTTCGTTGTAGTTGCGAGTTCTTTCTTTAAACACTTCATCTAAGGCTTCTTCTTCTAGCAAAAAGCGTTGGCTGGCTAAAACGTAGTAGTAGGTTTGCATTTTTCTCGGTTGTTAGGGGTTGACGGTTAGCGGTTAATGCCGCCTGTACCGGCCAGTTTGGCTGGTGAGGGGCGGGTTTGCTCAGTTGCGATCGTTGGAGAGTTCTAGACTCTTGTGCCGTTTACTTTACCTTATTTGCTGTCATCTTGGGTAGATGCAGAGCAAGTCGCCTCAGAAAAATCTTTGGTGGTGAGTGTTGGGGGAGTTGTGAGAGTTGCGAGAGTTGCTGGTTTTTTGGGATTTGGGCGATTATTTTTTGGGCTGGTGATTTTCGGGAAAATTTAGGTGACAATAGGAAATTAAATGGAATTGCACGTCGAATAATTACCAATTATTGAGGCAATCTGGGGGCTGTTAAACCTGATTGGGAGTGGTTTGCATATGAAAAGTTGTTGGAGTGCGATCGCGATTGGTATTGCTTGGTGTCTGGGTTGGGGGGATAAACGCGAACCTCAATTTGAGATCGGTGTGTTGCAGGAAATGCGACGGGCTTTGAATTCTGGGGAGGAAGTGCCGGAAAATGTGAGGGAAATTGTCGATCGGGTTCAGGAACTTCTGAATATTCCCGATAATATCCCCAAAGGAGAGTTTCCTGAAACAATTACTGACTTGCGAAGTAAATACCCAGACTTGTGGGATGTGACTGGAAGAATTGGCTTAGTGTACGGCGGTGCAACTAAGATCAAGCAATATGTGTTTGAAGCTGCCAAACTACCAGATATCCGAGGAGCATCAGCACTATTAGATCAGATTAACCTGATTGACTTACCCGCATTTTTTGGTCGAGAACCAACTCTATGTGATATATATCCTGATTCACAAGATTGCCAAGAGGCTAGAAATTGGTGTCAACAAGTCAGGCAATGGTTAGATACCTGTTCTTTAGAAAATGCGAATTATCCTAAATTTTCCGAAGTTCTAATCCCAGAACTAATAATTTACTCTACGGGTGGAAATATTCTAGCTTTCTGTCCGGCTGCTTTTGTCGATGAGCTAGCTAATGCGATAGAAAAGCGATATACAGAGAGGACTTTAACTGCTAATTCCTGTGCTGTAGGTGAAAAATTTAGGCTTTTAGAACTTCGCTTTGGTTTATTACGCGATGAAAATCAGCCTTGGTTAGATTGGTATCTTCGACAAGACGTACACACTAACCCTCTGGTAGAAGCATACTTTGGTAGTTCGCGAGATAAACAAACCAAACAAAATAAAACTTTACAGCAGCTAACTCAGGCTTTTCAATACCGCAAAAACTTTAACGAGTTAGCAGGCAAGCTAGCCGCGCTTTTCCAGCAACGGCGTAATGGTAATGAAGGATTGGAAGTTAATCGAAGCAGTCGCCGCTATCCTGCAATGTATGAAACCCATCCTTATCTCATACGGGATGATAATGAACATCGTTCTGCTGTGATTCGAGAAGACAAGTTACCGGGAAGACCTTATTTATCAGAATCTTTAAGACGCCAACGAATTATAGGAGATAAAGCCAAAAAAGAGCAAGAAAGTCAATGGTATCAGGATACAGAAATAGATCAAAACTGGGAACCTGGGTTTGTTGAAAGTTGGGTGAGTAAGTTCAAGCAATTTTTGCATGATTCTGGACGCTGGCAAGACTATTATTTAGGTATTCCTGAAAACCGTGTTATGGAAGCGAAACGACTTGAAGAAATTGGTAAGGCATCCCGTTCAGACCAAATCTTCCCTAAGCAAAACTTACTGAAGTATTCCATAACCAGTAGTAATGGTTTTGTTGGCTATATCTCTGCTGATGTGAATAATATGGGGGGTTATATCCAGAAACAGATTAAAACCCCACAACAATATCAGCAATTCAGTCAGGATGTTTTGCAGGTTATGGAAAGTGCTGTTTATACAGCGCTAGTCACACATCTTAATCCACGTCGCTTGGAAAATTTAACTGAGCCAGAATCCATAAATCGTAATGGCAAAATTGTTCATCCTTTTGAAATACTAGCTATTGGTGGAGATGATATTCTACTAATTGTCCCAGCGGATAAAGCATTGGAAATTGCTCAAACTATTGGCAGCCAATTTGAGAAACAACTCGCGGAGGTAAGAAACCGACTCTATGGTTTACCTGAAACTCATGATGATCGGTCAGTCCATCGCTATCAAGTAGAAAGTGTTAAATCAAGCGGATGTAAGCTGAGTATGTCTGTTGGAGTTTTGATTACTGATTACAAAACTCCTATTTATTACGCTCAAGGACTCTACGGTCAATTATTGAAGTCTGCTAAAGAGCAAGCTAAATCCTTGAAAGAGCGTGATAATTACTATGGAGGTACAGTTGATCTATTAACAATGAAGTCGGTGACAATGATTTCGTCGAATGTTAAAGAATTCCGCGAACAAGGGTTAACTAAAGAAATAAGAAGCTCTAAATTTAAGCGGTATGCTGCTCCATATACACTGTACGAACTGGGCGGATTGATAGAAGCAGTTAAGGCGTTAAAAGTTTCTGAGTTTCCGCGATCGCAACTCTACCAAATTCGCAGCTTACTAGAACAAGGCAAAGAGACTGCCATCCTCAACTACCGTTATTTCCGAACTCGCCTAAAAAGTCGCGAACAAAAAAATATTCTCAAAACATATTTTGAAGAACCTTGGTGTCAAGCTAAGACTAACAATGGGAATATCGCTCCCTGGATGTTCAGGGAAAAAGCCTACGAAACAATATGGCAAGATTTTGTGGATTTATACCCTTTTATTGATGAAACAGATATGGCATCAGCAAATAAAAAACCTGTAACTACAGAGGCTAACTCATGATTTATCTACAGCAATTATCCAACTCAGTGGAAACCCTACCAATCTTAACGGCTGTAATTGATACGGCTTTGTGTGTAGGTGCAGGTGGTTCGTCTGGCAGCTTGGCAGACAAGCCCATTGTCCGTAATGCCGAAAAAAATTTACTGATTCCTGCCTCTCAACTTAAAGGTCGCTTGCGTCACGAATGCGAAAAAATTGCTAGAGGTTTGGGCTGGTCAATCTGTGAATCTCCCAATCCTCAAACTATGTGTCCCCAAAGAGCAGGTGTGCCAGGAAATTTTGAGCGTGAGGAATATGAATTTACAGATGCAATCACTGGGGGAAAAAATCATCACTGCTTAATTTGTCAGATTTTTGGTAATCCAGCATTGCCATCCCGTGCAATTTTTGACGATTTAATTTATACTGAAGATCCTGATAACTTGCCTACTGAAGTTCTCCGTCCGGGTGTCACAATCAATCGCTACCGTCGCACGGCGGAAGACCAAAAATTATACTTTTTAGAAACCTCTCCAGCTAATGCTCAACTGAGGTTTGAGGGCAAGATTCACTTACAGCCGAAACTAAAACCAGACTTGCCAGATTACGCCAAGGTATTAATTTGGGCTGGCTTAAAACACATTACAGCATTGGGGGGAAGTAAATCTGCTGGGTTGGGATGGCTGCACTGGGCGGAAATCGCTCCTCTTGAGGTTGATGAAGCAGTTTGGGACTTTCTGGCAAAAGGACGGTTATAATGAAACGTATCCGACTAGAAATTAAAGCATTATCTCCTCTAGCAATTGGTCGTCAGAAACCAGGCGGTTCAGTTAGTGAGGCAGATGACTATATTCCAGGTTCTGTGATTCGAGGTGCGATCGCCTCTCAACTCCTGCGATTATCTGGTCATCAGTCTACGAATTTAGCAGAGAATGGCGGTGACTTTCAATCTTTGTTTTTAAGCGATACTCCAGCAATTTTCCAAAATGCTTATCTTGTAAATCCAGACATTAATCGTCGAATTGATGGCATCTGGGTGTTACCTGCGACTGCACTTAGCTCTAAAACAAAACCAGGCTTTACGATTGATAAGGGCAAGGGTGTTTTTGATACTTTAATTGACCGCTTTTGTGCTGAATGCTACGGTCATCTATACGATCCAATTTCTCCAAATGATGGGGGAAGAGTTGAACCATATACTTGTTTCTACACCCAAGTAGGTGGCAACTATTACAGTCACTCGGTTAGTAAACGTTTACTGACGAGGGTAGGTATTAATCGACGGAGAGGTACAGCAGAAGAGCAAATATTATATGGTATTGAAGTTCTGAATGAGTCTCAAGATAAAAAGCAGAAACCTATACGATATTATGGATTAGTTATAGTTCCAGATAACTTAGGAGATGCCCTCTGTCAATTTATCAACGATCTTAGAGAAGATTTCCGGTTGGGTGGTTCGACTTCGCGGGGACTAGGAAAAGTCGAGATTACAGCTAAAATAGTAGAAAGTAAACCACAAATAAAGACCAGAATTGAGCAGTTCAATGCAAAGTTTAAAAAACGTTGGGGAGAATGGAAAATTTTTGGTAATCCTAATGAGGAATTGGCAGGCGATCGCACTTATTTCACCATAGATTTACAATCGGATGCTATTTTGACGGAACAATGGCGACGTACTACTGTTATTTCTCCAGAAATGTTATGCCAATTTGCAGGTGTAACTGACTCATCGTTGCAACTTCATGCAGCTTATAGCAGCTATGACTATAGATCGGGATGGAATACGGCTTGGGGGTTGATGAAAGATGTGGAGTTAATTACTAATAAAGGTGCTGTATATCTGTTCAGCACTACTCAACAAGATACTTGGTTGAAAATTGTAGAATATCGGGAACTCAGAGGTGTAGGAGAACGAACTTGTGAAGGGTTTGGACAAATTAAAATTTGCAATGAATTTCACACTGTATTTAGGGAGGATGCTGTATGACTTATGCAACAGAACAAAAAATAGAGTTGCAAGTCCAAAAAGGAATTCGTCAAGCTGAAGACGATTTGGTAATTTGGATTGAAGATGCTTTAAACAAAACTAAATATGGTGACTTAGAAGAATCTCAATTTCGCAACCTATTGCGCGTTTCTGAGACAACTGATAGTGCAGAAGTCATCAAGAACTTTATCCGCTATCAAGTTGGTAGAGATCGAAAATGGGGAAGAGGGGAAGAATCTTTAGCTGAGAGGCTAATTCAAGATATTGATGGGAACATCAAGGAAGTCGCTCAAAGAGTTGCTAACTCTTCTAAAACTGACTTTAAACCAATTTGGTTAGAATTGATTCGCCGTTATTTGGGTTATGGGTTTCGTCATTTAACCTATTTACGAAAAGGTGAATAATAGTTGTTAGTTAGTTTTTTATCCTGATAATAATAAATTTTTATGCCACGATTAGTGATTTCAACGGTGGGTACAAGTATATTGACAAATCAAATCAATATGCGATCTGAATCAGATTGGTCTGATCTATTAGAAGAGCGAGCTAATGACAAGGATATTGACAATAATGAAGATATTTTAGAGGCAATTGAAGAATTAACTGGTAGGGCTAAAAAGAAACTTTATAGCGCTCCGAAACGGAAAATTATCAATGATGATATTGATGAAATTCGGCGTTCTAGTGCTGAATTAAATGGAATTTACGGATTGTATGAACGAGATTTAGAACCAGGTAAGTTTGACGAACATTTACTAATTACTACTGACACTAAGCAAGGTAGAATTTCTGCTCAATTAATCAAGGAATTTCTAGAGATACAGGGACTAACTAAGACCAAGATATATATACCATCTGAGCTTTCAACTGCTACTACCAGTTATTTTACCAAAGGTATAGCTGGATTAATCACTGAATTAGACAGAAAAATAATTGAGAATCAATCCAAAACCATTTGTTTTAATCTGGTTGGTGGGTTCAAAGCTCTTCAAGGATATATGAATACCATCGGAATGTTTTATGCTGATGAAATTATTTATATATTTGAAGGAAAAAATCAGGAACTTATTAAAATACCAAGGCTTCCTATTAAAGTCGATATAACTGAGGTCGCTCCTTATGAAATTCAGTTAGCGATTCTAGACGTACAGATAATGCCTGAAGCTTGGGAATTCGCTAAAAATGTTCCTCAAGATTGGATTTTAAAAATTGACAAACAATTGTTCTTATCAGCCTGGGGTCAAATAATTTGGAATAAATGCAAGCAGGAAATAATGACCAAGGAAAAATTACTAAATTTTTCCAAGCTCAAAGTTGACTATGCAGATTCTTTCAAAGATGATTACAAGAAAACCAAAAGTCCGAAGGATAGAATAAGATTACAAGAACAAATTGCTAGTGTTGCGGGAATTTTAGCTAGTCATAAAGATGGTATAAGTGCCTTAAGAGATGATGGAGGTATAAAGCTTCGGAGATATAAAGAAACAGATATTGACCATTTCAATATTAGTGATAGTTTGCGAGTGACCTGCAAGGTTATGGATGGAGGTAGACTCTCACTTCGTTATTATGGCACCCATGACCACGTTCATAGAAGTGAAGGAATTAAAGGAAACTAGAAATGTTTGACACATTCAAAAACAGACTAGAAATAACAGGAACACTCAAAACTGTAACGGCATTACGCATTAGTGCCGGACGTTCCACCGAACCAATTGGCTCCGATTTGCCAGTAATCAAAGATGCTTTGGGCAAACCTTTGATTCCCGGTTCGAGCTTTAAAGGTGCGCTACGATCGCGCTTAGAAAGCTTCCTCCGAGGAATTGTGGGGAGCGATCGCAAAATAGTCGCAAACCCAGCAGTTAATGATGAATGGTCTCTCACTGCAACTGAGTTATCAGAATTTAAGGAAAAGATTCTAAAAAATGTTAAACAGGAAGAAAAAGAAGATCGATTAAATGATTTTATCCTCAGCAATACCGATCTAATATCCCATCTCTTTGGTTCTCCCTGGATCGCCAGCAAATTCCAAGTCCGCGACTTAACCGTACAACCCGATGCGTGGTTCGGACAATATCAAGAACGAGATGGAGTAGCCATTGACAGAGACACAGAAACCGCCGCAGATGGCAAACTCTACGACTACCAAGTTGTTCCCGCCGCAACACCTTTTGATTTTAAAGCAGTAGTTGAAAATGCTCACGATTGGGAATTGGGTTTATTAATGATTGGTTTGCATCAATTTGAGACCGAACAAATACCTCTAGGAGGCGGGCGATCGCGCGGCTTAGGAGTCGTTAAACTAGAAATTGATAAGATGCGCTGGATTGATGTCGAAGGCAATCCCGAATTTTTGTTAAAATACTTAAAAAAGTTAGTTATGGGAGATGAAACAGCTTATGAAGATGCGGCAGATTATAAAGATGAGTGGGTACAAAAGCTGATCGATCGACTGACTCGTAAAAAAACTAAACTATCTGAAACTCAAACTCAGGCACAGTGAGGTAAATATGGCTTTTAGCAATTACAAAACCCTCTGTGTACACTTTTGCTGTCAATTATGTATTTCAAAAGTGTGAATTGCAGCTAAATGCTTTAGTAGATGCTTAATTTTTTCAATTTGTTTCAATCTAATTTAACTATGCACAAACGATTTGTCAACCACTGTACAATTGACTTAACTCTCATTCCCGACGGGCCTATTCTCATCAAATCTGGCAAAGAAGGAGCAGATCCAACTAAACCTGATATGGAGTTTGTCGAGACTTACCATGCAGGAGGAAAGTCAATTTATCTACCGGGAAGCAGTTTAAAAGGTGCTATCCGCGCTCATGCTGAGAGAATTGTCAGGACAGTAGGTACAGACAAACGTCCTACTAATGGAGCTCCTTTATGGGCGAGCAATCCTCTTAATCGGGATGAATTAAAGTATCTTGATAGTATCCCTGATTCCCAAGATATTTATCGGTTATCTTCTTTTACAGATCAAATATTTGGAAATACTTCAATTGCTAGCAGAGTTAGAATCCAAGATGCTCACCCAATTGATAAGAAACAGCTCAAAATTCAAGAACGCAATGGAGTCGCGATCGATCGCGTTTTCGGTTCCGTAGCCGTTGGCCCCTTTAACTACCAAGTCTGCACCGCCGGAGAATTTGGCACTAAAATACATCTCAAAAACTTTTCCTTAGCACAATTAGGCTTGATTGGCTTAGTTTTGCGAGACTTAAATGAGGGCTGGTTTGGAATCGGTTTTGCCAAATCTCGCGGTTTGGGGACGGTGACAGTCAAATATAACGAAGCCGTAGTTCAATATCCCGGTTGTAAATTAGATGAAGATAATCGCCAAATTCAACAAATAGTCAAACCAGGTCGATGGGGACACGCTTTCTTGCTGGGTGCAGGAGAATTTTTAGAGACTGAAGAAGCCGCAAATTATGGCTTTTCTAAACCCGATCGCGAACAAACCCCTATTCCTGCTGAACCGATGGATTTAGGTTTTGGAGTGCAGCTAAAATGGCAAGGCGACGGTGAGACTGGTGTACCGAATTTATTTAAATGTGCAGTTTGTGCTTGGAGTAAGCTTTTAACAGGTGCCGCAGCATGAAGAAAGGTTTTGTATACGTTCGATCGGGTTTGTCACGAGATGAAGTTAAAGAGTTGTTAGAAAAGTTAGCAACTGAGGAAAGTTATTATTTTGTGCGATCGCCCCACGCAGTCAGCGGTATGTGCATGAAATTGCCCGAAGAGTTTTTCCCCGGTTTTGAAGGGCAAATGTTTAATGCCGATCGCGAATTGCGCTGGAAAAAGCAGGGAAGTGCATATCAAGCGTTACTCCTGAGTCGAGTTGAAGCCGATTTAGAAGGATTTGAGCCGATCGGTGAAAATTGGGAATGGTGCGATCGCACGGCTTACTTTCACCCTCTTGACGAACCAAAATTTCCTAAAACTTTTGTCCATAAAGGAAAAAATGATGAAAAGATTGTCTCTAACAATATTAGCATAGGTCAGCGATACTTTCAAGAAAAAAGAACTGCTACCGTTCATTTTGTCGCCCTCACAGTCAGGAGTTAACATGACTACAAATCTCCCACCCAAGCCCCGACGTTCTACACCGCCGCCAAGTAGTCCGCTTTCTAATAATAATCCCGCTGAAACTGGAGAACCTAAACCTTATGAATTAATTAGTTTCCCCAAAGAACGACCGCCAAAAAATCCTCCGGCCGGACATCACCAATATTTGGGCGATCGCCTGCACGGAACTTTGTTTCTAACTTTGAAAGTACAGACTACTTTGCACGTCTCTACAGGGGTAGTTGTCATGGGTAGCGACATAGGCAGTCGCGTGCCTTTAATCAAAACAATGGTTCAAAATATTGAGCAAAAGTTATCAATTCAAGGTAGTTCTCTCAAAGGCGGCATCCGGTCAGCATACGAAGCCATTACTAACAGCACTTTAGCAGTAATTACATCAAGATACAGAGATAAAATTCCGCAAGAACGCTTGCCATGTAAAAATAAACAAGAACTCTGTCCGGCAAGTCAAGTATTCGGTGCCTTAGATTGGCAAGGGCTAATTGAATTCAGCGATGCTAAATGCGAAAATACGGGCTTTGCTACGGGATTTATGCCATCTTTATATCGTCCCCGTCCCGATCAAAGACGAGCATATTTTGACGCAAGAGGCAACGTAGCAGGGCGCAAGTTTTACTATCACACAATTCGGGCGATCGACAAAGGTCAAAATCAAGGAATTACCGTTCAGCAAGCGGCTAAAGAGTATACTTTCCACACACACATACAATTCAAAAACTTAACAGCAGCAGAGTTAGGAACGCTTTTGATTGTGTTGGGGCAAGATCCAAAGTATCCGATCGCCCTCAAGGTAGGTGGCGGGAAGCCGATCGGCATGGGAACAATGACTGTGGAGGTCACAGCAGCAAAGGTTTTGCAGAACAAGGGAGATTTGCGCGATCGCTATTCCTCCTACAAGCCTCCTGAATCTGACAGCATGACTGGCACAAAATTGCAACAATTTATGCAAAAAAATATTCAAGCTGCTCATTCTAGCTTAGTGCAAGCAACTCAATTGCAACAACTAGCTGAAGTGTTGAAATATCCGACCGATCGCGAACCTCCAACAGGAATGTATTAAAGATGTCGAATCCTGAATTAGTGACAGAATCTTTGACCGAAAACCAGTGGGGAATTGCCCACGCGATCGCTCAAACTTTAGTCAAAGAACAAACCGATGTAAATGAATTGGGGAAGGCGATCGCCTATCTCCGCAATGCAGTTAATCAAAATCAAGCTGATGCCAATTCCAGGTTTTTCAAGTATCTTAAAACCCTAGTCGGTAATGGCAGACAAATCGGACACAGTGGCAAAACCACAGATTATTACCGCAGCATCGACAAAGCTTGTAGCGATTGTCTCAAAGGATTTCAAGGGGATGCTAGCACTTTGCTGCAAATTTTAGGTTGGACATCTCGTTTGATGCGTTACTACAAAGAAGCAGGGCCGATTGGAGAAGTTGTGACCCCAGTTGTAGAGTCAGCGAGACAAGTTGAAATTGCTAAGGCGATCGGCAGTCATGAGTTTGCAGTGGGTCAAATTGTCGAAGCCAAAGTTACTGCTGTCAAAGGGAACAAGGTGACATATGAAATTCTGGGAACTATCAGGCTAACTGAAAAAGAACCAAAAAAAGCACAATCCCTCTCTCAAGAACAAACGGTTAAGGTTGAAATTTTAGACATTAAGGAAGATGGCAGTCCCAAAAAGGTAAAATACTCTGAGTGACAATTATTTACCGATACCGAGCGTCTTCAGAGTGTAATATATAGTATAATATGAAAAGTAAGGCTCACATTTTAAACTGTGAGCCTTCTTTGTAAACTTTGATACTTTTTGGGAAATCTAGACTTATGTGTAGGCTAAAAAAAACCGGCTTACCTGATAACAATAATCAGGTAGGCTCTACCAACATAACTTATGCACCTGTTCAGGCAATCAGACCGACGTTTTTAGTAGAAGAAACCCAAGACATGAAAAAATACCAACAGACGGAATCTCATTTACCAGATTCAGCTAAGTTAGCTGTATCCGAAAGCTTGTCTCCGGAAGCTCTCCATTCTCCTATACAAGGTGAAGAACCGGGTAAAAATTTAAGCAAGCCTACCTCGAAAAACAACTCCATAACAGTTCGTAATTTGCAGAAGCTGGCGGCAATAGTGACAATTGTCGCAGGCATCACCACTGCGGGTAGTAACTCTATCGAGTTGTGGCAGCATTGGCACGGTTTCAAAAATTCCAGCGCCTCACCAGCCTTAATTGATATCAAGCCACGATCTCAAGTAAAGTAGGCTTCTTGCAATAGTTAGTTTAAATCTGTAGAGATGAAGCATTTGCGCTTAGATAGAGGATAAAATCCCGAATCTTTATACGTAAATGCTTCAATCTTCTAAAGATTAATGCCAGAAAATACCGATGGGGTGAGGTGACAATCACCCCACAGCTTTGCATTGTGCGAGTAATCTTTTTTGCGTTCAAAATTTATGTGGTTATAATTTTTATATAGTATTCAAAACCACGATTTTTTTTTATTAAGCTGACAAGGACTTGACTTTTGTAGAAACTAGGTATATTATCTGAATTACTAGAGGCTAAAAGTGTTCCTAAAACTGTTATAGTTTTATTAATTTACCCCGCAAGGGGATCGAAACACGCCTCTAGATTGACTGAACAGTTGCATAACTTATGTCAGTCGTTCCCCCTTCCCCGCAAGGGGACTTTAGTTTATTAAGCTAATAGATTTACCGTACTTTTTCAGACGCGCGATCGCCCTTTCCCAATCCTCCATTCGGTCAAGGGCGATCGCCAACTTTTCTGTAAAAATCTACTCAATAAAATACTTAAATAACTAATACCCCATGCAGTTTAATAACCCCTTGACGATCGGTAATATCAGTAATCAGTAATTGGTAATTGATAATCGGCTTGACAGACAGGCACAACTCTCTCCAGCTTTTTCTTTGAATGAGGATGCCTTGACTTCGATTGATTAGAGGCTAAACTAATATAGAGTTTTACCATAAAAGTTTCTCCCCGTTCATGAACATCGCTTATCTAATCAACCAATATCCCAAAGTCAGCCACAGCTTTATCCGCAGAGAAGTTATAGCCGTTGAAACTTGCGGCCTGAAAGTCGCACGCTTTTCGATCCGAGCCTCCAAGTCAGAAGTCGTTGATGAGGCCGACAAACTAGAGCAAGAATTGACTAAAGTAATCTTAGGAGTTGGTGTACAGGGGTTAGCGTGGGGTTTGCTCCGCGTTGCCGCAACTAGACCCATTCGATTCATCGAAGCTTTGCGCCTAACATTTCAAGTTGGCTGGCACTCGGAACGGGGGATTTTGCGGAATCTAGCTTATTTCGCAGAAGCTTGCATTCTTTTAAATTGGTTTGCAGAATCGGGTACAGCACACGTTCACGCTCACTTCGGGACAAATTCCCCAACAGTCGCAATGCTGTGCCGCGTGCTTGGCGGCCCGACTTACAGTTTCACCGTTCACGGCCCTGAAGAATTTGATAAAGCCACACTTCTTTCCTTAAACGAAAAAATTAAGCGATCGACCTTTGTAGCAGCGGTTAGTTCCTTCGGTAAAAGTCAACTTTTTCGGTGGTGCGATCGCACTTTTTGGTCAAAAATTCACGTCATACACTGCGGCGTAGATGCTGCATTCTTAGCTGCACCCTACGTCCCCATACCCGCAGCACCCCGCTTAGCTTGCATTGGCCGGCTCAGCGAACAAAAAGGTCATTTGTTATTGCTAGAAGCTGCTAACTTGCTAGCAGTTCAAGGCTTAGAGTTTAAGTTGGTACTCGTAGGAGACGGACCGCTGCGATCGGATATTGAAAAGCAGATTGTGCAACTCGGCCTGCAAAATCATATAGAAATTACCGGCTGGGCCAGTGGCGATCGAGTTCAGCAAGAGATTTTAGCTTCACGGGCAATGGTATTGCCGAGTTTTGCTGAAGGTTTGCCCGTCGTAATTATGGAAGCCCTCGCTCTCAATCGACCCGTAATTAGCACTTATGTTGCTGGCATCCCCGAGCTCGTAGAACCAGGTGTTTGCGGTTGGTTAGTTCCTCCCGGTTCCGTAGAAGCATTAGCAGTAGCGATGCGCGCGGTATTGGAAGCACCTTTAGAAAAGCTAGAACAAATGGGGAAAACAGGAGCCGAGAGAGTTGCTCAACAACACAATGTTGATTTAGAGGCAAAAAAATTAGTCGCCCTGTTTGAGAGTGCTTCAGAATGATGCAAAACCTATTGATTAACTGATATCAAATCTGTTAGCATCGGAATTATTCATATATCTCTTCTCTGCATCTGCGTGAATCTGCGTCAATCTCTTGTCATCTGCGGTTCAGAAATTCTCTTTTTTTAACCGCAGATGAGGGCAGATTAACACAGATTAACGCAGATGAATTAGATAAATTCCGGTGCAGCGTCTGTGATTGTTGACTGTTGACTGGATTTTACAATTCCGATGCTACCAGATTTGATATGACATCTTGCACAATTATTAATAAGTCTTTCAAGGGCGGGATCTCCTGCCCACTGCACAGGAAAATTAATTGTTTGTGGAACAGGCCAGAAAGCCTGTTGTTTTAATTAAAACAACCTACTTACAAACTTTTTAAGGAATAGGAACAGACCGCAACAACTTGTCAACAATCGTCTTAGCCCTCCTTCCCCCCGCCGGAATCAACCTGTGAGACAGTACGTGCGGCGCCAAATCCTTCACATCATCCGGGGTAGCAAAATCCCGCCCCGAAATAAACGCCAAAGCCTGGGACGCCCGGTGTAAAGCCACCGCACCCCGGGGACTCACCCCCAGAGTAATCTCCTCATCCTCTCGCGTCGATCGCACCAAATCTACAATATACTGTTTCAAAGAGCCTTCCACCTTCACACCAGCGCACAAACGACGCAATTCCTGTACTTCTTCCAAAGAAATACAAGGCTGCAAATCTTCAACAGCAAAACTATCAGAAAGCCGTTCCAACATTTGCAACTCTTCCAACGCAGCGGGATAGCCCAAAGTCAAAGACAAAGTAAACCGATCCATCTGGGCTTCCGGCAGCGGAAAAGTGCCTTGATATTCGATCGGGTTCTGAGTCGCAATCACAAAAAACGGCGCCGGAACATTCCGAGAAACTCCATCTACTGTCACCTGCTTTTCTTCCATCACTTCCAGCAAAGCTGACTGAGTTCGCGGCGTCGCTCGATTGATTTCATCGGCAAGCAAAACATTAGCAAAAACTGGCCCGGGCAAAAACTCAAACTCTCCGCTGCGCGGATTCCAAATATTAGTACCCGTGATATCCGTCGGTAACAAATCGGGAGTGCACTGAATCCGCTGAAACTTCCCATCAATCGATCGCGCCAAAGACTTCGCCAGCAGCGTTTTTCCCACACCCGGCACATCTTCCAACAGCGCGTGCCCGCCCGAAAGCACGGCTACGAGCACCAAGCGAATAGCATCGGCTTTGCCAACAATAGTCTTGCCTAGATTTTGTTTTAGCCGCTCAATATTTTGTCTCATATCCCTGATTTCTAATTGTTAATTGCTAGTTGCTAATTGTCGAAAAGATATCAAGATTCCCAAAATCTTGAGTCTTTGCCTTGCGGACTTCGTATTTGTACAACTAGAATTTAGTCTGACTCATCTTGCACCATTTTTAAAAGAGATCGCCCGTTCTATATCACATAATTATTAGACTTTAGCAGCTAATACGCTTCTAGCAACATCACAATCTGCCTGAATTTGAGTTTTGAGAGCATCCAGAGAAGCGAATTTTTGTTCGGGCCGCAAAAACTCTACCAAACTCGCGCTCAAGGTTTTACCGTACAAATCCCCAGACCAATCTAACAGGTGAACTTCCACAGTGGGTTGCAGCCCGTCTACCGTCGGGCGGCAACCAACATTCATCACCCCATTGACAAAAAATAAATTTGATGCTATGCCGGGGATTAGAGATTTGGGATTTTCCCGCTGATAGGAAGAACTTTGATCTTTCATCTTTTCCCCTCCATACTTCACCGAGACTCGCACTGCGTACACGCCAAAACGTGGCAAAAATTTTTCCGGCGGCAGTTCGATATTAGCAGTAGGAAATCCGATCGTCCTGCCCAGCCGCTGTCCGCCAACCACAGTCCCCACCAAACTGTAAGGTCGCCCCAGCAACTGATTCGCTTTTGTGAGGTCGCCGGATGCCAGACCTTCGCGGATTGCAGAACTGCTGATCCGCACCGTACCGCAATTGTGCAGGGGTACAAGAGCAACATCAACACCGTAACCCGAGGCGCGAGACTGCAAATCCACAGCCGTCCCTGCGCGTCCCCGTCCAAACCGAAAATCAACCCCCACACTAATTCGACTCGCTTTTAGTTGTCGCACCAGAATTTCCTCGACAAACTCAATAGCCGTCAAAGTCGCCAATTCTCGATCGAACGGCAGCAGCACAAGTTGCTCGACGCCCATTGCTTCGAGCAATTCTACCTTTTCTGCCAGAGGTGTCAGCAATTTTTTCGGTTGACCGGTAAAGAATTCTTGCGGGTGGGGATCGAATGTCACCACAGTGCTGTAAAGCCGATCGCCCCCATCAGAATCGCGACCAAAGAGGCTGTTGCCCTCTGCCCTTGTCTGCCCTATCAAACCATCGAAATTATGGCTGCTGCAGGCTCGATCTGGCGGTGCTGCTGAGTCATTGTCGCAGGTTGCCGGATCTTCGCTTTCCAAATTTTGATCTGGGCCAGCGTTTGAGCGCAAGTTTTGCCCCGTCTCCGAAACCGTTGCAGAATTTGGCCCAGGCGATTTATTTAAAATTGGCTGCACGACTTGTCGATGCCCTAGGTGCAAACCATCAAAGTTTCCCAAGGCAACAGAAGTTGGAGTCAGAGCAGCGGTACAAGAAGAAGTTACCCACACGCTTAAGATTTTGACACACTTAGCCAGATTGCGATCGCCAGTCGATGTTAGATGTTAGATGTTAGATTTTAGATTGAGTCCACAGATGCAATCTGGGACATTGAACTTTGGTCTACACTTTTTGGTTTTCCACAACTTAAGCCGGGGGCTTGTATCCGTCTTTGAGGTCAGTCCTAACTTAAATTTGAGATTTCCGACCTCAAAATGTAAGAAGCATCTGGCCATCTCAAATCCATCAGACAGGCACTTTAGGCGCTTGCACCGACGCTTCAGACAAATCTTTCTCAGGAGGCAGCAACTGTAACGACAAACCTTCCCGCGCCATCAAACTGTTCGGGAACCTTTGAGCCACTTGTTCTCCCACCCTGTCTAAAAACTCGTCATTGTGCAGCGGGTCGTGGTGAAAAATCACCAACTTTTTGACATTAGCAGCCTTTGCCACCTTCACCGCTTCCTGCCAAGTCGAATGTCCCCAGCCGACCTTGCTGCTCTTCTCCGCATAATACTCCTCATCGGTATAAGTAGCGTCGTAGATCAGCACCTCAGCATCCCTGGCCAAATACAGCACATTTTCGTCCAAACGGTCGGGAAAATGTTCGGTATCAGTCACGTAAGCAGCCGAATACCCCCGCCAGTTCACGCGGTAGCCTATAGCTTCCCCGGGATGGTTCAACAAAGCAGTTTCCACCTTAATCTCTCCGATTTCCAGCGGTTTGCCCACTTCTATATCGTTAAATTTCAGGTCTGCCCCCATAATTTGCAAGGGCACCGGAAAATTGGGGTGCAGCATCTGGTCGTGGAGCCGCTGCTGGATACTAGCCTTATTAGGAGCAATAGCCCCATAGATTTGAAAACAATTGCCCTGAATAAAAGCTGGGACAAAAAATGGGAATCCTTGAATGTGATCCCAGTGAGAGTGAGTAAAAAATATATGAGCTTTTACGGGCATCTGCGACAGGAGAGTTTGTCCCAAAACCCGCAATCCAGTACCGCCATCGAAAATTAGGCGACTGTCACCCACTCGCATTTCTATACAGGGCGTGTTACCCCCGTAACGTACTGTTTCAGCCCCGGGAGACGCTATGCTACCTCTAACGCCCCAGAAGTGAACCGTGAATTGGTTTTGCATACTAGACATGGGTTTTCCTGCAAGATTGTTCCGGCGAGCCATCGGTAAGGTGTTTACATACTGGTAAGGGTTTTACAATCAAACCCAAGCTCTTTGACCGTCGAGAAACGCACTTGTTGGAAGTGCCAAGAGTCTCGCTTGCCAGAGAATGCAAAACTGTTGGGCTTGACAACAGAGCAAGAAATTACAAGGTAGATTAATCAAGTCTCGATCGTAAGTATTCTTTTCTTCTCTTGACTAGCCTAACCTCCGCAGACACAGTTTGGGGCAGCAGTTCTGCCTGAGTCTGGTCAAAACCCGCTGTTTTTCCAGTCTCCGCACTTGCGGCAACAGGATCGCGTGGTTGGTTGTTGGCGCTGCTTTACGGGTTTGAACCCGGATGATGCCCGAACTGCTATCTAGTCCTGTCTATCGACCATAATATCGAGGCTCCTGGGCGGGTTTACGGCGATATCTGGCTAATATTGCCGATCGGGCGTGACCGGACGGCCCCTACAATAATTACGGTTAATTTACCGGACTTGATATGCTGCTTTATAAAACCTACTCAAACGTGAACAAACCTGACGGTCAACTCGTACCGTTAGACCGCAGGCTCTTTTTCCCTCGATGCCAGGGGTTTTTTGAGTGAAGTAGAACCACCGCCACTTTCTTCATTACTGTTTCAACGTGCCAGAAAGTACATTGAAAATCAGGATGCTCCCGAAATATAATTAGCCAGCTTCCCTACCTCCGACAGCCACCCCTTTCATCAAGAGGCGTGGATTCGGGGTACGGAGGCCCAGAAGGCCTCCTTTGACTCCCCTCTAAATACACGCCTTGGACGAACCGGCTGATAGTTAACTTTAGTTACCTAAAGCCAGTTGAAGTTGACTGACAACGCTATGGGATAGTCGACTATCCCAAGATAAGTCGGCTATCCCCCGATCGCCAAAGGTTATACAGTTAACTTTAGCGCCTAAACCTAAATTAGTCTATCTAGAAGAACTTATCTTTCTAGATGAACAAGAGGTAGGTTTAGTCAACCATTTGCCCCGATCGTTAAGCAAACGCCACCGAACCCCTGCCCCAGAGGATCAGGGACTCCTGGTGAACAAACCTGACGGTCAACCGAGTACCGTTAGACCGCAGGCTTCTTTTTCCCTGGACGCAAGGGTTTTTTTGAGTGACGTAGAACCACCGCCACTTTCTTCATTACTGTTTCAACGTGCCAGAAAGTACATTGAACATCAGGATGCTCCCCAAATATAATTGCCCCGCTCGGTACCTGGAACCGCCACGCCTTTGATCGAGAGGCGTGGATTTGGGGTAAGTAAGGCGCCACCGCCTCCTTTAACTCCCCTCTACATACACGCCTTGGACGAATCGGCTGATAGTTAACGAGAAACCAGTTTAATTAACTCAATTCCCATTAATTACAAAATATTAGCAGTTTAGGAATGCTCCTGCTATTAATTATCAGGAAATTGGGTTTAAAACCCCGTCATAAGCTTGACGGCTTTAATTGTAAAGTTTGGCTAACTTACCGAACACCTATGTTAGATGGTGTAGCATAAGAAGCGAGCTAGAACAATGCTAGTTTTCGAGTTCAAGGTTTACGGAAAATTAAATCAGTTTACGAGAGTAGATCAAGCAATTCGTACCGCAAAATTAGTCCGCAATAGTTGCATACGAAGAGTGGATGGATAACAAAAATCTGGGTAAATACGATTTGAATAAATACCGTGCTGTATGGGATCGTGATTTCCCCAATGCTTACGAACTCAACTCAATGGCTAGACTTGCCAGCAGAACGAGCCGGGTCTTCAATCTCCCGATTCTACCACAACTGTAAAAAAGGATATCCTGGTAAAAAAGGATATCCACAGTTCCAGAAAAATTGCCGCTCTGTTGAGTATAAGTCAACCGGATGGAAACTTGCGTCAGACCCAAAATCAATCAATTTAACCGACTCAAAAGAGATTGGACGGTTAAAACTCAAGGGGACACGCGATTTACATTTTTACTCCTTGGGCCAAATAAAACGGGTGAGATTGGTAAAACCGGAGGATGGTGTATACGTTCAAATCTGCATTGAAGTTGACAAACAGGAAAACACAGAACCCTCTGGTAATACCATCGGCTTAGACGTTGCGTCCAAGGAATATTACACTGACTCAAACCGGGTAATGGTTGAGAATTCTAGATTCTTGCGTCAAGGTAAAAAAGTCCTCAAACGTTGTCACGGGATCGTGTCTAGGAGGATTAAAGGTTCAAAGAACAGGGGCTCTCGCTAGACAGATTCTCGGGTTACGCCACCTCAAAATAAATAGGCTATCGTATTGCATCATGCAATAAAACTTGCACGGTGCGTAGTGAGCCTCCAACGACTTGAGAGCTTCGGCCGATTTGAGGATTAAAAATATAGTGAAAAATCCTTGTCTGGCTAAGTCTATTAATGACGCATCTTGGTATCAGTTTCGTGTCTCGATTGAAGAGTTTGCCAAAGTATTTGAGAAAGTGACGGTTGCGGTGAATCCGCAGTAAACAAGCCAAGAATGCTCTAGTGGCGGTGCAATTGTGAAGAAAACGCTATCTACGCTTAACGCACGTCTGTAAATGCGGTTGTGTGATGGATAGAGATGAAAACGCAGCTAGAAACATCCTCTCCTGAGAGGATTAGGTACGGTAGGGCATACCGGAACGCAATGCACGCTTATGCAAGCAACGCTCTGTTGAGATGAGGCCTCTACTTTTGTTGGAGAAATCCTGCCAAAGCTTGCCACGTTGTAGATTAAAGAATCAAGAGTGCGTTTACGCCCGGGAGTGTCAACAAACAATACTGTCTGGATTCTCGGTCGGCCCGGACGGCTGGTGTCCGTCGAGCTAACCGTCAGTCGATTTTAAATTTTAGACTTTGGCGTGAGACGTTGGGCGAGTGCGAGGTCGAGCCGTCGAGCCGTCGAGCCGTCGAGTCGCCGCCCTCGAAGGATTTTAGATTTTAGATTTACTCCACAGATGAATCTGGGAGCTTGAACAAGAGTCTAAAATTTTTGCCTCTCCACCACGAGTGTCGGAAAATTGTATCCGTTTTTGAGCGGGGTCAAGCTGTGAACCCAGCATCATTTGACACCCGGGGATAGCGAGCACTCGGGGCTGCAGGCAAAAAGCTAAATTTTCGTCGCGCATGAATCGGCGGACGAATTCAATCACTCAAAATTCCCCTATTTTCTGAAATTAAAATTTTTTCGATTTTTTTCCATGAGGCCAACTCCGATCGACCTTCTGTCTCAAGAGTGATTCAGAAATATTCGTTGTTGAACTGTTGTGCTTTTCTCAACAATCTTCAATTGCTCTATATTTGGTAATGATTTATCGGAATTATACCAAGTTGCCGTACTCACCACGAGTTTAAATTTCTGGTATTATAGAGTCGAAGACTCTTGTTGGCCGAGAATCTAAATCTGTGCTAAAAAAGCCGGGCTCATACCATTTTAGATGTGAGATTTTAGATGTGAGATTTTACATTGGGAAAGACTGATTATGTAATGGTTTGAAACTGACCAAGAGTTGCAGAGTTTATTGAAACTGGTATAAGTTTAAGTTATTTCTCAAAAAAGTCAGTATGAATCAAGTAAAAAAAACTACAACGAAGAAGCTGAATAGATCGCCAGTGAAAGTGTCCGATCGCACTTTGGAACTCGATAAACTCCCCTCGAGCGAGCTGTCCTTAGAAATGAATGATGCCCGAGCATTGACGGAATTTAGTTCGGACGATCGCCCGCCGGGAACCCCTGCCGCGACTGGCCCGACTGCCGAAAAAAGGCGCCTCCGGGTTGATGCCAAGAGCTCTGGGGCCCGATCGCCTGTGGTTTCTACTGCCTTTCTCAAGTGGCTGCTAGAGCGTTTGACTCGATCAAAAGGTTGGCTGGCCGCTTTCACCCTGGCAACAGTTTGGGGGTGGTGGAACAGTCAGTTACTGTTTTCCACAGGGCTGGGGATAGCAGCGATGATGCTGGCTTACCGAGGGCAGTCCTGGGACTGGCAATTGCTGCGATCGCTCGTCGAGCAATTTTGGGAAGGTCCGAACCGCCGATTCGTTTTAGCGGTGGGCACCGGTGGCATTGCTACCTTGGGCGCTTACATGAGTTTGGCGATTTGGGCGGACTCCGAGAGCCACTGGATGGCTTTGAGCCTGATTTTGCAGAACTTTGGCACGATCGCGATTGCAGGGCTGTTGCTGCGGCAAGCCTTGAGTCTGGGGGCCTCAAAAGATGAAGTGGCGCTTGATCGCATCCTGGCAGATTTGACCGATCCTGACCCCGTGAAGCGTTTGATTGCAGTGCGGCAAATGACCGATTTGGTGAATAAGGGTGGGTTTGGCGCTGTGAGCTCCGTCAAAAGTTTGATCGCCCGTTCCCGAGCTGCCGAGTGCTTTCGCCTGATGCTGAGTCGGGAACCCGAAGCTTTAGTCCGCAATGCCCTGATCGAAGGTTTGCAGACTTGGGACGCTACTTATGACGGAGCTCTAAAATCCAAACATCAAGTCATCGACTACTAGCTGACCGTCAAAAGCGTAAAAAGTAATTCGATGAATATTCGGACCTTTTACGCGCAGGGGAGCGCTAGGAGGGATCGGAGAATTAGACCCGGCCAGATTGGGGCCCGGCATTTCATCCTGAACAATTAAGTTGCCCTCGATGTCCCAAGCAGATAAAACAGTTCGCCGCGAACTGGTGACAAGTCCTGACACCCAGCGAACTGGATACTTAAAAGTTATTTCTATCTGTCCGCTTTTGGGGGCTCCCATTAACACTGTTGCCCCAGAACCCGTGAAAAATGCTGGGTTTGAAGGTTGGATGGCGACGGCATTGCTAAAAGTCACCCCCCAATGTGCAAACTGGTGTTCTACTACTTCAAAGCATTTTAACTCTTCTAAAGCTACGCGGACGATCGCCGGTACCGTGGCGCGCGATCGCACCTCTGACCCTGCGCCTGAGCGTTCTGGAGTGGCGACAAAAAACTTTTTGCCGTTTAAATCCATGCTTCGACAGGCTGTATCAAATTCTGCAAACCCATCAGATTGAAGACTTTTCGCATCAACCATAAAACCCTCGCGATCCCGTTTCCTGAGCAGTTGCATTTTTAGTAGACCTCCCTGAGATTACTTGTTTCTTGTGTTTTGGAAGTGATTACGGCGAGGCCCGTGATTACCAAACCTGCAACGCCGGCATCGACACCCGCTCGCCCGCCCTCCAACAAAGACTTTCGACCTCAAAAGCCACTGCTCCGCAAAATATCGTGATTAATTATTCGTGATGGGCGAGCGTCGGCAAACCTGCCGCCTGGCTGAAAGCGAGTTCTAATACTCCTGCTTTCCGAGCGCCTGCTTTCCGGGTTGGCGAACAGACTCTAGTATGTTGAGGGGTCTTACCCATCATTTTGATATTATCTCCCATCGGCAGTAGTTTGCAAGGGTGAGAATAACTACACAGCCGAATTGCCCAAATCCCAAAACTTACTTGCTGTCTGTCGTTTCACGCTTCACCTGTACTAAAATAGATTTAACTATCAGCCAGTTCGTCCAAGGCGTGTATTTAGAGGGGAGTTAAAGGAGGGGCTTGGGGCCTCCGTACCCCGAATCCACGCCTCTCGATCGAAGGCGTGGCGACCCCAGGTACCGAGCGGGCAAATTATATTTCGGGAGCATTCTGATTTTCAATGTACTTTCTGGCACCTTGAAACAGTAATGAAAAAAGTGGCGGTGTTTCTACGTCACTCAAAAAAGCCCTTGCTTCGAGGGAAAAAGAAGCCTGGGGTCTAACGGTACGAGTTGAGCGTCAGGTTTGTTGACATCATTACTCAATCTTTACAAAAACGCCACCAGCTTGCGAAGTTTTTAAAACAGAGACCCGGCGGCGGACAAAAATCTAAAATATAACAGTGATTGAGGTTTATTTATGCTTGTACCCCTCGGCTTCGGTCAGCGATCGACAGTTACTTCTCTCGGCAGAATGGTATACTACACTGCTGAAAAAATGCCTTGGATCGGGTTGCCGACCTCAACTTCGGAAAATAAACCGAATTTGGTATTTTTTCACGGTTTTGGGGGCGGGTCGAGTGCTTACGAATGGTCGAAAGTTTATCCGGCTTTTGCCGCCGAATATCGAATTTTAGCACCTGATTTAATCGGTTGGGGACGATCGGAACATCCGCCGAGAAATTATTTAGTTGAAGATTATATTACAACTTTGATCGAATTTATAGAAAAAACTTGCGGCAGTCCGACAGATGTGATTGCTTCTTCGCTGACGGGGGCGATCGTGATTCGAGCTGCGATCGCGCGGCCGGATCTCTTCAAATCCCTAATTTTGACAATACCCAGCGGTTTGTCGGACTTCGGACAAGATTACGGCCGCAGTTTCTTCGCTCAGCTAGTGGGCACGCCGATTTTAGACCGCTTGCTCTACAGTACCGGAATCGCCACAGACGGCGGCATCCGTAGCTTCTTAGAACAGCGCCAATTTGCCGATTCCCGTCGCGTTTACCAAGAAATTGTAGACGCTTACCTCGCATCTGCTTTGGAACCAAATGCAGAATATGCCGCCCTGTCTTTTGTGCGGGGAGATTTGTGCTTTGATTTGTCGCTGTACATCACTCAGCTAACAACGCCGACAGCGATTATTTGGGGAGAAAAATCGCAGTTTACCGGCCCTGATATCGGGCAGCGGTTGGCCAACCTCAACCCCGAAGCCATCAAAGTTTTTCAAGCTTTGGAAAACGTAGGTTTGACTCCGCAGTTAGAAATTCCCGCTGTGACTATTGGCTTAATTCGGCAATATTTAAAGTTGCTTTCGGAAGGGTAAATTACCCGCCTCCCTAGTGATATCTTTCATGTCAACAGCTCGCGCCGTCGCACAACCGCACCCTTCCTTAACCGTCATTTGGAGCCTTTCCTTAATGTCGCCGTCAAACAGTGACAGTTTCTCAATTTCTTCTAAAAGTTTGCCGTGCGGCTCGGACAAGCGCATTTGGCAATAAATCGCTGTCAGCAAGTCTTCTAGCCCTACTTTTGTTAAGGCATCTGCAATCAATCCCGTCAGACTCAACACGGCGATGCCCCCTAGCATTCCCGCAGGACCTCCCAGAAACGCTAAAGCTGCTGTAATAGCAGCCGCTCCTGTCAAACCTGTCGCAGCCATCGTCACCACCAAGATGACACCCGATAAACCCTGCAGCAGCTACTTTCTTGACGACTTCATCCCTTTTATAAACCTTCGCTGTTGCTTTCTTTCCTCTACCAACCAGTTGCCAGCACGAAAAACCTGCTAGCGCAACAAGTTATTTATTCTAGATTCTTTAGTCCATTTCCCCATCTAGACCCCTATGACTCCACAACTTCATCAGGATACGTGGCTATCCTGATGAAGTTGTAGCGGTTCCGAGAGGTAGATGGGGATATACGGTTATCCTGTGTCCCTCCCCCCACATAGCCATGAGATTATAATCGATGTAGTCTTATACCATTTTTTTAAAGATATGATAGAGATAAAGAATGTAAAATCCAAGACCATCCGGTGAGAAAACCAATGACACGTTCGGTGAAAGATGCCAAAATTTCCTTGACTTTTGTGCGGAGTTCGTCAA
>Ga0247770_1000552_pt1 | contig 35471 bp, 39 predicted proteins | sample UWRJL136409B6_FD_179943 | JGI IMG/M metagenome (GOLD analysis project Ga0247770, IMG submission 179943) | Plant litter microbial communities from Arlington Agricultural Research Station in Wisconsin, United States - UWRJ-L136-409B-6 | ecosystem: Environmental > Terrestrial > Plant litter >... | reverse complement strand
TATTCCCATCCACCCTCCCTGCCACATTCTTAACGCCCGTTCCATCGTTCGCCCCACCCCCGGTCATGCGCTGCACGACATAGATCTCCCCCGTCGAATCACTACTCATAAACACCCTATCCATCGAGTCTACCGCGAGCCCAGCAGGCCGGAAACACTTCCCCGGACACCCTGACAAGTCCGGGTTCGTAAGGACATCAACCGCGGCCTTCTTGCTATCGCTGGGCTCCTCGGGCTCGCCGCGTTCCCTGTTGAACTGGATGGCTGCGAGTCTGTACCCCGCTGGCTGGTTGCGGTTCCACGACCCGTGGAAGCTGACGTAGGCGAGGCCGCCCGAGGAGTCGAACTTAATGTCGAGGGGGGCCGTGTGGGCTTGGAAGGTGAGGCGGGGCGCGGAGAAGTCGCTCTTGCAGGTGGCATCTGTGGCGGAGGCCGAGAAGGCGAACTGCGAGCCGATGGTGAGGCCGGCGGGAGAGGGGATGGCGGTGGACCAGACGGCGAGGCAGTGCGGGTAGCCGAAGTTGGCACCAGTCGTGTTGGAAGGGAGGGTGCCGTGGAAGTTAAGCTCTTCGCCGGGGTTGTCCTCGTGGATGTCGGTGCCGAGGCGGTTGATTTGGTCGGCGCTGTTTTCGACGCTGTACAGGCCGCCAGAGCCGGGATGCTCGGCTACGCCGACCGAGTTGCGGAGGCCCCAGCCGACGAGGGTCCCTTGGCTGGGGTAGTCGTAGGTCTTGGTGCCGGAGAGGGCGGAGATGTTGAAGGCGCGGATCTGGGAAATGCCCGAGGATTTCTCGGCGGCGGCGTCGTCGATGTTGTCGCCGCTGCCGCGGGAGACGAGGAGGAGGTCGGGATGCTTCTTGGAGAGCAGGAGGGTGCGGCTGATGTGGCCCGGGTTGGTCATGTTCTCAATGAGAATGCGCTGGTTGGTGAGGGTCCCTTCGTCGGCGTTGTAGTCCCACCGGTAGACCCTCTCGGCGTTGGATGCGTACAGTGTCTTGCCGTCAGCGGAGAGCTCAATGCTGTGTGTGAGCTGTGGTTGTTTTGTTAGCGGTCGCGGGGATAAGTATCGGGGTTGGGTAACTTGGACTTACGGTTCGCATGGTGATGAGCGTCTTATCTTTCCCGGTAACTAGACATGTTGCTGTGTCGTCCGAGGCGAATTTGATCTGTTTGATCCCACTCCCAGCTTCCACCACCAGTAGGTTCTTGTTCTTATCAAATAGGATTCCACGAGGTTTGGCAAGACCGCTGACTATCAACCGCGCATTCCATCCTTCGGCGACCACGGGGGCGGGATACTCTGACTTTATCTTTACAGAACACTCTTGCGCGGATATGTCCACGGCGTGTAAGAGAGTCGCTGCAATTGCAGCATGTGTAAGAGATCGCATGGTGGGTTTATTTGTCAGGGCCTTGTATGTGATCAAGACCAGGTTCTTGGAAGGAGAATTGGATGTTCCGTCACAGCAGAGAGTGAGGTAGGAAGCAATCAGGGAATTAAATAGCTATCTCGGAGCTGCTGCTGGTTCCTGTGAGGAAGGAAGCTGCTAAGCAGTTTCAGGGTTGCCAAGAATGGACGAGTTACACGCTCCCAGGTTTTGGCTGCCCATCAAACAATCGTACAGTCGGATATGTCGGCCAAAGGCCAAGGCAGTACCGCCAGCACCGACAGACGGGCGTGTTCAACCATTCGTACCACGATCGGGGTGATGTCATTTGGGCACACGCACCCAATGATGGAGAGCTTGGCGACCACCTTTGTTGGTACCTTTGCTGTAAGTAACCCTAACCCTAGACGCGGTGAAGCTCTGATGACTTCACCTCCAAGACATGCTCTAAGCCAGTGTAGGACTAGACTTGCGCAGCAATCAAGTCTTGATTTCAGTGCCCTGGTTACTTGGCTGCAAGGTGCTGCACATAATCTGGGTGTCATTGAACTCTTGTGTGGACTAGGGTAAGCTCTTGATATGCAAGGCGCTCCAAGTCGTGGGGGTCTGCGGCGTGCGCAATATTCTGTGCTGGTGCTTCCCTTACAACCACAGAGGATGTGGCCAGGAGAAGAGGCCACCGAAACGAAGGTCTCCTTGCCCCTTATCAACAGTCAACAATCAATACCCAGGTAATCGACAAGACAGACGACCGGGACCCTGCGATTCCTATCACAATGCATCACAGGCCTGAATTCAAGGCAGAGACCCAAGATATGGCTGGGATTACCCAAGTTGGAACGTAGCTGGGCAACCGCAAAATGCATTGCTATTTTCTCCTGAGTCCTTGTGAATCGTGTGAGAATTACACAGGACGCATGCAACGCAGCCACAGCGCCATGCCCACGTCTTATCGAGGTTCCCTTTGTACCCGTGTTGAGATAACATTTAGATGCTGTGGCCCTTCCTACATTTTCCAACGGCCTCTTAAAGTGTAATCAACGCCTCTTCTGGTGCGAGTAACGTCTAAAATATAACAATAAGCCAGGCCTTGCTGATGGGTCCCAACGTATTAGGTACCTGACCCCTTGGTGCCTTTTCCTACCTTACCTACCTAGATAGGTACCAAACCACCAGACCACCTCCCAACTCACCACAAGCTCTCCTCAATCTCCGCCACCTCCCTCAACGCCTCTCTAATCGCCCTCTTCCTCTCTTCCGCCAAATCCCCATACGGCCTCCTCATCCTCACCCTCCCCTCCGCCCCTTCCACCCCCGCCCTCCCCGCCGTCACCACCCCCGCCGCATACTTCACCGCGGCAACCCCCCCCTCCTTAACCGCCTGTTCCGCCAACGCCGCCTTCCTCTGCAGCTCCAGCGCCTCCCCCTGCCTCCCCGTCCTCCACAGCTCCCAAATCCTCACCACCACCCTCGGCACCACATTCGCAAACGCCGCCACACACCCCGCACTGCCAACCGCCAACCCCCCAACCAGGAAATCACTCTGCCCCCCAAACGTCGAAAACTCCTCCTGCTTCAGCTCCGCCGCCAGCCTCGTGATCTTCGCGACCGAGCCACACGTCAGTTTGACCCCTACAACCCCCTGATTCTCCCTCGCCAGCTTCGCCACCACACTACTACTCAGATCCAGCCCGCCACACACCGCAGGGAAGTTATACACCACGGTGCCGACGCCCTTCTCGGCCGCAGCGGCAGAGACTTCCTTGTAGAACCCCTCTACGACGGCAGGCGTGCTCATCCCGGGAAAATACCCCGGCGGTAAGAGGAGGATGTACTGAACCCCCACCTCAACTGCATCGGAAAGATACTCGAGCACCTGCGCGGTACTGTGGCCGGATATGCCGGCCATGAGCGGGAAGGAGGGGGGGCAGACTTCGCGCGCGAGGGACAGGAGGGCGCGGCGCTCGGGGCGGGTGAGGAGGAAGGTCTCGGCGTTGGTGCCGAGGATGACGAGGCCGGCGAGGCCGGAGGCGGCGAGGTGGGCGTAGTATTTTGCTTGGGAGGGGAGGTCGAGGGCGTCGGTGAGGGGGTTGAAGAGGGTTATGGCGGGGCACCAGATGCCGGGTGGGGGAGGGGGGATGGGAGGCATGTTTGTTTATATATAGGAGGGAGGCATGAGAGGTGGAAGGGGACAGAGGTTGAGGGATGAGGGGAAGGCGTGGAGTTGATCTCAAGGGAAAGACAACTGACGGGACGGGGTTGGTTATCCATAGGTTTCTAGAAGGTGTAAGCCGTTGTTGCTGGGTCGGGCCGTGTCAAGCCGACACCGGCTGCGCGTCGGATCCGGGCCTGGCTTCATCGATGCGGCCTGGCGGAGGAGGTAAGCCGGAAGCTGCTGATTCGCCCTTATCATGTCACATTCATTTGGATACCCGCTAAACACTAGCTCTGCCCACATCAACACTCCTATTCTCAACTAGCTGCTCAGCTCAGCGCCCGCCTCTCGCTATATCTCCAGAGATGAACAATTAAGAAAAAAACAAAACAAGACAATGAGCTGGCTATTAACAGATTCTTTTGTTCATCAATGCCCTAACAAACCAAGCTAAGTCAAACCGAACCAAACCCAAGCAAACACCACCAACCCCTTTTATGGAAGGAAGGAGGAGTGACGAATGAGCGAGAAACAACAATCCGGCAAGATGAAAAAAGAAAAAAAAACCAACTCTCGAGTGTTGCCCGATGCAGAAAACCAAAACCAACAACAAATGGACGAAGAGACAAGAGACCACGAGACAGGGAAGGCTCAAGAGCCAAAGGGAAGACAAACAATGTGGCTCTGTTTCTTATCCCCTGCCCTACTTCCCCCTATTCAGCTCTTCCACAGCAAAGACACTCTATACCGTTCACATCAGCTCCTGATGCCACCGGACACGGTTGACCTCCTCTAATCACACATTCGCCCTCGGATCCACCCAAAGTGCCGCACTCCTAGCTCAGCGTAGCCCTATCACGCTCATCTCGAGTGTCCACACCCGACGGATCCAGACCTTGAGTTTTTGCCCCTCGAGGCCCTCAACATTGTCCAGCTCAACGCCCTCCCACCAGCAGCGCCGCGCCGGCTTCCTCCAGAACAGGAGCAGCTTCTGCGCCATACCCACCGCGCTATTACCCATCTCGTTGCCACGGATATCGGATCGCAGTCTCGCGAGAGCCAAGCTGCAAATGACTGCCTTGTTGGGCTCACCAGCCCGGTGGCCCCACTTATCGTCGTGGTTGAAGCCGCTGGTTTAAATGTAAGCATGCCAGTTGTAAAATCTCGGACCCGGAAGAACACTCACCCCGCCGTCAGCATCTCGATGAGGTGCGCCTCTGTCGTCCCGGGCTCGTCGCTCCGCTTAAGTCCGCTAAAGATGCCGTCCTGTCTCAGTAGCGCTTTGGCCGCGGCTCGCTTGACCTCGATCATCTCAGCTTGATTAATGTCCTTTCGGTGCGGGATGACATAGAAGTCAAGGTCCTCACGCAGCACGATGATGCCGGCGCGCCGGCTGCTGTCGTCTCGCGCTCCGGGATCCAGCGGCACTATGCTATCGCCATCGTGGCTGGCACTTGGATCTGCCGGGATGCTTTGTGCTACCTTTCGGAAGAAGTCCAGCATGTACTGCAGCGATGCAGGATCGTACTGCGGATCGGCATATGTGTCAGCGATATGGATATCTAAATTGTGCAGTACATTGCGAATATGACAAGTGGTGGGATTGGGGGCCGGTGACCGGTTATTGGCCATGCCGCCAGCGTCCGAGGAGGTTGTGTGCTGTTCATGGGGCGCGGGGAGATTGTAGATGCTCGAGCCGGTATTATGAGTTTTGGTGTTACCTACATCGACTTGTACTGCGTCTCCTTCGGCGAAGCCGCCCATGTGACCCTCGGGGAAAAGTCCATTCGGGAATAGTGAGAGGAGAACGAATTCGGGCAGAGTTAGCAGCTCATCTCTTGATAGAGTGAAGCGCGTGCCACTATTAAGGAGACACGAGTTAGTTCCGTGGCTCTCTCTCAAGTCAGGACAGGTCATCAAGGTGCTCCTACCGCAAGTCCATCGTGATTGTTTCATCAGCGCCGACATCTGCGAATCAACGTCAGCAATGTTGTCTTATGCCGTATAGACATCCCAAGCTCACCTCCAAGCGTGTTGATCGGTGGCCCGCCCTGTTGGACCTGAGTAATAATACTCGATGCGCCTCCTGCGGCAGCCATTAGGTATGTGAATGATTGGAGGGGACTTGATCCCTCCGAATATGCCGGTGGCGGTTCTGCTTCGTCGTCTTTTGCACTCCGCGACGACTCGCCCTTGGTGTCCTGGGGGAGAGCACGCTTGGTCTCGTCCTGGAACTGAGAGGCAGCGAGGGCGCGGCTCGACGACTCGGGGACTGGTTGGTCGCGTGGCGCGTATGCTGGCGCGGCTGCTGCTGCTGCTGCGGTAGCTTCACTATCGGCGTCGGCAACGGATGACTTGTAGGGCTCGAACGGCTCGAGGACAGATGCTGCAGCCTCAGGATTGGGGCCGGGATTGGTAAAGAGCGAGGAGAAGGGAGGAGGCGGTCGGAAGGCCGAGCTGTCAGTGGAACCTTCTTCAGAAGCCGGGTATTGCGGCGGCGGAGATCGCGGACTGGAGATTATGGCGCCGTTCGTAGCAGGGTTGTTGTCGTTGATTAGGATTTCGGCGTCGACCTCGGCGGTGAAGCGAAGGAGGCGGTGCTCAGGTATGCCCTCGGGGAGCTCCGTGATGGCTGATGCTGCGGTTTCTTCGACACTGCGTCGGGCGAGGGAAGTGGGCCCGGGGGACGAGCGGCCGGAATCTTGCAAATCAGACACGGTGACGGTGGTTGATGGCGCACTGGCGACCGTTGATCTTCTCTACGAGGTTGGAGGAAACAGATGAAGCGCGGTGGCTGCGGGCGCCGCTGTCGCTTGGTTGCGGATCGTGGATAGATTGCCTGGCGTGCTGGGGAGTGGATTGCCCACCTGGGGTGGGTTATTAGACGCTGCGGGAGAAGACTCGGTTGATTGATGGCATATGAACTGCGAAAGGCCCAGCGATGCACAGTCGGGTCCAGAATGGCATGCGTCGTTTCGACACTTTCGACTGCGTCCACTCAGATACGAGTGTTGCTGCTGCAATACTGCGTAACCCACTGGTAATGTCCCGAGTTCAGGACGAGACAGGGCCAGGTAAAAGCGGGAGCATTTAAACAATGTGATCTGTAGCCGTCGGTCAATCACGAAGGTCCAGTGCTGTGAAGTTCGAGATGTCCAGGAAGCCCGGATTGGCGAGGTGGGCCGTCGCCTGGGTCGGAAGGGGGACCCTAACAAATTGGCCAGGGCTGACGGGTCTCTGGCGCAACACCCAACAGCTCGCATGCACATCGCCGAGGGGACCCGCCCCTGAGAAACCCACAACGATCGGTGACTGGCCTGGTAGCCGCCCGGGCTTGCAACCAATCGACAAACAACATGCAGCCAGCACCATGGAATGCCCATGCACGCACTCCCAAATGTTGACCATAGTTTCTGCAGAGTCGAACACCGCGGTACGGATATATTTAACACAACATAAGTACGACTTGCTTTTCAGTCTTCAACTTCATCGTCACTATCTCCGAAAATCGCCTTGAACACCTCATCCCTGGCCCGAGTACCTTCTAAGGCCTCATTTTTCGTAGCGTCGATCACCTCCGCCGGCGCTACAGCCAACGGCAATGCCTCACCTTCCTCTCCTCGTGCAGATTCTGTCCCCGTTGGAATACCGCCTCCAGGAGTACCCAAGATAGAGCTAGGCTCCAATCCAGATTGGCCGTGGCGCATTGGTCCGCCGTCCCCAAAGACACCGAACCGAGACGAGATGTCTGGCTTCTTGTGGATGCCAGAGCCTGCGTCCTCGTCAGGTTGCACATGCTCTGGGGGTTTGACGTTGAGTCTTTTGCACAGTAGTCTTGTGGGGTAAAATTCTGCAACGGACCGGGTCAGGGGACCGAACATGCCTAGCTTTGCAGCTTCTTCCGCTGGGTCTTGAGGCTTCGGCGGCGGTCTCGAGACCAAGTCTTTATCGTTAGCATCACCGCTTGAGCCACTATTCGTTGCAGTCGCAGATGATGATGTTGTAAACCGGCTGGCCATAAACCCTGTCATGGGTTTGAAGATCCTTGCGCAGTTGAAGAACTCTCCAAACTCCCTCAACCACTCCTCGTAGGTCAACTTGGGCGGCTTCGCAGGAAAGTCTTGTCTGAATCCAGCTTGAAACTCGAGGTATGCCCTATACCTTGACCGTTTTACGTCGTTGTCCGCATATGGGGCGCCACCGCCGGTACCTCTTGAGAGAGCTGCCACGGCAGATTCCTTGTCTAGCTTCGGGACCCGGCTGATGAGATCTTGTAAACGCTCGGCTTCACTGAGCGCGTAGCCGGCAGGGACCTGTCCTAGCGCTGGCGGCAGGTCAGTCTTGCCAGTGACGGCAGCTAAACGTTCCCGAGAGGCGGCCGACATGAAGTCGAACACCGATTTCCCAGGCAATTGCTTTTCCCCAAGTAATGCCGCTCGAGCCTTCGGGTCAAGCGTTGAGGCTTTGGCTGCATCAGCAGTCGAGATAAAGCCTTGCATGTCTGCCTGAGCTTTGGGCCTCCTTGATGATACCCAGTCTGGTGGAATCTTCGGGGGAGCGTATTTTCCCTCTGAGTTGATAGCAGAGGTTAGGGGGTCATTGACCTTGCCCCAAACAAAGCCTTCTAGAGGCAGCCTGCCATCGTGGCATTTTCGCAAGCCGAGTGCTACGTTCGCCAATGCTCCCTTTTTGGGCATGAATGTTGGCTTCGATTTGAGTGATGGATTGATGGAAATTGTCGTTTTCTTCTTTTTTCGTTCACCCCCTATTACTCGGTTGTACGATATCCGAGGCCCAATCTCGTATGGGTCTTCATCGTCAGAGCCAGTGTCGTTCAAGATGCCCATGCCAATGCCGCCCCGGGTCTTCTCCTTTTCTCTTTTTCGGCCCACAGCCAGGGAGAACTTAGGCCGCCCAAGCTCGCCCGAGCCATCGTCGTCATCGTCTTCGTCGGAATTCGCAGCGACGCCGCCCTTGGCTGATAGGCCAATGGGCGCTAGCCTAGACTCGCCTGCATACCCCAGCCCCTTGTGATCGGTCTTTCGGGTGAACCTGATCATAGGCACATTTTCTGGCGCGAAGAGAAAGGGACCGGTTTTTTCGTTCATATCCTTCCGCAGCTCGAGGCGGGCTTGCCTCCGAACCTTGGGCCCGATTCCCTGGCCCTCTTTCCAACCCATCTTCCTCAACAGCTTTGCGCCCATTGTTTCTCCATCGGGGCGGAAAAGCCCCATGAGGTCGGTCGCCCGCGAGATGTCATCCTGGGTCGAACCAAGGCCAGCGAAGGCAGCCGTCGTCTGTATTCTCCTGGATTCTTCGGCATCGGCGAGGTCCTCCTCGTCCATGAAATCCTCCGCACGTAACCGAGCGGTATTGGTGTCATCTTTCCGTCGGTTGGAGCGCGACGACACGAAGGTCGAGGGTGTCCATCCTTCCTTGGACCCAACAGAGTTGAAATAACTACCAGAGCAGTCAGTTCACGCCATCCTTGCTTACATGGCACCTTTCACATACCCTGCGCTAAACCCTCCCGTGAAAGCTCCGTGGAATCTCTTCCTGCCCCTATCGTCCCTCACCTCCTGCTTCCACACAGGCACGTACGAGCCATCGTCTCGAACTTCGGGGTCGAGCGGAGGCAGGGGGGTTCCAAACAGGACGTAGGGCGATTGCTGGGCGGTGAGATCAGCCTCGTAGTTCGCGCGCGACCTCTTGTATGACATGGGGAAGCCTATGCGCAGAAACGTCGACACTGGTATTCAGGAGAGGCTTTGGTCGTCTGGGTCTTGGTGTTGCGCCGCGTTCGCCAAATATTCGGACCTTGGGGAAGCTGCAGAGCGCTGACGCTGCAGACAAGGGTTAATCAAACCCGATAGGGAAGGCGGTGTCCCCGCTTCAATGGAAGTGGGGCCATTCTGCCACTAAGAATGCGGGGAATTTCTGTCAGACTCAAGCCTGAAATATCTCCTGCTGGGGCGCCTTGGCGATAGTTATCACCGACGAGCTGGTAGCCTCCGATGGCAGCTTTTCATTCCCCAGCAGCATCTCCGGGGGCTATTTCCGATACTAGGCCTTCTAGCTGGGATATCTTCCCGACCCGAAATCGAGGGACACCCCGACATAAGCTGTCAACGTCCTGGAAGGTGACGGCGGTGTAGGCTCGATTCCAGCCCGCCCACGACTGACGACTTGGCTTTTCCAAAATGCTTCGAAGGCTGGGCAAAGAAGATCTAGACCACCGCCGAGCCCAGCAACATCACAGCAGGTGGTCTTTCGCACACCATTTCTCACCCGTCTTGACGGTGGAGATGTCACGTTGAAAAACGCCCGCTTTACCCCTTTTCATTGCTTCTTCAAATTAAGGTACCTCTTCTGGATCCAGGGGAAATGGGACGGATAACTCCCTTCACACATCATTATTAGCGTGTACCCCGCCATACCTTGTCCCGCCCAGCCCCCACAGTCGACAGATGAACCACAATTCCCTGACCCGTCGGATCAGCGCAATGATATCATTTGAGGCGGCATCTGCGGTGTTGCGTGATCGCCCATTCGCATGCAACCTTGAAGCTGGATTGTTAGTGGCATCCGCAAATAGTTTGTTTCCTGGCACGCTTGTATTTGCGGATGCCACTAACATTGTTCATCGGGCCTAAAGTTTAGCCAGTCCTACACTATTCCACGCAAGGAGTAATCCGCGGACTATGAAGATGGGGAGTCCCGACCGCGAAGCCGGGTTCACGATGCTGACAGTGGGTGGGCTGAGACGCAACCAGCTGAACCTGAGGTGAAGTCAGAGATTAGAAACGACATACTTCCTCCTCACGTCCTGCAATACAAATGGGCAACGGCCTATTGGAAGACACCCGATGATAACGAAGAAGATGAAGGGCCAGCCAATGGGGGTAATACGGAGCATCTCTCCCCTCACTGGTTGCGCCCGTTTCCCTAGTTAGCCAAGACTCTTTCACCATTTGCCGAAGGTGACGCAGGTCGTCGGCGCTCAAGCCCAGAACTGTTCACGTTCTCCAGTCTCCCGGTCAGATGAAGTTTACCCACCATCAAGCTCTCAGGCCCGGCCCGGCCAGTACCTGCGATCCATCAGATGGATAAGTCAGAGGACGACGCTGTTCCGTTCTTTGAGTCCTCCGAATCAATATCAGCGGTGCCAGACTGATAACGGACGTCTGGAGGCGGCAATTTGTCTTCTTTCCTCCGATATGGGGGCCGGGTGCTAACCCCACCACCTCATCCCACTGTCTGGATTAACACACACGTACCTAGAGTTAGCTTGAGAGCAGGAGAAGTGGGCTACCTTCATTACTCCACGGGGCAACGAAGCACATGACCTTTCGAACTGCGAGGTGCGTGAGGCCTGTCAAACGCCAACTCTGCTGGCCGCCTGCGGAAGCGGGAGGTCTCGACCTGGGGCAGCCATGTCTGGCTTGACGGGTGCCTCCTTGATTTGCAGATGACGGGAATGCGGCGTGCAGATGGTGCCAATACCAGGACCACCAGTTCCAGCCGCAAAGTCCAATCGAGGGTGGGGAGCTCGAGGCAGAAGCCCACTTCACCTCCATCAGCTGGTCGGCGTGGGCCTCGAGCTTTCGCCTCCCTCTCTTTTCCCCACCGTGGAACATCCAGGGCCTGCGAATCTGCCTGGGTCCTGAGAGCGGCTGGCAACCTGCCTTCCAAGGCATCTGGTGCACATCTGGCACCGCGGCCAAACGCAGGAAAACGCAAAGTCGCACAGCAGCAGACGAATGATGAACAGCCACAAACAAAACGCATCCAATGCAAAATGCCAACCCGCCAAAGGACGCGACTAGTAATTAAAGGTTGGACTAAGAAACAAGTTGAAATCCAACGGGGAGCCGGCAATCTTTGATTCTGCGTTTTCTGCGTTTTCTACAGGCAACACATGTTTTGAGCCCTGGACTGCCCTGCGGTCCAACCCCAGCCTATCCACGAGCCAGGACCCTGGCGCCCCCCCAATTACCAGCCCAAACACCGAGTTTCTCGATCCTCCCACTCACTAAAACGCTCCGCCGCTGCCCAACCTCGGAGTGACACGCTGCAAACCTGGAAGTGCAGACGAGTGAGTGCAAAGCGCACACCGCGCCCAGCTCTCCGCCCAAGCAACTCTCCGCCCGGACAGCTCTAGCTCCCCAACACCAAACCAGGTCAAACCCCCCAATTCTTTGTCCCTGGGCACCAAAGATCCTCCCTCAGCTTCCGTCACGATCCTGTTTAGAAAACCAGGCGACCGATTTCCTCGTCCCCATTTCTACCGCCTTTTCGCCGGACACAACCGTTGACTAGCCACTAGCGACTGGTGACCGGCGTGATTTCGTCATCTTGGTACAGACTACAGCCGCGCTGCAGTGTATTGCATCACCGGCTTCCTATCGGGACGTGTGTCTCATTCCCAGCCTCAACCACTCCTGACCGCCGTGGAGACGTCGCCGACACCCGAAGGCCGCTTTGGCTCCAGCGCGTCTCGCCATGGCGACGACGCTCTCTGCCGGCGCTGAGGTACCTATCCGATCGCAGTCGGTCCGCACGCCTCGGCGCCCTCCCACGTCTGCACGACCCGACCCGCTACCACGCTCCGAGTCGACTTCGAAAGCCGAGTCCTCGCGCACTCATCGCCGAAGCAATAGCCAACGGTCGACGTCGTCGCCTCGACACCAGAACCCGCCTGAGGCCCCGGCCCCTCCCCCCGCTGCGAGCAATGGTCCCGATGACCATCATCGCGAGTCGGGCGATGCGTCCAAGCCCTCTCGACCCTCCAAGCACAGATACCGCACTGTCATCCCGGCTCCCTCAGGGAATTACTCGTTCATAAAGACAATTGGCCAGGGCAGCATGGGCAAGGTCAAGCTTGCGAAGAAGGAGGGCACGGGCGAATTGGCAAGTTCTAGCATCGTGACATGGTCGCGCGCATGTCCCATCCCACTTGACTGTCTAATCTAACACAACCTTCTCCCACAGGTCGCATGCAAAATCATCGAACGGGTGTCGCCCGATGATGGTCGCCAGAGCAGAGAGGAGCGGGACAAGGCTGACGCTGCGCGAGAGGACCGAAACGCGCGCGAGGCTGCCATAGTGAGCCTCCTGAACCACCAATACATATGCGGGCTCCGCGACAACCTGCGGACGAGATGGCACTGGTATATGCTGTTCGAATACGTCAATGGCGGCCAAATGCTGGATTACATCATTTCCCACGGCAAACTTAAGGAGAAGCAGGCCCGCAAGTTCGCACGGCAGATAGCCAGTGCCGTCGACTACTGCCATCGCAACAGTATTGTGCATCGGGACTTGAAGATAGAAAATATCCTGATCAGTAAGACTGGCGACATCAAGATCATCGATTTTGGTCTTAGCAACCTCTTCTCCCCTGATGAAGACCGGAGACTCAAGACCTACTGCGGCAGTCTCTACTTCGCCGCCCCGGAGTTGCTGCAAGCGAAGCCTTACACAGGCCCCGAAGTCGACGTCTGGAGCTTCGGAGTTGTCCTTTTCGTCTTGGTGTGCGGAAAGGTTCCATTTGACGATCAGTATATGCCCGCCCTTCACCTGAAGATCAAGAAGGGCGCTGTTGACTATCCCAATTGGCTTTCTCCTGGTCAGTGTCCCTTGTACCGCGCATTTCCTATATCACTATTAGTTTGAGATGGCGTTGCTAACCCTAAACCAGAGTGCAAGCATCTGATCTCGCGGATGCTGGTAACCGATCCTAGGCAACGTGCCACAATGCACGAGGTCATGAACCATCCATGGATGGTCAAGGGGTTCAGCGGGCCGCCCGACAACTACCTGCCGCATCGCGAGCCCCTATCACTACCGCTCGACCCCGAGGTCATCAAACACATGACTGGCTTCAAGTTTGGTCCACCAGACCAAATTCTCAATGAGTTGACCAAGAAACTTAAATCGCCCAGGTACCAGGCAGCCGCCCGACGCATAGAGAAGGAGAAAGAAGCACCGCCGCCCCCTCCCAAAGACGTCGAAAAGAGGCGTGCCTTTGGCTTTGACTTTTACAGGAGGAGAAACTCTATGACCAGCCGGGAAACACTAACAAATGCGAGCTCTGAGGGCCTCGCGATAGGCGATGATCCCCTCAACGCCTATGATCCGTTGATTTCTATCTACTACCTTGTGCGGGAGAAGCTTGACCGTGAGAGGAAAGAGCCGCAAACGCCCGCCAAAGCGGCACAGCCGCCCCCCTCCCCGCCACAACAAGCACAGCCGCCCCCAGCTCCCCGCTCACCGGTCATTCGGCCGAGAGAGAAGCACTCCCTCGCCGAGATTGTTCCGCCACCGCAAGCACACACCGAGGGTCGGGCTCGGCAGAGGGCACGATCACATAGTGAGGATCAAGCCAGGGAGCCGGTCAAGAATGGATTTCTCTCGCCGGATATGATTCCGGCCAAGAAAGAGAGCACCGCCGCTGGCATTCTTCGGAGGCTTAGTACACGTGACAGGCGGAAGGAGCCGCCAGCCAGTGACAAGCCCAGCACGCTGATACGGGGATCTGTCTCCATGCGGGCCAAGTCGCTGGGTCACGCTCGCCGAGAAAGCATTCAGGCGCGACGTGCAAGACGAGAGGCTGAGTCGCGTGATCAGCAGGCGGTGAGGGAGGAGACGGATGCTGAACTTGGCGACAACGACCCTGAGCCGGGCGAGACCAGCGGCGGATCACAGGACAGACTCGAGCCAGAAGACCCGGATCTGATGAAGCCAGTTTACCTCAAGGGCATTTTCAGCGTGTCGACGACATCAACCCGACCTTTACCAGAGATTCGGGGTGACATCAAGCGCGTGCTCAAGTTGCTCGGAGTGGACTACACTGAGATCAGGGGTGGCTTCAGCTGCTCGCACTCACCAAGCATAGCAGAGCCCGAAGGCAAGGGTCAGTTTGAGCCGACGGTCGCGGACGCGGAGATTCGGTTCGAGATCTTGATTGTCAAAGTGCCCATCGTGAGTCTGCACGGTGTGCAGTTCAAGAGGGTCGGGGGCAATACGTGGCAGTACAAGGCGATGGCGGAGCAGATTGTGAAGGAGTTGAGGTTGTGAGGGAAGTTGACGAACCTGCCGGGGACTGTGGCAGTAATATAAAGGGGCAGGTTGGTTGTGGTTGTTCTTTGGAATAAGCGATGGGCGAAGTACGATATTTTATTTAATACAGGATGTTCTCTTTTCTTCATGAGCGGATCGAGGCGAAGCAAGGGTCTGGGCTTGTTTGCCGTCGTATCTTCGTTCACTGATGTAGCAGGCAAGAGAAGGTAGTTTTTGGCGAATTCGAAACTTCAAACAGTATTGTGGCGGCGGGCGTCCCGATGCTGATTACAGGTAAAAGGGGGTTCACGACAGATCTGGAAGGGGTGTTTTTAAGGTCTTTGATTTGAGGCATATCTACTTTCACGGCCGGTACAGTATCTCTACCCGCCCCTTTCTAGCAGGTTAGGGATGGCTTTGCAATAGTAGATGGAAATGCAGAAACCATACACCCCATTCTACTCTCAGCAGCCCATGCCAAGATTGTGGGCTCACCGAAGAGTATCCAACATATTGTCCAAGTGATAACCTCCACTTTCCCACCACACACAACCATCACCATCTCACCTTCACGCGTACTCGCAGTTCCAACCAAAAACAGCCCCCACGTAGTGCCACTTATACCATGACAAACTAATTAGCACCAACAGCAATGCTAACGCGAGATTCATTCCTTAACAATAGCCCTTACAGAAAGATTAAGAACAAGGTTTATAGAAACGAATTACTCACCACTGAGAAAACACAAAGTTACTCCCGCCGATACGGATTTACCCGCATTGACTCGTGGAGAGCTCTCCTAATACACCCAGCCCACGAAACCTCCTCGCCATTTCCCGCGTACTCCGAAGCTGCAAATCTAGCAAGCGTCCTACACATGTCCTGCGGCCAATCATACGCCGTGATCCTACAGAACTCACATAGGCAGTTAGTCAGTCTCCCTCCCCCCCTCTCACTCTAAATGAGACCACAGGTTACCAAACGCGGAAGCATAACTCGCCCCATGTAAATCTCGTCAAACAGGTACGTCGCCGCGATGACCTTGTCAAAGAGGGCCAATTTTGGGTATTCCTCCCGGAACTCTTCAAACGTGGAGGGTCCCTCCTTCGGCCGGCCCGGGCCAGTGCTACGCGGTATCCTCGTTGTTGAGAAGGGCGAGGAGGATTGCGCTGGTCGGGGGGGGCTTGGTTATTACCAGCTGTGGCCTGGGGATATGGAGAGTGCGGCTGGGGAAAAGGAACATGTTTCTGGAGATGGTGGACATGATTGGGGTGGGGGGTTGCACTGGTTGGTGACGCGCATTTGGATTGTAGATGCTGCACTTCAGGTAGAAAGGGATGTGGGATGTTTATGTTGATGCTGGACTGGAGGTTCCGTCGCGGCTCATGAGTGGAAGTTACATCTTCTTGTCAAGTTCGTAGTCAAGCTATTAGCAGGGGTTGAAAGCCACTAATAGTTCGTGATACACGTTTGCTGGGTACATGTTGGTCATTTTAGCTGAGCATCGTACCTCGATCTTCACGAAGTTGTTGAGATACAGACCTCTCAGGCATGGGAAAAACGACCCCAAAGCCGGTGCTAGAGCCCCTCTTTAATTTCAAGACAAGCCGCGAGTTTTGATGTTATAGGCGTACCGCAATATCTATATGAGAGAGCACAGAGATACGCGGTCATGGTTAGATTATCCTGTTGATATGGTGGCACGGTAAAGAGGCAGAGTAGGTAGGTAGCTTTGTGCCTACTTTCGTCGAGCTCGAGAGCTATCTCGGCATAACACCTTCTCCTGGGGATTTCGACAGCAGAAGACTAAATTTGAGGAGTGGTCCGACAGTCTTGATTTGAGCAGAGTAGTCTTTATACCGTGTGGGCGCTTTACATCAAGGGGATCAGACCGTGGGAATGGTTTTTGTATCCACTGCGAAAGCACAGGGGAGAAAGTGTTCTGGATGACTGCCTTGTTAATACCTGAAAAGATGACCCCCTCTAACTGTTCAATACCAAACAAGACAACATGAACATCAAACAAGCCTGGAAATCATTGACCTGGCTATCTACCTTATCCGAGGGCAATAGTCAAATTCGCAAACTTCATCGTTGATGAGCGACGACTTCGATCGTAGAACGACAAAACCCCCTAGGAATACCAAAGATAATACAAGACGATCCTTGCTCCACACGTACACACGTACGCAAAATACTAAGAGGAGTGTCCCATCCCATACCAGCCCACCTTTTCGTTTTGACATCTTCCACCAGCACCCTGCATGTCCCAAACCATGTTAACAAATAAGCCGTCCGAGGCATCCGCAACTAAACTCAAGGTATAATGCCCCATAAACTCCCAGTACCGCCAAAATCTCCATGGACAGTTTCCCGCTGTGGCATGATGTACAGATCGTAAGGAAAAGCAACATGAGACAAAACAACGCAGTACAATAAGAGAGGACGCCTGATCAGCACCCCTCACCATCCTCATCACAATCATCCATGCTCACATATCCAGGGTCGCTCTCCATCCCAACAATATTCCTAGTGATGTTGAGGCATCTATCCACCATCTTCTGTCTTAAAGACGCGTCAACGCCTACTTTCTGGCCTGCTGAGCTCCCAATCCAAATCCGAAGGGTACCCGCGAGCCTCTCCAGCGATCTAGAGCACACCTCTCTACCAACCGGGTGCCGGTACAGTTGCTCCATTAAGTGAAAGGCTGCCGTGTAGCCGAGGAATGCCATGTCGTTGATGTTGGCATTCGGGAGTATCGAATTGATGACTATGAAAGCTCGATCGGACGGCGCTGTATATTTTTGCAACTGTGCAATGGCCATGGCGCACCGAAGAGCCATCTGAGCGTCCGGATCAGGCTCAATGATGCTGAGCGGGGAGTCAATGAGGGGCGGCACTCCTTGGCTGTACTGCGGGTACTTGTCCGGGCTCTGGGACGGGCCAAGGGCTTGTAGAGCGGCTGCGATATTGTTGCCACGCTTCTCGTCAACAAGCAAAGCCCGGGCGACGAGCCCACGAATTTGGGAGTTAGAACCAATCGGGGCGACTGCTACAGCCAACGAGATTTCCGCAGCAACGGCACTCGAGTTCTTGACTAGCTCCTCTGGCTTCTTGGAAAAACTGTTCGACAAGACACGGTGAAGAATGAGACTGGAATACCATGCGGCAACTGCATCCATGGGTGATCGTACCGCAGCATCATCCACTACAGCGTCCATGCCATCAATATTATCGTCAACCTTGTAAGTCGTAGGCTTGTTCCAGGCGAGATTGTGAGCTCGCTGAATGATGTCGCCGCTTAGAACTTCGTCGCAGTCCTGCTCCAGAAGCAAAGAAAGATGATCTGGGAGGTCCTCATCCGGAGACGACTTTCCGTCTCGAAGTGAGCTAAGAATATGGTTGAGCTGTCTCGCCTCATTCCACCTTGATCTGGCAAGCTTCGCTGCGATCATCTCGGTTCCCGAGAACGAGCCGGTCATTTGCCAGAGTAGAAGGCGAATATGTAATGCCTTCAGCATCAGTCGGAGCGGTGTCTCGGGGAGCGTTCCCGAAGCAATTAGAGTGAGTGTGAGACGGCTCTTATTGATCTCGACATCACCACCCGCAAGCTGGGCATCCAGAGCGATCGACCAGGCCTTAACCCGAGCAGCTTCTTGCTCTTCGTTTAATCCAAACAGCGTGAGGTAGACATGAGGGCCAAACACATTGCGAAGTGTGTACTTCATTGCCTTGAGCGAGAGCGCAGCAGCCTCAAGGAAGAAGTTGTGCCTGGGAACCCAAACAGTCTGGATGGCGGTAAGCCAAGCTTGCCTCCTAACGTGAATCGGTGAAGCGAGCGATGGCGCCGGGCGCATAATAGGGGAAGATTGTTTTGGCTTCTGGGGGGGCCTGAGAAAGGAGAAGTCGGTCAGATACGAAAAGATTATCCATCCGAAGAAGCCGAGAAGAGAGAGCAGCCTCAGTTTGGCGATCATGCTAACCGCGGAGATGTAGTGGCCTCCAATGCTGAGATGGGTTGAGCGAACAAACGAGCTCAATAAAGCGAGGGGAGGTGCAAACAAGCCTCGCCCGTCTGGCGTTTCGTTGCTCGTCTCGTTCTCCACCAGCGCCTCGACAAGCATAAGCCCAGCCAACGAGCCCACCATGAGCTTTCCGAGATAGGGGTTCCATCGGCCTGCTTGCTGCTGCTGCTGCTGCTGCTGCTGAATTTGCTGCTGTCGCAAAATCGCGGGGTTTTGTTGAAACGTTTGTTGTGGAACGGGATAAGGCCGCCCTGCGTTCATTTGCTGTGCTGCCAGGATGCGCTTCATATCGTCTGAGACAGGTATCATGCCTTCAGTTGAGCCACGGGGTGTGGACATTGGCGTGTTTATGAATGCCGCTGAGTCCTGAGGATACTGCATCGGCGTGGGTGGTTGCTGGAGGGCAGGTTGCATGGCGCCGGCCATGAAGAGCTTCTCAAACGCCGAGATCCTAGCCTGCATGCTAGTATTCTCTTCGATGAGGCGGTTGTTGCGCTTTTCAAGATGTCTAATGTATTCAGTGGCCTTGCTCAGGACCTAAACTTTGTGGTTAGCCGGACCCGGAAAAGGGGGGAGATTTTTGGCGGTTCTTACCGTCGCCTTGTTGAGCTTGTGGGCTGGCGTCAACCCGTGTAGCTCCTCCCTATCTTCTGTGGTATCTTCGCCTCTAGCGCTTTTACTCATGATTCGCAGAGCCGGGACCGAATCTCGCAGAGCTGCTATTTTATCGTTGAGATTAGTCCTATACCTCTTCTCGATCATGTTGTGGGCGGTTTTCTTGACGGGATGTTGCCCATCAAGATCGTCGTCGTCGTCATCGTCGTCGTCGACCTCGGTAGAGGACTTGCGTTTTCTGCTGCCGCCCTTGGCCGCTCCAGCAGCATCGGGTGATGAGCCAGCGCCTTTATTATGGCTACTAGAGCTAGAGTCAGGGCTACCGGCGCTCTTTGGCGAGTGGTATTGAAGGTGAGGTGGCATGGCGATAGTCTTGAGTCTCTCTTGCTGGGCGGGGGTCAAGGTGTTCCGAATGTCGGGCGTGATGTCTGGCCGGATTAGGTTCTCGGTTGGCGAGAGGGATTGGGACATGGGGAACTGGGCAGCAGCGCCCGCGACAGAATGAAGGCCCGGGTTAATGTCGGCTACGGAAGACGGATGAAAATAGAGCTGTGACTGCTGTAGGAGCGGGTTTCCCAGGCTCAAGTGGACGGGGAGGTCCCAAGACTGCTGTGGTACAGAGTCAAATGGGGTTCCGTTGCTGGTCGAGTCATATGGGGGCGTGTCCTGAAAGCCCCAATGGGATGTGTCCGGTGTGAAGTGGAAGGAGGACTGGCCGCCGTTGACAACAGTAGGCGATGTGGAGGAGGAATGGCTATCGTGGATGGTAGGAGAGGTGCCGCTGGCAGCGGTAGCGCTGTCGCCTGCTGAGGAGACAGTGGTAGCGGTGGGGTCCGATGCGCCGGCGCTGCCCTCGATCACATCTACCAGGCTGGTGTCCGCAAGGGAGCCTCCATCGAGGTCGAATGCGTCCAGGCCAGCGAACATGCTGGGCGAGTCAGCTTGAGAGTCGACCATCTCGGGTGCGGGTTTTGCGCCTGATTGCCCGGTTTGCCCTGGAGCGAGTGCCTTGATTCTACAGAATGGCCTGTTGCATGCAGGCGGGCTGCCGATGACCTGGTTCCCTGCCTCTCACCTGCGGAGGCAGCGGTCTGAATGCTCCGGCTGGTCTGGCCGATGTGCCTCTCCAAGGGGAGTGTCGTTGGAGCTTGGAAGCCGGCCCGGATCCTGGGCGGGGCGTGGAGGGTCGGCCAATTGGCAATTGGCACAGAGAGCGCTGCTGGCGTTCTAGAAGCCTGGACCTTGGATGAGAATATCGCCTTGCCGTGGCTGCTGACCGTAATGCCAATACGTTTTTTGGGAGAGCGGTGTTGGATTGAGGTTGTGTGGCATTCGATCTGGTTATGTGTGGGACGATTCCCTCCAGAATCGTATGATGGGCTACGGGTGGTGCCGGCGCACGGGTCGCAGTGGGGACAAACACTGAACAGCTGCGGAACACGTGAGGCGGCGTCGCAAGGGGTCCCACCTAAGACAGCCAGCTCCAGACCCGAAACTTCCAAGACATGGAGAGCTGGTGAGCAACTACTGCGAGGTCAGTTAAGCCTCCAAACACCCACTTCTCCATGCCGTTCCCCGATGCTGTCAGGCCAGAAGAATTCTTGAATTTAGGATTGATGCAGATTCCAGAGGCATTCTGCAGTGTCCTTTGGCATTGCCGCCAGTCACCGAGCCTGATTCATCGCGGTTGGCGGTCAACTGAAGATGGCGATACATAATCTCACAGCTCAACTCCAGCAAGGTTAGACCTGGAAGTGTCAACGGCTTCAAGACGGAATATCAAAGGCGGGGGTTACCGCAAAGGATAAAAATTAGGTACTTCTCCGCAATGACTATCAGTGACGTCGGTTTGAGAGCTTGTCATCGAGAATTCTGGCTACCGTGCGCGGCAGGTACGAAGGGTCCAACAACAAAAGCCCAGGGAGCGGGGAAGTTGGTATTTCTGTCAAGACAGGTTGTGGTTTTTGATCCTCAAGAGGAAGCCTACTGCATTCTGCGAAGCCCTATCCTGACGCAATTAAGACCTACCTACCCGAAGACGAACGAGGCCCTCCTAATGTGAGGTGTAGGAGTTTCTCCAACACCTTTTACACAGAGTCTGGCGCATTCCTCGACTCCGATCCACCAGTCTAAGCTCCCTAGTACTGCATCACCACATCAAGACCCGCACCGAAACCCTCTAAAATCGGTGTCCACTGACCAGTCTATCTTATCAAGAAACACAGCACAAGTGAGATTCCCATACTTGCCGCTTCCAATCCCGATCTCTCACATCACATCAATGCTTTCTCCATCATCAGTGACAGCTGCGCAGCAACAGTTTCACGTCCTCGTTCTGAAACATGAAGCCTTACCCCTACCATTTTTTAACCCCAAACGAGAAAATGGTGCCCCGTTCCCCTTCTTTCGTCCCAACTTATAAGGGACCCACCGGCCATATTTCAGGGCCACCCAGACTCAGAGCGGTGGCCATTCTTGCTCCAAGAACTCGCGCAGCACCGGCGACAGTCACCAAGTCCCAAGTCACGATTTTGAGCAAAGCGATATTCGGAGTTTGTTAAATGTTTTCATCATTCATCCATTTGCCGGGATATCATCTTGAAAGAAAAAGAAAAAAAGAAGATCTTGCCCCCCCGTTCCCTCTCAGCTACAGAATCTCACTCTTCTTCGTCACACTCCCCACCCCAATTAAAAACCCCTCCCAGTGGAGGAGGAAAAAAGAGACAATATCCGAGAGGGAAACTAATCGACACAGAAAGATGAACGAAGGGGCGTTGTAATGGGTAATATCTACTTTAAAATCCCCGTTTGCAAACCCATGACGCAACAGAAGAAAGAAGATAAGGCTCGACGAGCTTTATATGATTTTTTCTTTTTTCGCCCTTTTCCTTTCCTCACACTCTTACCACACATCATCCTCGCCTCTCACCATCTCCACAGTGGGTGTCTTGGGCTCAAACCTGCGCATGCGCTTGCGGTCCGCTCGTGTTACCAAGCTGGGTGTGATGGGCACCACGGGCGAGAAAGGCTGGTACGGAGTATAGGGGACGGGAGCACCGGTCCAAGGGGTGCGCATCCCCGACATGATGCCTGGAGACAGTGGCCCAGCGGGACGCGTGAAGACGGTCTGCTTGGTTCCCTCGCGAGGGATCGACGGGCTAGCAAGGCTAGGCTCGTACGCACGCAACGGCAGGGCACCGCCAGCGCGAATGGCTGATGGCTTGCTGGCGCGCGAGAAGGTGGAGCCGGGACGGGGTGATGCCGGTAGGGAGTCCATGCTGGGGAATCGGTTCACGCTGGGTTTTGGCGACGAAGGGAGGCCGACAAGACCGGAGGTTGACTTCTCCGACACGGCAGACACGGGCTCCGCGTCGCTGTTGGAGCCGCTGCCCGACTCGGCTGAGACCTCACGCCCATGCGATGAGGACTTAGACGAGCGGGTCTCACGGGTTTCCACTCCAAATGACTTCTTCCTGTCTCGCGTGGGCGGGCGGCCGAGAGCAGCGTCGATACGCTCGTCGATGCCCCCGGCGCTCACGGGTGACATCTCAGGCGTCGGCAGGCTGTTGGCTCCGGCGGCGGCGCGGCGAAAAGGTAAGTCAGATTGGGAAGGGGGCGGTACGGCGCCGTAACTCCGGGGTGTCATTGGGCCCATTTCCTGATCGTGGTTGCTGGGGAATGTTGCTGACATGGGGGTGATGATGGGCGAGGAAATGTTCATGCCCTGATGCTTGCTCTTGCGCGGGGACCGCAGAAAAGAGAGCAGTGAAGAGCTGCGCGACTGAGTCTTGTCCTCGCGGGCCAGGTTTAAGCCCGCCGGCTTGTTCTTCTTAAATCCTGGCGTTACTGGAGTCCCGGGGGCCGTTGTTCCGCCAGTTGTTGACCTTGCGGTTGGCGACACAAGCGGGGGCTGGTAGTCCTTACCCGCCTGCTTGGCCTCATCGTGCTCCATCACGTACTTGTACATGTCTTCGAGCTGTGCTTGCGCCATGGCTTTGTCTTGCTGCACCACAGCCTGGTTAACCGAGAAGTCAGCGCCGGCGGCGAGGATTGTCGAAGTCGGTGATCCTGGAATTGTCCAACCGGAGTGGTGCGACTTGGTTGGGCTGAGCGGGCCGGACCGGGTTGGGCTCAGGGGATGAGAGAAGTTCTTGTATGGGCTTGTAGGGCTCTTGAGGCCTTGTTCGTGGACGGCTTGCTGGTACTCTTCCTCGGATTGGAGGAGGAAGGGCTGGGGGAAGGGGTTGAATGTAAGGAGGTCGGCTTTGTCCTCCTCGGGGAGCTCGGCAGCCTCAAGATGTTGGCGGCGTGTCTTAGCAAGGGCGAGCAGAAGAAGGGCGACCAGCACCAGCGACAGGGCGTATGACCCAACGATACCACCGATCTGGGCTGGTAGAAAGGCGGGATCGCGGATGGCGCCGGCAGAGAGAGGAGCACCTTTATCGGGCGGCGGAGCTGGATCCCAATCGATGTTCAACGGGTTCGATCTCCTGGATGGTAAACCGGTCGACGGCACGGCGGCGCAAAGAAGGACAAGACAAGAGGCGGACAAGAATTGAAGCAACGCCGCTTGGTTATAAGACAGCGAGCCGTTGCGCATGATTGGGAAGGCCGGTGTTTTGGGTCCGGGTAGTCCTGAGGAGTCGTCCGTTCTTCAAATAAACCTCATGGTATCCGCTGAGCCGAAACGCGCTGTGATTGAGATGCAGAGTGAGAAGACCGAGACAGACGTCGGGAGGCGGACGGCATCGAGTGAGAGCGAGCCAGGTGAGGCAGGTTACTGGGTATATAGCGGCTGTTGAGACGCAGCGGGGAGCCAAGCGAGCAGCTGTTGTGTCGGGGGGGCCAGCACGGCGGCGCTGGCGCGGCGCACATTGGCCGCCCGATGTGAAATTGACTGTGACTTGCTGGGTTCTGCCCAGGCACGCGGTGGACATGCATGACGGCCACAGAATAGCGCCAGAGAGAGCGGCCTCTGTCGACGCTGAGCTTGGTGGTGTGCTGCGGGAACGGGAGTTGCGCGCCCCCTCTGCGTCCGCTGGTTGGACAGGCCCGCCTGCGAGCACAGGTGGTTGAGCGGCAAAGGCAGTCATGCGATTGGCTGGCACCCAGCCCGCTCTGTGAAGCTCGTCAATCCCATTGATCCCCCGCCATCCACCCGCATCCTCCCCTGTCGGTTGTCGCTGCCCCTCCTCGGTAATCCTTGCACTCGATCCCGACCCCCTGCCGGCTAGCGATTCCCCCTCTGGTCGCCACATTTTGGGCTGACGCCTGACGACTTGCGAGGAATTCCGACAGCAGCAACTGTGCATGCGAGGAGACCCATCACGGCGATTAGGATCACCTAAGCCGCATGAAGGTCATCTCGTGCAGCTTAGGGCACATAACGCAAAAGGCCCCCAATGAGGCTCCAGTCGGCATGAGAATCACAGCTTCCGGGGCCAAAGTGTGATGGCCCCAAACCGCATTCAGCACATCGCCGGCGGCAACGATAGCGGCCTGTGGATACACTCAGATCCTGCCAGCCAATGCGTATGGGCTATCGGGTGCTTCTGTGTTGATGAGAAGAAGGCAAGCATAATCACTCGTGACGACCCTAACATGAGCTGTCACAGCAACGCAGAATCCGGGTTATCCTGCAAAGGGGCCAGGCAATTTCATGCTGGCAATCGTATGGCAGCCATCTCAGCGAACGTTTTGATCAGCATTGTTTCTAGCAAATGAGCGATAATCAAGCCAGGAATCCGAGCGCATTGGCTCTGGGAGAAGTGGGACGGATTTGACCCCATTGCGAGCACCGGACCGAATCATAACGGACGTGATATAATTAGGTTGGTACCCTGTAGCAGCAGCAGCAGATCTGCCAAGCCTGCGCGACTCAATCGGAGCCTGCGATGCTACCAAGGCTCGGGTCAAGAAGGAAGGGTTATTTTGCTCCGTGCGGCGAGGCATCAGATACTCTAAACACACGTCTGCCTCTTTGCTTACACCTTGACTGCGGGCCCTTCAGAAGGAAAGTAAGATCCCTCAAGACTGCAGTGAAGCCTGACGCATCAAAGTTGATGCTGGTTTCGACCACACTAAGGCGAACGTTGCTTGCGAAACGGATGTCCAATTGTCAACGCCGTCCCCCATTCTCCAGCTGCCTATTCCAATGTAACCAAATGGAAACTCTCACGATGCGATCAAGCCCGCTATGGAATCCGATACCCTAGGACTTGAAGTTGCCGTTTCGACACATGTTTGTGTGGGGGTCTCTCCATCGCATTTTCACACGGAGCATAGACGTTTCTTTTGGCCAGAGCTTCGAATGTTAGCTACCTACATATACTTGCAGGATCCCGCCATTATATTTGGGGCCTGAAATGAGGCTTGGAAACTGGCGGAGGAAGAATATGTGAGAGTAAATGCCACAGGAGGCGATCCTGGGCTCGAATCGAGTCCCTTTCTTGACTGCCTGACCGCATTGAGCGTCACCCAAGAGAGTGACGCCTTGTCTGACTGGGCTAAGCAGGCAGCCAAAGGAGCAGCAAGACAGCACAGCAAGGAGGAGAATGTCGGAGAAGGCAAGAAAAAAAGCCAAAAAGAGCAGAAAATCAGGCGTGCTCATAGGCAAAAGCGAAGTGGAGGGGACAGGAAATTCAAGCCGATTACCGGCATGATACTTGGTATTCATGGTCGTGCTACTTCGCTGGAATGGTTGTGAGATTCTGTGACCTATCAAGGCGGTGGCCTCGACGGCATTATTGTCCGTGCCTTGATCACATGACTTCGCGTGCTTGTGGGCATTCCCCATGTGGGGGCGCGCCGTTCAACTGAAGGCCCAACAGGACGCGACGAATTTTGCTTGTGTCGTCTCTGGCATCCAGCGTAGCTTTGTCCTCCAATGGTCTCGAGATCACGTCGTCCGAGGCGTTTCTGCAGCTTTCATGGCTCTACCACCGCCAACACATTCGATCCTTGAGAGCTTAAACGATGCGCAACGACGCGCCGTGACGTCGGAAGCTGCCACTGTCGCCATCCTCGCTGGCCCCGGGAGTGGCAAGACCCACACCCTCACCTCGCGCGTCGTATGGCTTGTCGACCATGTTGGGCACCGGCCTGAAGATGTCGTTGTCGCGACCTTCACCGTCAAGGCCGCCCGGGAGATGAAGGAGCGCATCGGGCGTGCGCTAGGCGGTGGCCGTGAGAAAAAGATCATTTTGGGCACTTTCCACAGCATCGCTCGCCGTTATCTCGCCGCATATGGCCGCCAGATCGGCTTGGGCCAAAAGTTTGGCATCGCCGATGACAACGACTCGCGCAACATCATCAATCGCATCTGCAAGCGGTTGCAACTCACACTCGACCCGCCCGCAGCGCGGGCCTGGATCAGCAAGAAAAAGGCCGGTGGGGCCGAAGCCGAGTCTAAGACGGCAAAAAAACAGAGTGCAGGTCTTCAGGAACTGCAAACGTGCTTTGATGAATATCAGAAGCAACTAGAACTGTCTAATCTACTGGACTACGACGACCTTCTCGTCCAGTGCGTCGAGCTGCTACGCAAGTTCCCGTCCTGCGTGTCGAACATCCAGACCGTCCTCATCGACGAGTATCAGGACACCAACGGGGTTCAGTACGAGCTCATGAAACTATTCGCTCAGCAGCACAGGAGGATCACTGTCGTCGGCGACCCGGATCAGAGCATTTACGGGTGGCGGTCCGCCGAGATCAAAAATCTGTGGCGTCTTCTCCGCGAATTTCCTGGCACGGATGAAATATCTCTTGAAGAGAACTACCGCTCGTCTCAGTCAATCCTCAATCTTTCGCTAGCGGTCATTCAACAGGACAAAAAAAGGTACCAGAAGGTCTTGAAGCCGGTGCACAGCAAGGGATCCCGCCCGGTCTTGCGAAGGTTGAAGAGCGGTATCGCCGAAGCGGAATGGATAGTGTCCGAGATCAGACGGACTATGTTATTGACCGGCAACATGTTGGTACACAGTGATGTGGCTATCCTGTTGCGCTCGGCAGCATTGTCGAGGCATATTGAGAGCGCCCTTGGAAAGGCCGGGATCCCCTACAAGATGGTTGGCGGCTTCAAGTTCTACGACCGTGCGGAGATCAAGACGCTGCTTGATTATCTGAGGGTGATTAACCAGCCAGACAACAATGACGCACTCGGGAGAATAATGAACGTCCCCCGGCGCGGAATCGGTGATGGTACCATCAAAAATCTCATTGAAGAAGCAGAGCAATCCAAAATGAGCCTCTGGTGTTTGTTAGGAAAGCATTGCAGGGGCGACCGGGCCGCGAAAACGAAGATCACAAAACAAGCGGAACAGAAGATCAGTGGTAACCTCCTTCGAATCCTTGACGGGATACGAAAACGGATGGCGGACGCCGCCACTGACGACACGGGCACCGCCTTCGGCCTCGTGGATTTAATTCAACAGCTTCTCAAAGTGCTTGACTTTGAGAAATACCTCCAGGATACGCATCCTGATGACCACGAACAAAGATGGGCAAACGTCCAGGAGTTCGTCAACCTCGCCGCGGATTTTGCGAGGGAGTTGAACCAAGCAGATAATGATGCCCTTCCTGAGATCGAAGGCGTCAACCAGGTAACTGAAGCTGAGGTCTTGCCACGCTTCCTAGCCAACGTGTCTCTCGCGTCAGACGCGCAGACCGGGGAGAACCAGGAGGACAAGCCGCTTGTGACGATATCAACCATCCATGCCGCCAAGGGGCTGGAATGGCCCATTGTTTTTGTTCCGGCCGTATTCAACGGATCGATTCCACATATGCGATCTGAAGATAGCGACGAGGAACGAAGATTGCTCTACGTTGCCATGACGAGAGCCAAGTCTCTCCTTTACCTTAGCTGTCCAAACTACAGCTCTAACAGCAATGGCGAACGCAACGACTTATCGACGTTCATTGCTCCCATCAGCAGCGCTTTCGCAAAGAAGGGGCCCTGTCTTGATAGACCGGTTGTGGAGCAAATCGCCCAGATCGTCAGACGCACGCTCCCGTCTCAAAAAGCCATATTCGGGTCGTTACCCCCGATGTATTGTCCCGAGGATAACTTATTTCCCGTTGATCCGGATGAGGCCCGACAAGACTCGAAGAGCAGAAGCGTTGGCGGTCTGGGAACACATGTGATGGGCGCGCCTCGTCCCAAAAGGCCAAGGTTCTCCGGGCCTGGTACGAGCCACGAGGACGGCCAAGAGCCGGAATTCCACAGGGAATACACAACGACAATGGAACAGTCCTCTAGTTTCACTCTCGCTGCCCTTCCCGGTTTCGTCAGCGTAGGGGCTCACCAGGCTGCTATCACCGCTGCGACTGCCGCAAACGCTGCAGCGGATGCAAAGTTCAAGGCCGATAAGGCAATGAAGAAGCCAACCAACCGACGGCCAGCAGATCAGAAGAGCATCCTCGGGTTCGTGCAGTCGGGTCTGGCTCCCGCGGTCCCTAGTCCCGCAGCCACTCCCTGGATTAAGGCGGGCCCGGGTCGGCCAACCCCAACGGGGGCCAACCCCGTCACCAGCCGTCCCCTGGTCAACCAGTTCGGCGCTCAGCGCATGACCTCGAAGCCTGCCATTGACCCCGAGCTGGCAGAGCACAAACTTGGGGCCGGAAGGATCACTACACAGCCGGCACCGCGTATTCACCCAACGACAGAACAACGGAAGCACTACACCGTCTTCTCCAGCTCTCCCCAGAGACCCAGAAGTAGAGATGCGGCCGGCGCTGCTGACGAAACAGGCGAGAATGAGCCCCCTCTAGAACCGACTCAGCCAATTTCCTGCTTGCATGTCACAACCTGCAATCTACCTCAAGGACTCGGCGGACTCGGAGGTTTTAAGAGACCTCAGGGGCTGGGTATTGGGAGGATAGCACCAATGGCTCAACTGAGGAAGCCATTCAAGCCTCTGACAATGAATCGGCCAAAGTGAGGTCAATTGCAATGACGCGCATCGCTTCAAGAGAACTGAGCTCAAGGCATCGGGTTGTTATGGGCTATGCCGAGCCTAGAGAACCCCATCCAGCCCAATACAAATATAAACATGGTACAATTTGAGTTATTCCCGCTGTGCTTTCTATGTTTTACCCGGCCTGTTCAAAAGCGATTCTTTTGCTGGTGGAAGATCACAGTGTCCTTGAATCTGTATCGCTTTGATGTTGTCTTGCCCCCCCGGTCCAGGAATGCGGGGGAAATCGGAGACCCGAGACCTTTCATCCCTTTTGAGCAATACGAAGTACGGGCCGCCCAATCGCAGTGTCCTACATGCCTACCATCTACATAACGCCTTACCATAACGATATCTCTGGCTAATGCTAACCTGAGAATCAGCGTTGTAAGTCCGCAAACGATCATTGACTCATTTATTCTTAGGTGGGAGAGTTGCTATATAATACAACCCCAATTCTCTGCACCAACTAACTCCTGACACGCGCATCCTATCCCTCCCCTGAAGCCCAGCATCCACAAACCAACTTGCAAGTCATCAACCATCACAGCACCTGCCACCAACAATGTCCATCCCCAGAAACATACTCCTCTCCAACGCCCGCACTCTCCTCAGACCACGGATGGTAGCAACCAAGCCCCCCCGGTCATCACCCTTCTCAACAACGAGTATACCTCGCAGCAGCAGTAGCCCGGGAAATCCCGGCGGCCCGAACCAGAACCCTTCGTATCCGGCCTTCAGTCTCAAGAGCATCGTCCCGAACCCAAAGGTACGCGCCGCGCTCTGGGTTGTATTTGTGGTGATGGCGTGCGGTGAGGCGTCTATGTGGTGAGTTGTGTGTGCTTTTGGGTCTGGTGGTTTCGGGGGTCATTTCCGTTGACCCTGAATGGGTGATGGGGTTGTGTTTGCTTTCTGGGGTGTTTGCTTTACGGGGAGGGAGTAGTTGATGAATGGGTAATGTGAGAGAGGACTGACCTGGCTGTGCAGGATCAAATATTACCCGAAGATCATGGGTAAGGATAAGGATGAGGGTGAAGGTAGCTTAAAATCCGAATGAAGGTCTGGCCTGGTGGTTGTTGATGTAAGAGTATTTGCTGTAACTCGAGTCTTGATCCAAGTACGTTGCCTTATTTGGGGGACTTTGTGAAAACAGAAATGGTAGGTACAGATCGTGATATAAGGTGTAATTTACCTCAGGTCTTGGTACAAGCACCTTGGCTTATATGGGGGAGCTTCCGAAGAGAAACAATACGGATCGTGATCGACCCACGTGTGCTACATCGCCGCAGAATATCAATTTATCATAGATATAAATAAGGGCCCCATGAGATTACATTGTGGATTACGGGCAGGGCATGGCATGGCTGCAATGGGTTGGGTATTCCAAGAGCACGTTGCGAGTCTTGGGATTACATGATGAGGCTGTAAGCGTTCCAGGTGTCTCTTTGGTAGGTAGGTAGTCTCGATAGGCAAGCAGCAAAGATGGAAACTAGGACTTAATTAATGGTGAGCCTGTTGACAACACAGGAAGAAGGTACCAGGTGGGTTTTGCGCTGGGAAGGTCAAATTTCTTATTCTGACCTGTTTCCCTTGGTAGGTAATCATTTCTGCTGAATGTACACATGTATCGCAACCGTCTGTCACCTATTAGCGCGTAGTAGCGTCTGCGGTATGGGTCTGCGCTTTACAATCAGGGAAGTAGATCTCCGGGGAGGTCCAAAACACGGCCTCAAACGACGCCATATTACTACACGCAAAAGAGAGAAGCAGCTTTGAAGGACCAGGCCCGCTCAAGCACTGGGAAGTTTATGGATCTCGAAACAAACTTTGGCGTTGTGGGGGTGATTGTGGGGGCGACCGGGGACGACCCGCCATCCCCTTTCTCCGCGCACTTCCGCGGGAGCCTCACAAGGATAGGGCTGGACGCTGTGATTGGCCAGCTCGACTTATCAGTGAGAAGCCCCTTATCTCGATCGCCCTTGCCCCAGAATGCGTGCCATGGCAGTGTCGTTTCTCCTACTTTCTAGCTTGACGAAGTGCATACCGGCAAGTTTGAAGTGCGGTCCAGCCGTGGAAATGCAGACGCTTGGAAGGGTGCAGAGGCATTATCTCCCGCTTTGCCACTCGGGAGCGCGCAACGGAGATGCAGCTTTCCCACCATGAACTTGCGAACCCCCACTGATAGGCAAATGCCATGCCAGAAATCGAAGCTGATATGGAGGCCGAGGTGGCTTTCTTACGGTGATGGATGGACAGCCGTTAGATAGATCTTCGGTGCTCTCGCGGATTGGCTTGTCTTTGCTATCTCTTCATGTTCTCGCTCCCCTTTTCTCTTTCTTCATCCATGCTCTCAACTGATTTCAGTTGAGCGTTCTTGGGCGGATTACCCGTCTATTCCACCGAAAGCCACGCTTCTGTCCCGCATTGAGTTTTATTTCACGACGTCATCATGGCGGTCGGGAACCGCAAGAAGGTCGTGGTGGTTGGGCTGGGCATGGTTGGTATCAGTTTCATGTGAGCAGACATCCTCAGGTAGATGTATTGTTACCGCTACCAGGAGACTGACTTGCTCTTCTCAGTGAGAAGCTCCTGAAGCTCGACGCCAGAGCGCGCGAGTACGATATCATTGTTATCGGCGACGAACCACACTTAGCGTACAACCGCGTCGGTCTAACCAGCTTCTTCGAGCATCGTAAAGTCGAGAACTTGTATTTAAACCCCCAAGAATGGGTACGTTCTGCTCGCCTATCAGTTGTCTCCGTGTCAGCGTTACCCGAAGCCGTGAATCTGACCATGTCCAGTATGAGGGTATCACCGATGGCGCATTGGGCTACCACGTCAATACCAAAGTCACAGAGATTCACCCCGCAACAAAGACCGTCTCATGCGCAGATGGCAGGGAAATTACCTACGATACCCTTGTTCTAGCAACTGGCTCTGATGCTGTCCTGCCACGCCACACACCCGGCCACGATGCCAATGGCGTCTTTGTTTATAGGACTGTGGAGGATCTCATTAACCTCATCGCATTCTCGGCAGACCAAAAGGACACAGTTGGCGCTGTCGTGGGCGGCGGGCTTCTAGGCCTCGAAGCAGCCAAGGCGATGATGGACCTCGAGTGCTTCAACAAGGTGGCTGTCATCGAACGCAACCGGTGGGTGCTTAGCCGGCAGCTGGATGCCGATGCGGGAGGGATGGTGGTCGAGCAAGTCCGCAGTCTGGGTGTGGACGTCCTTCTCGGTAAACGGGTTGGAAAGATCGATGTCAATGAGAAGAATGGCGTGAAGGGTGTTCGCTTTGAGGATGGCGAGTACATGGCGTGCTCGACAATCTGCTTCGCCATTGGGGTTCGACCTCGGGATGAGCTGGCGCGGCGTGCTGGGATCAAGTGTGCTGATCGAGGCGGTGGCATCGTTGTTGATGACAGCCTGAGGACGAGCGAGCCAGATATCTACGCCATCGGCGAGTGTGCAAGCTGGCAGGGGCAGACGTTCGGGCTTATTGCCCCTGGCGTGGAAATGGCCGACGTGCTGTCGTTCAACCTGACGCAAGCCAGCCTCCACCAACCGCGGCTGTATAAACGACCTGATCTCAGCACCAAGTTAAAGCTACTCGGCGTTGAGGTTGCCAGCTTCGGGGATTTCTTCGCCGATCGCGATGGCCCCAAGTATCTTCCCGCACGAGCCAAAAGGATAGCAAACGGACAGGGAAAACCAGACGCACTGAAGACACTCACAAACGGACTACCTCCAGCGCCGGTGAAAGCCCTGACTTACAAAGATCCTTTCACAAACGTCTATAAGAAGTACATCTTTACCATGGACGGCAAATATCTCCTCGGCGGAATGATGATTGGCGACACAAGAGATTACGTCAAGCTGGTGCCCCTCGTCAAGAACCAAAAGGAGCTCGACACACCACCATCGGAGCTCATACTAGGCGCTAAGAAAGAGGGCGAAGACGAAGGTGACGATCTTGATGACGACACGCAAATATGCAGCTGTCACAACGTCACCAAACAGGATGTCACTTCAGTTGTCAAGGACGGGACCTGTAAGTCCCTCGGCGAAGTCAAGTCATGCACCAAAGCCGGCACGGGCTGCGGCGGGTGCATGCCGCTGGTGACATCCATTTTCAACAAGACCATGAAGGATATGGGCAACGAGGTCAAGAACAACATCTGCCCACACTTCACTTACAGCCGTGCCGACCTTTACAACATCATCATGGTAAAGCGGCTGAAAACGCTGCCTGAAGTGATGAAAGAGGCCGGTGTCGACCCCGAAAGTCTTGGGTGTGAGGTGTGCAAGCCGACAGTGGGTAGCATTTTTGCCAGCCTGTGGAACAAACATGTCATGGACAAAACCACACACGGCCTCCAGGACACCAACGACCGCTTCCTGGGAAACATCCAACGCAACGGCACATACAGCGTCATCCCACGCGTTGCAGCTGGCGAGATTACCCCTGACAAGCTCGTTGTGATTGGCCAGGTGGCGAAGCAGTACAACCTCTACACCAAGATCACTGGCGGTCAGCGCATCGACATGTTTGGTGCCAAGAAGCAGGACCTCCTGGATATCTGGAAGACGCTTGTCAACGCGGGCATGGAGAGTGGCCATGCCTATGCTAAGTCTCTGCGGACGGTCAAGAGCTGCGTCGGGACCACCTGGTGTCGTTATGGAATCGGCGACAGTGTAGGCATGGCGGTGAGGCTAGAGGAAAGATACAAGAGTATCCGAAGCCCGCACAAGATCAAGGGAGGCGTGAGCGGATGCGTACGCGAGTGTGCCGAGGCGCAAAACAAAGAGTAAGTCAACTCACCCCTTCCCCCTTACAAAAACAAACCCAAATAGGGGCTAACAAACAAACCCCACAGCTTCGGTCTCATCGCCTCAGAAAAGGGGTTCAACATATTTGTCGGCGGCAACGGCGGCGCCAAGCCCAGACACTCTGAAGTGCTCGCCAAAGACGTCCCCCCAACCGAAGTCATCCCCATCCTCGACCGCTACCTCATGTTCTACATCCGCACCGCCGACAAGCTCCAGCGCACTGCGCGATGGCTCGAGGCTCTCCCCGGCGGCATCGCCCACCTCCGCGACGTAATCCTCCGCGACAGCCTAGGCATCAACGCCTCGCTCGAAGCCCAAATGCAAGAGCTCGTCGACAGCTACTTCGACGAATGGGCCGAAGCCATCTCCACCCCCTCCATCGCCGCCAAGTTCCGCCAATTCGCCAACACCCCCGAGACCCTCGAGACAATGGAACTCGAAGTCGACCGCGGCCAGACCCGTCCCGTCATGTGGACTTCCTCCGCGGCCACCAACGACTTCAAATCCCTCCGGTCCCGCTGGTCCACCACAACATGGCAGCCCGTGCTCGAGGCCTCTTACTTCTCCGGCGCCGACGCCCTGCCCAACGGAATCAGCGCTGCCATCAAGCGCGGCGACACCCAGCTCGCCGTCTGGCGCATCCGCGGCCGCTACTTCGCCACGCAGCAAATGTGCCCACACAAGCGGGCCTTCGTCCTCTCAGATGGTCTCGTCGGCCAAGACACCCCCGCCGACCCCTCCTCGCCGCCTCTGACACCGACCGAGTCCCCAGAAGGCACCGATACCAACAACAGCGGCTCATGCAGTTCGAACCCCGCCGGGAAATCAACCCCTTGGATCTCCTGCCCCAACCACAAGCGCAACTTCGACCTCTCCTCAGGCGCCTGCAAAACTGACAGCGACCTCTCCATCGCAACCTTCGAGGTAGAAGAGCGCGCCGACGGTCTAGTCTACGCAAAGCTGCCGCCGGTAGAAGAGCTCGATGCCGAGCTGGGCACGGGTCGGTGGATTGTCAAGAAGGGCGAGGCGGGGCCTGGTGCGTTTGATGAGCTGGACAAGAAGATTTCGTTCAAGGGGCAGCGGGCTAAGAAACCAGGTGTGAGGCCGCATACGGAGCTGGCGATGCGGAAGCCGGTGCAGTTGATGGCGAGTGGAGGGGGGTGTGGGTCTGTGCCGGAGTGGTGAGGTTTTGGGCAGATAAATATGCGTGGGTTATTATATTAACATGAAATGTGAGCACACGGAGTAAGGGCCATCTTTTATACTAAAATTCCGGGTAGCAATGTAAAGCATTCGTTTGTGTCATTTGAGCACATATCTATTCTCGCGTGGTATCGTGCACCCTATAGCTCACCCTGTCTCGGAACTGTGAAACTATCTCCGTATTATGACCCCGAAAACCCCATGAACTCCGAAACAGATAAGAAACACGCTGGTTGGTGGTC
>Ga0247770_1000551_pt1 | contig 35479 bp, 31 predicted proteins | sample UWRJL136409B6_FD_179943 | JGI IMG/M metagenome (GOLD analysis project Ga0247770, IMG submission 179943) | Plant litter microbial communities from Arlington Agricultural Research Station in Wisconsin, United States - UWRJ-L136-409B-6 | ecosystem: Environmental > Terrestrial > Plant litter >... | reverse complement strand
AGATGACATTATGTCGTTTTCAGAGGCTCTTGGATTTGTCTGGGGACGATTCATCTCCCCGGACAAACCCGTTGTGGACTTCAGAGGGTTCACCACCACTCCTGGTTCACTGCGCGGCCCAATCAAGGGTGTTTTGCCACCTTACAGGTGGGATCATCGCTCGCGCCACTGGAAAGAGTCTCGCGTGTCAAGAGCGTATCGAACGCGATCTCGCCCTCCGCACCCACTCCTCGGCATGCTGTCCGCTACGCACGGGCACGCCAAAGACAAGGAAGGAAGTCGAGAGATGCGGTGGCGGAACGTGTTCAAGCTCAGCGAGATGCCTTGGGTTCGCGGTCACCAGTTTCAGGGCGAAGTGCTGTTTCCGGCGGCAGGATACGTCGCGATGGCCTACGAGGCGGCAATGCAACTCGTCGGCGAGGAATCTCAAGTTCGCCTTGTCGAGCTAACCGACATGCACATCTATCGCCCCATCACGCTCGATGAGCAGTCAGTGGGGGCAGATTTGACTTTCTCTGTGCGCACTACCAGTGTGACACGAGACTGCATCAGAGCGGAGTTCTCTTGCTATGGGGCGGACGTGGACGCCGCAGTGGAGGACGAAATTGCCGGAAGACACAACTTTCAAGGCCGGCTCATGGTGACCATCGGCGAGCCGAGCGAAGACATATTGCCTAGAAGGATCCAGCCCCATCTGCCCTTGACGAAAGTCGACCTTGGTGCGTTTTACACCGACTTGGAGCGCGTTGGGCTGAGATATTCTGGCGACTTTCGGGCGACGTCGGTTCGCAGGCGACTGGATATGTCCTCGGTAACAGCCAATCGCGTCTCCGAGCCACGACTCCGATTACACCCTGCATCATTGGACGCCCTTTTCCACGGGCTCTTCGCCGCGTTCGCCGACCCAGGTGACGAGCAAATGTGGACGTACTACCTGCCGACGGCAATTGAGCGAGTCCGCATCAACATGGAATGTCCTGCACAAAGCGAACATGCCGAAGGTGGCCTAATTGGGGACTGCCGGCTGGGTTTGGGGTCCTCTCGCGTCATATCCGGAGATGTCAGCGTCTTTTGCGCGGGGAACGGCTGTGGGCATGCCGAGGTCCAGATTCAGGGGCTGACCTGCTCAGCCTTCGCTCTACCCACAGCCGCTGACGATCGAAAACTTTACGCGCACGACGAGCTTGTCAGGGATATATCCTGTGGTTCTTCGTTTCCCTCGGGAAACCATCTTCTCCGGCCAGGGGAGATGGAGCTGACGAGGATGTGCGAGAGGGCTGCACACTTCTACTTTCGACGCCTTTCGCAGGAGATCCGGCATGATGAGGTGCTCGAGCATCCTGCCGAGTCTCTGATGAACTGGATCAATAACCACTTGCTTCCTGAGATTGACGCTGGTCGCCATCCCCATATTGATCCGGCTGACAACGAGACACTCGCAACGCTACGGGCGTGGCGAAATGCGAACCCGTCCAACATCGACGTCGAGCTCATCATGGCTCTCGGCGAGAGTTTTCCGTCCATTATCCGCGGGGAGATCCCCATTCTCCAGGTTCTCATGGAGAACAACCGCCTCACACGACTGTACGAAATGGGGTTGGGTTTTCGCGTCGCAAGCATACAGCTTGGACAATTGGTTGGCCAGCTTTCGCATCGGTACCCACACATGGATGTTCTTGAGATCGGGGCGGGAACGGGCGGCGCCACGAAGCAAGTCTTGGCTAGCCTCTCGGGGTTTCGGTCCTACACCTTTACCGACATATCAAGCGGGTTCTTTGAAGCGGCCAAGGTCACATTTGAGGCTTTTTCGGACAGAATAGACTACAGAGTTCTGAACATCGAGAACGACATCGCAGAAGGTGACCGTCATCGGTTCGACGTGATTATTGCCTCGTGCGTTCTCCACGCCACGCACAGCCTGAAGGCAACACTGCAACATTGCCGATCTCTCCTGAGACCAGGTGGATACTTGCTGTTGCTGGAGATCACGAACACGGCTCTGCTCCGTCCGGGGTTTATTGTTGGTGCTTTGGCAGGGTGGTGGTTGGGTCGGGACGACGGCAGAACGCTCTGCCCCACGGTTTCTGAGGTTCAGTGGAACAGGCTGCTCTTGAAGACAGGATTTTCCGGTGTGGACTCGACAGTCCGAGATATTGATGGCCCGTTATTCATGACATCTGTCATGGTCAGTCAGGCCGTGGACGACCGTGTCCAGTTCCTCCGGGAGCCACTGGAATTTGTCAACGACCAGGCGGTGAATTTGCCACGACTTGACGAGCTCCTGATTGTTGGCGGATCTACGTCTCTAGATCTTGCCAAGCTCGGACACAACATCTCAACCATGCTTAGCCGATTCTGCACTAGCGGCACCGCCATCGAACGTTTAGAGGACGTTGCGGCGGACTGGAAACCACGATCATTACCTTCGGCGACTGCTATCATATGCTTGGTTGAAGCGGAGGATGCAGCTTCCATCTTTGGCAGCTGCCTGGGCGAAGAAGTGCTCCAGAGCCTGAAGGTGATGTTTAATGGAGCGTCGTATATTGTTTGGGGAGCCGAAAGATGTCGCACAGAGCCCTTCTCGAATATGATCATTGGCCTGGCCCGCTCCGTCCGTTCCGAGACTCCAGACCTGCGCCTCAAAATTATTGATGTCGAGTCGTTCTCCAATCCGAATCTAGCGAATAGGTTCGGCCACGAGATCTTGCGAGCACTAGCCCTGAACCGACCCGAATTCGAAGGCATTCTCTGGAGCGACGAGACTGAGTTGCACATCGCGGATGAAGACCTGATTACCTATATCCCTCGGGTTCGCCAGAGTACTTTGCTCAATGACAAGTTGAACTCGCGCAGAAGGCGCATCAACACCACTGTTTACCCGTCTCGGGATCTGCTGGAGGTACTTGCAGCCGCGGAAAACAGTTGCCCCGTCCTCCGCATCGCGCCTCGGTGCCAGTCTTCAAAGGGGACAGAGGAGTTGCAAGTGTTGTTCTCGTCAACGTCCCCCAAGACCCTCGTGGATGGCACCAAGTTACATCTTTGTGTTGGGCGCCGCCCTTGTGGTGGTCTTGCGATGGCTCTAAGCCCAGCAAACACATCGAAAGTCTGGGTTGCTGCCTCAGAACTGGTCCAACTTGACCATTTTCAGGCAACACCGGGCTGGTTCAGCCTCCTGCTCACTACTGTTATAGCTGAGACATTTGTTGCCAGCATTTGTGCTTGGATCAGGGACGGCGGGGTTCTCTGGATTCACGGTTCAGCGCTTCTTCCTGACGCAATGGCAGAAGCAGGACGCAGGCGCGGCATCAGGGTCTTCACAAGCCACTCAAATGGCAGGCTTGGGACGGGAACCTTTATACACCCATTCAACACTGCTCAAGACGTCGAGGATCTCGTTCCGTCCTACCCTGTGGTCTTTGTTGATCTAGAGCATCCGATAAACGATGCACTTCATCAGCAGATCCTCCAGGTATTGCCCTCCGCCTGTTCTACTTTCACGGTTAGGGATGTCGCGACTCTGCCAGTCGACTACGAGCAACTCCGGGGTATCATCACCAGGATGGCCGGAGAGATCCCAACGAGTTATGGGCCTAGCTACGCGGGGCTCAAGGACCAGTGTATCTCGCTGGAAAGGCTGGCTGCTGGTATGACCGAACTCCCCAAGCCCCTGGATCCGACCGCGATTGTGAATTGGGACACGGACGGAAAGGGGCTGGAGGTGGCCCTTGGGCCCCCTGACACATGCAACCTCTTCTCTCCAGACGGCACCTACTTCCTTGTCGGTTTGACTGGTGATGTCGGTCTCTCATTACTGTTCTTCATGCAGTCCAGTGGTGCACGACACGTGGCTGTGGCCAGCCGACGACCGACGGTCGATGCCGCTGTTTTGCTCCATCTCAAGCGCAGAGGTCTCAACGTTTCGGTCTTCTCTCTGGATATTTCGGATAAAGATGCCCTGCGGAAAGTTCACCAGCAAATGCTGGATACCATGCCACCCATCAAAGGGGTTGTCAACGCCGCCATGGTTCTTCGCGACGCGTCTTTCTCCAGCATGTCGTTCCACGACTTTTCGGCCGTGTTGCAGCCCAAGGTACAAGGCACGATGAATCTAGACGAGCTCTTCTACTCTAATCCTCTCGAGTTTTTTATCACCTTTTCCTCCATCTCCAGCGTGGTGGGTCTTGCTGGACAGGCGAACTATGGAGCGGCCAACATGTTCACTGCCAGCTTGGCAAGGCGCCGGAAAGCTCGAGGCCTTGCTGCATCCTGCGTCGATATCGCAAAGCTTCGGAGTGTGGGTTATGTGGCCAGATCGGATGGGCAGTTTGAAGCTTTGTTCGAAAAGAACAAGTTTGCCAACATCTCGGAGCCAGAGTTTCACCGCGTCTTTGCCACGGCGATTGAGGTGGGGCAGGACTTACAACAAGGGGAGGCCGAAATTATAACTGGTCTCCATGAGACTCATGATGCGCCCTGGGTGAGCAACCCAAGATTTGCGCACTTTGTTTCTAATGCTGGGGAAGGGGCGAAGGAGAGGAAGCAAAGGAACAATGGTGGCCCAGGCACAGACCCGACATCCTTGCAGGGCGGCGAGACATCGCTGGATGCAATGGAGGCGTGTTTCAAGGCGAAGCTGGCCTTGATCCTCCAGTCTCAGCCTGACGAGTTGGACACCAAGGTCTCTCTCATGCAGCTGGGCATCGACTCGCTTATCGCAGTTGAGATCCGGTCGTGGTTTCTCAAATCGGTAGGCGTGGACATGCCTGTTCTGCGCATCATTGGCGGCTCATCGATCACGGACATTTGCAAGGATGCCATGGCTCGGCTTCCGCAACTCGTCCAGCAAGAGGCTTCCGAGAGCGCACTACTATCCGGGAGTATTACGTCGTCGGGATCGAGGGGTTCGGGAGCCGAATCCCCGACAACAAGCATGGCTTCGACGCCACCTTTCCGGAGAGATGCAACAGAGGGCGATACTACCATCACTGCTGCCGAGCAGGACTTTGAGAGAATAGGGCCAATGAGCCACGCGCAAAGGCGGCTTTACTTCCTCCACGAGTACCTTGCAGACAAATCGACATACAACACCACCTTCATCGGCACAATCAAGGGCCCGCTGAACATGGCAAAGCTGAAATCTGCAGTTCGCGCCGTCGTACGTAAACATGAGAGCCTTCGGTGTGCGTTTATTGTCAGCAAGGATGGTCAGGCAGTTCAAGCAGTCCGCGGAGATGTGGAATCCGCTGTAGCTGTCGAGCACAAGGTTGCTGAGTCTGAAGATGGCGTGGCGGAGGAGATCCGTTCCCTCACAACATTCAAGTACCCACTCCACCTCGGACAGGGCATGAAGGTGGTTATCGTGTCTTGCCACGGCATCACTCATGTCTGTGTTGGCTATCATCACCTGGTACTTGACGGAGTCTCTCATCTGTCTTTTCTCAAAGATCTCCATCGGGCTTATGCTGGTCGTCGGCTTGGACCCGTGCAACAGGCCATCGATATGGCAGCCAAGCAATGGAGGGATCTCACGCCTGAGAAGCTCAAGCCCGAACTACAGTTTTGGAAGGAGACGTACGCCAACGCCCCCGATACGCTGCCCCTATTTCCATTTTCCAAGGTCAAGTCGCGGCGCATGCTCACTGCTTACGACACCGAAGAGCACTCGTTTCAGGTAGATGCCGAACTAGCCAGGCGAGTGAAGAAACAGGCATCGACCCTCGGAATAACAGCGTTTCACTTCTATCTTGCTGCGCTGGCAGCGCTTATTTCCCGGACACTTGATGTGAGGGATTTCAGTCTCGGCATGATGGACGCAAATCGACAAGACGCTGAGGACTACGACACCATAGGGTTTTTCCTCAACCCGTTGCCGTTGCGATTTAGACTCGCAGATAATCCAGACAAAAAGTCATTCTCCGAGCTCGCACGACAGACGCGAGACAACGTCTTGGGTGTCTTGGCAAACTCGAGGGTACCCTTTGACACCATCCTCGACCATCTTGGCGTCTCGCGGTCTGGCAATCAAAACCCGCTGTTCCAGATTGCCGTCAACTGGAGAACCGGATTCGCGGCCGAGTCGAAGCTGGGAGACGACTGCTCCATTCACTGGACATCAGCCGTCTCGGCAAGGAATCCCTACGACCTGATCGTCGACTTCACCGACATGCCCGAGTACATGCACATCTCTTTCACGACACAAAAGTACCTCTACCATGGCGAAGACAACAGAAGACTGGCTCAGTGGTATCTTGCGGCGCTGGATGGCTTTGCCTCCGACGTAGGTCTGCCCATTTCGGACTGTCCCGTTGCCAGCCCCTATGAGATAGGCCAAGCTATAGCTCTGGGTCGGGGCCTAGACCTTGGGGTGCAAGAAGCAGAATGGCCCGAGGAGACAATCGCTCACCGGATCGACGCTATGGCTGCCCTGCATCTAGGTTCCGTTGCCATCAGATGTTCGCAATCCGAGCTGACATATGCCCAAATGATGGGCCGTGTCAACCTCATCGCCGCCCTTCTTCAGAAGGCGACCTGCATTGCAAAACCAGGGGCGTTTGTTGGTTTGCTTCTCCCTCCATCCGTCGACTTTGCCTGCTCGCTTTTGGCTGTTCTCCGTCTTGGCCTTGTCTACGTTCCCCTGGACCTGAGGAACCCCGCAGCAAGGCTGGCATCCATCGTGACGGACTGTCAACCCGCTGTCATCGTCTCCAACCATGAGACGCTCACGCTTGCTGAGAGCTTGGCAGCTGAGGCATGTCCCTCTGCCGCTATTATCAACGTTGCCAAAATCGTCGATGAAGAAGACGCCGGTGTTGTCCCGAGTAGTCGGATCCTTGAGAACAACCTTGCGGCCCCTGACGCCCCAGGGTTCGCTGTTTACACAAGTGGCAGCACCGGAAAGCCCAAGGGTGTTCTCCTCCGCCACCGCAGTATGCTCGCTCAAATCCGCGGTATCTGCACGCGTTACGGTCTCGGCCGCGAGACCGTTCTGCAGCAGAGCGCCTACTCCTTCGACCTTTCGCTGGAACAGCTGCTCGTCCCGCTGGCCACTGGTGGTGTCTTGGTCATTGCACCCGCTAGCGGTCGAGGAGACCCGCTCGAGCTTGCGAAGCTCATTCTGCGAGAAGGCATCACCTACACAGAGATGACGCCATCGGAATATGTCTCGCTTCTAAAGTACGGGGGTGCCACTCTCAAGAAGTGCTATAGGTGGAGATTTGCCTTTGCGGGGGGCGAGAAAATCACCGCACCGCTGCGATCGGCATTCCAAAAGTTGAATCTCCAGCGTCTGGACCTCATCAATGTGTATGGCCCAGCCGAGGCGTGTCTGTCGTGTACGAGGGGTGTTGTGCCCTACGGAGAAGAAGAGCGGCAAGATGATGACGGAGAGGACAGTCTTGCGGGGCTGGCCATGCCGGGTTACTCGGTTTTCATCACGGACCGGCAGCTTCGACCTCTCCCAGTCGGATATCCGGGCGAGATATGCATTGGCGGGATTGGCACCGCCGTGGGCTATCTCAACAAGCCCGAAGAGACGCGAGATAAATTTGTCGAGCTTGCCGTGTCCGATGGCAACGGCTATGTTAAGAACTATCGCGTGTACAAAAGTGGCGATCGCGGGCGCATTAGAGCCGACGGTTCGTTACAGTTCATGGGCCGTATGGACGGAAACAGTCAGGTCAAGATTCGAGGCATACGAGTCGAGCTCGATGAGATCAGCGAGGCCATGATCCAAACGTTCGCGCCCATCATACTAGATGCAGCCGTCACTTTGCGGTCAGGGGACTTGCTTAGCGCCTTTGTTGTGCTTGACGAGACACTGCTCCAGCCCGAGGAAGATCAGAAAACATTCTTGGACCGGGTGAGGTGGGGGATTCCTTTGCCGGTGTACATGATACCATCGTTTATTGTTGCTATCGACCAGATCCCGCGAAATCCGAATGGTAAGCGCGATCAAGCTGCCATCGATCGGCTTCCCGTTCCAGGGCATGGTGAGGGGGGAGCGGTGGAGAACCCGGCGATGCAAAACGGACAAGTCAGCAACCTGTCCCCGGTGGAGGCCCGTCTTCTAGAGATATGGCTTGAAGTCCTCGGGACCAAGAAGCCTATTACCCGAACCATTGATGTCGACTCGGATTTCTTCCACGTTGGCGGCAACTCCTTGTTGCTGATTGCCTTGCGGACCAAGATACGTGCCGAGGGATGGCCACATCTTTCCCTTCCGGAGCTGTTTCAGGCAAGCACTTTGCGGAGTATGGCGGCGAGAATTCAGCACCGATCGGGCATCGGGCCTGACGCTGGACTGTCAGGCGTGCCAGTGGATTGGGATGAGGAAATTTCATCGGTCCTGCACTCTCTCCCCCCTGTCGTGGAGGGCCAGCACGAAAAAGAACCTCAACACAAGCAAAATGGGTTATCAGTGCTTCTCACAGGGGCGACCGGGTTCCTCGGTCGACACTTGCTTGACGCCCTCGTTGCCAATGCTCGTGTCGCCAAAATCCATTGTGTCGCCATTCGCCCTGACAGCGACAACAACAACCCTCGCCACGCCCACATCCGCAGTGCCAAAATTTTCGAGTATTCCGGCGATCTGAGCGCACGCCATCTCGGCCTCTCTGCATCGGAGAGACAGGCGCTGTCTCAAGAACTCGACGTTATCATCCACAACGGAGCGGATGTGTCCTTCCTCAAACCCTATTCCGCTCTCCGGAACGCCAATGTTCTGTCTGTGCGAAGTCTCATTGAACTCGCCCTGCCACGAGGCGTTCCTCTCCATTTTTTGTCGACCGCCGGAGTTGCGCGGCTCGTCCCTCCCCTGAACGAAACGGAAATCGGAGTCCTACCAGAGGAAATGATATCGCATCATCTCCCACCCGCCGATGATAACCTTGACGGCTACACCATCTCGAAATGGGCAGCTGAACGCTTGCTTGAGGGAGCTGCCTCCGAACGCAGCCTTCCGGTATGGGTCCACCGGCCGACGACCATTATCGGGGAGGATGCACCGGACAATGACATCCTCGCCAGTCTTCTTCGTGTCTCACGCAAGATGCAGGCCGTTCCGGCTCTGGGTGAAGAGAATGGATTGGCAATAAAAGGGGCTTTCGACTTTGTTCCTGCTGAGGAAGTGGCAGCGGGCATCCTCGAGTCGACCTTGGAAAGGTTTTTAACAAAAGGGGAGGAGATGGGAGGAGTAGTAAAATTCGTACATCACTGCAGCGAGGAGAAAGTGCAACCGTCGCAGCTGGGAGGGTATCTTGAGAGGGCGGATGGGGTCGGGTATCGACGGGTACCGATGCAAGAGTGGATGGAGCAGGCACGGGAGATGGGCTTGAGTGAGAGTGTTTATGGTTATCTGAAGCTGGCGTTGGAGGGGGGGAAAGCGGTTGTTCTGCCGGCTGTGAGGAAGGGTAAGTCGTGATTGGTTTTGGCGCAGGGGAGACGATGTTGATGCGTTGGTTGGATGTGAGGATTGTGTTTCCTTATGAGAGCGTCTATTTCCACTATGTCTTCGGTCTATTTGCACCACTACCAACTAGTCAATGCCTTCTGGTATATCGCCAAGGGCTTTTTAAAACGTAAGAAGGCCTCGTACAACGTATTAAATGCCTTCTATAACATTATAGAGGGCTGTATGGTGCAAAGAGACATTCTCTTCTTTGTTTGGGCTATTGTTGCGTGTTAAAGGCGGCCGCGTCGGTCACGGCCCGCCGTGCATGGAGGGGGGACCTCGTGTGCGTTCTCTTTGGCGGAACCGTTCCGTACATTCTTCGCCTCATGGAGGGCGAGGCCAATTAGTTCAAAGAGCGACGTGGCACCTATCAGGGATAAGATGCAGGCAGCCCCGCCCTGATAACATAAACACCTACCCCGCCCGTCGGTTCTCAAATCCCTTTTCTCTACCTGTCGTCAAACTTCTCGCGTGCAGAGAAACAGTCGCGATGGATACGCTGACGCCCGCCCAGCGAGAGCTCATCCTGACCAGAGTGGACTTCACATGCTCCGAAGGAGAATACGGACCCAAATATAACTGCGCGAAAACCCAACAACACCCTGCCTCATTGCTGGGTAGTAGCCCATTACCAGGTCGTCATCTTCTGCAATGGATTCATGTTCCAGCCAACGATGTCAGTCAGCAGACGCCAGGATGAAACCACCAGGGCATATGCTAATAATGTATCTATCCATCACAGATGGATCTTGTCGAGGTCTGGAGTCCCCACACTCCAACCCTAAGTCGCTGACACTCAACCTGTCAGAAACTCAGCTCGGCTCTGACGGAGTCTTGGAGACTTCCTTTCGATGAACCAATTCTACAAGCGGATCGTTGGGTGAAGCGACAACATGTCGGCCCCTCTGGAGCCCAGCATACCGTATTCATGCACCCCACTTGCTCGTACCATCAGTGTGGGTTGACTTGGTTTGTGCGCATTCTCTGTTTTGGAGCCAACAGTCTGGCTGCGCACGCACGCCTGCTCACTCAGGCTACAGATGCCGTACCTCAACTGGTGCCTAGCAGACGAGATCAAAGCGGAACGGGCCACCACGGCAGCAGCAGTCCAGCACCACGGACTCAATCGCCACGTCCGACGCACCTTGGACCAGTTCTCATATCACACCATAGACGACACCTCATCCCTCGACCAAGACCAGGCCATGTCTCACCTTCAGTCCAAATATAGATTGAGTCCACTAATTATAACCGTGGTGGATCAGCTATGGATGTGGGTCATCAACCTGGGGGTTTGCAGTGAGCTGTCGTTAGTCCTTACATGCTCACCGCAAAGCCCCTTGGAAATCAACCCCGATCTTGTGAACAGTTCGTTCAAATTCATGCACGAGCGCATGGCAGAACAGGGCCGTCGCCCGGCCTCCCTCGATACTGCGTATTTCCTAGCGCACAGCATTGCCGTCAGCTGTTCTACGTACTACCTGGACTCGTCGAACCGTCTGCCTTTTGAGGGTATCCACATTGACCCGCACGGGGTTTATGACAGCACCATTCGAAACGCGGTAACCAATTGCCACTCCATGCACAAGCTAGCTCGCACGTTCTAACTCTCGCAATCTATGCAGGTGAACCAAGAAGCCGAAATATTTCGGAGCTTCGCTGTCTCGGCGGCACATGCCGGCCTCGTTGACATCTCGCAAGAGGTTATTCTCCTCCTGGAGATGAAAGACGTCCTCGGGGAGCTGGGCATCATGAACGAGGTTTTCGAGGCCCAGCAGGAAATCTTCCAGGCACTGGTGCCGATCGAGCCCACCGCAGGATTCTCTGACATGTCGCGGGAAACCCGGCTCATTTACCAACCGGGGTCGACCCCGCAAGTGAGCCTTAAGAAGATATGGCCTATGCGGTCGCTTGTAGAAGCGGTTGTGAGGGATGTATGTTTATTTCTCCGTCTACCTACCTACCTACTTGCCTACCTTGCCCGCAAGACAGCGGCGCACTTTTTGGGAGGAATTTTTCTGACACGGCTGCTAGTTCAACATCCTCGTGGACCTTAAACAAAAGCACAGCACCATGATGGATGCGCGAGCTACAGCAAGGCAGGGGAAGACGCTGATGGTCTTTACCATTGTCACCATCATCTTTGTATGGCCCTTCTGTGGCTCTCCCATGCCTACCTACCGAGCCGACCAGCTAACATGTGGTGTCAACGCGCAGCTACCGCTCTCCTTCTTCGCTGCCTTTTTCGCCATCGAGATCACCGAGTTCCGACGCGACGAAGGCGGCACACTGGGCTTGGGCTATATCTCAGCCATCATGTGTGAGTGTCCCCACCTCAATCTCATTACGCCGGCAGGGGTCTGGTGCATCCTAACGTTGACACGCCGCGCAGTCCCCCTCTCAACCGTGATCACGGCCTTTCTCATTTTCCTGGCGTTCAAGATCGGGGATCTAGAGAATGCGTGGCGCGAGCGCAGGGCTAGGCGAGTGTCCGCCAAGGACAAGGCCTTGATGCGGGCGTCGGAAAGGGGGGCCTCGACTGGTAGGAACGCGGGAAGGGGGTCTCCCGTATGGGTATTAAGCCCCGCGAGACTGGGAAGCGAGAAGCCGCCTGGGGCCGGTGGCCAAGACGGCCCTACAACGCCTACGGCAGGTGCAAGAGCAGCTGAACCCCAGGGGAAAGCGCCAGCGAACGCAAACACGGACGTTGAAGCGCAGCGGGACGTCCGCGCCTGAGGCCAGTTAAGGGCCATGACGGACTTTGCTCCATCTCCACCCTGGATATATGATTATATATTGCTTCGTCTGACCGTGGGGGACTTTTATCCCCATGTCGATGTCGGTAGTCACTAGCACCAAGCTGAAAACCGGCACATTAAATATACAATCCACCATACATGGTTCCCAGCTTCGGAGTTCCTCTACGTTATTCTTCGCCTGACGTTCCCGCCTTAGCAACACTTACCCGCCAGTGGTCACCATCCTTCCTCTCGTTAACCAGGACAAACTCGGTGAAAGAAGGCTAACCGCGGCAAGAAGTCAAACCGGACCCCTAGAATTACAAGGGGTCTAGATTTCCAAGGCTTTTATTGGCTGGATTTTCACATACATAACCTTCTTATTGTAGTAAGGTCCACTTTATTCGTTTGGAGAAAGCCACCTCGCTTAGCGCAGCATGCAGGCTCCCTAATGCTTGGGGGCGGTGAGGGGATTTTTCTGCCTCGAGCCTTGCCCTCAGTCAACACATTATTTGGGTCTCCCGGACAGGTCATTTCAATCGGTACTTCTCTTTATTACCCAAGTTTAACCCTCCAGAATATGGATCCAGTGTCGATTGCGGCAGGTGCGATCGCGTTTCTGCAGGGGGCTGCGGTGATTGGCAAGGGAATCCAGGCTCTCCGGACGCTTGGAAGAGCACCAGCTGAGATTTGCTCCCTTGTTGACGAGCTTGCCACCCTCCAGACGCTCGCGAGCCAGTTAGATCTTGCTAAGATACGGTGATTAGGGTGAGCGTCTAGAAAAGCTAATCACCTTGATCACTCCCTTAGGAGGGTAAGCACAGTGATCAAAGTACGAAGTACCTTTTAGTTAGCTAGCTAGCAATTATAGATAGACATCATCGTGACCACGATGGCCGTGAGGGACCCCTGGTTCCTCACGTTAGTATTGCATTATTTATTTATATCTTACTGTTCAGACTTCCCTCTATACATTATAGTGACAGCAACCTACGGTGACAGTGTACTCTCGTCTAGGAGTGCTAGCTCAACAAGCCGTCTTTAGATCACCCCTCACGTTTGGCGTCCTACCATACACTCTGTCTTATCTTGTCCAGATCCCCCTCGGGCCTTCGTCAAGAGCAGGTCGTAACACATTACACTCTCTATCTTATAAGATTGCCTGCCAGGCCACAATGCGTTGCAATCTTAGCCTGTGCCCCACCTAAAGCCAGCGATGAGAGTTTGCACGTATTAAATTTCAGGGAGTTAGAGTCTCAAGTTCTTACAAGACAACGTCGCTGACGTCATTGCAGTGCTTGGCAAGTTTCCAGGTTTATGGAATGCGGGGAGAGTTGCACCGCCCGCATTACTCCGACGATCACGGCATGCAGGAAACAATGGCCCGTAAAGTCCCGGTGGTATAAATGGGCTTGACTCCTTGACTCACTTGCTTCAGAAACATGATGCCAGCATCTCAATTGACGAATTGAGTTTGCCATGCGTCCCACATCCACGCCCCTTACGTGTGTAGGGTTTGCGATCTACGGCGCGGCATCGTTGGTATGGGCTCCTGGCCAGATCGCCGCGGTCCCTTCTTGGGATGTACAGTCGACAGCAAATGCGGGTAGCGACCTGGCTGCTGCATCGCGAGTAGGCGGCACAGACATCAGCTCGTGGCACCACATCAATCGCCCCTTCTGCACGCTCATGGGCTGCCTTATCAGTAGCGGGGTGTACAGCGACAACGAATTGTTCTTCTCAGATAATCTTAAACAACTAAGCGGGGACCAATTCATGGTGCCGTGGCTTTACCGCGCCGAATTCGCACTCGCGCCCATCGGATCGGGAAACCATGTCTTTCTTATCACTCATGGCATTAACTCACGGGCCGACATCTATCTCAATGGCAAGCAGGTCGCCGACAAGTCACTTCAGGCAGGCGCTTACGGTGGCCACCGATATAGCATCACGGATTTGGCCTCTGATCAGAATGCTCTCGTCGTTCAAGTCTACCCCACGTCCCCGTACCTCGACCTCACCATCGGATGGATCGACTGGAACAATGCGCCCTCTGACAGTGGTACTGGCGTCTGGCGGCCCGTGGATATTAAACTGACGGGACACATCGTACTGGAGCCACTGCGCGTGGTTACCCGGATCGGGAGCGTGACTCGGACGGCCAGTACCAGCAGTAAGCCAGCAACAGTGACGCTCAAGACTACAGCACGAAACCTTGAGAATGCGGCTGTGACCGCCACTGCGTCCGGGTTCGTATCCCCGGTGTCTGGCGGCCCGTCCGTGTCATGGGAAAAGACCGTGACTCTCGGCCCCTTGTCCACCACAGAAATCGTCCTCGGCGGTGTTGTTGAGTCCCCAGCCATCTGGTGGCCGAAGCAGTGGGGCGATCAACCTCTGTACATTGCCAATCTGACTGTGACAGCTGGCGGTGGCTCATCTGTGTCCGACTTTGCAGCTGCACGGTTTGGCTTCCGTACCGTTTCCTCCCGAAGGGACCCGTCCTTCGATGATACCACCTTTTACGTCAACGGCGAGCCGTTCCAGGTTCTTGGCGGTGGCTACGCCCCTGATCTCTATCTGCGCTTCGACCCCGTCAAGTTTTCAAGGGAGCTGCAATATCTCCTTGACCTAGGGCTCAACACTATCCGGCTCGAGGGCAAGAATGAGCACCCGGAGTTGTACGAGATCGCAGACCGAATGGGCGTCATGGTCCTGGCTGGGTGGGAGTGCTGCAGCAAGTGGGAGGCGTGGAGTTACAACCCTGTGAAGGACAATGTCGCTCCGACCCCGATCTGGAGTGACGACGACTACGTCATTGCCAATGCGAGCGTACGCCATGAGGCCGCCATGATGCAGACGCACCCAAGCTTGTTGGCCTTCCTCGTCGGCAGTGACTATCCGCCAGATGCGAAAGCCACCGCCTTGTACATGGACGCCTTCAAAGCTGCGGATTGGCCAAACCCCATCATCGCCTCGGCGTCCTCTCGTGCTGGTCCTGGTACGGATCCCGAAACAGGACTCGGCCCAAGTGGACTGAGAATGGAGGGCCCTTACGATTGGGTACCCCCTGTTTACTGGTGGGACAACGATAAAGCTCTCTACGGGTCTGCTGCCGGCTTCGGCTCGGAACTGTCAGCTGGCGGGGGCACGCCTGACCTGCCATCGCTGCGGAAGTTCCTGTCGCCAACTGACCTTGAAGACTTGTGGAAGAGGCCCGATCAGAATAACCTCCGATTCCACATGGGGGCCGACGCATCTTCCTTTCGGAACCGTACCATCTTCAACCGCGGGCTTTGGCGTCGGTACGGTGCCCCTACTTCGCTGGAGGACTACGTCCAAAAGGCCCAGATGGCCGACTACGAAGTCACGCGTGCCCAGTTTGAGGCGTACGGGTCAATGTGGAATAACGAACCCCGTCCCGCCACAGGGTTTATCTACTGGATGCTCACTGGCGCCCTCCCCTCGCTGCACTGGAACCTCTGGGACCATTACATGCGTCCTTCGGGGAACTATTTTGGCGCTAAGAAAGGCAGCCAGCTTGAGCATGTCGCCTACGACTACGTGCGCAAGGCCGTGTGGTTGATCAACCGCTCGCTCAATGAGCCAGGTCACCGTCAGGTTGACATTCAGATTATCAACAAAGACGGTAAAGTTGTTTATAGTAACGACGGGGCCATGGATATAACAACAGCGCCAAACTCGAGCAAAAACGTCGCGTCGCTGGTCTCGGTACTGCAGCGCATCGAAGAGGATGCCGTCTTCCTGAAGTTGGCCTTGATGGATGGCGACATGATAATCAGCAGGAATGTGTATTGGCTCTCGCCCAAGACAGAAGACGTGCTGGATTGGGATCGTTCAGACTGGCGCCACACGCCTGCGAGTGAGTACAGCGATCTTACATGGCTCAACACGCTTCTAAAAGCGACGGTATCAGTGGCAGTCACAGGGGATTTAAGGAAAGGGGAAGCATCTGTGCTACTTGAAAACCTATCGAGTGCACCGGCGGTATTTATTAGCCTGAGCCTGGTTGATGCTGAAGGCGAACAGGTCCTACCGCTGATTTGGTCGGATAACTATGTCACGCTTTGGCCCAGGGAGAAGATGACAGTGGATGTGAAGACATTGGAGGGCGCTGTTGGGATTCCCGCGTCGGTGCGGATTTGGGGAAAGAATGTGGAACAGGTGAGTTTGTCCGAATCCTGGGACGATGGATCGAAACTAACCCACAGCCGCAGGGGAGTGCAGATGTCCCGAAGAGCTCGGGTTCGAGGCCAAACCCGCAGCCACCCCTGAGCGGCAACTTATTGGGGTTCTGGCATGTCCTCGTGTCGTTTGTTCCTTCTCTGATTGTGTGTGTTTCATTATTCCAGCTTAGTTAATTAGATTGCATAATACGTTGCACATCATCCTTACTAGCAACCTCTTCGTGATGTCTTGGGTGTTATCAGTGCCCGTGGAGCGGTCTGTCACTAGCAGAGATGCTACCTTCTGTTATTCGTGTGACCCTGCATAAAGCCGTTCGTGAAGTATTCGTCTTGACCTGCCTGATCGGTGCTCTCTGTATACCTACCCCAGCCTCGGACTACCTTGCCGCTTGGCAAGAGGCTCTTGTACATAACAACATTGTTGAACTCGACGGTATCCAGCTAGCGTCCGACTGTTTCCGACATCTAACTAGAAGAGGGTGTGATCGTGACGCGTTAGTGTCGGTCAAAGGTGGGGAAGGAATGCAGAGCTTGTCGCGGGAACTAGGAAGGTTGCGTGAGGGCCGACACGCAGGTATTTTCAAATTGTTCGGCCGCCTTTTTCCGCTGTGATAAGGCTATGTACGGGTCTAAAAATGTGATGAGGGTCGGCCAGAATTCCTCAATCATGGTGGGCGTTAAACTTGCGGCCGCCCTCTCCTCTTTCAGCTAGCCACGAAAAATGGTGGCACTCTTGAACCAATCATGTACTGTTCTTCAAGCTGACCGGCTGAACATCAGATGATCGGTTGGTTCGCCCAGCAGGGCTGAGGTCTGGACCTGCGCCAAGCACTTGCGGCTTCCGACGCCGTGCATGCAGCGGGAGGGGTAATACGCATCGGAGGCTGAACGGCCTACTATGTGTACCAACCACACACTTTCCTCGCCTGGCGATGTGGCACAAAGAGCGGCTCGGCATACCCAAAAGAATATCCGCTTCTGCAGGGTCCTCTCCGTTCACATTTTCCGAGAACTAAAACTGCACGAAGCAGCCAATATGGCAGGTAGACGTTTTCCGCTTAACCAAACTAAGCAACACAAGGCTGCACCTGGCGCCTGCGTAGCTCTTGCGAATCAAGGGGCGAGCTTCAACTGGCAGATGAAGACAACGCCACCGGTGATGGCGGCCGCGAAGGCGCTCTCGTCACCCAAGCCCGATGACACAAATCCGAGGCAGTCGACTCTCTGTCCGTGTATAAAGATCGGCGTTCTCACGCCCTTGCTGGACAACTGCGGACCACCTTGCTCAACCAAAGATTTCCCACGCATCTTTCTCAGTCCTCGCAAACAATTACATCTCCTTAAAAGCCCTGCCCCCACAACTTCAATCACCTCATCATGGCCAGCGAAATTACCGCCGACGGACACATCATCGCGCCCTTGAACATCACGCAACCTACCCCTGGCTTCGATCTTGCCGGATTCCAATGGGCCCCGGTCGGCGGCGACGCCCCCAAGGCGCCAACATCCAGGCTTTCCAGACGCTTGGCTTCTGACAGGGAGCAAGTTCCCTTGACGGAGAATCAGCCGCCGGCATCGGGCGAAGTCCAAGTGGGTGAACAGCTCCACGTCCCTGGAGGGCCGGGGTCGGAGCCCGAGAAAGTCCTCCCTTTCCCACTGCAACAGTTCAAGGGCTCCTACGCCGGCAACGGCTTCAACTTGATCTGGGTCCCAAGCACCTTTGAGGGCGGTGTTCGCGACCTTGGAGATGGACTCAATGACAACAAGCTGTTCCTCAATCTAACCACCGAGCAAATGACGTTTGGCCCGACGCTTGGTGAAATCCCTAACCGCGGGTTCCATGACCAGGATGACATCTTCCTTCGCGGGCTATCCTATCTCCAAACCGTCCAGAACACAACCAACCCGGATACCGGGAAGGGTGATAAGCCCAGGTCCGATAAGGGCTCCGGCATTCACTTTGAGCCCGGAATGTGGCTTGTCGTCCCGGCGGCTAAGTTTCAGGAGGGCCGCAAAACTATTTGCCGCATGGCATCCATCCCCCACGGCACCACTATTAACGCCCAGGGCTTCGTTCCGGAGAAAAACAACAACACGGTGCTTGGTGGAAAGCCTGGGCCTCCCGATTTTGCTAAGCTCGACACCACGCCATTTAGGATCGGGAGGCCTGAAACCAGGCTTGTCGATGCTTTTAAGAAGCCAATGACAGCTGAGACCCCCAGCATAACTCGCAGGATTCCGGACAACCTGCAGAAGTTCATCAAACACGGCAGAATCAACTCGGACATCATCAAGAATCCTAATATCGTCCTCCAGGAGGCCATCCGCACCAGCAATCTCGACATCAAGGAAACCATCACCTTCACCGTGACCACCGGCACCCCAGCCTCCGAGCTCAACGCCGGCGGGGCTGCCAACATCGCCTTCCTCGCCGGCAAGCAGACCCCGGTGCCCCCGGTCGTGGCCACGGGGGCAGGTGGCCCCCCAATCAAGGGTGTCATGATCCCGTCACCCGGTGAGGGCGACAAACCCAACGCCCACGCCGACTTCATGACCGCCACCTTCTACATCGAGCGGGTCGAGTACGACGTGGTCGTCGGCAAGATGAATGGAGGTGAGACCCAAGTCCTCCTGGCTTCATTTCCTCCCGGAGCCAGGGCGCCGACGCCGAGGTTCGCCATCAAAGCGCCCCCCGGCGGCGTCACGGAGAGGAAGACGATCAAGGTGCCGGGAATTCAGATCCAGTATTCGCAGACGGTGAATCTGAACTTTGGCCCCCCTGGCGCCATGTTAACGTGGCCGCATGTTAGTGTAGCCACCCTGGTGCCTACTGATCCGCAGCCGTTTGTGATGACTGAATGAGTGAGTGCGGTGGTGGCAAGGTCATGTGGTTGGACGGGTTGCATTCTGCATTTCCATATGTAATCTCACAATCGCTTGGTACATAGGTACTATCTTGAGTCGAAGCAAAAATGCCCGTCACATGGATGTGTTGATAATTCCCGAATTTCAATTCCCCTTGAACTACACCCACGGCCCCCGATTTACACCGGAAGCCACTCAACTCCCACCTTTACCACCTCACAACCATCCTCTGCCCTGCTCTGAAACCTCCAAGCCTGGAGCCTCCACGTCACACCATACCAATCAGTATCTCCCCTCTCACCAAACGGCAGCTTCTCATAGCAAATCTGCCAGCCCAACGCAGCCCCGTAGTGCGTCGTCAACTTCAACTCATCCACTCCCCCATTAGAAGCAACACTCGCCTTATACGTCTTCATCCTCGGCGAGTCCGCTCCGAATTCGTCATACGGGACAAATATCACGTGATGGGCATTCTCCGAGGGTGTGGCGGCCTGGGTGCGAAACCAAGTATCATCGAGGTAGGCGAAACGGCCAATGTAAATGAGGGTGGATTGTGCATTGATGTGGAATTGCAGAGCGTAGATAGCACGTTCTTCGCCGACGAGGTGGGTCCAGACGGGGCCGTAGTTTTGGTGGGAGAGGTAGAACTTGGTGGTGTTGGCGAGGGTGACGGAGAGAACGAAGTAGGTGGGGGTTGCGGAGACGGAAGTGGTGGTTGTGGTGGTTGAAAGAAGGGGGGTGGTTGTCGTTGTTGTGGAGAGCGTGGTGATCGTAGTTGTGGAAGAGGTGGTCGTGGCTGAGGTGAGAGCGGAGACGATGGTGGAGGGGAGAAGGGTAGAGCTTGTGATGGATGTTCGGCCGCACTGCGGGATATTGAGACAGAGGCAGGCGCTTGAGAGGGATTCGGGCGAGTACTGGTCGAGGGCGGAAGAAAAGCTTTCGCTGCGGCGAACGGGGTTGGCGGGGGCGGGAGCTTTCGTTGTGATAGTTGCGATGGTGGTGGTGGTTCCGAATGACGTTTGGATTGACGTCAGGACGTCAGTGATAGTTGTTGAATCAATGTGAGTCGTCGTGGTCGTCTCGGTTATGTACTCGATGCTGCGCGACTTGTCAGTGGATGACTCGGAAGGGGCCATGGTTTCGGGAGCAAGGCGTACATTGGTAAGGGAGTGACTTCGACTGTAGCCACGGTCGTGGAGGTGTGAATGTCGAGGAGAGATTGACAGTATGGGTAAGCATCCAGTCGATTGCCCTGCAGCAAATGCAGAAGGTCGTCTGCCACGCACGAGGGCGCACTTGGTGATGGACTTGAGAGGGGCAAGTCCCGCAGAACATGGGAGTTTGGGAGGGCTGCCGTAACTGCAGCGCCTGTCACGAGAGCGGAAAGCCAGAAAGGGGCCATTGAAGGAGCGGACGGACAGTTAGTCCAAAGACGTAAGCGAGTGACAAGTTCTGGATTTGAGAGGGAGGGAATTTGAGACGCGGGGTGCGGAGGCGCCACTTTTGTGCGATGAAGCTGTGGGGTGGGTGGATGGAAATGAAATTAGCCCATCATAGCTCCTTAGCTGTTGTCAATAGTTCATGGCAGTGGGCCCACTTCACGAATCCGCACCACTTGGCGAAGTTTTGTCATGATCGAGCCGCATTGACCTGTGCTGGAATTATTACACTATCACGATTTCCCGTGTCGTCCGCACTGGAGTGTCCTCCGCAGTCGGCGCGGTCCCTTGGCCAAGCCCTGGCATCTCACCGTGGCAGTATGCCTCGCTATAAGAAAGAGTAGTCAGCATATGCATCATTCAGTAACACCTCTGACACAACTTACCCAATAAAACGGTACCCCTCCTCGCCGCCACAGGGCCTCAGAACACAGGGGACGCCCAGCCCTGTCAACTTGGCTATGACGTCGCCTTCCTGCATATTGTGGTTGCCAAGTCCGACGTGGCCTGTGTCAAGGATATACCACCGCCTCTCGCAGTATGCCTTCAGGACGGCCTGGAGCCAGTCATTGTTGAACCCAAGCCGGAAGTATTGCATCCCTTGCTGTTGCCGCAGTTCGTTCTCCTCGGGGCTGTTTCTCGGCATCATGAGTACGTCCACAAACCCGAGGTACTTGTCTGCGTACATGTCCATTGTGGTGCCTTCTTCAAGAATGAGCTTCGGCAAAACGCCGCCCACCATGGTCAGGGCGAACGCAGTATCAACAGCTTCGCCAGTGGGGTAGGTAGATACCATGCTCACAAACTTGTCACGGGCTTCGCGCAGATGGCCGTGCTGTATGAGCTGGCTGAAGTGGTGATGGCGGCTCACATGGACCGCTCGGCCGATGATTGTTCCCCGCGCCCTGAGAGCAAACGGTCCATACTTCCCTTCGCCCACCACCTCCTCCTCCTCCTCATCGACATGTGTGCCGGCGGCGTGGTCGTCATGCCACTCTCCAAAATGTTGGCCGACCCCCCATTCACACCCCGTCCCCATGTGGCGCCGCCAGTCCGGCACCCAGCTCGGCCAGTCGGCTGCCTGGGGCTGTGCATCGTCTTCGCAGGTACATGTGGTTCGTCGCCCCTGGAGGAGGACGTTGAGATTTGACATGGTCTCTCTCTTGATGATGGCTCTTGCCGCGTAGGTGAAGACGGTCTTGACATCCTGCGAGTAATCGACCTTGAACCTGCCGCTCTCGACGTCGAAGTTGAGATCGCTCAGGCCCAGAAGCGCGTACACCTTGTCCCGCGGGTCGGTTGCTTTCCTCTGCCGGAACGTGGAGAGCAGCCGTTGAAGGTCCCATCGGTATGTCGGCGTTGTCTTTTGTCCAAGGAGGTCTCCGAGGTACTCGCTGCCCACTGAGTTCGGTTCGTTAGTCTTAGTCTCCCGGCAATGGGAGAGAATGATACATACGGCGGATGTTCCAGGTCAGCTCCATGCCGACTGTCAGTTGGATCCCGTCGATAGATCGGCTGTGTCGCTTGGAAAAGGCCTGAGCTTTGTAATGATACCACGATGCTGCGCCCTTGACGAGGTTCCACGCAACCGAGTGATCGCCACAGACCACCACTGCGTTACGGGCTGGTAGCATCTCCTGGACAATCCAGATCCGCTGGTACCAAGTGCAGTCGTAGAACTCAGAGAAACCAGCCCATGCCGCCTCATCGTTGAATGGGATGCCGAGCTCCTCTGATCTTTCGGCACTCGTCTCCTCATAGGTTTTCAGGCCGTCGGGATCGTATTGCCCATTGTCCCAGCGAAACACGTCCCCAGCCATGCCCGTTGCAATTTTCCCCACACGCGTGATCAGGTCGACAGCGGACGGAGTAGACGGTTTGGATGGTCCAAGATATGCAATGACTTTTCTGGCGCATTTGTAGATGTTGTTCATGATTCTGACTTGCTGCGACCGGTCTTGCTCATTCTTCTGGTCGATGCAGATCTGGTCTACCCACAGGGATTCTGCGTCGCCGAGCTTGATAATTTGCCGTAGTGCTTCGTCTAGCGTCGGCGTGATGTGAAGGATGGCACCATCGCACTTCATCGAGACGGTGAATCCGCTCAAACCCCACACATATGAGAGGGCAGAGTAGACAACAGGGTCTTCTGTGTCGAAAGGGACGTGTCGGATAGAGGCACATAGCTCATCATCTGCCGTGAGCGAGAGTGAGAGCAGACGAATCTCCCCGGGAGCGACGGGTGAATATTTGTACCGATCCATGCTGTGCAGCATTGTCGGGGTGGCGCGGAAGTATTTGGACTCGTAGCGTTGTCGAGGGGTAATTCCGCGATGAAAGTATCTTCGAAGACTACTCGCAAACCGTGACATATGAATAAAACTCTCAATTCTATGCCCGGTCAATTGAGGCAGCTCGCTCTCGGGTTCCGAGTTTATATTTGCAGATGCGTCGTGGCTGTGTGTTCCGCTTTGCTGCTTGGCAGTTGGTACCCGACGGCTGCCTCAAAATGAATGGTTCCCAGGCAAGTTGAGCATTTGCTGAATTCGGCACCCCCACCAGCAGGGGTAGGGCGGAGCAAAGCTATACCTTGTCGGTACCGCCCAAAAAGCACCCTAATGCACTGACAGGAGGATCGAGACTCCCTTCGAGCCAGTAAACCCCTGCTGCAATCCCTGGAATTCAAACCCCTCGTTCCCTCTTTGGTTGCCTCAAAATATAACGACGGGTTCGAGCCCATGTTGACACAGCCAAAACATTCTGACCCACCATTGTAAATAGGTTAGGTACTTTACCCTAACAGTGACCCCTGAAGTTCGCCTTCCACCAAGTGAAATCCTAGACCAAAGTAAATTTCCAGGCACCTTGCGATCTTCCGATGTCCAAACCTCCCCGTAAAGTGCCCCGACTACATGACAGACCGAAACTAACTGATACTTCTGTTCTCGTTCCCTATCCTCAACCTGCCGTAGCACAACCGGCATTGTGCACGATCTTAACACGCAGACAACATTTCTAGGCTTTACCGCTACTACGAAGCTGATATATCCACTAACGGTACGGAAAGGACGCCTTGAGTTTGAAAAGGGGCTGAACCACATGTAGTTGGTGAAGAGTTCCTCGTGGTACGCGGCGCGGGCAGCGAGAATGACTTCCCGGACAGGGATGGTAGAATATCGAAAAGTACCGCTTCTGCACCCTGCCGAAAAAGGAATTCCGCGATTGGAGCGATCTCTCGGAGACCCTCCAGTACGTGACCAGAAGTGGCGGTAGTAGGCTGAGATGCTGGGAGGACTTCCTCGACGACATCCAGACAAACTCCAGTAACAAGAAGCCGGTCATTGTTTATGCCACCAGCAGTTTCAACCTTGCCTGTAGGTGACGGACAGCCCTTGTTGGCGCTGAAAAGCCCCTGTGCTCTTACTATGTGTTGCTCCCAGTCAGGAACCCAAGTCGGCAGACTTTTGGTATTCGTGTTTTGAGACACACTAACAGCTTTGAGAATGTCGTTGAGGTCGGTAATTCGTGTGGCAAAATGACTGACAAATCGGGTAAATAATACCTCTACTGTGACGGAGTAGTCGATCTCCACACGGATGTCGCGGATGCCGGACAAGCCGTAAACCTTATCCCTTGTATTTGTCCCCCTTCTAGTCCGTGCCTGCGAAACAAACTGGAAGGTCCTATCTTGAACGGTGTAGTAGGGGGTTGGTGAAGTGTGTGTGAGGGTGTGGCGCATTCCCAGGACCTAAGTCAGTGGAAAGGAGATCTGCGATTCCCGGTGAAGACTTGTAATAAGTCGCCAGACTTCATGTGGAATATCAGGGGTTTGGTTCCCGGCGTTTATCATGGACCTCATGAGAGGACCATGTGTTTAATCCAGCACCCGCTCAATATAATGCAGATAGCACGACCGGTTGCCGCAACTGAGCTTGCACGAGCCAGCGAGGACCATCTCCTGCAGTGTCTAGATAGCACCACTCCAAAACACGGGGAGGCGGAGGAGACTTGGCCGAGGCAGCTCCCGGATCAAGTCGAGATATACTGAGTCTTCAACGGGGGTGAGGCGCGCGCCATGCTCTGGTGGTAATGTCATCTCGGGATATTCGTCGAGATCTTGACTAAGGGAGTTGATTATACGCGTGGCGATGACACTGGAATCGTCCTCGGCCCAAGCCAGCAAAGTACCTCTCTTGCATTTCAGTAAATATGATCCATGATTTTGACCTGGGAGCTTTCGCTCCGAAATGTCTGCCTGGTTGATACAGATGGAATCGACCCATAATGCGCTGGTCGCGTATTGTTGACTGGCAAACAGCTGCTTGAGCGTGAGAACCAAGTTTCTGGTCGCCTGGAACTCGAGCCCATTGACGCGGATCGGCTGGGTATCCGCAGCGTTCCCCCATACGTAGGAGAGGGTGTAGTACCCTTGGGATGTTGCCTCTGCCAACGGGACCGCACTCAGTTGCCACTGAAGTTCCGTGTCGCGAGCGTCAGTCTTGATTGCAATGAGGCGAATGCAGTGGCCGGTATCTCCGCCTGAAGGCAGCGGGCCGTAAGGAACCGGTGAGATCGTCGCGTTCGGGCTCGCCGACATTTTCACTGGTGCTGCGAAGATTTGGTAAGCGAGCTTCTCGCCAGCTTTAAATACAAAAGGAATAAATTGGTATGGGTTGAGCAAGCTTTAAATGCCGGGCTTGTATATATCGGGCAAATGGGGAGGGCTATGGTGGAGTTTTGCGGAGGACGTGATAACTCGCTAAACGCCAGACGATGATCTAAATTGTGTGACTCATGGTAGTAAAACACAGTCGCCTTGTTGCTCGCACTTGCCGGTTGGAGTCCGATGAAAACACTGCTGGCCTCCGCTCTTGTCAGGCTGACTGAAATTACACGAGCAGCTCCTGTGCGGTCGCGCCTTTTTGACTATTTTCCTTCCTCCCCCCTCTTCCGGTCCGGCTGCAGTTCATATCCCAGCCACGGGCGCGCCTCATGACCTTCTTCGCTCACACTGCCCGCGTTTCAGAGCTTCGATTTTACGACTCCTTCCCCGACATTAATCTTCTGCCCAACCTCTCCCAGCACCACTCCCAACCAACATGGTCGCCGTTCGGATCCATTCGTTGAAGCCTACCATCCGGAAATCTGCTCCATCTGTGGCGTTGTTGGCGTCTCCATCGGAGTGGTTCACCGCGGCTCCGTCATCTAAAATCGCAGCCTTGGGTTTCGCGACGTCGCGCACCGTGTCAAGGGCGATAGCGACACGATTTACTATCTTGGATCCATGACCAAAGGTTTCACAGCTGAGGTCATTGACATCTTGGTTGAGGAGGGAAAGTCGAAATGGACAACCCTTGTGAAGGACATTGTCCCGGATTTTCACCCCGACGACCGAGGTCATCTACAATCACGGCAATGTGGTCGACTTTGTCAGCCAGAGCACCGGTCTCGAGCGTGCCGATGCCTTCTGGGCCCAATCGAACAATAACATACTGATTGTGAAGGAACAGGGACTCCGCACCATCAACCAACTACAGGCCGTCACTCCATTCCGAGGAGAGCACTGATACAACAATTGGGGGTACGAAATTGCTGGAGAAGTCATCAAGAACCCCACTGGGGGTACCTATTCCGATTTCATGTCCGAGAAGATCTTTGAGCATTTGGGCATGCGCCGCACATTCAGCGACGACTGAGTGTCGTGGATCAGACAATGTCGCGAAGGGGTACATGGCATTCGATGACGCCTCTCCGTGCCACGTCGCCTGCCCTCACATGGCGGAAGATACGCTGATGAACCCGGCCGGCGGTATCCAGAGCTCTGCCAACGACCGACTCAGGTACTACATGGCTCTGGGAAGGCCTTGAATGACCAGCAGCAGACTGGCAAAACGAGCACACTAGGGTCGCCCCTCAAACACTGGTCCCGCTACTCAGCAGCAGCATCAGCACGGCACCGAGCCTTCGCGAAGAGAGCTACGCCATTGGCTGGGCGAGAGCATAGCTTCCCGGCATGCTTTGCGACACATCTCGCAACCAGGCAGCCATGTCGAAAATGCCCATCATCGGCGATCCCGAGCACTCTCGACTCGTTCTCTATCATCACGGAATGATGATTGGGTGCACAAGCGCTGTCTACGTTTTCCCCTAGACGGAGACTGTGGTCCTGCTGCTGTCCAACTCGGTTGCAATCAACGACGGTCCCGACCGGATCGGCCATCTCATCATCCAGACTCAGTTCGACGACCCCGTTAAACACGACAATGTCGCTCTGGCCCGAAGCACACTCTCCTTTGTCCTTGGAGCCTATGACCGCATCGAACAGGAGTTCAAGGCAGAACGGAACGACAAGACCGTCACTGCGCAAAAGCCGCCCGATTCGTACATCGGCAAATACTACAACAAGATGAAGACCTTCTACATTGAGGTTTCTGCTACGAACAATTATAAGCTGTGGATGAACCTGCAGGGGAATGACGGGGAAAACTACCGGCTGAAGCATCAAAATCGCGACGTGTTCAGCTGGCACATGACGCGAAACGAGCAGGTCAAGCGTGGCATGAATTCCATCACGTACATGGAGTACTGGAAAATCAGATTTGATTTCGGGGGACATGGCACGGCTCAGAGGATATTCTGGGCCATCGAGAAGGACCTGCCGGGTGAGGGGATGGAGCTTGTCAAGGAGATGGCAATAGGTAAGAGCTAAGAGCTCTACGTCAACCGCAATATGTTTACCTGCCTGGGTTGTTTCTTATGTAAGTAGCCAGCAATAATTCAAGCCTTGAGTTTGGTGCATTTCCACTTTGTATGAAGCCGGGTGTGAAGTTTGTCATCCCCGCGCCACCAAGTAAGTAATTCCGAGTTACAGATGTGACGAAGGTTGTGATACACAATGCCTCCCTGAAAACAATCCGTTTGTGATTAAGGAAGAGACGCTCCTCGTATTAGCCTCGCACGGGCCACGTTGTATTGGTCACACAATGCAGGGGTGCTTGCCTTGCGCAGTCAACCACGTGTGAGGTTGGGTTTCAGCTGCGATTTTGGATCTTTCGTTGCCCACGACATCTTCATCTCTACCTCAATCGCGCATGCTGACTTGGGGCCTCCAAATCGCCAAATCCCGCCCCACGAATGATCTGGAACTTGATTCCAGCACAGGCGCTGTGCTCACCTACCACCATGGTCCATTGGCACTACCTTACCTAGTAATTAACCGCGCACCAATTGCGATGCACCGCTTCGCGAGCTGACTTGCAAAAACGCCGACTCCAAACCTCGGAAGTCGGGATCTCCCTGCAGCGATGGGCCGGCCTCGGGGGAGCTTTATGACCGTTCTGCGGATGAACGCCTGGCTTTATTGGAAAGTGGCCTTCCCCGTTGCCCCGGGCCGAGCCATTCAAGACGCGTTGGCTGGCCGCGCCGAACAGAAAACGATGAGGGTGAGTTTGATCGGGGAGGCGGTGCTGCTCTTGGCGACTAACCGTACACGCAGAATTCAAAGTTACAGAAATATCAATACCAGGCGTTGCGCAGATCTGACAGTATTCGCTTGCTGAAGATTGAACCGCCCCTCAGCACTAGCATCTTCCGTCCTGGTCTTATCCGTTGCAGCATAGAGGAGGTCCCTCTTGTGGACGCCCCGCGGTACCACGCGCTCTCGTACACGTGGAAGGAGGACGAGATCATCACCCTTGTCCGCCTAGGACGCCACATTTTTAATCCCTTCACGCGACTGTCTATCTCAAAGTGGTGGAAGGCATTTATTCAGGGCCGCCCAGACCGCCCTTCACCGTTCCCGCGACTTGAAAAGGCCCTTACCTATCTATCAGACCTGACCATTACACACGAGCTCACTGAGGAAGGTGAGGGCAGAATCAACATACCCCGGCGCCTTATTCTCTGTGACGGACAGACCATTCTCGTCACGCAGAACTTGCACAACGCCCTGAGCGCGCTGTCACGTCGGTATCCAGGATACTGGTGGATCGACCAGCTGTGCATCAACCAAGACGATGTGCAGGAGCGCAGTGCGCAAGTGGCCCTCATGGGGAATCTTTACCGGAATGCTTCTCAGGTCATCGTCTGGCTGGGTGAGCGCACACGGCTTGAAGCAAGGGCGCTCGCCGCGCTCGAGCAAATGGCCAACATGCCAGACGACGTTGAGGAGATGGTTGCTATCCTTGCGTCGCTGTTCGCTTCTCGGGTTTCCAGCCTAGCTAGCTTACTCTGTTTTTTCTCACGCTCGTGGTTCGATCGGCTGTGGGTCGTGCAGGAGTTCGCCGTCGCCAACCGAGCGACCTTTCTGCTTGGCGACATCGAAATTCCGCTACACACCGCGGCCCAGGCCATGAGACGCATCGAGAAGGTTTCATCGGCGATGAGTTTTGCTATGGTCCAGGACATCACAGATATACGATCTGGGTTGCTGGATTCAAGGGAGTACACCACGGCGAATGGAGTGTGGAGCTTGGAAAAGTGGCTGTGTGTCGCCCGCAGCAGGAAAACAACAGATCCTCGTGACTATGTTTTTGGCGGCCTGTCATTGCTTGGGAAGGACACAGATCAGCCAGTGCCGGGCATCTCAACGGAGGCCATATTCGTCCCTCGTAGTGACACGACAGCGCTGGGCACAGACTACTCCAAGTCGGTTGAGGATGTCTATTCTGCCTTCTCCCTTGCCCTCCTTGGTAGCGAGCTGGGCCCAAACGCATTATCACTCGTCGGCACGAAAAGGGACCTGAAGCAGTTCCCTTCCTGGGTGGTCAACTTGCACCACCCGCTATCACCCAAACCTCTGCACCACCTCAAAGTGCGGAGGCCCCGAATACCCTCCACCAAGATGGGCAACAGGCCAGGCGGCGCTTCCGCGATATATGTAGCCGGTCAAATTGCACAGCTAGAGACAGCGCATTTCGACGAAATCCTGGCCGTCGGCGAGCCGCTCGAGCACTGGTTCAACGGCGCATACCAACAGACGAGCGGATTCCACCTGACAGACACACTCCGGCTCTGCGCTGAGCTCGGCACGCACTACCAGCACACTGGGGAGCTGAGTCTCGTGGCATTATGGCGCACTCTTATTCTTGAAGCAAACAGTGACGCATTGCCGAACTTGGACGCTTCGTTCGCGGACGCCGTTCGCTCATATTTCGACGAGACTCGTCGGGCTACTCGGGCTACAGTACCGAATGTGAAATCGAACCGACAAGCATCGCAGGATGTGCATGGCCCGCTGGCCGAACATGCAACAGTCAATGAAGACCAACACCCCCAGGAACTACAGTCAGTCGCCCATGCGAAGCTGAAGAATGACCTTATCACCATGATATCGCGCGACGAATACCGCGACACAGAATTCGCCAAGGCCCTCACCCCCGCCGACCCTTCAACTCCCACCTCCGACGCAGAAGTCACACACTCGTGGACCACAGACAAGAACAAGGGACTCAACGACCCAGCCCTCTGGTACAGCACCTGGCTAGCCTTTTTTGAAGCCTTCCACGAGGCCGCTCCAGGTCGAAGGTTGTTCGTCACGCGCCGTGGATATCTCGGCATGGCACCCGTGGATGCCCAGCCGGGAGATGAGGTTTTGCTGGTAAGGGGCGCGTGGGCGCCGTATGTTTTTAGGAAATTGGATTTGTCGAGCGTGGACGGCTGTGAGGAGGGTGATGAAGTGAGGATGTTGATTGGGGAGGCGTATGTGCATGGTGTGATGGGGAGTTTGGGGAGTGATGAGGAAGTGTTGGGAGTGGCAGGGGTGGATTGCTTTGGGGTGGTTTGGGTGATTTAGGGGTCGGGGAAGAGGATACCTATGTTTTGGTTGCGGGCCATGGCCTCGACTTTATGGATAGGGTGACATAGTATGTCCACTTTTCGTGAGAAAGTGGTGGGCATAATTGGGTTTGACCCAAACGGAGAGTGGGCACAATAAAGGCGTCTTTTGAGGCCTTGTATGATGCATGCCCGTAAGGTGACACTGGTGGAGGTTTGGGAGGGAAGGGTTTTGCGAGGGATGGAATGTAGCACGTCAGCGCGGGCATATGGTAAGTTGGGGGTGAGTCTGATGCGGTACAAGTCATCCTCAATGGACTTGAAGACCTCCGTTTAGTCCTTCACGTAGTGACTACTTATTTCCTCCATCTAAGGGTAACTGCCCAGGTTATTTCCATCCTTCGATATCCTCCCCTGCGCGAAAGAAAAGTCCGAACAATTCGTCCCTGCATCAAAGCAGCATCAACCCTCCCCAGCCCCCTCGGAATGTTAATCTCAATTCCACCCCCACTAGGCAACAACGTCCGACTAATAGCCATCTTAAACAAGCCAATCCAATCAAGCGGGCTACGTGCATCCCCGCCCGGGACATCGATCTTGTACATCTTGAAATGCACATCATTGCCCCCTGCCATATGCGCCGTCGTATCCCAGTAATCATCACCCCTTATTCCGAATCCGTCCAAATGGTAGTCTGGAGCGCAGCATGACTCTCGGCCCAGATTTTGGTATATGGAACTCTCTTCGTAATCCCATTCTCAACCTCGTAAGTATAAAATGACAGCAGACTTTCCAACCGCCGAACTTTAAAGGGGTCCTTCGGAATGAGAATGAAGTTCCTCACGACCTCCAACTCACATATATTGGCCCTTAGAACTGTAGGTCCTGGTCCGTCTGCAGCCACCAAGGCAGCACTGGCCTGAGGTACTAAGTTTCCGGACTGTGTGTTGATGCCACTGCTGCTTGTCGAAGTGAAAAGTCTTGCCATGGCGTGATTCTTTTCGGTCAAGCCATATCTAGGCCCCGGTGTCATTCTTACTTGGGTAGTCTGCCACGAAAAATAAGTGGGTCCCGTCTGAAGACGGCTAGCCCAAAATTTAGGCTCGCCTCACCCTCGGCTCAGCTTCGGCTCACCACGGCTAATCTAATGCTCACCCTGCAGTGAAAATTGGCAATTTTACGCGACATAGGACCGATTTTGGGCCTCGCCTCCGACAAAAAGTATCGAGAGAGGGGGGTCCCAGAATTCCGGCCTCCCGTCCCCGTTCTCCAACAAAGCAAACCCTCTATTCAAAATGGAGGCCAAGAAATGGGCTCGATGGCTGACGTTTTCATTCACCGTTTTGAGAGTCTGCGTTAGAGTAATCATGCCTGCCTACCGCACGGCCCAGAATCAGGCTCGCTTCACCCTCGGCTTACCTTCAGCAGTCCCGGTGTCCCGATGACTCGGGATCTCGGGATAATCCTGATTGGTCTGTAAGCCTTATAGGCTCTTTTCTAGTGATTGGCCGGCTGTGGCGGCCCTAGGCCGCCACGGCCCAATGTCATGGCCAGGGTCATAACAGTATCGTCTTAGATCATAAGGTCTAGTAAGATTAAATCCGACTTTTATATATATCTCTCTGGCCAGAAAGTCAAATTCCTTTATCACCGCTTAGGGTTATCGGCTAGACACTACCCTTTTGGCTGACAGCTCTGTTATCGCTGCCACGTTTAGTTTTAATGATAAGATATTATTCTTTTTTTCTCTCTCAACTCTGTCTTTCTATATTTAACGGCTCTCACCTCTTTCTTTCCCACGTAACTCTTTTTTAAAGGTGTTTCGATCTCGCATTTTATCGGAAATAATAGAAAGTTATTCTTAGCCAGCTGTATTATTATACCTACGGCACACATACTATCAATGCTCGTTAATCTGCCCTTTTGGTAATAAAAGGATCCAACTAACCGCCAAGCTGACTCCGAAATGGACTAACCCTATGACCCAGAGCCCCTTCGTATAGTTGGTGCCGTTGTTTATGAAGCGAAAGATGAGAGAAAAGAGGATGCCGCCCATCGACCGTTTGTCGAGCCTTAACATTACCTTTGAGTTGACGTGCGTCGACGCTTCGACACTTCCGGAAGTGTATAAGGAGGGCACCTTCAGTCGTATCGATGTAGGCCTCCTTCACCGTACACACCTGATTTGCATCCCTCCGACTGACACATTGCAGGTATCCAACGCCATCGACCGAGCATATCTGGGACCCTTACAGGGTTTTAGAGACCCTGATTCCCTCGCTGCAGAACGAGGAAGACAACCGCCACGCCACTTTGATCTCGCTCTTCATGAACGCGGCGCAGGAAATGAGTGCTGCGGCCGAAAAGGCAATTCCGTTGCCTGCTCACAGTGAAGAGGCCAAGAGGCTCGCAGCGTATGTGCCGAAGCCACCGTCTCAAGGGGATCTCATCAACTGCGGCATCGAGAATACCAAGTGGTACTTAGGCACCGACTTTGTAAGGGATTGGGAGCCGGCGTTTCAGAGGTTTGTCTCCTTCGCATCTCTTTTGACAAAACTATCAAGTACAAGTACTGACGAAACTGAATGCTTCACCAGATACGTCGAAAGACTCATGCTCACGGAACTCGGCGACTTTGTTGGCGCAGCCATGAAAGAGGAAAACACAATCGTCGAAAAGTGGCCAAACAGGCTCAAGTTCGACCCCGCCACCCAAGAAGGCAAAGATGAGTTCCATCGACGGATCACCTCCATCCTGGGTGGCGAAGAACGCTATGTCGAGTGGGTTCGGGCCCCTCGCACCCGCTCGATGAAGCCGATCCCCGCGTATGTGAGGTCTCGCTGCGACCCGGCGCCTTCTCAGGCGTTGGCGAGGGCGGCTCAGTCAAGTAATGTCCTCTATGAGCTCCAGGGCTTTTCACCTGAGCGGTCGCAATATCCCAGTCGCGAGAAACCCCGCGGGTGGCGGAGTGGTCATCGACCCTGGCGCTGCCAATGTCGTCGTGGAGACTAAAGACTTCGATTAAAATGACAACGTGATCACGAGTTCGACCGGTCAGAGATGAGTAGGCGGTCGTCGTTAGGGGTGGAGTTGTTTGGTTGAATAAATGTGCTAGGAAACGTTTGCAATCGATGATATAACACGATAATTTCAGCACCCAAGGAATCACCATTAGATCAGGTTCGATATACGCCGCAGCTGTTCTTCTATCAGCGGCGTCCGTGTCCTCTCATACACATCCACACCGTCGCACCGGTCGTGATGATTCCGAAAATGATTCCCAGCACTATTCCCACAATTTCTAGCTGCGTCAAGTCCCCCTTCCCGCCTGCGCTGGCAGCGTTACTCCCAACACTTTCACCACCGCCGTTGCCGTTGGTATTACTGCGCCCGCCATCACCGCCCGGTCCGCCATTATTATTGCTACCCCCGAATGAGCTTCCGGTCGTCTTGGTTTCGATATTCCCGTTTTGGGTCTGAGTAACTCGAGTGGTACTCACAAGCACTTCCGTCAGGATGGTCTGACGTGTCGTGACAACGGACGAATAACCCGGCGTCGGCGGAGGCTCAGTGTACGTCACCACCACCGTCTGCGCGCATGCGAATCGGAACACTGGGACCAGCGCAAGGAGGGATAACAAGTGTATCCACGGCCAAGGCACCAGTTGAGAGCGGACTGCAGCAGAGCGGACGACCGTCACAGTGGCTGTCGCGACTTCAACCGTTAACGTTCCTCCGTTATTCACGATGGTTGTAGCCGCCGTTCCGCCGCCTCCACCTCCACTTCCAGTTCCACTCCCACCTCCTGCACCTCCGTTTGCGGTGGTGGTTGGTGCACCGGCCGTAGCTGTCGCCGCCCCCGTCGAAACACGAACAGTCTGCGTGCTGATGTACGTGTATCCTGGAATTGGAAAGCCGTTGGCGGCGCAATAATCGTTGTACACTTTCATCGCAGCCTCGATGTCGTATTCCTTCCCGCAGGTTTTCCCAACATCGTCTTTGATCATTTTATGCGCGTCTTGAATTAGATCGGGGCGGCAGAGGCACTGTATTTCATTACCGTCAGTCAGTGGCCCATTCCCATGGTTTTAGCCCTGTTGTCGAACCTTGTTTCAAGAAACGAAAGAGATCCGTGACATACCGACTTCACTTTACACGTCAACCAGCTCGCCAACGGGTTAAATACAGTCACGCAACCGCGCAACTCCGTGTACCCCCCAGCCTCCTTCCAATCTATCGGTCCATCTGCCGCGTACGCGCCAGAAAATGTAATGATCAGCGAGAGCGCGACAAGCGCTCTGCTGGTGGGTATTCGCATGTTGGCGTCGCCGTGGCCGTGTTTCTGGCGAATCTCCTGGGAAAAGGAAGAAAGGCAGCGGTGTGGCCGACGCACAGCGCCCGAGAGGACCGCGCGCTTTTAATAGGCAGCCAACGAAGCGCTGCCGCTTCATCTCGTTGAGCCCGAAAGGGGGCGCTGCAAGCGCAATGCCAAGCATCGTGGCTTTCATGAATTCCCCAAACAGGAAACCCGACGCTCAGCTAAAGGTGGCTGAGATTGAGTGGCTTTACAGATTGCACGTTTCCTTTTTGAGCATCAGGCTCTGGAGGTAAGGTGGACGAGCTCGAACTGCGAGTGTGTTCCCACTTGTAGGGGTCAGTGGACCGTCGACTGAGGAGGAACGGCGCGACTGTAATCAGCGTCATGTAAGCCAGCCGCACGATATCGTACGCCTCCTCCGGCACCGCGGTCTCGGAGTCCAGGCTCGTCATTTCCCCGAGGTATGCGGTGTCGGGGCTCCAAGCGGGATTGTCCCGCTCGAGGGAGAGTCGGACAAGCTCTTGGGCGCAGAGGTAGAGGCCAGTGGCCATCTCGAGGCCGTCGTCGTCGTCCTCGAGGGGCCCGAGGTTATCGTGCTGGGCGAGGGTGCGGATGAGCGACTTCCATTGGGGGGTGGTTTGGAGGATGTCCAAGGCGGGCGGCGGTGTTCCGGGGGGGGGAACGGCGGGAGA
>Ga0247770_1000550_pt1 | contig 35501 bp, 42 predicted proteins | sample UWRJL136409B6_FD_179943 | JGI IMG/M metagenome (GOLD analysis project Ga0247770, IMG submission 179943) | Plant litter microbial communities from Arlington Agricultural Research Station in Wisconsin, United States - UWRJ-L136-409B-6 | ecosystem: Environmental > Terrestrial > Plant litter >... | reverse complement strand
TGGTGGGTGGGTGGTGTGTTTGTGTGTTACTGCTAGGGGAGTTGGGGTATGACATTTTGCTGCTTCTTTCACAAAACGATCGGGGAATCTGGTGTCGGAGGCATTGTCGAACTAAGGATTTCGGAAGGGGGTTGGTAGGTCGCAACGGGAGCAGCATCGAGCAGCTTAAGATGAGATTCATGTCTGCAGCATGACATTCTGGGAACCGCCGATCTGTCGCTTGACCTGCTCTCGGGCCCAGCGCGCCGTCTCGATGGTGCGTGCCTGGAACTCGCGGTTTGTCCGCGTCTCCTTGATGAGAGCTGTGACCCAGTCTTGGCGGAACGCCTCGACAAGCTCCCCGTTAGGATACGCGTCCGCGAGGTCACTATAACGGTTAGCGAACATTCGTCAAGGGAATTCAATTCGAGGACTTCACTCACCCAATGACACCCATGGAAGCGCGCATCAACGCCTCGCTGCGGTTGGCATCGGTAGCGATGGTGTTGAGAAGTTGGAAGATCGAAGGAACAAACGGCTGGAGTGCTTGGGCTGTAGGGAGTCATGTCAGCATTGGACGTTTCCAACAGCAAAGGATCACTTACTCTTTCCGCTGGACCTCATGGCACCAATAATACCACCCCAAGCATCCATGATGCCTTCTCTAAGTGAGATGACGTAGTCAAACAGCTCGTAGGAGCCCTCAGCGCTGGCCGTGACGGTAGCAGCCTGCTGAAGTACCTGAGCAACGACTGAAAGATAGGTCTCGAAGTGGCCGCCAATAGCGCCCGCAATGTCACCGAAACATTGGAGGATCGCAGGCTTGAACTGATTTGCGAGTGTGGTGCTCTGTGAGAGTATGTTAGAAATCGTACCGTAAATGGGATTATATGGCAAAGGAAGAAGTAAGCTCAGGGAGGCGAGACAAACCCTTAGATTATTCAGCAGATAGTTCATGAAGTTATCGCAGAACGGCTGGCTGCGCTCGCCCATAGAGCGCGTGATGTCGCTGACAAGGCCAATAGCCATCGAGCAGAGACTTGGCTCTTCCTGATTGCCCAAGGCGTTGTAAAGGAAAGGAGAGAAGGCCTCCATGTACTTGACGAAGTCATCCTCCATCGCATTTGCAAGAGCGCTGATGGTGGCGAATGCGCCTTCTGGGACGCTCGACTTGGCCGCAACGGTGCTCAGCAGCTGAAGAAGAACTTGCATGACCCGGTCACCCTGAGGCGTAATTTCCTTGTCCAATCGCTGGATGATGGCCTGGAGCACAGTGCAGAGACTTGTCTGCATGTCCTCGAGCGTAATGCGGTCCTCGACACTGACAACCTGGGATTGCATAGGCAATGTCTCCTCCAACCGCTGAATGATAACGCCCGAGAGCGAAGCGACGGCGGGAAGGCTTTCGGTGGCAGCGCTCTGGACGAAGACGTTGAGGACCTCGTACGCAGCAGTACGGACAGCAGCCTCTCCCTCGAGTGTGCCCGTCACCTGCAACAGGTTCGTGACACTCTGGTTGAAATGTGCGGTCAGAGGGTTCTGCGCCGCGCCGGGGTCTCCTGCGAAGCGCTCGGCAAGGTTCATCAGTGCCCAGCAGCACGATGCCGCCATCTTGGGGCTGCTCATGAGGCCAGCAAACAGCGAGCGAATCAAGGGGTCGAGGTGTTGCGTGGGGTCAATAGCGTCGGAACAGGCCTCAGTGATTCGGCCCAGTGCGTAAGCGGTCGAATCTCTAACGTGAAGGGACGGATCCTCCATCATGTTGATCAATGGCTGCATACCGGACTTGACAATAGGCTCCAAAACCTTCTCGTCAGGACCGTCCATGATCGCACCGAACGCAGAAACCGCAGCGTCTCTGGCATGCCAATCATCATTGCGCAGGTTAGCCTCGACGAACTGGATTACAGGCGGGATGATCGCGGCGCCAACAGCCTGGGCATAGAGCTGCAGGCACTGATACGCAGCACGAGAGATGTTGTACTCGTCGTCCGCTGCATCCTCATCTTGTTTGGTGAGGAGGTTAAGGAGCACCGGAACAACCTCATTGGTGGCAACGCGGCTGAAGTTGTAAAAGGGCCTCATTTGCTCCGAGCTCTCCACCTGTGCATTGTCATCCTCGATGCCGATCTCTTCTTCGCACACGGTGCTCCAGAACTCAACGGCGAGCTTAGCCACGTCCTCGTCAGAGCTCTTCATACCCAGAATGGTCAGACCAAACAAGGCCTTCTCCATATAGAATCGCATGTTCTCGTAATAGAGAGCCATGATGCGGTTAAGGCAGCCGAAGGCACCTTGCTGAATATGAGAGTCGTCGGCCTGGGTGGCCTCGCAGATAACCTGCATAATGTAGTTGCGCTCGCCTTCATGCTTGAAGTTATTTCCGACAAATTCGAGGGAGTCTCCAAGTGCAGTAATAGCGGCCAGGCGAACCTCATTGCTAGTCTCCTCTTTCCGTGCGCCCTGGACGACAGCCGTAAGAATGGCGTTGGAGTGACTGACCAAGGCAGCTCTAAGCTCTTGATCCGGGCTCTCGCAAATAAATCCGATCGCAGTCAGGGACGACTGCTTCTGGTGGGGGCTGCCTTCGCTGACATTTCTAACTAGGACGTGCATGAGATCCGGCCATTGGTTCCGGGGGAGTTCAATTCCGGCGATCGACGCGATGACCTGGGCGGTTGCCTGGCCGGCCTGTGCATTGGTGGAGGCGAGGGTCTCGAGGGAAAGCTGCTTGACGCGAGTCTTTGTATCTTGATCCGTCTGCTGAAGCCATTTCGCCTGTAGCTCTGCTTGTCTCGCAAACTCGCGAGCTGAAAACGCGTTTTTCAATGCGATACCAGCCGCCGCTCGGATGTGGCCTTGGGCACTCTCATTTGCCAACTCTTGGACGAGCGTAAGGAGGTATTGTGACTGCGGGTGGGAAGCGCGTCAGTGATGTGAACGAGCGATGCAGCGGGCGCAAAGTAATTTGGTGAGCGAGAACATACAAAGTTTGTTTCGGCAGCCTGGGTAAGTTGCTGCTCTGCTGCATTTCGCAGAGTCGCGTCTGGAGATGGCAGTCAGTATCGTCGTCACGGCCCGGGGCGGAACGACGCGATCCATGCGGGCGAGACCGGGGACGGCAAGGCAGGCGGTGAACTTACCTGCACTCAGCGAGTTGGTGAGGACGGTGTTAATGTCCGTTGCGCCTTCCATGATTGCGGGTTGGAATACCGAATTCGACAGGCGACAGGTCTCCGAGGCGGACAAGGTTGTGGTGGGAAGAGTGGGAGTCTGGCAGGGAGAAACTCGGTTCTCGTGCAACTAAAGTTTGCGTAGAACAAGCGGGGGGTCGATGATCCACGAGCGGCTTATCGGACCAGGGCTTGGGATTCCCGTCGAGATCAAAGCACAGCGCCTGGGAGGGAGAGAGCGTGGGACAGGTACTGTTTCTGGGTTCGAAAGTTGAGAAAAAAGTTGCACCAGGCGTTGCTGGAGTCAAGTGGGTTGCTGGTCAAATTTTTTGTCAAAACAATCTCAGAGTCCTGGTTCGGTGGATGCCGCCTATGCTCGCCGCTGCCTTGCACAAGCACCAAGACTTGGAAACCACCGGAGCCGCTGCGCTGAAAGGGATCCGAAAAAGAACGTTCGAAGCAGATAGAGCCTTGTAGGCAGGTGAGACAATAGTCTTGGACGGCAGAAACTAAATCTCCTGCGGATTACAAGAGATCGAGTGCAAAAGAAACGGTCTTCGAAGCAGGAAAATGAGGAGTTGATGGAGTCGTCAACCATCGTTGGCAGCAGCGGAAGGAGCCCTGACGTTCTTTCACTTTCTAGCCTCGCACTGTGTCCTGGGAACAACACCTGGAATCATAATGACCGCTTGGACCACCCCAGTGCGAGGCAGCTGGCTAGCACGGCTGGACAAAAAAAAGGGAAGATGGAGGAGGCTCTCGGTCAAAACCAGGGTCCTCTGACGGTGACTCTCGACGGCCCATCCCCTTGCGCATGTGACCCCTTTGCTTTTCCGAAGATTCTACCGCAAGCGGTGACGTCGATTGCAACAAGAAGCAGCTCACACTCTTTTGTTGGAGCGGCCGTTCAGCCTCTCTGGGTTTGGTTGGCCGGCAAGAGCGTAGAGTATATGGAGGCTCCCGTCAGGTCATCAAAAGCAATGGTCATTCTGACCAGTGCGGAGCTAGCCTTCTTCCTGTCGATTCTACCTCCACAAAGTACGTAGCTATCCATCCCAAGTTTGAGACAGACCAATGCTTTCAATCTTGAAGTCCTGGCTGCACTCGAGGGAGGTCTATCACAATGTACTCCGTACGCAAAGCCTACTGCAATGCAAGCATGGCCTAGCTATTCGGGTTTCTGCTGTGCGTGGATGTCTGAGGCCCCATCGCACGGGGCAGAGTGGCCATTTCTTTTGACCGGAGATTCGCACCAGCTGGGTAATTTGTTGAAACCCACTCAGCATTTGCCCCGCGTTGCCGTCACACAGACGCAGGAATTCACAGGCTCTCCTGAGAAGGATCCTTTCTTTCTCGATGTCCCACTATCCTCCTGTTGTGCGACAAGCAGCCCTTGTTGGGTGGTTCTGGTTTCACTCACATGGCCCATCTTCATCCAGATCATCAGCCAGTATTTTCAAACTTCTATTATTATAGTATTCGCTTTACACTGGATTGCTACGGATTGCTGAATATAAGCCACTGCGATTTTTGGAACACCTGACATCATGTCGACATTGCCCTTTTTGCTTTTTGTTAACCCCTGATGCGATCACCGATACTCAGATGCAATCTACAAAATCTGTGCCAAGACTTAGAACTGTTTCGTCAAATAATGGATTTTTCGCACGTCTGTTGCGCAAGTTACATCTCATCCGCCTTCGCCTCCAAGATCTGAATAATATCAGGGATCTTGGCCGCTCCGTTCGCGCCGTTGGGTACCGCCAGACTGGCCGAGCCGTTGAGATCCAAGTGTTGGCTAGGGGAGCGTTGAGGGGTGGGCTTGGCCACGACTGGAGAGCCTTGACGACTCAGGGCAAACTAAAAACAGAGCAGTTAGCAAGATGCACATCTGACAGACAAACACAATGTATTGGGGCGGGACTCACGTTACTGGCGGCGCTCAAAAGGGCAATCAGGGAACTCTGGACTACATCCTCGTGGATTCCGACGCCCCATACCTTTTCCTCTGCGCCTGCCGCGATGCACTCGATATACGTTGCAGCCTTGACCTCACGGCCCCGGCCGACGGCGTGCTCCTTGTAGTCCTGGACATCCAGATCCACGCCCACCGTCCGTAGGGCGTTGGCCAGGCTGGAGATCGGGCCGTTACCCCTACCGCGGAGCTTGTGCTCTATCCCATCAATGGCAACAACACCCTCGAACACTCTCATGAGGTTCTTAGTGTCTTGGGTCTTGCCAGGGGCGGGAGGAGCTGGCGAGCTGGACCGGTCGGGGTTGATTGAATAATCGACAATGGTGAAGCGTGGGTTCTCACTGAGGAAGTATGTTTGCTGAAACAGCTCGGTGATCTCGGAGGGGACGAGCTCTCGCTTCCTCTCATCAGCCATCTTCTGAACCACTTTCGAAAACGCAATCTGCAGACCGCGTGGCATATCCAGGTGGAGGTGCTGCTGGATAATCCAAGCGGCCCCCCCCTTTCCGCTTTGTGAATTGACACGGATGACGGCTTGGTAATCCCGACCAATATCCTTCGGATCCAAAGGCAGGTAAGGAACCTGCCAGTAGTCGGCATACCCCTTGCTTTCCTGGTCGCGAAGCTGGAAGCCCTTCTTGATTGCGTCTTGGTGGGAGCCACTGAACGCGCAGACGACCAAGGACCCGCCATATGGAGCACGAGGGTGAACCTCGATCTTGTTGCATGCCTCTACCGTCTTGATGACTCTACCGAGATCCGAGAAGTCGATGTTGGGTGCAACACCTTGGGTATAGAGGTTCAGGGCGAGCGTGACGAGGTCAACATTGCCGGTACGTTCTCCGTTGCCAAATAGGCAGCCTTCCACTCTGTCGGCTCCCGCCATCTGGGCCAGCTCTGCGGCAGCCACTGCACATCCTCGGTCGTTGTGTGGGTGAAGGGACACGCAGATCTTCTCGCGTTCGGTGATGTTTCGGCAAAAGTACTCAATCTGATCGGCATACACGTTCGGGGTTGACATCTCGACGGTAGCGGGCAGGTTGAAGATGATGGGGCTCTCAACGGTAGGTTCCCATGCCGCCTTGACTGCCTCGCAAATCCTTATAACGAACTCTGGGCTGGTATCGGAAAAGGTCTCGGGGCTGAACTCGAAGGCCCACTCTGTACCTGACTGAGAGGGGTCGTCCTTTGTCAAAGATCGCACCAGGGCGGCACATTTGCTCGCCAGCTCGACGCTCTCGTCCTCGCTGAAGTTGAAGATGATTCTCCGGAAGCACTCGCTGGTAGCCAGGTAGATGTGGATGATGGCCTTCTTCGCTCCTTGCATCGATTCAACGGTGCGTCGGATGAGATCCTCTCTGCAAGGTGACAGGACCTGTAGCCAGACGTCGTCTGGAACAGCTCCGGGAGTCTCGACCAGGCGCCTCGTGAAGTCGAAGTCGGTTTGCGACGCCGAGGGGAATGACACCTCGATTTCCTTGTAGCCAAGCTCGCACAACAAGGCGAAGTACTCCCACTTCTGATCGCCATCCTGGAAGCCATTGGGTCAGTCAATTGCACAATTAACTTGCGCGGAAAGAAGATGCAACATACCATCGGATCAACCAAGCTCTGGTTGCCATCGCGGAGATCTGTGGCGAGCCATCGCGGGGCTTTGTCGATGGTCTTGTTAGGCCATTGCCGGTCTGGAAGGTTCACGGGAGGGAACCTCTTATATTTCGTAGATGGGTCCTGGAGCCTGGAGCACAGTTCCCTGGGTCAATGTCTTGTGTCTCGTGGCACTGGGGAGGTGCGCAAGAGCTGCTTGATCCTTCGACTTACATCGGCATGGTGGAAGGGAATGCGGGGCCGGGGAAGAGCGAGGGTTTGCAACGATGAAGTTGCTTTTGGCCGTCTGGTAGGGGAGAGGGAGTATGACGAAATGAGGGGTCAAATTCGTAGAGATTCAAGGGTCGCCCACAAGGTCTGGGCTCACTGTATGCTTCGTGGGTATACCACTGAGGTGTAGGAGATGTTTCGTTTATTATGACAGGCCGTATATAGAGGCGTAGCAGCTAGGGGGTAGAGGATTCTGGGGAAGAAAATCTTATAAAGAGATCTTGACTCATAGGTTGAGGAGTCCCATCTCAGCTCGAAACAAAAAAGGCGACCCGGTCCCCTTTCCCCCTTCATCAGAATTTTTGCCCCACTATCCTTCGTTTGCTCTTTCCTCTTCTCCTTCTCTGCCTGTCGCCACACACACACCTGTGACCTCGTCGGGTAGAACTAACCGGTTGACTGCTTGAAGCACGCAACGGTGTCGATGCCAATTGCGGGGGTTGACGCACTAACTAAAAACCCCCAAACGCCCCCGAAGAAAATCAACCCTTGCCCTGCGTCAGACTTTTTTGACCCCTCAAAGCCGAGCTTCGCGGCCTCTAGCGGCTCTGTCCCCTCGGGCCACCGGCTGTGGGGAAATAACAAACGCCCAGCGGATGAAGACCCACAGTAATGGAACTTCTTGATGGAGCCTATTACCGCCCACCCCACCGGGGTACTTCGTTCTTGGACCGGGTCCGGCGTTGCCCGAAACTGACGGGCCCGGACGGCATTTGACGTGGAAGCACCCCCCACTGCAGTCAATTCCATATGCAGACTTCAGCGTGGGAGTCAGTCCCTCTCAGATACCTAATAGTAACTTAAAACCTGGACGAGAACTTGAAAAGAGGGGTGCACCCTCAACCGCGTGCGCGATGCGATGCTACCCACGTTATAGCGTCTGCACCGCACGCCCTACCGTCCTCCTCAATTCCCATCCAATCAATCAACACCGAGTCACCAAATCGAGATCCGCCCTGGCATTGTGCAATAGCCGACGACCCCTCGCGCAACATCCCTTCGAATACTGCTCATTGACGAATCAAAGCCGACCGCAAGACATTTATAACTCACCCCCAACACAGTACCTTCCTCGTCACACAGTCCCAATCCCGTCTGCAGCACTCACTCAAACCCCAACGTCCACTAGCCGACCCACCCACCGACACTCGAACATCATGAGGGCCGAGTAAATCAAAAGTGATGTATTACCTACACTGTTCGCGAGAGACACCTCGTCCAAGGCAGGACCTGCATATCCATCATATAGCCGCTGCAGGCTCCCTTCCGCGGCCCGACACAACAGCTGTCGGTGTGTCTGTCCGCCCGTCTCCCCCCTCCAACGCCAAATACTGCACTCTACATAGCCTACACTCCATGAACTCCGTCGTGGCGGGTGGGCATCCCCTTCCATTCGCTGGGCGTGATCCGACAGTAGTTGAGGTCATGAAGGATGCTGCTACCTGCTAGGGTAGACAACCATTGAGTCAGGGATTTATGTAATGCCATCCATACATCATACCACATAGGAAGGCTCCGTCCAAGAACAAGGGTTTATCTACTTCGTGCAACTGATGCCAACACACCACGGCCAAGCTTCTCGCATTGTAGGCCTTATCACATTAAAAGAAGGGTCAGTGACATTAAACTAAGCATCGCTCACAGTATTACACACCTTTATTATATTGGGATAGGATGTGTAACCATTACTCGTATTGGCATGGGGTGTTCTTTATGGCCAGAGGTTTGGTACTTGTGCCATATCACCGCCGTGCTCGTCACAGGTGACATGTCTATCACAGGCGGAGCAGGATCACGTGCCCCATTTATTCATGATTCAACTTCACTAGAATTGCCAGACGTTACATGTTTTGCAAATTTTGAATCTCATTTGCGGGTATGTATATGATGTCCATCCTGACACCATCGGTGTGGTGTCGCCAATAAGGTTGGCCCAATAGTCTATGTACAGGTGCCACTGCCATCCTCTTGTTCCCCGTGGGTACACAAAGCGGCCCCTTTGTGTGTCTAGATGTTATGTACAATGCAATATGCAATTCCCAGGACTGGTGACCCATATCACTCAACCGCCTCACCCAGCAAATACATTGAGACGGCACCAGCTCCGAGCCGAAATACACAATGAGAAAATCCGTCTAATTCGCCAGATGCTCCCAAAAAACCCCCATCGAAGAACACTTGAATAATGTAGTAAATTTTATGCGAGAAGAGAAACCCCAGATAATCGCTTGAGCAGAGCTACCATGTGAAGCTCTCCTCGATGAAGTCGACCACTTGCCGCTCGTCCTGCACCTTACGCACGGCGTCACGCACGTCGTCGGCTAGACCGCCGGGCCCACAGACCGTTACGACCATCGCACCCATTTGCTCCATTACCTCCTTAGAGAGAAGCATCGGGATGTTAGGCCGACCTGGGAAGATGTGTACGGTTGTGGAGTTGGAGCTCTGTATTTGACTCGCGCTTTTGGGCCTTGTGATGAAGACCTTGATCCGGACGATGTCGCGGCGTCCCGGCATCCTGAGAATCTTATCCATAAACGGTCGTGCCCACTCGAGCATATCGTAGTCGCGGACAATCCAGACGAGCGTAACACGACGGACAGCCACGATCCCAGCATTGTAACCGTCAATCAGGTGTCGGAGAAAGCTGACTTGGTGGGTGATACCAGTGGCGCCTGCGAATAAAATGCAGTGTCCGTAGCTATCGAGGCTATGGTGACCGGCATATGGACCTTCGACAGCGGCGCGCGTGGTGACTGCTCGTGCTTGCGTTTTGCAGGCCTTGTCGTACAGCTGGCGTGTAAACCCAGTCTGAGCACCGATCACGAACGAAACAGTTGTGCCGGTTGGCTTCTGTAGTTTCCTCTTGTCCTTCTCGTCGGTGGGGAGGATTTCCTCGTAGTGGTGCTCGAACCATGCAATGGAGAAGGGGTGGCTCTCCCAAGGACTGACACCGGCAAAGCGGAGGTAGGCGTGCTGACCAGGTTGTACGTCAACGAACCGCGGTAGGTGTATCGTTACGCGGGTTGCTTCGCATGGCATTGGCTCGACAATTGCTTCAGCGTAGCCACGGGAAGACCAGTTGCAGTAGATCAACCGCAACATCCGTGCTGCTCTCTCTAGCATCCAGATGACGAAGATGGCGACTATCCATGACAACTGGGGGAGGCCTCCAGGAATGGTAGCAGACGCACAATGGACCAGAGTTCCGATAAACGCAACCATTGCCAAAATGATGTGGGTGTTGAGAAAGGTCTCGTAAAATGCGTGTCGGACCGGGGAGAGCGACAGGACGAGAATGAGGGCCAAGGCGAGAGAACCGACCGTACCAGAGGTGATGAAAACATCAGAAGTAACCTTATGCTTCACGCTGTCCCATCCCCCGTCGGCGATTTGAACGTATGCCCATGCTCCGAAGTGGATGACGGTTTCCAAGACAACCACACGCCCCATCCAACGGTGAAGTAGGTTGTAGGTGTCGAAGCTGACTTGTAGCAACCCGATCAAGGGGTTGTTCCTGCCGGCGAAGATGATGAGAGGCACCATGCTAACCAAAGCGAGGGTCCCTGAGCGACCGCGAAGCTCCGCACACAGCTCAAACTTGTTTTTGTTGCCCCAGTTAAGGACAAGCATGTAAGCCAGGTTGCTGGCCAGATAGCCGGCCAGAATGAGCGCGTGGAACCTCGAGGGCAGAGTTCCCATGTTCAAGGCACTTGAGAGCTGGAAGCCGCGGTTGTGACGCTTCTTCCACAGTGGTGCGTAAAGAAGGTTTTTCTTGATACTTGGCATCCAGCTCCATTGCGTCAACTTCCAGTAAGTCTGATCCTCCCCAGCCACCGGCATGGCGGATACAAGTCGCAGTTTTGCCCATGCGAGCTCGATGAACCTGATGGCCAGGATTACCAGGGCCAAAATCCCTAAACTCCACCAGAGAACGTCCACGAACAGGAAGTTGATCGTTTGGTTGACCCCATTGAGCCCGGTGCTAAAGGGCTCGATGGTTGGGTTAGATCCTGCGGCCACTTGTGTGGCACCTCGAATGTAAATTGTTGCTGCTGGAGCCTCAAGCTCCGAAATGGCGAAATGCTGGCGCTGGGAGTCCATCGTGAATGAGACGGGTAGTAAGGAGGGATAGAAAACTGGTTCGAAAAACTAATACGGGGCAAAGGTCGAAAAGCTGGGGAACGGGCTCTCTTCTTGTAGGATTGTCGCAATCGGTGGGCCTGAGAAAAAGAGGTTGTTGTTATTGATGGTGTCCACGCCAGGAAAACACAACCATTGTGCTGCCAAAGACAAAGGCACCGAGCCAACAATAGACTTGTTTGAGCTGTTGATGGCTGAGGCACCGCAGTGAACAATCGACTGATGACTGAGTGTTGTCGTCGGGAACAAAGAAACTGGCCGTCGCGCCTTCCGAATTCTCAGGCTTTGCTTCTGCGTCACCAGGTACCGAACCGATTCCTTGGCCCAATCGTCGGGAGACGATTCTGTCAAATCCTTGAGGTGGAGGTATACGTCGGGCCAGCGAGTATTTTCTGCTTGGCAGAGGTGGAGGTCGTCGGTGAGTGAAGCCGGACCTGCGACCTGAGGCTCCTCGGTGGGGCAGCACTTCTGGCCGTCGAGGTGCCGATCTTGTCGTCCGATAATTGCTCCTTCCAAAGGACCTGCGTGATAACCAGAACTTGTGGCCACAGATAAAGAGCGATGAAATACAGAGTGAATAGGCGTAGTCGGAGGCGTGCACGGCAGCTCCCCGCTCTGCTTGATTCTTGTTGATTAAAAGAGAGTCTCGGCCCACGTCGCGGTCGGGCTGGAATGGAATGACGTCGAGCAAAACTGGGAAAGAGCGGAAGCGGACCAGTTGTGGATGTCTTCTCGTCAACAAACGACAAAAACTCGCTACCTCCACAATTATTCGGATGCCCGTCCCGAACACACGAAGATAGGAAATGGCGGAAGGTAAACGGGGGACAACTGGGGTGAGAGTGAAATTCTCCCAGCCAACATTTAAGAGAGGTGGATCTGGAACCAAGCAAACAACGACGGCTCATGCCAAGCAGCAAGTCATCATTGCCCTCGGCTCTCGACCGTACGACATGGAATGAGAGGGACGCCATCACGGTGACACGCCTAACCTTGCCTGTTGGCTTTGCGCTGGCCTCAGCCAACCGGCCACTCGGGATTGCCTCGCAGCTCACAGAGGGTAGCGTGGGCATGCTGCCCCGGCCGACGATCGTGGCCCTATCACGACCAGCTCGGATGCGGCAGCCAGACCCGTATTTGACAATGTCAGGATTGGGTTGCGGTGTTCAGGGGCGAAGAGGGCTCAGTCCTGCCGCTTGGTTGGGTGCGGTGACTTGGAAAATCTTTGGCTGGTATCATAGGCCGATGCAACCACCCACGGTCGGCTCTCTGGTTGGACGCATGTTTCCCAACCCCTGTGGCGTTTGTTCTCGACGCCCGCTGCAGGGATCAGGAACCACGCCAGGCGAACAGCCCAGGGAGGCCACTGATGGGGTTCAACGACAACCGATAGGTCGGCTTGCGGTCGCGATTCAAAGTGCACAAACAATGAGACCTCGCCAGTCATGACCAGCTTCAGACTTGCATACGAAGTAATCACCGTGGCACGATCGATCCCATCACCGCTTGCGCTCGATGCACGTCTCTCAATCACATGTGATCGTACGAAGGCTCGGGCCAAAAGAAAGGGTCCCCTTAGCCAGTGCGAAAGGTGGTTGATCACTGTAAACACCGCCTATAGCTGTCGTTATTACAGGCCATCTCCCACTCCAAAAACACCTACATCAATACTGAAAAGGTCTTCCTGCATGTTAAAAAGGCCCGTGATGTGACAAGCCAAGGCCTTACCGTCCCAGAACAAGACTGTATGAGGATTCCAGCAACGCATTTTCGCACGGAGATAAGAGACCTTTTTATTTGGCCCCGAGCCTTCGTACCTGTGCAGTGGTCCTGGACGAAAGACATGAAGGGTTACCAGGTAGCATGGGCAATGAAGTCTCGAGTTCTTGACGGTAATGGAGACACCGGCCAGAATCACCTTGTGTCTGGGCCTGGCACTGGCATGGCTGGCTGCAATGCGGCCGGCAACGGACCTGCCCCGGGCCGCAGCGGTGAGGCAGCCTGCCCAACCTCGGCTCGCACATCTCAATAAAATACCTGAGGTGGAGTTCGTTGAACCAACATGGAACGATATTGGGTGGTTCCCCTAAAATCGCAAAAAGGGCACGTGAGCGCATCGTTCTCCCGCTATACCGGAGGGAGCCGGCACTGGCTGATGGCGGACAAGGAGGGAGCGGCGGCAGCAAAGCGAGCAAGCTCCACCTCGCCACATCCGCAGGCGCATAACAAGGAACGGAGCTGCAGACTTCATCGCAAAGGATGCTGCTGAGTCTGTTGACCATGGATGCCTCTCATCGTGGAGCCTGGAGTTCGCCAAGAGCTAGTACCAGCCACCACTGTTCCACATTCAAGCTCACGGCTCTCCCAGGATAGAAACAGGAAGAACCCAACAAGCGAGCGAGGCTGCAGAGCGAGACAGTCCTTAGGCCATTGTGCTCTGTGGTTGGCAACTCGTAGGATGGTGGCTTGCGAGCTCCTGTACTTGGTGGACTGATCGGAGTTCTTAGATGGCCGGTTGATTTCCAAGGTGGAAAGTCCTTGGGGCCTTAGGTGAACTAAACGGCTCTCATAGCAGGGCTGATAAGATGGAAGACTAATTGAAATATGTCGAGCGGAGATGATTTGAGGATATTTTCTGCTATCGAGATACTCGAGTACTGGTGGATGTCACCTCCAAGTTTGTGTGGTCAGAGCTCCGAGTTCACGTCATCCGAAGTGCAACCACCATTCTACAGTACACACACAGTGCGCAAACAGTGCACACCTACCCCTGCCCGGAATTTTCCAGCGCGGGAATTGAGGCAGCGGAACGGCAACTGGAACTAGGAACCTCGAAAGGCCGATCCACAAGCACAAACGCTGGAACGTCGAAGCAACGCAACGCAGAGCCACCCGTAGCAGCCCAATTGACGAGCGCCGCAATGGGATCGAGCTCGTCCAAGCCGTCCGGGAGCTCTGCTCCCCAAGTGTGGAACAGGTACGTCCCCCCATTAAGCCCGCGAGAGAGCAACAAACACCACGACCAGCAGGACTGACAAAACATCCCAGTTCAACCAGCGTATCCCACGACCTCTCCTCCGCCCTGCAGTCCAGTCCCGAGGTGAGAATTGGGGCCCCCGCTGTCAATTTGGCACCTGGACCACAGGGAACTAACGCCTGGAACAGTCCGACACATCCCGCCAACAAGCAATCGAGCTCGAGATCCAATCCCGCGTGGCGGCCGAGCTGAAGCGGCTCCGGGCCGAGGAGGCCGATGCGCTCAAGGACGCACAGCAGAGGCTGTCCGAGGCCGGCGAGAAGCAGCCCGCAGACGACCACAAGGTGACGCGGCAGACGGTGTCCAAGGAGGTCGAGGCGCTGCGCGCTAAGCTGCTGGAGCGCAAGAAGGTGCGCGAGTTGCCGGCGGGCGTCGAGGCCACGCGGAGCGAGGTGGTGCGCTGCCTGCGGGAGAACGACCGGCGGCCGCTGGACTGCTGGCGCGAGGTGGAGGCATTCAAGGAGGAGGTGCGAAGGTTCGAAAAGGGCTGGGTGGACAAGGTGGTGAGCTAGGCTGGGGGATACCTACCGAACGAGGAAAAGAAAGATGGGCTTTGCTACGGTATTGTTCTGCCGCTAGGCGGGCAGGGGCTCGCTGTTAGAATCGTGTATCATAATGGGCATGGAGCGGCGGAGCTTTGGGCCAAAGGCTATATAGACAAGCCATTTTTAGGATCACGCACAGCGAGGGCGGCAGCGGCTTGACGGTTTCTTCTTGCTAGAGTATATCAAGCTCTTGCAGAATTACGCCTAGGTCGAGCTGATCCTGTCCTGGCGGAGACTCCTTCTTGAGGGCTTCCCTTCTCCTGAGCCCCTCTTCGCGCTTGCGATCCCTCCTCGCCTCGGCATCCTCCCACTCGGATGGCTCCCTGGGTGAGAACACCGTTCTCAGAGCCTCCTGGAACCTAGCTATCCTCTTCTGGTTCTCGGCAAAACGCTCGTTTGCGATCTGGACAAGCGTGTTTATATACTCGCTCGTGACTAGACAAGTCTTTTGGGGTCCTGTGTCGTCGATACGCCGTTCAACCCCAACCAAGGATTCAAACGACAATCCCATAGAACGTACCGCCACCATAGGCATAGCTACCTCGTCAGCCCGCCGTGCGACAAGACTGACGGCTCCTGTCTCCCGAAAACCAGCCTCGATGCCAGCCTGAATGACCAGCTGCGCATGCTGCGAAGACGCCGCAAGAACATGCAAAATCTAGATCCCATAATCAGCCACACCCCCCAAACACAAACAAGATATAACTCACCATCGGCTCAAACTTGAAGTGAATCAGCCTTGCCTCAGAAGAAGCCATACTCGCCGCCAATCCCTCCCCACCCTCCCCCGACACCATGCCAAAAAGCCGCTCATGCCCTCCCTCAACGCCCTCCACTGGGTCATGCGAGACAAACAACCACTCGCCGCCACCCTTCCCACCAACGGCACTCCCCTGGTTTGCCGCCTCCCTTGCGCCGCCCTCCTCGGTGACCTCGCCCGCGGCCTTCTTCCTCCCCTCGAGGTAGACACTGACTCGCCCCGCGCAGCTGCTGGTAGTCACCAGCCCATCGTGCGCGTTGATCTCGTCGATGAGAGTGCGGATGCCAGCGTCGACGGAGCCCTTGGGCGAAGCGTCGGTGTATTCTGCGTCAGGGACAGACAGTTGGCTGAGGATGGCGGCCTTCTTGCGGATGAAGGTGTCGGTTGGGGGTGGGGTGGCGTTTTTCATTGTGAGTTCAGTGCCGGTGTTCAAGGTCGAGTGGGGGCAGCAGCAGAAGAGGGAAAATATTGTAAGTGATGAACGGACTATTTGGTTTACATTATCGTCCCATTGATGAGAAGAGGAGGAGCCCAAAGATTCGAGGGCTCCCGCCTGTCACGTGCACCTATCTTTTTTTTTATCAAACAATTGCAACTTTTTTGAGAAGGGAAGCATCGCCAAACCAACAACACCCAAAAGAAGGAGACCGTCTATTTCACCGAATGTTGAAGATACATTCTATGTGATACCACAGGCTTTGTTGCATTGGAAAGAAGCCTTTCTGCGTTCTCTAACGGCATATTGTAATGCAATCAAGGTCTCTCATATAATAATTTAGTCCTTGTTGTTTTTAGTGTTGTCCAAGGATGTTCGCTCACAGCATAATCATTTGGTTCTTGTGAGTTTGGTAAATTTTATTCATTTGTACACAGCCTCCGATTGAGTTGCCCCCCCTCGTCATACACAAAACCACCAAAGAAGAGGGGTATAGTTACTACGAATCCAAACATTACATACATTGTCCGATTGTTGGACACAAAGAGTTTGGGGTCGGTGCGACCAGTCCATCCATCGCCTCTGGACACACCTTTTCTCCTTCGTTCTAGCTAGACAGGTGATTTAGACGTCTTGATGACCGCGAAATATTGTTTTCTCTTCAATCATCAGACCGCATGAACATAAAACAGAAAAGTTAAAAAAAAAAGAAGAAAAAGAAAAAGGGAACCTGCTGAAAGCGATGCTCCAAGGCAGACACACGCTCCCCATATAATGGCTAGAATCTGGTAAAAACAAAAGGGAATCAAGTGAACGGCAAAGATGGAAATCTATACGTAACAACACACCTCTTGGAAGACCAAAACTCCCCAAAACGGCCATTAGCCCGCTGCCGAGTCCCCCCTGAGCGCTATGGGGCCCAAGAACTGCCCCTGAGGATTGGTAGATCTGACGTCTTGCATCTCCATACCCTCTTTTGAGTCGACCGGCGGGGTGCGATTGGCTCCAGCACCTGCGACTTTCTTCGTAGCGCCAAAGCGTTGATCGCCCTCCGCAAAACCGCCCTTGAATCCGTAGTAGGTCGGCGGGCGTGGGCGGCACAGCACCACCCACCAGTTCTTGAACCAGTTGCCTTGCGTGAAGGCGCGGTACCGGTCCTTCTTGAGAAACTTGTGCGAGTTGAGGTATTCTCGCGTCGTCTCGCCCCTGGCTACCAGGAACACGTGGTAGCCCATCAGCGAGGCCGGATACAGAAAACCGAGAAAGCCGTAGACCACCATTGCGAAAGGTACACGGAAGTGGCTGATGGCGTCACCAAAAGAGACACCCTGTTGGCTCGAGTAAACCAGGATTTGGGCCAGGGAGGCCCCGAGCAAGTAGAACGCCAACAGGGTCGTCGAGGTGATGAATGTGAAGAAGTAGCGGTAGTTGCGACGACCAACGCAGTTATTGAGCCACACGCAATGGTGATCTTGCGTTTCAACACAATTGTCGCACTGTCGGCAGTGGTGTGCGCGGGGAGGTCGCCAAAGATTGCAGGTCTTGCAATATTTGGTTGGTACCTCCATGGCCGCGGCCGACTTTTCAGCGGATTTGACAAGCGTCCAGTCATTCGTCGGGGGGCCCAATCTCAATGGATCCTCATTCACATCTGCTGGGGGAAAGCGATGTAGGTTTCGGGGTAAGATCTAAAAGTCGAGGTCAGCATGGTTCAAAAAGTACACTAAACGGGAGAACATACCCCTGGATCCGTGCTTGAAGCATGGATAAAAGAAGACATGCAAATATAGAAGAGGTAGGCGAAGGTAATGGGTATCGCTGGTGAGATGTGGTCCCAGATCCACGGCGCCGAGAAAATAAAAAATAGGATGCCTGGGATGACGACGAAAGATCCGGTTGCAATATTAACTGGACGTTGTCGTGAATTTTGTAAACGTCCACCGAGGCAGAAGACTGTGTTGCCTTCGAAATACTCATAGTTGTGCCCAAGTTTAGATTTGATCTTCTCCTTTTTTGACATTGGCTTGGTGTTCTGTTTCTGGGGTGGAAGCTGGGGTGACGAAGCTACTGATTCGAGCTTCTCCCCCCCTTCGATTTCCCGGTTGCCGTTTTGCGTCGAGTCTGAGCGGCTTGGCATGAGGAAGCTCGACCTGAAAGAGCGTGGTGTCCGCACGGGGGGCGGCAGATTTCCTCCCTTGTAGCTCTTTTCTACATTCACCGTGAGCTTCCTCCCCTCCACTTGCTTTCTCTGCAATGGTCGTACGCTATCGGTTATGCTCGCGCTAGCATTGCGGCCATGGGTAGGGCTTGTGTTCGCAGTGATGCGGTCTTGCTGGTCTGTCATCTCCGTCCCTCTGGAGGGGGGTGGCCGCGTTTCAACTTCATTCGTGACATGGGCTCCGATGGCGGGGGGTGCATTCGATATGATGCTTTGTCGAGCCAGATCGCGATCGTGATTCTCTTCAATGTCTACGGGAAAGCCGCCCGGTGTTGATGAGATCTGCGGTCTACTCATAGTCGACGGTCGCGTAGCGCCGCGCTGGGCCTGGAGCTTTTGCGAGCTCATCGGCCGGAAGAAGGCATGTGATGTAAGTGAAGGGACATGACTCCGACTCGTCGAGCTTGCGGGGCGGTGCCCCATCGCGGAACCGGTCGCACTTCCATTGCCGCTCACTCGCTTGCCAGACAGCCCGCGTCGAAGGTTTTGTGGAGGGCCTCTCGAGGATACTCCCGTCCGGGCCGTTCCAGGGCGCGATTGGCCATCCGACTGATAAAACGCACTCCGTCTCTGGCCCGCAGTGCCTGCTCGCTGCCCATCGGCGTCTCTCCCGTCGTCGCTTCCGATGTCCGTCATTCTCGATGATATTATGCTCGGGGGTCCTGGGATGTCGGATCGTGGAAACTGTGGAAAGCCGTCATCGTTGTTGGAGGGAGAAGCGGATCGCGCCGCTTCCTCTGCGGAGGCCATCGTGTGAGACGAGCAGACGTGCCTGTGTCGGCTCGATATCGACTAGGGCGTGGATATGTCGGGCGGCCCAACCATCGAACCCTCCTTTCCAAACCGTGGGACGGCGATCGTGTGTGAGGCAAATGTCCAGAATGGGAGAGTGGTAAAATGCCGTCGACCTGGTGCGGCAGAACGGAGAAGGGAGCGAGTGGTGAAAGGGGTCCGTGCAATGACGGTAAGTGTCAAGAATGAATGAATGTTAGAAAAGGAAACGATCCAAAGCCGACAACCGAGCCAAAGTAATGTGTCAAGAGTCAACCTGCTCTCCGCCTGTGAAACCACGAAGTTGGCAAGCCGTCGTTTTTCTTTTTCCCTCCTTGTCTTTGCACCACCGTCGCGGCTAGGATTCGCGACCTCTCATTTCATTTGCAGGCTGCATTGACCTTCGCGCTGGGCGCCCCAGGCTGCCCCGTTTTCCCCCTGAACCAAGTGCCGAGCTTAGTAAGACAGGTTTTCCTCTCTTTCGTCCCAGGTGCCAATGGAATGGACCTTGGGATGCATCTCTGGATCCAGGATATCTTCAAGAAAATATTATCATGCCAGAAGCGCTATGCATGAAATATCTCGGAGCGGCAGTGCACACCCATATGGGTTTAACTCATCCCAAGCTTTCTAGAATGTCATCTGCTGGCTGCAGGTACCAAGACTCTGGCCCAAAGAAAGGGACCCGCAAGCAAAGAACCTTGGGTTAGGGTTAACTTCTCTCAAGGTCTGGCACGTCGCTAATTGGTCAATGCGCGACTCCCCTGCTCCCTTACGTAAGGTCCAGCTCCAGTCCTGACGAAATCATACGAGGAAGCTCCCGACATCATCGACGAGCTCGCCGCCTCGAAACCACCAATCGACCTCCCCGAAACAAGCAACCCGTACCACGGAAATTACAATGGCTTCCCTCATTGCCCGCCGAGCTTTCGCCACCACCGCCCGTCGGTTGGCCACCGGCGAGGAGGCGCTCAAGAGCGAGACCAAGAAGAACCCCGAGCTCATGGTGCGTGATATCTAGATGCCGCGGCATCCCGTTGGAACTGTCCGCTGAAGATCCGGATGTACACGGATATTTTCTACAAACCTGAGGGGGGAAAGGGCGGCGCGCAGAAAGCTGATAGGCAGAATTCAATTGCAGATCCTCGCAGGCGTCATGGCCTCCGCGGCGGTTGGTGCTGGTTTCTACTTTGGTGAGCTCTCCCGAATCACCACCGACAGCGCACTCAACTGACGCCGATTCTCTCACTAGGCCGCACCCCTACATCGTCCACATCCGAGAACCCCGTTACTCTCGCCAAGAACAGCATGCCGTGGGAGTCTAGCTCCGGCGAGGGTAAGTACCAGTACCACCCCGGCGGTGATGCCAGTGCCGCCCCCAAGGATGCCCCCAGCGCCGTCAACGTTGTCATTGTACCCAATGTCAACCTCCCCAAGGTAAGAATGATGTCTACTATTTCGAATCGAAAGAAGGCAGAAGACCAGGTGCTAACCCGCCTCCAGGACCTCCACGACAAGTGGAACAAGTGGGGCAAGGACGGTTACTAAATTCGGGTTTCTCGACAATGGAAAATATGGCGTGAGCTCTGCATGATGAGGCATTGTGAGGGGAGCATGTAAATAGGCTGGTTGGCTTGGGGGAGGCAGTGGCAGCCCACGATAGAACTTGTATTATTCCTGGAGCTCAAGACTGCGACTTCAATGCATGATTCACGTTGGATCAGCCCATCGCCACACCTGTCATCAAAATGTCTCAAGGTTATCGCGTACGAGAGGGAATTGTGCTAGGTTGGTATTTCGCACTAAACAACCATCTGACTCTAACGAATGATTGGAAACCGCCGCCAACGCATGAACGCATCCGTATAACCCACGCCCCTGACCCCTATATTCAACCACAACAACACCACAGGCTATCATGGTCCAACGCCGAACAAATGCACTTAAGAAAAGCTGTCACTTCGTAGTTCTAGGGCACTGAGACCGCTGTGTACGAAGACGACTTCAGCTAGGTGTGCCGTGCCGCCGCAGCCGCGAACTGCTCCGCTTGCAGCCGCTCGAGTTCCTCCAGGGTCATGCCGCTCTGTTCGAACTTGTTCGACTTCTTCTCACGTCCCTGCTTAAGGAGTTAGCCATGTGAGTGTAGAGGACCGGAAATACAGATGGGCGGTGCTTACCTTCTGGACCTCCTTGTGCTCGGCAGCTGCTTCTAGGACGGCCGGAACGTAGTCAGAAAAACCTAACTGCTCCAGGGCCTTGGTGATGTGGTCGCAGGCGATGGTCTTCTTGGCTTCCTTCTCGGAAATCTCGTTTGCTTCAGAGGATACCAGTGTGATGAACTCGACACAGCACTCTATCAACAGATCACGCGCCTCCTTGGAGAATGCGATTCCCGTCGAGGAGGGTAGGATCTCACTGACGATCTTCTGCACCGTAGCTGTGGTCAAGTTAGTTATTGGATTAGAGGAAGAGGTGAGGAAGGCAGGTACCTTTGGGTAAAGAGAGATCGTCGTTGCCTGTGAATCTTGTCAGCATGCGCACTCATCCAAAACGGGGACGAAAACAGCCGCTTGTATAAATGATGTACCAAGGGAAGGGTTGTCTTGCTCCGACCAGTACTGAGTACTGACGGCGACCTTGGTATTGGAAATTTTGAAGGTCGACTGGTTATTGAGTACTGGAAGGAGGATATTGGGAAAGGGAATATAGTGTAACCAGGGTGGCAGTTTCGATTCTCTCTCAAATGCTGTTGGTTGCTTGACAACCGCCGAGGTGGCTTTGCCATAGCCTTATATGTCCAGTGCTGTTGTGCTGACTGTCCCAGCTTCCATTGTACTTTCCATTGTGCGATTCACTTGAACCGCTGAATAGATAGGTACAGACAATCACCCTCTCACAGCGCCGATTCACCTCTGGCCGACGCCAACAGCTACGTGTCGATTCAGGCCAAAAGCCGGAAGCCTAACGGTGCATACGGATGAGCAACCCGCAAAGTAGACATACCTCCAAACTCATGATCCGACATGATGGTTTATGCGCAGGGAAGGGCGCCAGGACCCTCTAGGACTTCAGCAATGAGACGAAGCGTTAGGACTCGATGAGTGAGCTCAGCGCACCGTGCTCCGCACCCAGTGTCGAATTTCGCCAGCCAATAAACCCAAAATGTTTAGTTCTGGCGGCCAGGCACAAGTCCTAGGTTGACAGTCTCGGTATTCGGGAGATGGGTTGTTTGCGAGTCTGGGGAAGGCGAAGAACCATTGTTGAAGTGAGAACCGAGGGCTCTCTGCTTGCCTTTGTACTCATCTTCACTTCCCGCGCGTCAGTTCAAGGATGCCCATTTTTTGGACCCTTCCATTGGCTGCACGTGACCCGCTTTGAACCTGGCCCAGACGGCCCTTTCACCACTTGTCGAGCTTTGTTGCCGATGACCTGAGGGCTCAGATCAAGGAAGGAGTGTCAGTCCGCTCATAGTGTGTGGTCTGGCCACGCTAAAACATTGAGGCTTGGTGCTTTATGAACCACGTAAAATTGTTTTCATTCATCGACAGGACAGTACGTGCTGCAACATCCCCGGCAGGACGATATCTGATGAATGGCGAATCCCAGGTGTCTCAAGGGCTGTAGCACCTTCCAGGGCGAGCTAAACCCAGGCGAGACGTCCTGCGCGTATTAGACAGCATGGAGGGCGTGAAGACGCTGATATTGTGGAGGTGTCTATTTGCCAATGCTGAAGTGCATTCCTGCGGTAACGGTAGGCCTTATTGCATTTAAGAGGCTTTCTTGTATTCTCTAGCGGCCTATGATGCGACCAAGGCCTCTAACAATGCGAATAAGGGCTCTTTTATAGCAATATAGGCCTTGCTATTTTTTTTAAAATAAAAAAAAGGAACAAGGTTGGCCGTTCGTGTGGCGGTGGGGCGTGATTGGGCCACAATGCAACACCAGCGCCCCGCAAAAAAGATAAGATACGAAGAGAAAAACACTATATCTTCTTTCGCTGCACTGCCCTCCAACTCTTCTTTCTTTTCCTCAGCAAATTAATCCTTTTGCGATGCCCTCAATCACCATGCTGGTCATGGCCGCCGACTGAAATGGTAAGCAATCCCTCCGCCTTCTCGCGGACCCTCTCTGCAAATCCTCCGCACACTCCCCTTCGAAATGATGAACATACTCGTGTCGCCCCAATCAGACCGAACATTTGGTGATTGACACCGTCTAAGCCAAACGACATCACTGATCGATCAAACATTTTGCGACTTCATATTCATGCAGTGTCTTGAGCATACGCTAACTCTTTCATAGCATCGTGCTGCTTGGTCGATTTGACGTACGGCCTCACTTCCCGCCTCCCTGCCTTTCCCTGCGAGCGACGCAAATGATGCCATTATATTTTGTACTTTCCAATACCGAAAATCCATGACGGACACTCAGCTCTGAAATGTCGCTACTTGACACCCAAAGAGGACGATCGTTTCTGCTCCTGGAGCTAACATCGCGCGAAGGTAGTCCGTTTGGGGCCTGGGCTGCTCACATACTCGCCTACGTCCACGCCGCCATGGCGGACACAGAAAGGTAGGACAAACTTTTCTTTGCGGAACAACACACACCAATGGCAACATGATGAGCCTCTTTATATTCCATGCTAATGCTGAAACAAACTCATGTGGATTCATATAAACCCTTTTCATCTTTCGGCTGACTTGCCCTCAATCCCCTTACCACTGAATGCAGTTCTTGTCTTGACCAGCGCTGATCATTCAATAGACAGGCCCATTCTCTTATTCCTTGTCTTGATACCCGGATAGCTCTGCCGCATTCCAGCTGTTTTGATCAGCTTTACGAACTGCAGTGTTTCTCTAGGGCACTCACCTGAGATACTTCCCACTGAGCTCCGAGTTTGTCCCTAGGGCAAGTCGAGCAATGACGTGACCAGGCCATTCAGGCTTGTTCAGCTTTCCATCCTCGAAGGCAGTTTGGAACCCGGTGTAATCTGTTGCCGACATCGCTCCAGCACCTTGTTCACGGAGCTCTTTCTGCATGGCGGTATCAACCCGACCGGGTCCAATTGCTACTGTGGCAATGCTTGGTTCCTCGACAGCAAGGTGCTGTGCAAGGGAATTCATTGCTGCTTTGGATGAGCCATAAGCCCCCCAAGCCTGATAGCCCTTCAGCGCCGCTCCAGAGGAGACAAACACTGCGCTGCCACGGGAAGCACGAAGGTGGGGAATCGCTTCTTTGACCTTGGGACCCAGTTAGTGCTGGTTTTCCCTCACTCCAATATTGAACCTACTAGAGCAAGTGCACTGAAGAGGTTGACATCGTAAAGTTTCTTCCAGTCATCCACAGAGGCATCCTCAAGGCGTGTTATGGGCGAAAGTACACCGTGATTGATGACGATTCCGTCGAGCTGCCCGAATGACTTGATGGCAAGTTCTGTTGCTCTTGCCGCAGTCTAAAGATTGTCAGCCCGATCAATGTCCGCATTCTCGTCGTGACATTACAAACATTTGGAATTGTCATGTCCGCAGCCAAGTACTCAACCTGAGATGGAAATTGTTCCTTGAGAACCTCAAGTTGGTCGGTTGATCGAGATACGAGAACGAGCTTGTGGGAATGATTCAGCAGATAGTCAGACACAGCCAGGCCAATTCCGCGGTTGGCGCCAGTCACAATGATAACCTTTGACACCATCTTAACGATTTCGATATGTGGTGAATGCTGATCGTCGTTTGATGTTTGTGCTTCCGGGGAGCTCTAAAATTCAGAGGTCGGTAGTTGGTATCCACATCCACGGCGAGTGATGTGGATTGGTGGGGTAGCTTCCTAAGCGGGAGGGAATGGAGTACAGCTTCACGTAAGCTTCTCTTCAATACCACGAAGGCCGGCCCGTGGGGATGAGCGGTTTCTTGAGCCAAATATGCAATCATGTCTTCTGTGGTCATCGGTGCCGGGATAATCGGCCTCTCTACAGCATACTACCTCTCCGATCATCAGCCGCCGTCAAGTGTTCATGTTGTCGAATCTTCACCAGAGTTGTTCTCGTCGGCATCTGGGTTCGCGGGCGGTTTTCTCGCCAAAGACTGGTTTGCACCCCAGTTGCTGTCGCTGGGCGCATTGAGCTTTGAGCTTCATAAGAAATTGGCATTGGCATACGGAGGCAGGGAGAAATGGTGCTACTCGTCTACGACCTCTGTCGGCTACTCGCCGTCTCGCAAAGACAGTGGCCAGCAACGTGGTGAGGACTGGTTACGACATGGCACTAGCAGAGCGCAAGCTGCACCACTGGAGGAGGATGACACAGACAAGAGTGAGGCTGCAGACCTTGCACCGTCCTGGCTACGCAGACTACCTGGGGATCACATTGAGTTGATCAGCGACGAGGGAACTACCGCGCAACTCGACCCGCTGCTGCTCTGCCAATTCCTTCTGCGGGAATGTCAGAAGCGTGGGGTTCGGCTTCATCATCCGGCGACAGTTACATCCGCCAGCGCAGATTTTCGAGGTGAACTCGCTAGCGCGCGCATCGTGGACTTGAGCTCCGGGACGGAGACCGATCTCCCGTGTACGAGGGTTATCATCGCGGCAGGAGCTTGGTCGAGGAGGGTGTTCGCCGGCTTGTTTCGTCACTCACATTTGGACATCCCCGTGACGAGCTTAGCTGGGCATTCGATAATCATAAAGTCGCCGAGGTGGAAGGGCCAAGCACATGATGGATGCCATGCGGTCTATAGTACCCATGGTGCCGGTTTCTCACCAGAGATGTTTGCGCGCGCTGGCGGGAATATCTACCTGGCAGGGCTGAACTCGGCAGTTCTCCCCCTGCCTGAAGCTAACTCTGGCAAGGCTATGGTGGTCCGCGAGATGATGGAGAGAGTGAGAGAAACATCTAGAATGCTCCTGGGGCAGTCTGATGGGGACGGCAAGGAGGCTGACGACCTTGAGGTTGTCAGGGAAGGCTTGTGCTTCCGGCCTGTGACTCCATGGGGCCTGCCAATCGTTTCGAGAGTCATCGACGAGGATCTCGGTCCCGGGATGGCGACAAGGTCGGGCGCCGATGGTGGCGTGTATCTTGCATCTGGCCATGGTCCATGGGGCATTGCTCTGAGCCTCGGGACGGGACTAGTTCTTGCAGAAATTGCTCAAGGTCGACCATTGAGTGCCGACGTCAGCGGCCTTGGACTGAAGATGAAATAAATATATCGAAAAAGACGTGTCGACTCCGGTGTTAGCGGCCACTCTATCGTTACCGAGCGGCATTCCGGAGCGAATTGGATAAACTCAGATCAATTCTCCGAAGTCAGATCCCAACTTGGATGTGAATCCTTCAGTCATCATTTTTAGCAACCACACACGTGTTTCTGTCATGACCAGTGGTGGTGGTGTGCTCATTGCTGGTGTTTGAGGTGGCCCCATTTGGACGGCAAGTGGCCGTTGCCGCGCCTGTGAAGACATGGACCGGTCGGGACGTCCCGTTGAGTCCAACCATGTTTCATCGCCAACATCACCCAACAGCGCCCTCCATCTGCAATGCAGGGTTTTTTTTCCACACTCAGTTTCGATATTTTTGCACTTGTCGACCTTCTGCACGTTGGTTTTTGGCTAGCCGAGAACCAAGATGCCGGCGCGGCTTTTGGCGCTGGCGAGGCGCTTCGCCCAGCTTGCTCCAGCATCAAGCATCAATCTATCGTTTGCCCAGCGGCAGGGGCGCGAGCGGCCAACCCGGTTCGGCGGCGATAAGATGAACGTAAATGCTCCGAACTTCAGGCAATTCAGCATTGGCATTATTAGAAATGTACTCGGTACTATTACACGTTATCAAACCTATCATTGCACTTCATGCTTGCCTGCAACTCGCAGTACCAAGACTCCCGGATGCCAGGCACATCACCCGTCAGAGAACGTTGCAGCAAGCTTGATGTCTCTGGATGTCTCCGGCTTCCCTCCGAGCCGTCTCCGGCTTGAGGCTTCTGGAACGGTGGGACCAGGCTTCAACGGGAAGCTGCATGCTTTAGCATCTGTCTACGCTGCTGGTGTTTGCTCGAGTCCCCTCCAGCTAAGGCGTGACCTCGACTCTGCACCTCCAGTCCGTGAACACGGGCGACGGGACGGGCCAATCAGAGGCGGCTCCTTGCCGCCCAGCCCCTGTTCTCCAACCACATCAAGGGCACCCGCATCAGCTCCCCACTGTTCGTCCAAGGTCAAGCAGCACTTTCCCCCAGGAGCAGTTCTCTGGTCGGCCATTCGCTATGTTCGCACCCGATCATCACGAGCATTGTCCAATCGCAGGTTCGAGGACAGCTCGCAGGCGGCCCCCAACTCTCACACTATGGCCATCGCCAAACACCTGCGCATAATGATTCCCACTCATCTGTCGATTCCAAGCCTGGAGCAAAGGGGGTTCTTTGGCCCCCCAAAAAGCAGTGGTTGTCGGTGGGGCGGTCGCTCAATGGGGCACCTTCTGCAAGCAAGACGGTTGCAAGGGCGGCCGGCGCACGTTGACGAATGTCCAGGGCCCCTGCGATGAGGGGCTCCTGGCGAGCAATTGCGGGCTGTCAGTGGCGGGGAGACTCTGGGGGTTGTCAATCGAGATGCCCGAGATGCCCGCCGGGGTGATGATGTGAGGTCGTGCAAGGCACCACACCTGCACCGTGCTGGGACTCGCGCACCCCCACCCGCCATGGCATGGCTCGTTCCCCGTCAGCCGTCACGCTCGCGGTCGCCCATCACACTGGCCGCTGCCACCGGCTACCTTCTTCGTTCTCTTTCTCTGTCGCCGTTGCAACGCCCCCAGCGCCCCTCCAGCGTTGTCACGAGCGCCTCATCGAAGCAAAGTGGTTGCCGCATCACATCTGCCGCCGACTTATCACGGCCCGGCCGACACACTCGCTCTTTTCCCTGACGACGAACGGGCGGTCCAAAGTTCCTTGGTCACAGCGTCGAGTCTGCATACGCGCACGTTACGAGCTGCGTGGGCTGTCTCAAGCAGCTTGTTTGTGTAAAACAGGCCGGTGCCCACAGTGCCGACTACAACCTCGAGAGGCGGGATATCGAACGCCCTGCCGAGACTCGTTGATGAAATACCAACCCCTCCCGCCGGCCAGCAGGACCAGACCGCAATCCACAGCCAGCACGCACCACTGCTCTCTCTGGATCATCCCGTCCCCCGAATCTGGACACCTTCCTCAGCAGGGGCCAGACCTAGCGCCCGCTCTGCAGACAGACCCTGCCAGTACCGAGAGAGGCGGACTGCGGTGTGTGCGCTTGTGCGTGCGTGTGTGTGTGTGTGTGCGTGTGTGACATACATGCTTGCAGCAGCAGCGGGGATCCCTCCATCATCCTCACAGCCAATATTAAAGTCCGCGCAGCCGCTGAGCCAGGTGTGCCGTCCGCATCTTCACCCGAACTCCCGGCTACCAAGTCTTCCCCATCGCTTGATTGACTGGTCGAGCCTGAAGTCGGCGCTCCCCCGACTATTTCGACCTAGCCCGCGACGAGAACGGATTAGGAGAAGGCAAATCTCGCGTCGCCCTCGATTCCGACATTGTGGTTCCATTATCGACCGTCCGGCGGCTGTTGACGTCGAACGTGACGGGCTCCGCATCACGGCGCATCCTCACCTCGCTCTACGGCGAGGCCAAGCGCGGTCCCTTCCCGAGTCTCCCGCACACGCAGAACGAGGGCTGCAGCTTGCTCGACCATATATCCAACACCCCTCCGAAGCGCCGCCCCCGTCATCCCCGGATCCCCTTCTGGTTGTGATCGCCTCCCATTCTTTCTTTCTTTCCTTGCCCGTGGCCATGCTACCTCGCCCATACGCTCTCTAATTCCTGACTGAGGGGTCTGGTATTCCTCGACCACCGACTCTCTCCGGCCCTCAACACCAGAGGCCGGGCTGTTTCCCTTTTACCGCGATTAGCCCTTTTGGCAACCGGCCACCACCTGTAGGGGAACGCGGGACCTGTGACTAAAGATGGCTTCATACGCCCAGCTGGCCGTTCGCTCCGCGGCGGAAAGCACATCTCGAACGATAGGCGGGCTGGTTAAGCGCATTCTCCTTTCTCTCGACTCAAACAGCCCTCCAGGCCTCGTACAGGCACTCACTGTGGACCCATTCGCGCAATCGGGGAAGTACGGGCTAGGGTGGACATATTTCGCCCTCGCCATACTAGGACTGACGATATTGATTCGCATATGGCATTTTTGGCAGGACAAGATACGGCAAGCGATCTATAAGCAGGAGATGGAGGCGCACTTCAAGCAGCTCTACAGCTTGGATCCGGAATGGGACAGGTCCGCGGCCCTAGCGACAGGAGCGACGAACGCCGAATCTCGACGACACTTCTTCCCCGAGGAGCAGACTGAGGAGAAGAAGAATTTCAAGCCAAAGGCTCACTTCTCGTCAGTGGGCTTTGTCAATGACACGCTCGCCTTGTTCCGATGGGTGTTCTACCGACCGATCCCCGATATTGTTTACAAGAAGAAACGATTTACCTTCGCCTCGGCCGCCGTGCTCTTCTCCGTTTTCATTGCCCTCTGCTTTGTCACGGTGTTCTGCTTCCTCCAGCAGCCGCTCTACTGGCAAAGTATACGCTTTGGCTCGCCGCCATTGGCCGTCCGCGCCGGCATGATTGCAGTCGCCATGACCCCCTGGATTGTTGCGACCAGTACGAAGGCCAATCTGCTCACCCTTCTCACCGGCATTGGCCCTGAGCGTCTGAACGTCTTCCATCGCTGGATTTCGTACTTGTGCTTATTCATGTCGCTCGTCCACACGATTCCGTTTTACATCCAGCCGATTTGGGAGGATGGCGGCTTGGAGATCTTTGCGAAAGTCCTCCCCCAGGACAACGGTCTCCTTTACGGCTCCGGAATCGCCTGCCTCGTGCCCCTGTGCTGGCTTTGCGTTGGGTCGCTGCCAATTATCCGGAGAAAGGCCTACGAAGTTTTTATCAAACTGCACGTTCCCGTGGGCTACATCTACGTGGGTGTGCTATTCTGGCACACAAAGAACTTTCTGATGTCCTGGGGCTATCTTGGGGCGTCGGTCGCCGTCTTGCTCCTCTGCAACATATGGCGGTTCTTCAACCTGAACTGGACCAAGCCATGGCGCATGGCGTTTATGATCGGCGATGAGGCAGCCATCAACATCATGTCAGAAAACACCATCAAGATTACCGTTCCGACACAGATGCGGTGGAAGCCCGGCCAGTATGTGTATCTGCGCATGCCGGGTATCTCGCTGTTCCAAAACCACCCATTTACCATCTCTTCGCTCTGCAGCGAGGATTTCCCCTCCGAATACGGCGAGAACCACCGAGATTGCGTGCTCGTCTTCCGGCCATACGGCGGCTTTACACGCAAGGTTCTCGAGACGGCCATCGAGAAGGGCCCGTTCCATACCTATCGCGCCTTTTTGGATGGACCCTATGGCGGTATGCGCCGTGAGCTGGCGGCCTTTGATACCTGCATCTTGATCGCAGGAGGCAGCGGTATTACCTCGCTTATGTCGCAGCTGCTCAACCTAATCAAGCGCATGCGTGACGGCAAGGCCATCACGAAAAAGATCGTGGTGGTCTGGGCACTGAAGCGGCTGGAGGCGATGGATTGGTTCCGCGAGGAGCTGCGCATCTGCCGCGAGGCCGCACCGCCAGAGAGTGTCACCTGCAAGTTCTTCGTCACGGCATCAGTCCGCCAGCCTGCGACTGCTGGCGGTGCTTACGGCCGCGCGCCGAGACCCCTGAGCAATATGTTCCACGACAAGCTAGACGGCTTCGTGGCCGGCATCGCCAGTAAGCGCAACAGCGCGCTCATCATGGCGGAGGCGCAAGGTGATCCCGATCGGGAGCGGGAGCTGCGCGCCGAGGACGAGGACCGCATCACTGCCCTCCCACAGCAGAAATATCTCCAACCTCACAATCTCCCACCACCGCCGCCAGGCCCACCACCAGGACAGTTGCCTCCCCAGCCGCCAAAGAGCAAGACGTCGGTAGCAGAGGACACCCTGCGGAGGCTCGAGGGTCGCGACAGCGATTCCAAGAACCAGGGGAGCATCTCCTCGGGGAGCGAGCACAGGGACGGCAAGAAGAAGGACAAGGACGGCGAGTTCCACTTCCCGCCCCTTGCACCACGTGGCGAGAAGGCACCGCACTTCAACTACGCGCCCGCAGCCAGTCGGCAACGGTACAGCCAGCTGCTGGCGGTCCCGGGCGACGCAGAGGGTCGGCCCAGCGGGGCAGGCAGCGGACGCAGTGAGGAAGGCCAGACGGATCAGGAGCAAAGCGGTCCATCTACAGAACCCGCTCCCATCCGCCCACCAGAACTCGCACACCTACGTACCGATGTCGGGGGCGTGCAATCTAAGCCACGGCCCACAAGCACGTTTGGCCCGCCATCCGGTTTCGACTTCGGTTTCCCCGGCACGCCGACTGAGTTCCAGCGGTCACTCATGCGCTTCGCATTCCCAATTCCACACGAGATCGACGGCGGATGGAGCGTCGAGTACGGCCGCCCGGACCTTGGGTACATGCTCAAGGAGTGGGCGACGGGCGGGCCTGACGGCCGGGGTGTGCTAGGGAGACGTACTGCGGTGTTCGTGTGTGGCCCTCCAGCCATGCGTGTTGGTGTCGCAAACACCGTTGCGGCGCTCCAGGCTGAGATCTGGGGTGATGACATGTTGGAGGAAATCTTCCTCCATGCGGAGAACTACGCGCTATAAGCCTAGCCTCCTGTAATAATTATCCTGACTGCGTGTCTACTTTATCACGCAACATATACAGTATATATAATAAGACCTTGAGCATGCAAGGCAGTGTTGGAGAGCGGGAAAACGGCCTGAATGGCTGATGGGCGGAGGGCTTCGTAACTTTATTACTATGCACGGCGTTCGATGGCGGAAAGGGATGGGAGATACCATAGCGTCTGGCTGCCATGCCAGAGCTGTCAACGACTCACTGGGTTAAGAAACCAACTTTTTTCTTACATGTATCATATATTCTATACTCCGTACCTATCTATACAACTCAATGAATGAGTGAGTGATCGTTATGTCGAGTTTTGTTGGAGAGTGTCCATTTACACCGTGGCCTTTGTCTATTTATACCGTACCTCCAATGTCGAAATGCGTTCCTAATGTTACGGCAGGGCTTATTACACCGGAAGAAGCGATCAGATGCGAGGCTTAAAGGATCTTCGCAAGCTCATTCTCCTTCCAACTCCTTGTTCCCTCATCATCATCCTCAACATCCCTCGCCGGTCGATATTTTCCCTCCTTCGAGACGTCGCGAGCAGCTGATTCTCCTCCCACTTCCATTTCTCCTCAGCCTCATCCTAAATTCGTTTTGTCGTTTGAACTTTCTGCTTCATTCGGCGACGGTCACCGTAAGCAAACATACAAACATCATTCTGACTGAGCAATCAGAGCCTGTCTGTACTTGACCATCAGAACATCACTATCAACCAGGCCAGCGGCGGCCACCACAGCCGCCAAAAAGAAGAAAAACCGGCGCCGACCTCGTCACGGGTCGCCTCCAGGGGATGATGCCAGCACCAGTCCAGGTCTCTACGGAAACATCTCCAACCGTACACGCTGAAGCAACACCTTTTCTCTCTTCATTCGACATGGTGACCGTAAGCAAACATCCACACATCCTTCTGACTGGGCAATCGGAGCCTGTCCTTACTTGACCCCCAAGAATATTACCATCAATTGTGTCGTCGACCAAGACGGCGGCGGCAACCATCATAAATAGCAGCAACACTCAGTTAAGCGGCAGTCACGATGGTAGCAGCAACCATCATACGTGACTTCAATCATAATGGTGGTGGCCGCGGTGGCAGCAACATTGGCAGCGTGCAGACATGCCCAGCACCTCCCCTTCATGTTCAAACTCGTCCTCGTCCTCGACGCTCTGGAGGGGAGACCCTATTTTCTCTTCCTCGCTGGAGCCTCTCTACTTCCGAGTTAGCATAGATGTGAACCAGACTTGTTGAGCTTGTTGCTCAATACCGAAAATCCTGTTTCGTCCCTCCCCCTTCTCCCGCACCCTGTGCCACCCAACGCCAACACCAACAACCTAAACATCACCAACATGACCGCCAACACCACACAACACCGAAATATCCAGCTGACCAAACCCCCTCTAAACCGGAGTTCCGCAAGTCGTGGCCACAGAGCAACGACCGTGACTCTCTCTCCCTCCTACACCCACTCTTTTATGCCTTGCGAATCGAATCCAAACAGATCCTCTTCCACCTGGCTTAACTCTTCCTCCTCTTTACTGGCCCCGGCATTGTAAACGATGTGCCTGGAGTAACCCCTTGCTGCTCAGCGGTGATCGACTGGCTGTCCTGTTCGACGGGCACTGAAACGGAGCCAGCATTTGACTGCATCAAATTCCCTAAATCCTGGGAAAGATCGGTGTCTTCAGAAGGCGGTGGGACATCGAAGTCCAAATTCGACGGCAACTGATCAATGGCGGAGCAAATGTTCTTAAAGTGAGCGGGCATCCATATGACATAGACATTCTTAGTGCATCGATACGCTGTCCATTTATCCCTTCCATCAAGTGCGGTAAAGTCGAATTTGTAGATTGGATGGCGGTAGTACTTAATATACTTCCCAGCGATTACTGGGTAATGGCCGTAAATCCTTACGGAGCTGTGGTCGTGCGAGATGGAGAAGGCTAAGACCTGCTGGTGGACTTCATCCTCACGTTTTAAAACACGAAAGAGTTCAACGATGGCCCGCACCGCAAGCGTCATGCTTTGAGCGTTCTGCCGGTTTGCGATATCAAGCGCCGCGGCGCCGCACTTCACCTCACAGGTCAGGAACGTTCCCACTACCGGACTCAACCACGGTACTGGTGCCCCAGAAAGTGGCGGAATGGTATTACCCCGGCCAACCCGCTTGCCAGTGCAGCAAAAGCGCGACTCCCCACCCCATTTACCGTGGTCACTGCTGTCCCACGGCGCGGCGACGGGCTTGCAGCTGCCTATGCTGACCCGCCAGATCACGTCACGCACTTGCAATTGGGGCATTTTTACCTGGCCTTTGGGTAGCTGCACTTCCTACGGAGATTGGGCCATCTGCAAGAAGGGCCCGAGACCATAGTTCCAGGACTACCATGAAAATGGGCAAGCGCCAGGGCAGCAATGCTCGAGGGTCGCCTCCCTACATTAATGCATCGGAACTGGAATGCGCACCTGCCAATGTGGCCATGCGTGTTGGGGTCTCGCATTAGGTTGAGCCTTTCGCTGCTAAGTAGTACAGACTGTTTTTTTCATGTTGCCAAGAAGTGCCGGACACGTCATGTACCAGATAGTTGAGCTCCAAGTCTGTGCTTGCAATCAACCTGATGTTTACTTTCACCCCTGAACCCATAATCATGCACACCAGATATGTAAAGAATCTTGAAGGCGAGAGAGTAAAGCAAATGCCTTCTGGGCTCTTGACAGTTTTTAGGACAAGCCTAGGTCTCTACGATATGCCTTCCTTCATTTTTGACGGTTGACCTGACTGTGGCCGGGAATCTCGTCGACTCCTTCCTTAAATTTTTAGGAGGAGGAGCGGTAGGGACTCTTTCCTCAACTTTAGGAGGAGTGGTGAGGACTCCTTTCTCAAAACGTTAGGAGCAGCAAAGCGTCACAGATCTCTCTGTTAGGTAAATGAGGACTTCTCGTTTCCCTTCTGCATTTTGGCGACGAGACAGACCCGATCCCTTCTTATTTGTTTGTGTTGATCGAGAACCGACTCCTGCCCGCTGCCACCACCGCTAAGCTTTGTCTTAGCAAGATCACCATGCGAGCCCTAATCCTCCTCTACCTCCTCCTCATCTTCCTCCTCGCCGGCTTTGCTGGCCCCCATTTGCTCCGTCGAGAGCACTGCCCGTGGCCCGACTGGACTTGGGCGTCAACTCCTATCATTCCCCATTACGTTGCCCCCTGATGCCTTCGACTGCTAACTTTAGTGTCTTGTAGGTTGTCCCGCAACTTTTGGCTGCGATGCCGCCATTTCCTCGTCCCTGCCGGCCTCCTCCTGTCCCGCGTCTTTGGGTGGCGATGCCACCACCTCTTCGCCCGTTCCTGTTTCCGCTCCTCCGTCGCCCTCTTGTTGCGTCTGCGCCGTGTCCGTCTCCGTGACGGTAACCGCCTCGCTTGTTCTCCCTCCGTCTCCGTCCCCGCCGCCGCCGCTACCGACTGCTTCCTCTCTCCCGCCTTCCCTTCTTCCCTCCTCCTCCTCCCTTTTGGCACCAGAGGCATCGGGTGGCCCGGTCTCTGACTGGGACCATAGCTGGCAAGAGTTTCTGGAGCTGTTGGTGCCCCTCTGGAGGGCTACAGGGCCCACGTAAGCCTTTGATTTCTCGCTGTTAATATCCTGGGATTGGCTGACATATTCGGCTGAAAGGAGAAGAACGATCGCCGCCTGGTGGGCTCGTTGGCGTGGGAGGCCGCCGCCGCCGCCCGATGATGACCCGCCGCCGCCGCCGCCAGCCGACCAGCCGCGACTGGCAGATGCGCCGACGCCGGCCGATGACGCCTAGAGGGCACAGGACGCGTGGGCTTCTGCCTAGGTTTCTTTTTCTTTTTTT
>Ga0247770_1000549_pt1 | contig 35508 bp, 48 predicted proteins | sample UWRJL136409B6_FD_179943 | JGI IMG/M metagenome (GOLD analysis project Ga0247770, IMG submission 179943) | Plant litter microbial communities from Arlington Agricultural Research Station in Wisconsin, United States - UWRJ-L136-409B-6 | ecosystem: Environmental > Terrestrial > Plant litter >... | reverse complement strand
GGGGGGGGGGGGGGTGGCGCGTCTCAAAGACCCGGCGTGCAGGAGATGGGATGAAAGTCCTCAACGGCAGGAGCGACTAGGCCTGGAAGTATATATCTCAGCCCAAACGAAGTCACCGCGAGAGCTAGGAATTCCTCCGCCTCATCCTCTACGCCTTTACCATGAGGAGCCCAAGAAAGAAACAGTTTCCATCACACTCAGATTAATCCGTTGATCCCTAGCTGGTCCTGCTATCAAACTCACAACTTCGCCCTCTCTCTCTCCTCCTCCTCCGCCCATCTCCTATTAATCCTCACGTTCTGCCAAAACGCCCACACCCCAACCACCACTGCCGCCGGCGGACACGCCAACAACACCCACGACCACCACCTAGGACTGACACTCTCAATCTCCCCCATCGCCCTCTTCACCTCCGCCGCCAGCTCCTCTCTCCCCTCATCGTTCCACACCACGACCCCCTTCCCCCTTCCTCTCCTCTCACACCGTCTCGCCTTGTCCCTCACATCTCCCTGACTTCTCACCCTGTTCTTCGCATCCTCCTCACTCAGATGCGGATCCCGCGCGCGCAGCCTGCGCATCTGTACCTCCGGATCCCTCACCGCAACAACCAAAACGGTCCCACAGAACCGATCCAGCCTACTCTCAAACAGCAGCGGCACATCGAGCACCACTGCACGACACCCCTGCAGGTACGCGCGCACGACAGCATAGAACATCTCCCTGCGCACAGCAGGGTGGACAATGGAGTTAAGCTTCGCGCGGTCCTTGCGCACCTGCTCGTCGTTACCAAAGACACGGCGTCCTAATGCCGGGCGGTTGAGGGGCCGTCCCTTCCCTGTGAGGCCATCCGCGGGAACGTCTGGGCCAACGGGGACGAGGAGGCCCGGGGTGGTGGGGCCGAAGTAGGAGACGATGGCGCGGTAGCCAGGGGTTCCTGGCTCGACGACCTTGCGCGCGAGGAGATCGGCGTCGATGATGGGGAGAGAGTAGGGGGGTGAGGTGAGGAGGGAGGAGACGGTTGATTTGCCCGTGGCGATGGAGCCGGTGAGGCCGATGAGCAGCATTTTGTGTGGCTGATCTCGGGTAGGCTAGGAATTCGTGAGTGGTTTGGCTTGCGAGCCTAGCAGATCAAATGGATGGAATTGACTTTCAGTGGTATGCGAAGAGAGAGTTCGCTGGTGGTGTGAGATGTGACGTGATTGTGGGGTAGCACGAGCATGGGAGCTCTGGGTAATGGTGACCGCCCCTATCACTCGCTAGCGCTTAGCGCGCTGAAATACAGCGGCAGATGATACTGCCTCGGTAGCGGCACGGACCATGTACCAGTGAGAAACGAAGCGCCGGATGCAGGAACGTCCCTTGTCATCCCGCAAATCGTGGCTTGGGGTTATCCCAGGACACCGCAAGGGTCTGAGCTTCGAGAAAGGCTCCACATTCAGCCTCATGCCAGAGGATTTTGACCTCCTGCCTTGGGACGCAAGATCAGCTTTGGGTTACACGACACGCATTTACTATCAATATCAGCGGGGAACTACAAGACGAAGATCCATGATGGGAAGGCGATTCGTATTCCGAAATCATCTGCCCACAACTACCAGATTGACTATGTCATCCACCAATCCTCCACTTGCAGGATATTTAGGGAGTCAAGATCGCTGATGTGAACCTCTCAAAAACAAGACGAAAATACCAAATCCGTCCTCTTGTGATTTCCCACGCTTCAATATCTCTGCCCGAGCCTACGCAAATACCGAACTGAGACCGAGAGCGTAAACGCCTGCTGTGAGGAGTGTCAGCCCACAGTGTGGTGCATGGGTTTTTGTTTTCAGGGGGAGGATACACCTACCAATGCCATTACCATAGCAACCCCAAATTCAAGGTAGCTTGACGGCATAGAACGAACCGTCAGGCATCATGTACCAGCGACAGCCGATTTGGTCAATGGTACGACGGTCGCGCAGGATGAAGTCGTTGGTGAGTTCGCGGCACCAGTACAGGCGGTTTGGGTTGTCGTCAGCGGGCTTGAAATCCTGCGGCTCGCCGACATTGTTGGCACGAGCAATCTCCATATCGCGAGCCAAGGTCTCATTGCGCGTGAGGCCCATACTGAGCGGCATCTGGGCACGCGGCACGGGGAGTGCGGTACCTGTTACGTAGGCTTGACCAGCAGCAGCCGGCTGCGCGGGCGGGCCCTGGATGATCACCATCTGCGGGGGCGGATTGTTGGCGGGTTGGTGCACGATGAGGGGGGTTGCGGCGGTGGGCGCCTGTTGGAGGGGGACCTGCACTCCGGCACCGGTCTGGTTTCTGTCAGCAAATCCGACCCGTTGCGAATGCTGTTGGGCATTGAAATCGGTGAGAGGACGAAAGTAACAAGGAGGTATGACGATAGGTCAGGCAGATATTTCGACAGGTAACGTCACTTCTTTGCCCACACTGACCGGCATAGCCGCCTGCTGGGCAGGCATGTAGTAGTAGACGGGGTCTTGGCGTGGGACGTATTGATGGACCTGGGGTCCATTGGGGCCGTTCATGACCTGGGGGTAGTAGCCGGGGACCCCTGTGCGGTTGTCCGGATGGGAATACATGTTGACTGTGGGACTCGCAATTGCGACAATTGGCGCAGCGGTGGCGGTTGTGTTTTGGGAAGGGAGTTGAGGAGGGAGAACAACGTAGTGCCCGGTAACAGCAGGTGGGATAGGCTGCTGTTGCTGGCTCGGGACGCTGCCTGGGAGGATTGCTTGGAGTGCGTTTGCAATGGGTCCCCACGATAGGCCGTTGGCAGACAAAGTTGCCGGCTCTCCAGTGGTAGGGACAGTGGCAAGGGTAGTGGTAGAGGCAGTGATAGTGGGCTGGGTGCTCGGAGCCGGCACGGATGCGGATTGCCGTGGCGAAACTTGAAAGTGAACGTGTCTGGCTTCGTTGGTTTCAGGTGCCATGATCATTGTGGTGTTGGGGAGTTGTTTGAGCGAATCCGGGAGTGTGGAAGGTGTGACCCAGAGCAGCACCGTCACCCGCCAGTGCCAGGTACCTAACAGACAAGAGGGCAGAAAAGCAGATGATCTTGTTCTGAGGCTGAAGATACCTCGGCTGGTTGATGTGATCACTCCCAGCAAGTAGTTTCCGGCTGAACCTGTGCCTTGCTCGTGAGGTGACGCAACAGAATAGGATGAAATTTGTTTGGGGCTGGGGCGTCTGGCAGGATTTTTGACAAAGAAAAGAAGCAAAGGATGTTGCGATAACTTACAACTTGGCAGAGTGCCCATGCCCGGCCATTCCAAATGTACTGGAAGACCAGTGCCTCTTGCTTCCGATGTCGATGTCTTCGTGACTTCTTGACTCGTCGCACCGCCGGATCGGGCTCATACTCGACATCCGCGAATGGGAAACACATTTTGCAAAGAATCGCGAAGAATGCCGGCTATTGGAGCGGCTGAGATTCCGCAAGACTGGCAGTGGGTGGTGGGGGATATTGAGCACCGATCTCTCGACGTGGAAGTGGAAAACCAAAGAGTTATAGCCCACTTCACTTCTCATCCAGTTTCTACCACTGAAGGCCCTCGGCAGCTCCAGTCACTGGACCCCCACAAAGCTCATCTGATGTCACAGGAGCCACTACTGGTTCCATCTGTCATTATTAAGTCTTTTTCTGGCGGTCTGCAAGAGTGCAGGGTAAGCAGCCTTGATGCTTTCCAGTTCCGACACCAACTCAAACTGTTCGAAGCAGCAGTCGAAGGAACGCCAAATCGTCATGAAATTGCCGTCCATATCAACAACCCCGAATGCCAACTTGAGCACCCCTGTTTCACACCAGATCAACGGAGTACGCTTGATGCGTTCGAGCGCACACAACTTGACCTGGAGGTTACTGCATCTTAGCGCTCAGTATTCTGGCAGGATTCTGACCTACGCACCTTGTGTGTGAATTCTGCCATGATAGCGCTCTCCTTGTCGGGAAATATGCTTTCCATCGACCACCCATTATCGCGGATGTCCGCGCCCAGAAGCTCCTCAACCCTCATCAGATCAACAATGTTGTTAGGGTCCTTCCCCTAGTCGGATAGCTTTGCAACGCGAAGCTTCAGATTATCGGGGGTCGTGGCAGCCAGCGAGGCTGGGTCGCAAGAATCCAAGCAGTAATAGGCGAAGTAGGTATCAGTTCCTCCTTTCAAAGAGAGCAAGATCCTGTTTTCTTCGCTCATCTTGTATGCCGTGGCAAATAGGTCCGGGGACACCTCCACACGATGTGCCAGCCAATACCTTATACGCAAGTTGACGAATTCGTTCTTGAGCATCTCCAGCCGCCGCAGGCGGTCGGGATCTGGCGGGTCTGGCGGATTATCTTGATCTGGCAAATTGTCGGGGGCTAACCCGTCGCGCGTCGCCTGCACGGCAGGGTCCATAGCGTGGGAGAGTTGATGAAGAACGTTGAAGAAAATGTTGGTCGTGGTGGTTAGTGTTGAGGGGGGGCGGATGGGAGGTCGAAGAAATAAACGCATCGGGGGGGGAAAGGAGGGGAGGACGTGATAATACCAGGCAGGCACATTGTACCTAGGTCCACCAGACCAGACGAGAGATGTTGGGTCTTTGGAAGCATCAAGGAGGAGTAGTCCAAGTCCCAGAAGATGGTATTCGCTCCCCAGGCGTATATCGAGGCACCTAGACATGCAAATAAATGAATTGATGAGATTATACACGGCGAATGAGTGAGCTTTGGAGCCACATTCTTGTCTGCTCCGCCTGTCCACTGCTGGCTAGTATGTGCTGAGTTTATCGCACATCATCATCCAGACAGCCAACGCCAAAGTCGAAGGCCGCAGTCTACCACATGCCCAATGCCCCCCACCGAGGGCCCTCTATGACCATAAAGCCACTATTATACACAATTTCCATGGGAGGAGAGATACCACGCGCTATGCAACCCACCCTATCAGATCTAGTCTCGTACACGTCTGCTCTCGAAGGATATGTGCAGACGGCTCCCCAAGAATGCGCAGCGGCCTTCAGTCAATTAAAGCCCGGATTTGCGAAAGGGGGAGCCTAAAAGTTGAGATCGTTCGCTGCTCCAAAGTAACGTCTCAAGGCGTGTGAGGGGCGTGAGGCTCCGGAATCGGGAAAAATGTCCGCCGCGCAACCTGCAGCATGTTAGCTTAAATCCTACCCAGCTTTCAAAACTCGTCAATGGATGATCTTACAGCCCAGACGCCCGCTACAGACGCCACGATGCCTCCCGAGATCAGCATGGGTCTTACACCCCGGGTGCTCTTGAAGATCATTCCGCTGAGAGCACCGGCAGCAATTGTGTTGGCAGCATCGTGCTTTCCTCTCAGGTAGCCGATGTACGAGTTGATGAGATTATAGACGATAGCAACCACGCCGGCTGAGTTTCCGAGGAACGGTCCTCGTCGGGTCACGGCGTTCAGGACCGAGTTCAACCGCAGCTTCGGTGGCTGGCCACTTGAACTCCTCAACCCCTCCTGCAGGCCCCAAGCACCTCCCAGCGTGAGCGCCGTCAGGTAGGTGACACCTGTTCCGTAACAGAGATCATCGGTAAAGCCTCGCGAGGGGAGTACCGATTGTGCGCCGGGCAGGTCGGAGAGCGTCGAGTCCTCGAGCGAGATGTAGTCCAGGGTCTCCTTGTTCAGGCCAGCCAGAGGGTGTAATTGTGTCGGGTCAGCAAAGGCTGAAGGTCCGAGGAAGGCATCTACGCCTTGGGCCGCTGAGGGATCGTACGGGCTGGGCTGGAACGGAGTGGTTGCTGCTGGCGCATCTTGGGAGCTTGATGACGATTGGGATTGGGACGACGACTTGCGTCCCATCAGAGCATCAAAGATGGTCATTGTGGAATTATTAGATCTGGTATAAGTGACAACGGCAACTAGGGCAGAGAATTAATGCAATGTATAGCCAGACGGCAGGCTGTTGTGGGCGTCACAGAGTTCGGTGAGGGTGGTATCGCAGCAGAGAAGTGGTCGGCTCAAGACGCCCGATAGCAGGCCAACGTCCAAAAAAAATTTACGCGTCTGGCTGGTCCGTGCAGAAGCCGCTCACATCGCGGCGAAAGCCGGGGTGCCAAGTTGCATCAATCCGGTAAGTCCGATCAAGTTCAGAGACTGTGCAAATGTGGAAAACCCAATATTTTTTTATTATAACACATGCTTCAATACTTTCTGTAATCGTTGTTGTGGTACCCTCGAGAAGTTCACAGAAGTTGAGGAGCTTTATTGCGCTAACCATAATTGGCCTAAGGTGTACGGACCAAACTTCAAGGTGAGCATGGAAGGTGCCCAAAAATTCGGGTGCACACTAGCCTGGTCGAGTCAAACCCTTACATTTGAACTGCAGTTGAACCAGATTTACTTCCCTCCTCAGCGTCAAAAAGAAGGCACCGAGTCTTCCTCGGACTGCGTGCATACTTAAAACTCCCGGAATTTGGTCTTAGCAAAGGAAGCATCCTGACTGTTTTTTTTCTCTCTTTTTGGTTTGGGGCTTTGTCGAGCAATCGAACCCCTCCAATGTCAGGGGTTAGTGAATCCGCTCATGGAGGCTTGGACGCCAGCAGCGATGCTCTCCTGTTCGGGGCCACAACACAAGATTTTACGAACGCAAACACCGTCTCAAAATGGCTGCTAAGGCAACAAGAAGAATCTCGGCCTCAGTAATCACCCCGTTGGTACCCGAAAATAGTCGCCAGTGCTAACTTCTGCAGAGTTGCCCAAGCATTATTTGACAAACTTCTCCATGATGCCTCCCAGTCTCGCCGGCACCAGAACAGTGGTCAGGCATGTGTCAGGCTCTGTGGCTTCGTCCAGCAGTGTGCCAAGTCAAGTGACCAAGCACTGAGACAATGGGCTTTCACCGAGGCCTTGTCCATGAGGCTTTTCCACTTTTATCTTGAGTGGTACGAGCACGACCCCCTGCGTGCGCTGAGACTGGTCCTGGATTTTCTGGCTATTTCCTCCAGCCAGAATCCATACCCAGAGGTTGGCCGCTCGGTGCGGGAGAGCATCCTCCAGACACTAGTGTCGATCATCACCCGGAAATACCCACGCCTGTTGATCAAATCAGGCTTGCAATGCCTCGATCACCTGTTGACCAAACAGGCCATTCAGCTGGAGGATATTTCCCGCAAGTACAGGGAGATGGGGCCCTCTCTTGACGGCTCCCCTGACCTCTCGCTGTGGAGATCTCTTGTTTTCCATCTGTTCTCTTGGATGGAGCTTTCGTATGTTGGCCCGCTGACCGGCAAATGCATTGTCCATATTTTCCGAGGACTGCATGATGGAAAAGCTAGAGGCAAAACTCATGAGCTGGATGATCCCATAGATCTATGGCTAAGCTGGATTCAAGACGGCGTGGTTCGCAGCCCTGGCATCCTAGAGGACATCAGAAACTACGTCCTGGTGCCCATCTTCAAGAACGACAAAAGTTCAGCGTTAGCATTGCTGCAGATATTCAACCGGTCTGAGCCGCTGGCCACTTCCGACCGTGTATTGACAGACCAAACATTCATGCTTCAACTCGCGGCGCTAGAACTCGGAAAGCGGTTTGGGCTGGTAGAAGAACCCAGTAAGGATATGTATACCCTTTTTGTCGGAGGGTATATAGCTAACACAAGACTCAATAGTGAGCGGCGCAGAGGCTGGCCATTCCTCGGGTTATATTGTTCTTCAGGAGAGTGTCCTGGATGGATTCCTTTCTCACCCTTCTGTACCCGTCCGGTCTAGCGCATTCTCACTCCTCGTCTCGTCTCAGGCAACAACGAAACCATTCTCACAAACAGCGTTTACTTTGCTTGAGAGACATCTTGCGCCATTCCACACAGACTACGATGCGAAGTTCCGTAACGAGGTTCTTGGTCTCACCAAAAATCTTGTCAAGAGGGTAAAAAATGTTATCACCGTCACCCAAAGGAGTCTTGCTGGGTCTGTCGACTCCAATGGCACACTGAATGCTGAGTCGGACCGATCAGTTGCAAAGAAGAAGTTTGGGCCAGAAGCTGCGCTAAAAGATGCCGCAGAAGCGTACGAGGTCCGAACGCGGCATGAGGAATTTTTAAGCTGGTACCTGGACTTTCTAAAAGGGGAGCTTCTCCCTACTGCTTCCTACCAGCGCCATATTACAGCTCTCAAGGCGACCCTCTTGACCGTCAAGCTTGGGAAACACGCGGGTGCTGGCGACGAGTTTGACGCGGACATTGCCAATGTGATTGCTTCAGATCCATCATGGACTCGCCTTCTTCTAGACCTTATCCTAGACCCCTTCGATGATGTCAGAGATGGCACATGCGAACTCTTGGGGTTATTTCCTCAGAATATCCTGGCGTCTTCCAATGAAGCGGGCGGGGGTCATACCAATCTTCTAAAAACATTGGAAGGTTTTTGCGCCAGTGCGCAGGCTTTGGCGAACAAGACCGGGCGGGCGGATCACGGCGATGGCGCTGCACGATCCCGTGGGCTTCTGTGCAGATGGCTAGACACCCAGGAGCTTCGATTCGATGTTATCTCCAAAGCTCTAGGAGAGCTGGAGGTTAAGATATCTAAAGCCGAGACAGATCTGGGCCATGCGGCAATGGAGAGCCCAGTACATGGAGACTTTGCTGCAATCAGGTGCGTTGTATTGTATTCGCAGGTCTATTTCGCACTGCAGAAATCCTTAAAACACACACCAGCCAGGCTGGCCTTGCTAATCGGCTGGATAGCTACATGTGGCAGGTTTTGGCCAGCGAAAAGTACTCTGCGGAGCAGCTTGAAACCCTCGATCAAGTCTACCGCAGGGTACTGTCTTGCTCTAAGCGTATCTGGACAACAGTGAAGCATGTGCTTTGTGACGACTCTCCCGAAGGCCATCTTCCTGAAGAAATGGAGGAAATCGAAGGATTGGACACCAAGGATTTGCTTAGCTACAGTTTCCGCGCCGTTCATGAGTCGAGGTACGTCGAAAGCATTGCACATGTGTGCTTCCAAGCTTACACACACTCTTAGCAACCTCATGCGTCTAATGGTGGGAACACTTCGGCTGGAGGCTGTGGCCGGTGTACCTTTTCCTCCACTAGACGCCTTCAGAGATGCTGGGTACTTGACATTTGAACAGCTAGCTTCTCTGAGGCACCGTGGAGCCTTCTCAACTGTCTCACTAACCTTCGCGACTTGCTGTCAACTCACGCAAAGACTACCGCACGTCTATGCAGATATATCTGGCTCGGAAAATCTGCTTCGGGAGTGGTACCAGGTACGTCCACCAAGGAAACGATAAGCAGGGCCGTTACTGACTCCCCCAGGGTGCCCTCGTCTGCATTGTGACCCAAGCTTCAACCACGCGCCGCTCGGCGGGCATTCCGGACCTTATTGCCGCGGTTTTATCGTCCAATGCCCAGACCCCATCTTTTGATGAAGTCTTTAGCACTCTCAAGGAGATTGCTGAGAAGCCTGCTCACGTTACCGAGACGGATGGATCAAATTTACCACAAGTACACGCACTCAATTGTCTAAGGGGAGTGTTTCGGAGCTCTCTTTTAAGCAAGAAAGCAGAGAGCTACCTTGCCGTAAATCTCCAGCTTGCTTCTTACAGCTTAAGATCTGAGATGTTAGTCTTACACAGCCCAAACCCCCTAGATGCCTACTTACCAGTACAGATGGGCGATTCGAAACTGCGGTCTCCTTCTCCTCAGAAGTCTCATTGACTGTCTGCTTGGCACAGGCGAGAGCAAGGCTACCATGGAGTCTGGCTGGGATGGTCACTCAGTCCGAATCTCCTACAACAAGTACCCCACACTCCCAGGAGTCATTCTAGGGCTCCTCCAATCTGCTGATAGTGTTGGGGATGAAGTGTCGCCTGCTGCGGCGGAGGCTGTCTTCCCGGCGCTCGACATCATTCGGCGTGCAGGTCCCCCAGATGAACACCGTGAAGAGCTGCGGGTTTACATCGAGGGCTACCTTGGCAGCAAAATCTGGCATGTCCGGGAGATCGCCGCGCGTACGCTTTGCTCATTCTTTCTTCAAGTGGACTGGGTGTCGGAGATTGGCAGGCTCCTGGATGACTGCGTTGATGCGAATCAGCTCCATGGTGTCCTTTTGACTGCGAGGTTTGTCATGGAGCGAAAAACTGCTTTGGGATACAATACCAATTCAGGTGAGTACTAGAATTCGAGTGCCAAATGTGTGAAATCTTTACTGACGGGGGTTTACCAGGGTCGGCCTCGTTGGAATCACTACTTCAAAGAGTTTCCCAGAAGGCTGCTAATTTCAAGGCCTGTCCGGATATACAAGCCGCCTACCTTGAAATTCTGAATCTTTTGGCTCGTCATGGGTCTAGAGAACTAGTCGGTGCTTACCCGCTTCCCTACGAAGACAGCTCGACCAAAACACTTTCTTTCAGATCTTCAGCTTTGCTGGACATGCAGAGAGTCATCAAACTCGTGACGGACTCATCAGCTACTAATGACTTGATTGGGCTGCGAAGCCATCTGTTTATGGTCCTTTGCCAGGATGTGAATACAGCCTGCAGGATGCTTGAAGCTATCCCGAGCATTTGGGCGTCTGATTTGAGCCAGAATGACCGGGTTGAGCTTTGCAGGTTGTACGCTGATGTATGCATTCAAGCATCGGCGCCAGACGTCCGAGGACAGGCACTGTCGAACCTGAGCGCTCTCATGGATGGAGTCCTCGAGCGCAAAGAACTCGCGGAGCTGCCGGCTGCAGATGTTCTCGAACGTGTGTGGAAGAGTCTGCAGGAAGGAGAAATCAACCCAGCACTATCTTATTCGATCATTGGAGCAAGTGGTACCTTCATGGCGGCACTGAGCGCGCGGTCCGCTCAAGACACTCCGAACTTGGACCAAAGAGTACGGAGCTGGGGCATTATGATAGCTGACTCCCTGGACATTGATAATGTAAGTATCACTTGGCACAGAACTGCTACGATCCGGCTAACACAAACCCGCAGAGCTTTGACACGAGATATGCCGCAGGCATGGCATTGAAGCGCTTCTTCCTAGGTCACAGACAAACCAGGTGGGACTGCAAGCACCTCCCGGCTCTCTCGGCATTGTATGACTGCTTGATCGACGACGATGACGAGGTCAGGGAAGTGGGCGCGAGCGCGGCGGCCGGTATCCTTGGAACCTACCTGGTTCCTCCTGTCGCTGCCGATGGCTTGGTTGGGTGGATGCGGGAGCACTACGGAGAGCAGGCTGAGTTTCGACAGCACTTGGTCTACAGGATCACGGGCCAAACCCCTCGTTTGGACGCTGCAAGCAGCTTCAGCCTTGCCCCAGCCGAGGAGCAGCTCCTCAAGGCCATGGAGATCGACGATTCCCTTTTCGCAACAGAGGAGCAGAACTTGTTCATTGACGAGGTTAGAGAGACAGAGAGGTGGAGTAAGGCGTTCTGTGATGCTGGGGCTCTGAACGGAGATGGTGAGCCCTTTGATGCTCTCGCGAAATGGACGGAAGCAGGACTCGCGTGCTTGATGCAGCTTGCGGAGAAGGATGACGGTCCGCTGGGCTGGACGTCCGATCAGCACGCGTTCGCCGCATGTGTGCGTGTCATTCTTTGCTCTGTGGCGGTCTTGACCAAGGGCAAGTTGGCATCACTTCAAGGACTGCTTGACAGCTTCATGAGCCGCGGCAGGAGCGCGAAAGTTCATGGGTTTCTGCTTGGAATGGCAACTGCGAAGGTCGAGCTGAAGGCCTAGCTGATGGCATAGTGAACAGAGAAAATAGAGCGCCCGATACCAAAACTCCTGAAGTCTGCTTGCACACCTGGACATGTTGGATTTAGACGTGGGGATAGGGGCCGAGGCGCTGGTACGTAACCCTAACCCTGATACATCGGCTTCTAGCCAATGGCAGCGAGGGCACCACGTCAACGGCTGCCTCCCGGCGGAAAAGCGTTGTGGCGTTCAGCCCAGCACTGACAGCAACATCCTGACCGACTGTCTGTGCAGCGCATCGCATGAGCTAGTTTGTTATGCAGCCAGTCTAAAAATTCATCCACTTTCCAGGGGCCTGTTCGGCCCATCGATATTGGCGTCATCGGGTTGCTGGTCGCTATACGGAGCAGATTCGTCGAGGCCGCGTTGTCTTGCCGAGGAGGGAGGCAACACGGGCAAACAGCAGATTCTCGGCTGTCCCAAACCTGCGCCACAGAGCGATCAACCCCTGCTTTTAGATCCACTCGATCGGTTGGGAGTCGGGACCAGCTCTCGACCGAATGGGCCGGCACTGGGTCGGAGGTCTCGGAGTGCAGACCGACTGCCGCCGGTATGGGATGACGAGTCGGCCAGGATGGTGTGGCGTTGGGCCGCCAGTCCTCAGTCCTGCAAGAAACACCGAATAGGCCCGCCCGTCGACGACCGAGTCGAAACACTGATTGATCACGATGGCGCGCATCCGCAGGAGGCCGCTCAATTCGAGTGTCAAAGTTCCTTGCGTGGCCGTCCGTCCCGCAAAACCTGTGGAGCATGAGCATACTCCTTGACACAGATCAGCCCTGGGAGTCATTTCCAAGCTTCTTCTCTATCGATTCCGAGTGGGTGTGGCATGCAATCAGAATGCAATCAGGACAGCTGGGACGAAGTGGCTTTGCTTCCTCGCTCGTTTCCTGTCCCGGCCTCGGTTTCAACAACGCGTTGATGAGGGGGGCGAATGTGTGGAGAGACGCGTCGACAGGTGCTGCGAGCTCTGCGAGGTCGTCTCGCTCGAATGAGCAATGTTCTTGTTTCTGCGTCTTCCGGTCTCTCCTGCAGCTGCAATTGGGTCTTGCGGCCGACGACATCCGCCAGAAGCCAAGTGACTTGCCCGTCACGAGATCGACGCCGCTATGCCGTGTTGCTGCTGTGGTCTGCCGCTCCTACCGAGCGGAAAGAGGCGGTATTCGCCTCACTGGCCCCCGCCTGAGCTGTGCGCACTGGAGGAACAAAAATAGCAAGCCACATTTACCCCGCCGCTTAGAGCTTTCTGCCAGACTCTTGAGCCCGGTGGCGTTTTTTGACGGTTTGCCGAGCTGTTCCAGCCACCTTGATCAGCAGAAGCACTGTGCACGCAGCTTCGGGCTGGTCTTGCTGCGCGGTCCTTCACCGCAACGACTGTTGGACATACCGGCCAATCCGTATCCACTGTCAACTCCAGGTCACATCCGTCTTCTCCATGCTCGACCTCTACGTACTCGGCTCGGATTCCTTGCGATGGAGCGACGCCTCCCACGGTCGAATGGTGAAGGATCCATAATCGCATCGTGCAACATGCAACCCGACAGGCGAATAAACCCACTCAAACCCGCGCCCATCCACCATATTGTTTTCTGAGTCATCCTCGCTCGACCATACATCGCGGCACTGTATCGACACAACCAGTCGGAGCGATGTCGGGGACGCAACATCCACGCATCCCGCGTTCTTGGGGTCATTTCGAGGAAGGCATGATGCTAGATAACCAGCTCTCGGTACCAAGGAGCCTCTCGGACCGGATTGGCTGATCGACTTGATGAAGGCCAGATTGCCAAACCTTCCCCAAACAGCATCGCTGCCAGGCACAGCCAACCCACTTCGGGATTTCCAATGATGGCGTCCCAGAGATGGCCAGACGCGACAACTTCAGGCGACGCGCGACGGTGGCCCCCCCTCCGGAACGGCAGCCACTCCTTGATAAGCCTGCCTTCTGTCAGTTTGGCCCTGCGCGCATCTTCCCACTAGAGTTGAGCCTTCCTCTTCGGGACAATCCCACAGGGACCTCTCACCTTTGGCCCATGAATCTGCAACCTCACAGTTAGGGAGGCCCTTCCAGCCTTCCTGGTGGGCATCCCATTTGTCGACCTCTAGATTTTTCGGCCAATCATGAACTGTCTTTCGGTCTTTTACCAAAATGGAGGCCCGAGGGTGTCCAGCCCGGCAGCCAATGAGGCTCAAAAGCAGGGGTCTAACTTCACACACCTTTTTTGCTCACCTTTCCACTAGTCCAGGATACTGTCAGTCTCGTCTTGACACGAGGCCATCTACAGGCTGGCGTTGGCCATTGGGCTCCCTGCTTTCCATGCGCTCCCCCATTGCCGTTGGGACGCCGGCTTTCCACACCCGTCAGCTCATCCTGGGCCGATCTTGGTTCTGGGTGTTCCCTTCCGGGACCTCTGGCCCCTGAACCTAGCATAACCCCTCGTCTTGGTAAGTCCAATGGGCAGCGCCTTATTCGACGTTGGCCATGGCGCCCTGGAGCAGAGACAGATTCTGGCCCCGACCTACTTCCCCACGGTCTTGCTCTGTTGGGATACTACTCCCGGAGCAAGCTTATGCAAGAGATCTCTTTCGGACCCAGGGCCGTGGCGTTGCGCAGGTCGAAGCGACGCCTGACCCGTCCAGGGGAGGTGTGAGGTGGAGGGTACACGGAGGTTTCGGTGGACAGGCTCCAGTCTCCACCTAGTAGCCACTGAGAGCGGCGAGAAGGGTGAGGGTTGTTCAGCAAGCGCGCTTGTTCTGTTTCAAGTTCGACCTGGAGGGGTGTCGCTTCTTGCGTCTAAGAGACGCAGCCCAACGATCCGGCGAAGGTCCTCATCTCACGGCCTGCAGTCCTGGTTTGGCAGAGCTTGGGCTGCAGCACAGCACTTCCTCTCTGGTCCGGCTTGCTAATTTGAGGTCATCATACCGGCGTTGCCCTCATAATAAACTCGACTTGTTTCAGCCGTTGGTGTGCGAGATTGCAAAGGCAAACCAATGTCGGTGTAATCTTGTCCTTGAATGAGGGCTTTTCGCGGACCCCGTGCATCCTTCCCAATGACGAATCGGTCGCCAAACATTGTCCCAGCCGTCTCTGGCCGATGCCATACGGCCCTGGAGTGAGTGAGAACCTGCATCCGCGCAGAAATTACTCCCGCCTTGTCAGATTGTTGGGAACAATGTCATTTATCTCGCGTCTTGGAAGACCACCCAAAACATCCTTCCGGGTATGTACGATGTCTTCCGCGACATTTGTGCTCGGTGTTATTGATATCTGACGGCTCGGACAGCCTACAGCTCGCCACGAGCCGGTTGTAGGGAGAGCCATCGGTGGAGGGGTCGTATCTCGATACTGCGGACGCTGCTGCTTGGGCGCACACACCATATGCCGACCTCACCGATAGCCGCCCTTACCCGTGAAGGAGCTTACTGCGTCCTCTGCATCGTTTGGCAGCTCGATCAATCTACAGGCGCATGATATTGGGCAGCTCGTCAACGAAACAGGTTGGCCCTCTTTTCGTGTTTACACCTCTTGTGAGCTCAACAAAATGCCACGGCACCCCTCTGGTCGCATCGTAAGGACCTTCAGCGGCCGATCTCGCCGACGAAGTGTCGAGTCATCAATCTGCGCCTTGCAAAAAATATCATAACTCAGAAAACTAAGTATTGCGTATCCGATAGTCGGGGCTGTTGAAGCTCCGGCAGCGGCCTTGCGTTGATAATATCCGGGTGTCAGACAAGCAATGCTACTGCTGTACTAAGTAGAGCTCCCGGGCTACCACCATCTTGACCACACCCTCGGAAAGGTGTGTCGTCCGCCAGCTATCCTGGTCTCCGCTGATGAACGCCTTCTGGACCCCCGTTCATGAAGCGCAATATTGTAAGCTGGGGCGCGTCATAAGGCTGTTTCTCGTCCAGACCGACGCGGGCAGGTATTATGTCCAAGCTCCCGTTGCTCCCGTGCTCCCGTGTCCCCGTGCTCTCATGTTCCAAGGCTCTCCTCGTAGCTGTCGGCACAAGGGGGAGTGGGCAGACTCATTTTGCAGGTCAACCACTCAACGCTGGAGGTGAAGCTCTCGAAGAATCCTGGGTCAGGGCGCTTTTGTGGTGGGGCTAGGCGAGGCGGGGTGGTGGGTGCTTGCCCTGCCTTGACGCACTGGGAAAAACAGGGCAGCCAGGTTAAGTTTTTGGCTGGGTTGATACTTGGTACATGTACAAGACACGGCCTGTGGCGCTGCACTGACCACATCTGCAGCTTTCAGCTCTGGTTGCATGCAGCGCAGAACAGCGGCCAGCCCATTCGCCTCTTGTCGTCGGATTTTTTTATCATTCAGCATTATGCATATGCAGGCGAAAGCACAGCCCCGCAGAGGTAGAACTACCTCGGCGGCGACAGCGACGAGCGAGGAAGGGAGGCAGGACAAGTGTGAGGGTCCCCAAAAAGGTACGAAACGAAGTCGTACACCTCTTCAAGGTTTTGTTTTTTCGCTCGGCAGCACCACCCACGATCCGGACGGCTACGCTCACCTCCCTGCTGGCCGGGTAGCGATGCCTGCTGATCGATGATCGAAGCCTTTTTACTCCCTCGTGGGTGCCACCACGCTGCCAGTATGCTAGCAATTCTGGGGGAGGGGCCAACGAAGGGCAAAAAAAGGAAAGCGGTAAGCATGGATTCACTTCATGGAAGCCCAGGAATGTTCCGGCCTCGCAGACGCAGCAATCTACTGCTCGACTACGCCCTCTCCAGTAGAGTGTGGGCGAGAGTGCATCCACAGATGGCGACATTCGTGCCGGGGCTCTCGTCTGGCGGTCCTTTCGAGCCCTGGCCTTTTTTTTTGGTGCAGCCGAGAGCCCACCGCAGCAGCTGCAGCTGCCGACCTACCCAGTCGGTATGGGCGCGGCTTTGCAGGCGAGTCCCGTTTATGCTGCCTCTCGGTATCTGGGATTAGCACTGGCACTGGCACCACCAGGACCGCACCGCTCTGGAGCGGTCGGCTCGGCCTGTCCATCCTGCTCCCATGCCTGGTGCTGCTAGCTGCTGGGTCCGGAATGCCGCAGCAGGAGGAGCGTCGATGCATCCGCGCAATCCACCCCATCCGCCTCCATGCACACCCCCTCCCCTCCCCTCCACCCTCCTCCAAGGTCGGAGCGGTGGCCGGTACGGGTATAACACCCCACAACCCTCTCACCACTCTTTACGAGATGCTCACCCACCCTTCTCTTCCTCACGAGTGACTCGTCTATCATTCTCTTCTTCTCATTTGCGGTTGCTGGCGTGCACGCTAATCCCCTTGTCTTGGGACCGTCCAGCTCCGTCACCTTCCTCACCTTGTTTCTTATTACTATTCGTTTCCCATCCCATCTCTAGTCTCCCCCCCCCGAGTGCTCCACCGCCTTTCCCTGTTCCTGGCACGGCTGTTCGCTGTTATTCCTCCTTGTACCTCTCCGGCCGGCAAAACACGACATAATGCCCGTACAACTATTACCGGCCTCGGCCGCCGCCTTTGCTCCCCGCGCATCGTCCGTCAACGTCGTGCTGGGCTCCAAGGTCGAGCCGTGGTTGACACAGACACTGAAGCGCATCAACCGGATCAAGCGCCCGCTCAACAGCGTGCCACAGCACCAGAGATGTCTGACCGAGACCCTCTCATCGACCAACGCCATCTGGACGCTGGCTTCCCTCATGCTGACCAAGGCCCCCGAGTCCGAGCTGAGGAAAGACTCGAACCCGCTAATCGAGGCCATCTTCAACTACCAGCTCGTTCACCTCGAGGCTTACATCGTCCACGTGGACATGGTCCTCCGGAACGAGGTTGCCTACAAGCTGACGCCCGATACCATCGAGGCCCTGATCGAGTACCACAAGGACATCCACTGCGTCAACGCCAAGGCCAACACGTACGACTGGTCCGAGAAGGAGCAACAGTGCAAGAAGCTGCACGAGGACTTCATCCAGGCTATCAACAAGTTTGTCTTCAGGACCCACGTATCTGCCCTTGAGGGGCTCGAGGAAGATGGAGCTGGGGAGCTGCTCAGCGGGAAGAGCGAAGAGGTGAAGAACAACGTCATGGCACTGATCAAGCCTCTGCTCCCGCCGCCCCCTAGGATCGTCGATGTCGTCCGCCAGCCACCTCTCCTGCCCAGTTCGCCCGCCAACGCGAGCATGTGGAGCCAGCCGCCAACGCCGTCGTCGCTGTCCGCGCCCGTGGACTCGTGGAGGGTCCTGCCGTCGAGCCCGGCCTCATCGTCCGCCGACTCGAACGCGTCAATGTGGGCTACCATGGGCATGAGCGAGGTCCAGATCCCCTCCCCAACGCCCGCTTACAGCCAGCCCTACTCCACCGCCGGCTTGTACTACTCCCCGGTGGTGAGCTCGCCCATTCCGCACCTTCCACTGCCGAGCATGCTCGCACCCCAGTGCGGAGTCAGCGTAGGTTACAACTCATTTGGTTGGGATCGGTACCAAGAATACACGTCGACGATGTGACAACCAACAAGAGTCATCCCAACGGATTTCTCAGTGGTGACGACCACCAGATGAGCTTGCCAGCTTATCACTGGCAGAGTCTCGACTCGACTTTTTCCCCAACACATGAAGGGGCTGGCATCTCGGGCGCAGCGGCGCGGCGATATTATCGACCACATATCCAAAGGCACAACGGCGTTTTGCATTGGGCTCGGAGCGACTCAAAACATTCCGCATACCCCCTCTTCGGCGTACATAATATTTCGATTTCCTTTGTCAGTCTGATTTTTAGCAAGCGAGCGTCGGGTTTGATTTTTTGGGGTCGTTTTGCTTTTGGATATCACCGCTAGGAACCGCGAGCTCGGTCACCCTTTGGAGCTCATCGCGGCTGGGACCCGGGGCGGAAACGTTGATTGCATTTACAGCATGGAGGTCGAAATACAGGAGGACTTATTTGGCTCAAGAGGAGATCGCAGCAATGCACCCCCGCTCGGCAGAGATCCGAGACAGAAGTTATTCGGTTCCTGTTTTCCTTTTTATTTTTTTTTATTCCCTTATACTCCTTGGAAACACGAGATACGGAGGCTGGATTTTGAAGATACCCCCACACGCGATACTCCGGTGGACAACGGCTGCGGACCGCAGCTTTTTTTCGACTCCGGATTTCCTTGTCTCATGGATGATGTTTACGGCCATAATGACGGATATACCCCAGCTGCGGCGAGTTTTCCTTTCTTTCTTTTTTTTACGAATCAGTTCTACCTCCGGCTTGACGTCGGGCGCGCACCACTGCTCGGAAAAATGGGAAAAGGGGGGAAACGACGAGCAGCAACAATACGGGATATTCGCTCAACACAGACGAGCTGGGACAGGTCCCAACTGGTCACGGCCGATATTCACACATCTAGCCGAGTCGCATATCTGGGATAATGCGAGGCAGACACTGGTTGTCGACAAGGCCGAGGCGCTGCGCTCTTATTCCGACGGGCTGCATCGGCTTCTAGGGGTTAGAGTGCAGAGGGGTACAAGGCGGATTGGTCGTTGTCACACAAGCCGACTGGGCGTTGAGGCAATCGGGCATCCTGCTAGCGAGAAAAACACTGGCCCCCTTGCCCGCCCTCTCCTCCGACTTTCCTGCTCGCCTCCCATACCGTCTCGGAAAACACGGCTTCCTGGTCCCCGGACTCGGACGAGATTACCGTTGCGGCGCATTCCTTGATATCAACCATTTCCTGCTAGCCAGGACTTTGGTGATTATCAATGGCTCTGCTTTTCGCAGTTCGGGTCAAGGTTTCCGGGTCAATCATGGGGTTTAGGTAGTCGTTTGCGACGGGGCGGCGTAAGAGTCGAAGGGACTGTAGGCTCTAGGAGAGCGGCGACGCGCGGCTCATCTCACCGCCTGCCGCATCTGCCTCTCCACTACATCGGGACCGGGCGATTACAGACAGGAAATCGCTACCCGGCCCTGCATGAGGGAGGCAGAGGGCAAAGCCGAGCGGCTCGCTTTTATGAGAGGGCGGTTTGGTGTTTGCAGCGCAGCACCTGCCCTCTTTCTGAGCGGATCGTTCTCATGGCATGAGATGCTGGTTACACATATTTTTGTGGGGCGTGGCGAAGATCCTGTTTCTTGCCCTGGATGGCAGGACGGATTGTGTGGGGATGAGGAGGATATTGGATCACCAATAGCAACAGGAAATTGTTGTGCTCTCTCTGCTCGTCTTTTGTTGGTTACCGGTTTTTTTTTTTGAATTCACACACACAATTAGTACTTAATTGAAGCCCAAAAAAAACTGAGCCTATAAATGCTGTACCCTCGGTATTCTGGTGCTGTGACCCACGAGGAGTGATAATTGCCCGAGACCATCCGTCTCTGTGTTTGTGTTATGATAGACATGGATTTCAGTTACACGGGTTCAGCTACCGGAGGTGAAGTCAATCATGAAGACAGGGGTTGTCTATCTAGTGTGTTGTGTCAAGTAGCACTGCAGAGAGTTCCGCCGATGCTGGGCGGCGAGTCGCCATATTGCGTTGTATTTGCTTGGGAGGACAGGCCTGCGGTGACTGTTCCGAGACACCGGGGGAGGCAACGAGATATTCTGGTAACATGACGATTTAGCCGCTGCACGTAATCTACTCCCCTACACGGTTGGCAGAGTCGGAGGCGGCTACGCCAGTGTCGTGCGATGCGATGCAGACATGTGAAGATGGCCCGCCTGGGTGTCTCCTAACGGCCCGCGACCTAGAGTAGGTAGGTAGGTATACTTACACCGCTGCTATGATGAATACCTACCTACTCGACGGAATTACCTAGGTAGGTGGATTGCTGCTGGCGCGATACCTGCGGCGCAGACTACTACATTCTCTCAGTCTCAGGGGTTGCAGGAAGACAGGTGATCCCATCGCAATACTACCTGTTCAGGGACATAACAGTCACGAGATGCAAGAGGTTGGCGCGGAAAGCACCGCATGGCTTGCTTGGAGTGTACCCCGCGAACGACCATGGAAACAGTGTAGGGTGTGCGAAAATGGGAGAATGGAGGGGTGTGTACATAATGGAACTGTGCAACTTTCTCGGATGCTGGCCACTGGCGACGTCTCTGCTGCAGGGCCCGGGGGAGATCCACGATGATCGCCCTTTTTCCCTGGAAGTGGAGAGGCAAGGGGGCACGGGTTTGGCGTCCGGGACGCACCGACCTGACTTGTTTCCCCGATCCGGGCGTCTATTCTTCCTGGCACCGGTTCGCGCACGGTTTTTCCTCCTTCTAGGTGTCAGGCGCAGCAGGCAAGTCCCGTTCTTCGCTGGCTGGATATTCCCTCGATTTCTGCTTTCCTTTCTTGGGGCAGGGAGGCGGATCTCAGATAGGCTATTGGGATGACGGTGAGGAAGGCCGGAAGCTGGAGGAAGCAGATGCCTGGCGGCCGGCGAGGCAGACGACGGTTGAGGGATGCCCTGAGCCGCTGCAATCCGCTGTTGGAGAAGGCGCACGTCTGGACGCCTCCCACATTCCGCCGCCCAACCTGGAAAGAACAGGGCGGGCTTGGCAGCGGCTGAGCTACCCCTCACACGCACACACACACCTTGCTGCTTGCTTCCAGAAAACGTCTTGTTCGGCATTGGCTCAAATACGGTCTGAAACGAAACGCGGTGAAAATTAAAGCTGAAAATTATAGCTTATTTATTCTAACTACGTTGAGTGTAGCTTACCTTCATTACCATCCATCCTGCTGGAGTCAGTCAGCACCTTGTTAGATAGAGCATCGGAACATCCCATCAGCAAGCAGACAAAAAGACCACCTGAAGATGGAAAAAGCCTGGCTGAGGTGAGATAGCCGACGACTCATTGATCGTTTGCAGCCGGCCGACTCGCTCGGCGATATGCCATCCAACTCCAGAGGTGCATACATTGCATTAGTCGTTGGCGCCGTTTCATTTCGTTTCCTCGGGCAACACACATCCAGCAACCTGAAGCAGGCATCAGCAGGCTGCAGCACCGCTGCATCGAGTTGAAGATTCTTTGAACCTTCTCCCGTCCGTGCAACGGGTTTGCATGAATCTCGTGAACTTCCTGACCCGTACGACTGAGGCCCGGATACGGCATGACGCAAGGCGATGTGTCTTTTTACATCCCGGCTGCGTGGGAGGCCTACGGTCTTCAGTTCATATGCATGTATCTGTGTTGGGAGTTATCTTTGGAACCATACCGCGGTGAAGATGAGCGCGGTTGGTTGGTCTCGCGACAGTGTTCCCTACATCGTACTGTGCCCGATGCGTTTGTCTCGGTCAGATGCAAGACGCTTACTCTCAGCTATCGTACCATCTTCTTCCCCAGCAATGGTGAGTCTCGCCAGACGATCCGTAACGGGCCGCCCCGAAAGGCTGCTCCATTTCCAATGTTGGGTCACATCTGGGATGCTCTGGGGCATGAAAGTTGTCATACCAATGTTTGATTCCTTCAGCTATCCCATGTCACCCCCACCCTCATCTCAAAACCCCCACCCACAAAAAACAGACAAAAAAAATATTTACACTACTTAAGTCTCAAAAAGAGACAGAAATGCCCACTGCCAGAATTGAACTGACGACCTTGTCATTACTAGTGACACGCTCTACCACTGAGCCAAGCGGGCGGCGGTGAAACTTGTGAAGGTATCACCATTGCGTCAGCCGCGAATCGAACGCGGGGCCCATCGATGGCAACGATGGATTTTACCACTAAACCACTGACGCTGGGTATTTGATGGAGAAGGGTTCTCAAATTCCCTCTTTTCAATGCAGTCGGCAGTGTGGGCACGAAATGGTGGAGTCCATCGTGGGTCTAACTTAGGTATTGAGTGGAGGCTGCATGTTGACTCCTTTTGGTTCCCAGCGCATCCATGGCTACAGGTGAGCACTTCACACTTCGCCACTACTCTCTCACCGCTTTTGCTTTCTTTTTTAGAAGAGGCACAAGTGAAGGTACTCTTTGGTGATGTAATTGGAGTCACTAGTAATACGCAACACCTAGGGAAAATCAACATCCAAGGTGGAAGGAAATACCATACAGCCTTGGCTACCGCTGTCTAATCCTTTTGTGTGGCCTGATGCCTCGACTGCTTCAACCATCAGACAACCATCGGACAAATCCAGCACTGCACACGCCATTTCCATTGATTCCAAATATCTCATGAACGCCCCCTTGTTGTGTGAGCTGGATCCACCTGTCACCCCAGGTATCAGCTGCGGAGTAGCTGCCCTCCCGCTCCCACCACCCCCTTACCCGGCGGTGGTTCCGTTAGAACCTTCGGCTTCGTGATGTCAAAAAATTCAGTTAGCCCCTTCACCACCACGTCCACATTCATGTTGATCTGCGGCATCTTTTCGTACGAGCCTTCCTTCATGATGGCCACCAAGGCCAGGAAGCGGTCTACCTCCCGCAGCATGATGGGCCGTTGGGCGTCTGACAGCACCATGCCGCTCTCGGCCCACTCGCATGCCACCTGATCTTCCAGTGGCTGTTGCCACGGCTCCTGCTCCAGTCGCTCGCGCCATTCCTGTGTCCGTGGCCAGCTCCCGTACACCTCGGTGAAGTCGATCACCACATCCACGTAGTCGGAGCAAATCTCGTAGCTGGCCATATCTTCGGGCGTGTTATCGGTGGCGATGTAGATCTTGGTATTGACGTCAAAGAGGTACGCCTTTTCAAACCGGCAGGTCCGACACAGGTTGGTCAGCATCGCCTCTAGCTGTCCGAGCCTTGGGATAAGCTTCTGGATAACCTTGCTAAATGCCTCAAAGATACTGTGATTGTAAATACTGGTGAGGTGGAAGTTGACCGGCGCATTCTCAATGCCCTGATCGGAAAGCTCATCCTGAATCCGAATTGTCACGTCCCGTTGGATATCCAATTTGTAGTCGTCGCTCAGTCCGTCCACCTTGTGAATAAAGACCTCGATATTTATATGCGGATAACTGCGCTGGATGTGGAGGATGGTGTTGTTGAGACGGGCTACTGACTCGAGATAGTCATCCTGAGCATCAATGACCCATATGAGAGCCCCTATCTCTCCGAATATTGCGTCAATGTCAAAGGTGATGTTCGGATTCTCGAAGAGCTCAATCTGTCCAGGAAAATCCCATATTTGGACATCCATAAAGGAGCTACGAGCGAGTAAGCCACAGACGCAAATTGAATTAGAGAGCTTCACGGAGTCGTCACGTACTTTAGGCTGTCCTTTTGGACTCGTGCCGTAGACTCTAGAAAGAGCGTCTCGCTTGGTGGTAGCTTGTGGAAAACTACACTAGATATCGACGACTTCCCGCTCCTGCTAAACGCGTGAGTAACGACTCACACACACAGAGAAAGATAGAGAGAGAGAGCAGGTACACGCACCTTCTCTGGCCCATCAGCAGCAAGCGTGGCGTCCCCTTCGTTTGCTGGGCCGCTGCGAGGTCGGGCACACTTGCCACATCCTTTTTCTGAAGTAACTGGCGATTCTGCTCATACACGCGTTGAAGATTTAGTACTGCTGGACTGATATTCCTAACTGATGTATGGCGCGGAGAAGTGACAGGATCCATAGGGACGACACCACCGTATCGGGAGAGCGCGGAAGACATAATGAAACACAGCCCGCAAAGTCGCAACAGACAGCCCCAGTTCTAGCTCGACCCCGTACTCGCCGGGGACACCCGGCAGCAAGATAGAGGCAGAATCTCCGGTATAAATGCTGCATTCGCAGAACTAGGCGGTAAGCACTACCGCGACATGCTTTTGCGGCTTGTGGCCGTCGCAAATGGCTCGTCATCCGTTTCTCCGTCTATAACTCGCCAACGGCTCTTGAGGATTGGCCAACAGAGAACCCGGTGTGCTAGACACGGACAATGACGGCAGGGGCTGGGACGAGACAATAAATGGCCGAAGGTTGCGGTTCGATGCATGCGTGTCCCATCACCAGGCTCGCAACCTGTCCTTCGGGCATGCTATCGCAGACTCGTCCCCATTGAACTGATTCTGTATCGCCTTCCCCCTTCCCCTGGTGATAGTTCTGGTGAAGCGCAAGTGCAGAATATGCAGCACGGCCGGATGGGCGGTTAAGATATAAGAACAACGACCGACAGCGGCGACGGCGGCGGCGCACTGTGGTACATACGGCAGATGACCCCAGAGTGGCTCAGCTCGAGTCTCCCAGATGTACGGTGACGAGGTCGTCTGGCTGCGCAACTGGGGTGACACTTGGCTGGGGCGACAGCCAAAGAGACGTCTGGACTTACGGACGAACTCTTCGGCGTCACGGACTGGCTGGGAGAGATAGCCCTGTGGAACTCCACGGCGGGCGGTGCTGCGGCTCCACGAGACTGGGGAAAGCCAGAGGGGCCAGCCAGGGGAAAGGCAACCATAGAAAAAAGAAAAGGAATTCGTCGAGGGATGCTGAGTCCTTTGCTTACCTCCATCTTGGAACAGCCAAAAGGGACTTCCGGCTAGTGGCAGCGACTCGATATTTCCAGGTAGGGCCGACGCAGCATTTCTCTCCAGCCCCACGGCAACAGGGACTTTTGTCACCTCTCGTCGCCTCCGGGATACCTGGATGGCGCCTAGCAAATGAGAAGTTAGCCGTCAAGGCCGTATGAGAAGGCCTGCGCCGCCACGCTAGAACTGGACGGTGAATGTTGGTTGGCTTACGGTCGTACTGCTGTTCGTCTCTTTTGATGCCAAGCTACCTCGCCCAACTTGTAGGAATGGCGGTAAGAAAGTCGTCGGAGACGGAGACCAGGCGAGAGAAATGGACCCGTGTGACCAACCACCCAACTGCTCGGCGGACTTGGGTTTATGAAGAAGGTCTTGCTTCCCCTCCCCCGTAGCTCGCAGAGCGCATCGACCAACCCTCTCCGTGATGACAGTGGAAATCAAATGGGGCAAATAACGGTGGTGACTATTCGGTGTAATGAGCCTTTTTCCCACTGATCCCAATGAATGCTAAGGAACAAGCAATTGACGTGTGAGCCAAAACGGATGAGCGGTTGGTGTTACAGTTGGGTCTACTGTTGGTGAGCGATGGCGGGTCAGAGCGTCCATTCACCGAGATGCCAGCTGCGGCGTGGCCGATTACGTAATTGAATGATCTACTATTATACCCTAACCCGAACCCTAACCCGACATGGCAAATACCCCTTTCATGACCAAGCAGGTTGGCACTCAACGACACATCACTGTTTCTGCCCATTTCTGTCGATGATCGGAGCTCAGAATGTAGTCTATCTACTGGTTCAAAATAAAATACCAGAGGGCCCCTCGAAAGATGACAGAAAGCCACAACACTACTGAACACCCCCAGTAGCAGTTAGCACCGACCACTATGGAGGCTGGACATCAGGGGTCCGAGATCCTCTTCTTCCCTATGCACACCTGATCCGGCCCAGAACAACTATTTAGTTACACATTTAAGATACACCTCATACCTGGTCGCTGGTGATTGTCGAGAGACCCGGGCTGTAGTCTGACCTTCCACCTGATCGGCTGAATATGGTTGCCACAAAGCTCTTTTTTCTCTTAGCCTTCTTGGAGGGGCTCTTCTGGGAGAAAGCTGTCTTTTCCGCCTCCGTAACCCTTTCTGTGTGCAAAGTCGGGCTCCCTGGTATGGCGGGTAGCGCATCATCCGCACTCGCAGGCGGTGTCAGCTCTGAGGCAGGGACTTCAATCCCGGACGGTGGCCGGAAGCTCGTGAGTGACTGCCCGTGGTTGTCAGCGAACCAAATCCAGTCGGTTTAATGAATCAACAAGTATCTCATAGGACTAACCCTGACACTCAGCTTTCTCCGGGCCCTAGTTTTCTGGTCCTCCGTCGTTGTCGATGTGGTTTCTGGGGTAGGGGTAATACAACCACTCCGCTCCAGATCATCAATTTCGCCTGCCATAGTCTTGCCGTTGTTCGCCACATTCTCCTCCTGATTCGGAACAAACCGAAGAAACCCCCTCTTAGGATGGACGCCGATGGCTTCCTCCATATGCTTCTGTATCAATGCCGCGTTGCGCTTATTTGTCGTCGGAAGAAGCTGTGATGGGAGTGTGGAAATAGACATCACGTAGGCCGCATCAAAAGAACCCGCAAAGAACATGCATGCGCCGTGATGCAACGAGACTATGATCGATGACATTGGTCGCTGGTACCTTAGCGAAAGGTGGCTTGACAGCTCCGTGATGAAGGAAAATTCATCACTGATCTACACACCACGTTAGTCGAGCTTGATACACCTCCATGTGAGAGAAGCTTACGATGACGTTTGTCTTCACTTCCGCCAGAACGATAGCATCACCTCGAACCCTCTCCTTTGCTGCGCTACTCTCGCCCACGGAAAAAGCGTCCTCAAAGAAGTTGATATTACTCCGCCTACTCGCAAGCCCCGGTTTTGTCTTGTTGCTACCACTGCGAGTGACATCCCCAGGAGGAGGTCGACTAATATCGCGCATGAGGTGGCGAGACCCTTCGGACGATGGTGTCATGTTCTCCTTTTGCGCCTTCCGCTCCGAAAACGAGAGCTTCGTGGGCGATGTTTGAATGGACCCCCTGGTAGGATTCGGGAGCCGGCTGGCCGATACGGGCGAGAGATGGCGACTCATCCCGCCTCCGTAGCTGTCAATACACCTTTCCAGAAGCCACGCCGTGCTCAGCGCTATTGCACCTAGAATGCGCTTATGCTCAGGCGGAGGTCGATGGCGACCAGAACCTTGGTACAAACGAGCCGAAGTCGATTCTTTCCAGGGGAAAAGAAGAGGTGTAACGACGGACTCTCTGCGTTGCAGAACACCGGATCAGAGAGTGAGACAGCAAAAATAAGGAGGGCGGTGCACAGAGATGGCCGGGAGATGGGATCCCACCTCTTTTGCCCCTGCTTGTTTCCTCAACCCAGAATTCGTGGATCCCCCAGGATCACAATTTCGGCGTGTCGGGAGTGGTCTTCAGCAGTGATAATAAGTGTGAGCTCCGGCCAGCAGCTTTGCGCTCTAGAATTTCAGACTGAATGTACACCGCATACAGAGTAGATGTGGAGGGGATGTTTAAAAGTAACAAAACAGCCATTAAACACAAGAAACGGCCTGTTTCGGACGGAGTGGAAACCAATCCAACAAAAAGGGACAGGCCGCTCAAAAAGCCGCTCGCCTCACACCTTCCCCGAACAAAACTAGGCGACAACCCGGGACGCAGATATTAAAGGGGAAGGAAAGAGCCACAGTCCGCCTGACCGCCGTCACCACCGTCTCGGTTCGGCAACTGTGAGAGTGAGACACCCATCCTTCAATATCCCACTGCAAGCATCCACCATCCCTTTTCCTGCCTCCCCAATGTAGGAACGTAGCAGTGAACACGCAATCCATAGCACCCAGACAGGACAGTACCGCTCATTTTTTCGAAAAAAGCACATGTGTGAGCCTGCGCGGGGACGGTTTGACGCGGGTGACGGCAGCCATCAACCTAGCTTGTCCGACGGCAAGCAATCTCGCCCGGCTACCGGCAGGGTAAAAAGAGGGACAAACATTGAATCCCCTCTGTATCCCGAACCAGCCACGCAGGTTAAGTTTGCAGCTAATTTTCTTTGATTTTGCAGGAAATAGTAGTAGCATTGCAAGTTCCTCGCATTGAGTTAGACCCCCACAACGTCCGCCGCATGGGGTGTTACGACGACACCTTGACCTTAGCCGGGACTCACGATAACCCGGATAACTTGGGACGATGATGCGGATAGGATGCATCAAAGGGGTCGGTCCCGATAAGGCGAGCGGCTTGCAAGATTCGCCTATCTTTGCACAGGAGCTTCGTCCACAGCTGTTTGAGATACGGGTGGTGCGGCTAAACTGACGCGGAGCCGTATATTCTCGAAGCCTTGACCAGAGCATCGATGTTATTGCATGGCTCAAATCTTTCTTCATACTATGTTGTAGCACCCAATACTATGTAACAGCTGGTTTATCGCGATGTACCATGGCAGTATCAACATCCACTCAGTATCCTTCATGAATCAAGGTGGTCTTGGAACACCCCGTTTATCCTATTTTCTCCCGCTCTAGATGGAGAATGTCTGGCCGTCACATACCACTTTACACGATCCCCTTACTTCCCTTCACGAATTTCTGCTACAGATTCCATCGGCGCATTACCCGGGTCGTTGTCGGGTGTCTAGCGTACGCTCAACACCCAACTTAAAACTGTTCCAGTGCCACGGAAGAGTTAGCAACGCTGTTGCAGTCTCCACTGAGACCACTGCCACTCCAGTTGACAGACTCCGACTGGCCACGCTTATGCTGTGGTGTAGAGGCGGCGACGGGGACAAATCTTGCCATCAAAAATTCCTCAGAATGGCAGCTAGACGGTAGTCGGCCTGCGATGGATAAGTATTATCCAATGATATATATTTTGCGGTATTTTTTGATGTCTGAAGAGGAGTGGCTGGCTGTCTCGGGGCTCAGGACTCTTGAGATAGGAGGGGAAAAGACAGAACGGGAGGACATCCTCTCCTATTGAGTACTTGCAGAAAGCCTTGCCCCCTCGATGTTTACATTCCGTGTATTGGCAGATATGGCCGTGGGTGCAGTTGACCTTTCTACAACCCCCGCGTCTTGGGCAGGGTTGAGAACGGGCTAGAGACTCAAGCGCCGAGCGAAGTGTTCTATCGATCGGTTCGTGATCGTATTGGCAATTCTCGCCCGCCGCACATTCTCCGGTCAAGTGGAAGTTATTGCAGAGTCGCTGCTTCGTAGTCCGTGATCTAAGCTGGCTGAGTGCTTCCTGGTCAATCGGCTCAATATAGGGGTCGAGTCGATGATCATTTTGGTTTACGGCGATGTGATCCTCAGGTATCTCCATCTTCCTGGGCAGTAGAGAGGAAGACCACTCCGGAATTGCTGTTTGTTTACTTCGATCGCCGTTTTGTAATGCTGAAGACATCGAACGTAAGGGGGCGCCCCCGGCTTCCGATTGAAAATCGTTATCGTTTCGGTCGATGGGATGTAGTCGTTTACAACTCCTTCCGTATCGGCAGTTTCCGCTACCGTCGTGGTGGTTCCAGTACCCTCAGTACTCGCAGTGCGATACAGCTTTGCAGTATCCAACGGCGCGGAGCGAAATACACCAACGATGTCCTCGATCTTTACGCCGAGTTTGGCGAACTCCTCATGGAACCTAATGCCGGCGGTTTTGATGATGTAGTCGTCAAGCTGGCTGGCCGCCCACTTGATTTGGTCGTCGCTGAGCATCCTGTCACTTGCTCTGGTCCGGGCATCCCAGGACGCTCAGCGATGCACCCGTGATATCTGCGTGGTGAGGATGGGCGAGTGAAGGTTAGTTAAGCTCCGCGATTGCTTGCCCACGTCAAGCCCAGCTGTGGCGTTTGACCCCTGGTGGATTTCACCAATCAAGATAAACAAACATAGCAAGCTAGGTGCGTGGAGTACAAAGTAGTAGTCCGTACGATTCCCGCCTTTGACCTGCATTAGGCCGCCCAAAGAAATACGGAGGACGAAGCGGATGTCTCTGATGTGAGCCCTGGGTCCCCAGGTTTCTTTGACCAGTTACTTGTTGAGTTTCAAGTGCGGCAGGAAGGCAAAAGGCAAAATTAAGCTGAGCTTGCAAACCGTTGTTGCTTGGCCCAAGCCACAAGAACGGTACCCGAGCCAGTGCGAAGATGCCTTCTTACTGTCTAGGCAGCTATGGAAATCGATGTCATAGCACGAACTATTCGGGTTCTCGAAAGGACCACGTTCTGCAATGGCCTAATTCTAATACAAATTTAAGTAGGCCTCTCGCGGTGTGAGTAAGGCCTGCAATATAAGAAAACAGGGCTTCTCGCCGGCGTAACCTGAGCTGTGCCAGGGTTCCTCTCTGCCATGCGTTTTCGCACGGAACAGCTTTGACCGGAGCCTACATCCCCCACCTCCTAACCTCTGGTTGAATGCTCCTAGATTTGAAGGGTCTGGATCTTCATATCAGCAGCGAGACACATATGAATAATAAAGATTGTTTCGCCACTGTGGTAGCTACTGGTTGTACATTATCGAGTCCTGAATAGACGGGAAGATAGGAGTATGTCAATCTAGGCACGGAGCCTCATAATCAAACTCAACACCTCCTCATAATGACGTATAGGCAGGCAGCTTTCATAGCCTTCGTGATAATATGTACAGAGTACCTCAACCCATGCTGCGGTAGCTCGGCCTCGCCCAGCATGATGCCCATTAACGCCCATCCCTAGTTATCTCACAACCCACTCTCTCGTGTAATCGAATACCGATCCATTATCATCAATCATTGAGGCAGATCCCTCTCACCACCAGACAGAGCGGGGCTGGCACTACCCTTCCGCGTCGCATTCGAGTATGAGTCGGCGTACTTCTCAACCTTGAGCTGGAATGCGGCTAGGCCAAGAGCGGCGGCCTCCACAGGAATCAACAGGATGGCGAGGTATAGGGCGCCGCGGCTTTGGTGGCAAAGGGTACTCCAGTTCGGCTGCTGGGTCATAGGCACATCCTGCCACCGGCAGCTCCACGAGAGGAAGGTGTCCACCTCTTCCGAGGAGTTGACGGCGTAGAAAAAGATGATGGAGATGAGCGCTGCCGTCAGGCCGACAAGCGGGGCGATGAATGTGGTGGACGTGTGGGCTACGGTCTTGCTCCGGAGCTGGTGGTGGTGGTTAGCACATGCTTCTTACCCGTTCTAGGACGGGATCGTAACTCACAGATTGGACCTTGCTGAAGCACAGAGCAGCGATGTTGGTGACCATAATAATAGAACTGCCGACGACGAGCGACACGGTCGGCCGTATGTTAAACTCGGCCGGCCAGAGCGCTAGCGAGAACAGAGCATTGAAGTCGCCGGGGAGGCGTGTGTGGTCGTACACGGCCAAGGTATTGCCTGAGACACCAAGGATGGTGATGGCCATCAAGAGTGCCAGCGCTGTGGCGCCGACCCGGGCATTGTCCACCATACGTAGCGAGCGGACCTTCGAGTGGAGGTGAGTGTCGCGCGAGGCGACCTCGAAGTCCGAAGTTGAGGATTGTCCCTTCTCCATTGTTTCAAATTGTTGGTAAGGATTGGTTCTTGCTTTCGTTTCCTCGGGTCCGTTGCGAAAGGGAGCGCTGCTCGTACGCAGAGGGGCGAGTAGGGTATCAGAGGAAGACCGGACGGAAACACTTGACAGGAAAGAAACCGACCCGACCTCACAATGGAAGGAAACGAAGAAAATAGGACCTGTCACGGGCTAGGATTCGCAGAACGTGGCGGTGGAGGAAACAGGCCTGGGGGAGGAAGACCGCTTCATACTTATGGGATGGAATCGCGGGAGGCTCCCCGCTCAAGGTAGGCCTTTGGCTCGGTAGGGCGCTTAACAAACTGTACCCCGTCCTCAATGGGCGGCAGGAGCGGATCTAGGTGCCGATCGTTTTGCGGCCCCGAACTGGCCGGCCCAAAATTGTCAAATCCAATCATCATACACCCGCCTGGTAGCACACCTACACACCCGTTGATGAAATGGCGGGTGGGAGACGCATCGAGCGCCACTGCAGCACAATCCTAGCTTGGCAGCATCTCTAGCCAGGGCCATCGAGCCATCGAGCCTCGAAATAGGCCTTTGACAAGACGGGATTGGGTGCAGTGGCAGCGACGGGATGCAGACAGAGGAAGCGACGATGTGGTAGTGGGCGGCAACAAACCACGATCAAAGGGCACGGGCCAGAATGACAGGGGTTGCAAGTGAAGGGCGCTTATCGAGCCGGGATATTAAATATCAGACCAATCATGAACCGAGCCGCGGTTGTGCCCAGCAGCCGGCATGGGTATGATTGGCGGTTGCGCTTCCTCTCCTGGCGTCTGTTGAAATGCAGTAAATTGTGGATTCTATTTCAGACCTCGAAACGCTAAGAAGCTGACACTACAGAAACGCGTCCACATCTGAGGTTCCGACTCAGGGAGTCATTCCCTTTTCTTTCCTTGTTTTAGAGCTACCTGCACACTGTATGGCAGGGTGCAGACAGACAGACAGATATTGGCTGTCACAACAATGAAAACCACGACTGTTTCTGCCTACTGGTAGAACATTGGATAGTTGTCCGTCCCGCTGTGGAATCTGTTGGCGGCATCAGGCGTCTGCCGTTTGGAGCTCCATTTGCATAGAATTTTTTTTTTCGTTAACCTTTCATCTCTGTCTAGTTGCCGTTTTTGATTTGTCTGTCTCTCTATCCCCATTTGCCTGTTCCTTTGTCCCGCGTCTGAACGCGTCGTCCTTCTAAGCAATATCGCACGAACCAAATTCGCCTCGCTTGCTATTTCCAGCAATCCCATTCACCAAACCACTTTGTTCTATTTCTAGGGCGACTTACTGTACTTTTTGTGTCCCCTCGCGCTGCATCGCAGACAGACAGCCTTAGTTCCCCATCCCAATGCCCTTTCTTCGACCTCTCACTACCGCCTCCAATGCCTTTCCGACAGCGTTCAGGTCGCCGAGCATGGAAACATGTCCTCGGTCGGTGCATATCCGTCCTTCTTTAGCCAGCTCATACCCCGTTGGGAGCATTGCCTCCCGTGCGAGGACGACCCCGTCACCACCGCGAAACACAAGATCGTCGTAGGCATCGGCACGGACAATTCCCTCACGCCCTACCACTCGGGCCGCATACACGGTCTGGATATCCTTGGCGTAGATCACCGCTAGTGGCGGATACGCGTTGATCTCTTGGTGCTTCCGGTTGTGTTGTAGCTCGGCCCGGAATTGCTTGATCTCCGACAGGGTCCTGCGGAGGTAAACTAGGTACCGCGCCTGCGAAGCCGAGTCGAGGCCGGGTATCGTCGCTGAGGCTGAACCTGACCCATTTGCCGACAAGGAAGGAACACTCCCAACCGATGCGACTGCCTCCCCAAGTTGGTGGTTCAGATCTTGAGCGACATCTGTGCCTCGGCCAGACGCTTCAGGTCCTGCGCCTTTGTGCTGGTGACTATTGCTCCGTGCGCGGTGAGGTAGGCTTGGTAGTGACTCTGACAAACTCAGAAGAGAGCCGAAGGTACTGCTGCGCTTCAGAGATGGTAATGGCGGCGCAGACACACAGGGCGACAGTCGGTATTTAACCCAATCATCGACGTTATAAAAGTCGACGGGGTATTCCTCCTTGGTTATTTTATCGATGAAGCAAAAACCATCTTCTGGCAGGAAGGCGAAAGTTGTGCGCAAGCTCAAGTTTACCTGAGCCGTCAGGACCTTCTCATTCAAAAGCACAGCATCCCCGTGCCGCAGCGGATATAGAATGTTTATGCAACGCTGCGGTGTGCCGGCGTACACGACGCCCGAGAAGAGCTCAGGTTGCTGGTTCACAGCGTGCCTCGTGATAAGCCCGCCGAGACTGTGCGCGATGACTAAGGCTCCTCTGTTCGCCTCCGGAACTCCTGGCTGGTTTGAGGGCAACGTCCTGACGAAATCGAGTAGTTTCCGAGAGAGAAGGTGCGGGCTCAGACGCCAGTCGTAGCCGTAATCGTGCACTCTGAGGCGGCCAGTCCGTGCGTTGTCACATTCCCTGAGTTTCTTGAAGAGTCGCTTCGAGATGTCGACAGGACCGATATTTTGCAACATGCCTGAGGCAAAGATGTGGTTCTCCATTTCCTCCTCGTCCCTCGGATCTAACCCAACCTCCATATCGACCTTGCGGATCTTTAGTCCAACCTTGACGGGAACCCAGAGCCGCCGATGAGGTGGTTTCGCTGAGCGCAGGATCGATCCTCTATACCCGCCAAGAACAACCACATCTCCACTTAGCGAGTCTAGAGTCGAGTCCAGGACAGATGCGCCATCACGCGATGTCCTTTGTGATGTTGGCACGGGCCTTGATCGGCTACCGTTCACTGCCGGCTGACTAGTAGGCTTTTTAGGTGGTGCGTTCAAGGGGTCTGTGTATTGTCAGCTTCTGGCACTCGGCAGCGGCATCTATGCGTCTTTTTGGCACATGTAGTGGACATACTATGGAACTGAGGCATCTTGAATGATGGGCCGTCGAAACTATCCTTGATGGCTTTGAATCTTGAATTTACTTGCTCTCGGACGTGGGCAAATCGTTCATCGTCACCAAACGAAGAGACTCGAGACAGAGAATGATAGAGAAGAGAGCCGTCAGAATTCGACTTCCGGAGTGGCGGTAGGTCTGCTCCAAGATCAGGAGTGAGCGTGAGCAAGTGGCTTGGGACTGCCGATCTTGGAACATGGCTAATTGGAGACGATGGTACCGCTGGCCCATCTTTCTGAAATGAGGCGCTAAACGAGGAAAAAAAGGAGGGCGTCGAGATGCTCGACATGAGGCCTGTTGGGATCGATATCGATGGCAAGGCTTTCGACAGCCTCTTCAGGGCATTCTCACTCAATGAAGATGACCGCTGCTGCCTCGAGTGAAAAACACCCGACATCGGGAGGGGTCGAGGAGACGTGGGCTCGACAATGCTGAACTCCTTCGGGCCGGCCTCCCATACAGGCAAGACGGCCTGGGGCGGAGCCGAGCCCAGGTTCCGCAGAGAAGGAACTAGGAGCCGATCTCCGGCCCCGTTGTTGAGATCGTCAAAATATCCTCCCCCAGACTGCTCGTCCATTGCGGCGGCCTTTTCGGTGGCCGGCGTGCGTGCCGAGGTGAGGCGGGTTGCAATTGGGCTGATGGCCGGCTGCATGAAGGACTGCGCGCCATCCTGGTCACCATACAGGTACAGGTCTTCCTCGTCCTCAGCGCCGTCAAACTGAGGCGTGTGCTGCTCTGCATCACTCATATCCGGCGAGTTTGGGGTTGAAGTCAACGGTGGAAGCATGGCCGGCTCTGGCCCTGATAATTCTGCCATGGTGAGGT
>Ga0247770_1000548_pt1 | contig 35541 bp, 24 predicted proteins | sample UWRJL136409B6_FD_179943 | JGI IMG/M metagenome (GOLD analysis project Ga0247770, IMG submission 179943) | Plant litter microbial communities from Arlington Agricultural Research Station in Wisconsin, United States - UWRJ-L136-409B-6 | ecosystem: Environmental > Terrestrial > Plant litter >... | reverse complement strand
GGAGGGGGGTGACTAGGAGGGTGGAGGGGGTGGGTGAGGCGTAGGGGGAGGAGGGGGAGAGGAGGAGGCGGAAGACGAGGTGTTGCTGGTTAAGGCGGTGGGCGTCGCCTGAGAGGTGGGAGGGGAGGGTGTAGAAGCTGGGGGAGGGGGTTGTGGTAGCCATGGTGGAGATTGTGGGTGTTGTGAGTAACTTGTTGCGAGTGTGTTGCTGCGATGTTGAAGACTTACTTCTGGATTTCTTCCATTCCTGTAGGAGAGGGGCTGTGACATTGGGAAGAGGGGTTGGTCAGCTTATATCCGGGCCGTTTCGGAGAAGAAGTCCAACCCCGCTTATGATCCCGGATTGGGAAGAGTCGTCGGCTTGTATTGGAGGTGTCCTGATACTCAAATCCGAGTCTCGCACTTCCTCTATCCTACTCAAATTGGTATCAGTATCTACTTATGCTTGTTTACCCCCTTTTCAACAGGAGAATGATGAGCTCGACGAGGTGGGTCGATACAAACGCTCGTCTGCTCTGTTAGGTGGATCAGTACAGGCGGCAATGGTTGATCCTTTTCTGCAACCTGTTGTCAATCACTGGTGGATTTCGTGGTGATTTTCAGTGCGACATGGAGTTCTATATATTCAAGACATGACGGGAACTGTCATGTCGTTTAGTTCTAGGTATACATTTACAAATATGCTATTAATCCCTCATATCAATCTTCATCTCCACTTTCCTCATGGCAACTTGAGCTAGGCGTACCCCCAAGTGGCTCCAGTGGGCCATGTAACTTCCTGTAATGCTGCCTAAAGTTGTCCCTCCTCCCAAAGCGTCTGCCGCAGATGGACCCTTTCAAGGTGACGCCATAACAGATGAACCTATCGACCGTATCCTGCCCCGTCCTTCGCCGATGCTTGTCGCTGGATAAGTGTCGCTCCATCTTCTTCCCCTGCCTGGGGCCACTCGGGGACCACCCGCAAGGATCACAGTGCCGAGAGGCGCGACTCACCCGAGGCGTTCGTTTTAGGGGCGTTTTGTCGGCCTCCGTAGCCTTGCGAACCTCCGGAGGGCCATCGGTTGTTGAAATGTAACTCGGAAGTCGGCCTCCTTCCACCGGGCTCTCTGCGAAATCCACGGGCTCTCCCCGAAATTCATTGTCTGCCTCCATCTCCCATATGTGTTCGGCATGCTCTGGCGTGGCGCTGAGTGGTTGCATGTCATGTGGGCTGTGGTGGTCTTGGAGATATGGCATTGGTGGGACATAAAGCTCTGGCTGGAATTGGAAGTTGCCGCCGGAAAACGCGAGAGGTTCCAACAGCCCCTCAAATTGGAAGGGGTCGGGACCGAATAGAGACAGACCAGCCCGCCAGAAACTGCTGTAGTCAGCTTCGAAGGGTTGGGGGCCTCTAGGGAGCCTTTGCAGCTCGCTATACCACCCACTTTGCTCTAAAATCGCGGCGGGCGTAGGTTGATGAGATAGCGCCAGGTGTGGATCATCAGAATGACTGGCCGGCGTGCTCATAGCCATTCTCTGTGCAGGCCGCAGCGAGGGTCGCCACACTTCTTCCGGACGGTCGGTCTCGGCCCCGACAAATGGAAACGGTGGGTTCCACGGAGCTTTAGGCTCCGGCTCTAGGCACATGTGCCATGAAGAGCGGCCATCCATCGAACAATCGTCGTCGAAATCAGTGGGCGAGTCAACAATTGGGCCATCGAAGACGGATGTCTGGGTCGTGGAGATGGACATATGGGTTGTCGCAGACGAGAAGGATGAATGTGGCGTGACAAGTGAGAGCCGCCCCTTGGGAGAGCCATAGGTATCACTCATCACTGACACGTCTGTTGGGGATCTTTCCGGGGTGAGAGGGGTAGTAAGGGCGGTGTCGGGATAGGATCTTCCGGTTTGCCCAGGACAAACTTCGGACACGGGAAGCTCCGATGCTGAGAGATACGGTGACTCAGTGGGAAGTTCAGAAACATTCGCCGGCTTAGAGTCGATGCTGGTGGGCAGTTCCCAACTCGAATTGAATCCTTGAGTGTACAGCTCGGAGGGAACAGCGGCCATCGGATCCAGCTCAGAGATAACGAAAGCCATCGGATCTAGCTCAGAGATGACGGGCGAGGACGGCCCCGCTGGTGGATCTTCCCTCTCGGCGGATGGAGAGCCGGAGGGACAGGGGCTCAGGTCCAGGCTCACATGTGGTCCCTTATCTGCGCGCTTCAATGGCTTGCAGAGGGCGGTAGCTGACGACAAGGCTCGTCGAACGCGCTCTCTCACGCTCCTCCGTCCATTCAAGCTACCCGTGGCGTTGCAAAGACGAGATTTGGCCCGGCACCAATGACAGCTGACAGCTGGCGTGGGGGACGCGGGCGTGGGGGATGGCGTAGCAAGAGCTTGCCCGTCCCAGGAACGGCCTGGCTGCTCCACGTTTCGGGGCTTTTTGCACTCTGTGTCTAGCAGGACGACAAACGCTTGAAAATTGTCGATTTGCTCCCCGCGCAGAATAGTGAGGGACGGTTCCCGATTTCCCGCCGTATCGGGAGCCGGAGATGTGAGGGATCGACATACGCGATGCATGAGCTGCGTGTGAAGACACTCCACATCAGGAGTATTTTCGGACCTGTATAAAAAGTCAAGACTGGGGCCCTCAGGGGAGATGTGGCAGACCTACCCGCAAACGCTGTTCCTCGGCGGGGAATAGGTCGGGGGTGGCGGAAATGGCGGGGACGAGAAGGCTTGAGATCGGAGATCCCATTCCGACGAGGCGTGAAGCTCATGGTATTCGGTATGGAAATGTGAGCCACCTTCCATCTGCTTGCGGGGGGCGTTGATGCCAAGTTCGCGGTTCGCCATCTTCGGAGACTGTTCTTGAACGTTCTTCTGAGATAATGCAATTCAGGTACCAAGGAGCTGCGACGCTTGACAATGCCTCACCACGAGCCTGAGATCGAGGGGGCAGTGCTGTATTTGTTCGCCACCTGCCATGATGGAGGTACATTTCAAACCATCTGGCACATCATGTGTAGCGAGACCTGTGGACGGCGCCGATTTCCCCCGCTGGCCGCTAGGGGACCTAGACGATGTATGGCGCGGACATGAAGGTCCGCTGTAGTGAGCGGCAAGTCCCGATCGCAGAGCTCTGCGTGCAGATTCCGAGGCAGCCAGATGGCTAAAACAGGCCATCGAGCCATGGTGTGGTACCGCAAGCAGACGTGCCGTCACTGTTGAGAGATAGAGATTAGATTGGTTATCGTTTGTATTGGGCAGTGGGAGAAGGCAATGGGAAAAGGCAACCAACTTTGAGGACAATTGTAATTTGTCGGTCTTCGTAACCAGACCGAGCCCCAGTGTTCCAGTTTGGATGTTTTCGGTTGGTGCGCGGTCGACGCGAGACCAAGGAGGCCTCGCGCCGGCTTCAAGCTTTCTAGCTTGAGTTGACATGCTGGGCCTTCGGCTTCGTGCTACCAATGTTTTGCCGGCCGGTCGTGTAGGTCCAGATTGCAGTGACGACGTAAGCCATCCGTGCATAGAGCATGAGGAAGGTTCGCACATCTGCTGGGGGTGCCGGGGGATGAGGTATTATCATCGTGGCACCGAAAAAAGAAACCGCTGCTGGGTCGTCGGATTGGATGAAAGTCGACGCAGGTGTGTGAATTGCTTGGCATGACGTCGGAAACGGGGCCGAAGCACGAGAGAAGGTCCCGAAAAGCTGGCGCGGTCAGTCTTTCGGCATGATCGATGCTGTGCCATAAAAAACGAAACCAAAGCAGCTCAAAATCGATGCGAGGACGAGAAGCGGAACTCGTCGAGGCTTTATCGACTGCTCGACTATTTTGCACTGCCTCGTTCATGAAAAGAGAATAATGTTAATGGAGAAGAGTTCCCTAAACACTGTGGCAGTGCTTGTGTAGTGCTCGCTCACATTAGGGCACGAAACGGAAGATTGCTTCAGCTCGGGCGGGGAAATGCCCTGGCAGAATCCAATTGAGGAGGTGCATGTCGCAGCCATCACGGTGGCCGTAGGATGTGAGGGGAAGGAAGGAGCGTCACACATGCCCCCACCTTGGGCTGTGTTCCAGACACGCAGCGTGTCCAACCAAGCATCCTCGCACAAGTGATACCTCGGGTCCAGAGCCTCGCTGCCAGAGGGAAGGTGTGGCAAGGTCGGGAGGAGGTTGGAATTTTGAGGTTTCCCGTCCTGACCGATCAACAGGCCTGACTTCACCGAAATTAGCAAGCTTGTGGGCCGTTGATTGGGCAAAATGTCTCAATCCGGTGTGCGGGGGACCTACATTCTGCAGGGCCTTCTTGCCTTCTTGCCTTACCCGATTTTGCGCGCAACGCGGCGGACTGTAGGTCCCTCTGATGTGCATCAGCCCTCCTGTGTGCTCCTGCCCCGTTTGATCCGGGCCCCCTTAACTTATCCATCAGGGCTGCCATTACGAGCCTTTGACTGACGTCCAGAATAGGGTGGAATTTGACTTAATCCAGTGCAGAGTTGAGAAAGCGTTCTCATCTCGAACCCCAATCATCGATGCTTTAAAAATGATACAACGAGAACTCCTATGTCTTGAAAAACAAGAGGTAGCTCTGTGATTTACGCAGTTATTGAGATGTTGATTATGTTTCTGATGTCGGCAAGCTTCCCACCCATGAAATACCTACCTAGGTAGCTTACAAAACATCGGAAGAAAGCATGGCACTCACATCCACACTGGCAACGGGCACAAAGTATTTGTCACATGATGCATCTGTCGCAACAAATCAGGGGGTCCCGGCTCCAAGGCAGCAACGCATGAAAAATCGTCAGAGAATTCTCAGCCCAAAATCATTGTGATAGGCAGTGCGACTTCTCCGAAACTACCCATACCAACTCATACAACCTGTCGTCCATAATCAGCTCAGTCTCCAACTTCTTCCATGGAGGACAGCCCGCTTTCCATCACCGGCAATATCGTGGGACTTTTCACCTTCGTTGCAGCCATCGCCGCCTTCGTATCTATTCGCTATCAAATGTTGCAAAGCGGGTACGACGAGATCTTGAGCACCTTGGAAGCTGCAACTTTCAGTTTCAAGGAGGCAGGTTCAATGCGGCACTCACTGCGGGAGCACGATAACCGCCCCGAGTTCCAGCAAATGGAAACTACCTGAGCAACTTGTACGCCATCGAGGTTGATATTTTCAAGAAATGCACCAGTGCTCTAGTGGGTGCAGAGATTAGAATTTCGGATGATGGATTGGTGGTAGCCCTTGAAGGGTCCATTGGGATTCCAGGACACCGCATTCCACGAGGCTCCCCGAAGCTGCGGAATTGGAGATCTTACTTGAGTGTGCTAAAGGGCTACAGCAAAGTTACAGATGTGATGATGCAGACGTGGCCGGAGGCGATAGCTATGCTGTGAGGGGCTGTCAAATTCAGCCTGGCCATTCTTACGGTGACAAGTCCTACAGCGATACGGTGGTACCGTGTGCCGAAGGAGATGATGAAGAAAGTCCAGCAGCGGAACACATTACGGTCAAGGATTATGAATCAGCAAATAATATTGCTTCACGTGTAAGTCTGAACAGATTCGACCCCGATCACCTTGTCAAAGTACGGCCCAGGTACTTTGCACAGGTAACTTGAGTATGTACTGAGTGTATGGGCAATACTTAGGGAGCTCCGAGAGTTGAAATCTGCATTGTCAGCAGCAGCTTCAGGGCCCGACGCCAACTAAGCTCATTTGGGGCCTTCCGAGTAGCTGTCGAGCTGGAGTGGTATCTGTGTATGACGAAAGGATCCTGGAATGTCAGTCAGTCGTTTCACAGGTAAAAAAATATGGATTCGAAACTGCATCTCGCTGGCAATCGTATAGACAACTACCTGGCCGAATAAGCTGGAGGAGAAGTGATCTCTGAATCATATTTCTAGCCAAAACCGACATGTGCATCTCAAAATCTATTTCCAAGTTGTATCCATCAGCCTTCCTAGGTAGTGTCTATTCACTTCACCCTTTTCTGTCTGGCTGTGGCCGACGCAAACCACGCCGAAAATCATTTCTTCCCATTTACCGGCGGCACAGGCATATATGGATTCCCGACAAAGAACCCTTCCGGTAGATCAAACTCCGGATCCACTTCCTTCACTAAATCTACCGTCCGCCTGACAACATCAAACCCCCAGTTATACTTTGAAAACTCGGCCGGAGATTCTGCGATTGTGAGCCTCTATTCTTACCCAAAACCTAACAACACCCCAAAACAGAAACAAACTTGAACTCACCAGGCACAGGCACCCCATCAAGATACTTCGCCAGCTCCCGCTGAGTCTTCTCGTTGTGGTCGACAGCGGCATTACTCAAGATTTGCACGGTGCTGGCGCGGTTACGGCGAGCTTTCTCAAAGATGGCGAGGCGGGTGGTGATAGTATCGGGCGTTGCGCCGGAGAGGGCGATGCCGAGGGATATGCCGTCTTCGATGCCCTGGGCGCCGCCTTGGCCTTGGTCTGTTGGGCGGAGGTCAGTTGGTTGTCTGGTGGGGGAGGAAAAGGGGGAAAGGGATTGAAGTGAGAGGGTATGTATGAGAAGGGGCAGGGGTTATTTGAGTGATTGGAAAGGCATAAGGGGACTTACGGGGAAGCATTGGGTGTGCTGCGTCGCCGATGATAACGAGCTTAGACTTTGTCCAGGTCGGGATGGGGCTGCGGTAGAGAAGAGGCCAGCGCTTGACATCAGTTGCTTTGCTGCGTTACAAGTCAGTAAGAGTGCGAGAAACAGAGGGGAATTCGAACCTTCGGAGACTTACTTCAGGACGGCCCGTATAGAGGGATGAAACTCCGGGAAGCTGTTGAGCAGGTGAGACTTGTCAACGGGTGTGTGCCAATCTGTCCGTGTTAGTATAAGTACCAGCAACAGCGAGGGACAACAAACCTTCCTGCGTAGCAGACACAAGCTCGTCATCATGGAACATGCCGACGCAGTTCCATATCTCATGACTGGCACAAGTTAGCCCCTGACTGACCTCATACCCCCACAACAAGAAACTAACTTCCGACAGGGATATGACACAAAGCGATTCCCCGTCTTCCCGTTCACAAAGATCCTCATCTTGCCATCGTTCTCCCGGTTCGAATTCCACCATGCCGTCTCCGGATCCGCGTCCAAGTCCGCCGCCGGGATCAAGAACCGATAACACCCATTATACAGCTCCTGCGGCTGCGGCGGGTTCGGCCAGCCCAGCACCGTCTCAACCGCGATCGAATGAATCCCATCAGCAGCAATCACCAAATCCGCCTTTATGACCTCCCCCGTCGACAGCGTAATAGACGGCGTCTCTGGATCCTGCTCTCGTCAGCCTTTCATCTCCTTTATTTCCAAAATACTTAGACTCACATAACCAACAACCCCCCTCCCCAACTCCACCCTCACCCTCTCCCCTCTCCCCTCCCCAACACACAACCCCCTCAACGCCTCATGTAAATCCACCCGATGCGCAAAGTACACCTCTCCGCCAAACACCCGGCCCACCCACCCCAACGGCGTCTCATCCACCACCTTCCCCGTCGCGCCAATCCCAATCGCAATCCCAGTCCCAGCCACAAACCGCTCCTTGACCGGGTCGATGCCCCATGCGAGCAGCGGCCGCGAGGCGTTGGGCGGGATGTTGATGGCGGCGCCGATCTCGTTGGTGAGGCGGGAGCGCTCGAAGATGGTGACGGTGTGTCCGGCGCGGCGGAGGGAGAGCGCAGAGGAGAGGCCGGAGATGCCGGCGCCGGTTATGAGGATGTTGAGGGGCATTGTTGGGGTTGTGGTTGGTTGTGTGGTTGTGGTTGCGATGGTACGTGATGGTGAGGGATGCAAATGCGGCGCAGTGAGGCGTCTGACCTGGTACCTGAAGGGGGTCCGAGAGGGGAGGGGTTCGACATGAAGATGGAGGGGATTGGACGAGAGGTAGATTTAGTTTGGTTGGGCTGTAGGGTACGTTTGTTTAGTCGTCGGGTCGCTGAATTGGAGCCCGGAGGGGCAGACGCCAAGATTGTGGTGGGTGGGCAGTCAATCGCAGCGAGTGCCGGCAGGGACGGATAATTTGCAATGGATGCGTGCCGACACTCACTCGCTGGAGAGTCGGGAGGAGAAAACGTGGCGGGCGGCACGGGACGGGAGAATGCCAGTGGGCGAAGGTGGTGAGACGGCACGGATGGCGTACCAGGGAGGGTATGCGGGCTCAGAATGTGATGTGGAATGCTGGGAGGGATGAAATTGTTTGCGATTTTGGTCTAATAATCCGTGACTAACCCAGTGGTAGCGAGCTGCACCAAGGGAAGGAGCGTTTCAAGTGCCATCGCGCCTTTTTTTTCGTCGCTGCTAGGATTGGGCGGATTGGCGTTCACTGCTTCTGGAAAACATTTCGCTAGCAACGGGCAACCCCCCAGAACGAACGCCTCTCCCCGATTTGAACGCCTCAATTTCGATCTCACCGTTCGCTGTGCCGCAACATTGCAGGCGTGCCCAGAAACAATGCGATTACGAAACCCATCCGAGCCACGAGCTCTGTGCCCCTTTCTTTGTCTGCTCGACAGCGGCGTACCCTGAAGCTTGTCGAAGCCGTAGCACGCTCCTCCTGTGTAACGCAACAATACAGGTACCAGCATCGACCGCCAAGCCTCGAGAACCCGGAGCTAATAGTTAGCTCGACCCTTGACACTCCAATTTGAACGACAGTCGACGTAACATTCTAATACTAGCTTACGACCGGGTCGATACAAGCCAAGCGGCGCGCATGTCAGGGATGGAGCTCCAGAAAGAGAACGCGGAACTCGAGTGGCTGACTTCCACAACGCAACTTTGCCATTCGACCCAGACCGGCACAACAGACGGGTGTGCGTGTGCGTTTGCATGTGGGCGAATGAGACACGCGCAGCTGCTTCATAGTGACCAGGGTCCGGGGTATTTGGGGGAGCTTCCCCATGCTCCGCGCCCGCTAGGGAAAGCTTGCGATTCGCGCGGCAGGGGTGGGTTTATGCCCAGCCATGTGCCTAGATGCGCCCAGGAAGTGCGGAGAGGCTCGGTGTGATGGGGAAGTTCTGCATGTTTGGGACTCAATTTCCTGCGATGGGAACTTGTCTGTGTCGATGCACGTCGAGGGTTCGGTTCGAGTCGTTGGGTTTTATCTTGGCTAGCTGCCGCCATTTTCAACTTCTCCTTGTTGACGCATCCGACGTACCATTTCTCTCCATTCCTTCCTTTCCTTCTTCCCCACACCAACCTGCAGTGACTGCATAGCACATGCAAGATGGCGACCCCCGGATCCCCAGGCAAAGCCCGCAAGTCCTCCGAGTCCGGCGTTGGCTCCGCCAACCGCGACGAGAAGGTCCCACAGACCGAGGTCTCCCACTTTGGCGACGATGAGTCCGGCGATGGCCCGAAGCCGCGCCTGCACGCAAAGACATACCTCGCCATCTTTTCCATCTGTCTCATCTACTTTGTGCAGATCTACAACATTGTCGGGACGGGTGTGGTACGTTGTCTTTTTTGGAGATGTGTGGTAAGAAAAGAAACCTGACTTACACGCACAGCTCGGCAACACCATCGCGCTCACCCTTGGCAGCACCTCCAGCGCCGTGTGGCTGACGTCCTCCATCGCCATCGGCACCACCGTTCTCTCGCCCATCTTCTCGCAGGCGGCCGACTACTGGGGCCGACGGTGGTTCCTCGTCATCTCGACGCTCCTCGGCGCCGTCGGCTCCATCATCATCTCGCGCGCCACCTCCATCGAGATGGCCATCGCCGGCTGCACAATCACGGGCGTGTCCTACGGCGCCCAGCCCCTGCTGCACGCCATCTCCTCGGAAGTCCTCCCCCGCCGGTACCGCTCCCTCGGCCAGGCCGCCGACCTCGTCTCCAACGGCCTCGGCGGCATCACCGCCCTCCTCGTCGCCGCCGCCTTCGTCCGCACGTCCAACGTCCCCGCCCAGTCCTTCCGCTCCTTCTGGTACGTCGGCACCGCCCTGTACCTCCTCGCCTCGGCCCTCTGCGTCTTCCTCTACCGCCCGCCGCCCACCCCCCTCCAAACCACCCTCACCCAGCCCCAGAAGCTCGCCCGCCTCGACTGGCCCGCCTACTTCCTCCTCACCAGTGGCATCATCCTCTTCTGCATCGGCCTCTCCTGGTCACAGAACCCCTTCCCCTGGTCAGACGCGCATGTCTCCGCGCCCTTCGCTGTCGGCCTCGTCCTCCTCCTCTCTCTCGTCGGCTACGCCACCTTCCTCAAGAAAGACGGCATGCTCCATCACTCACTCTTCACACAAGGACGGAACTTTCCCATCGCACTAGCATGTCTCTTCTGCGAAGGGCTCGCCTTCTTCGCGGCAAACAACTACTTCGCCTTCCAGGTCGGCGTGCTCTATGAGACGGACGCCCTGATCGTCTCGGTCCGCTACGGCATCATGTGCATCTTCAGCATCGTGGCCGCCGCGGCCGGTGGGTATTTTGTGTCGGTCACTAAGAAGGTACGGTGGTTGACGGTGGCGAGCTTTGTGTTGTTTGTGGCCTTCTTTGCGGCCATGGCTACGCAGGGGGTGGAGAGTAGTAAGGTTGTGTGGGGGCTGCCGGTGTTGCTGGGGCTGGGGCTAGGGTTGAGTTTGGTGAGTTTGATTACGCTGGCGCAGATGAGCACGAGGAGTGAGTTGATTGCGATCACGAGTGGATTGGTTATTGGGGTGAGGAGCTTGGGTGGGAGCGTGGGGCTGGCGATTTGTGAGTTTTCTCCCCCTTTTTTTTCTCCCCTCCTCTTTTAGAATAAGAGGGAGAGGGTGGGCTTTTGGTGTAAGTGGGCGGTTGCTGACAAGATATGCAGATAACGCGCTGTTCACCAGCTCGATGGGCAAGATGGGCGATAACATTGCAGCGGCGGTGCTCCCGCTGGGCCTGCCGCCGCAGAGCCTGGGCCGCTTCATTGGAGCGTTGAATGCCCATGATGATGCCGGCTTGTTCAAGATTCCGGGCGTCACGCCCCAGATCGTGGGGGCTGGTGCTGGGGCTCTGCTGGAGACCTTTGCCTTGAGCTTCCGGCTTGTCTGGATTGCGGCTGCTTGCTTTGTTGGCTTGGCTGCTATTCGTAAGTGGTTTTCCAGGGGTGTTCTGTGCCATCGGACAATGCTGACAATGACGTGATAGTTGCCCTGTTCATCAAGGAGACGACCAGCGAGTTCAACATGCGAATTGATGCCCCAGTTGAGAAGAAGGAGGAGCTGTACTCGAAGGTTTAACCACAGACCCTGGTGGTTACGCAATGCACATTCACTCAAGCGAGGTTAATCGGACCTTGAGTCCATCGTCGGTTATAGTCTCTTAGATACCTAGTTCTGCGAGATCTTGAAAGCCACCCTCTCTCAGGGCTGAAATCTAGACCAATATTGCAGTCAGAACAGATGCAAAACTTGAAGAATGCCCGCTAGTTGAGCTGCTCGCCAGACATCAATGCTGGCGACATGTACGTGCAACCGAGACCCAAAACCAACACGCCATCTCCGGGGAATCCTGAAGGATGCACAATCGAACCGTTTTGCTACCGGTGTACCACGAGGAGGCGTGATTGGGTCGCTAATATCAAGCCCAGTCTCGATCCAGCCAGTCGTCTGAACCAGACGCGAGGTGCATGCCCGCATGAGCGACCCACATAACGTATTCGTACGGACTACGGAGGTACACGCCTCACATCTGGGCCTTATGTTACACCGGATTGCCACGCAGCCATCCTTTGTGGAGTGAAAATTGAAAGATGCATATTTGGGACATTTGTCTGCGAACTTTCCAATATTTTGAGTGCATGCATGGTGTTGGCGTTGTGGTTTCCCTGTTGATTCGTGGGGGCCGTTCGTATCAATATCTGGCACTGTTGATAACCTAGAAGTGATACGGCTATCAACATTGGCATGGTGAGGAAGATGAGGTGTGGATGGATGGGCGAGGATGGAAACCTATGGTTCTGAATGAAACGTTCACCATGGGCCAATAGGCTGCAAATACACAGTAAGTCGGGTCTGGGGTCACGGAGGACACACTGGGCTTCAGATAAGGAACTCCTGACTGCCAGGCGTGGCAACCGGACTCACATGTTTCAGTGGCTGCAACCGTGCCGCAATCCAACGAAACCCTTTGTTTTTGCAGCTGCCCCACCAATGGAAGGAAAATGGAAGGGGGAAAAAATGTTCTCTGCCTCTTGGCCAGCATTGAAGTCGAGAAGGAAGCACCGGAAGCGTGCGGGCCTCCCCCGGATTCCCGCACGGGTCCCGTGTCTCCAGGCCCTCTGCGCCACCTGCGCAGGGACCTCCAATGATCGGCGAACCATTCCCCATGCAGCACGGCCACGGCCGACGCCACTGGTTCGCACCTTCCACGCGAGAGGTCACTGCATCGCGGTGGCAGCGGTATCCTTGCCCTCAAACAAGGACTGCATTCGATGCATTCGATGGCAATCTTCGCAAGCTCACCCTGATAGGGGCGGTTTGGCGATTTCCAGTGCCACGTTCGCACCGACCAAAACGCACAGCGATCACATACGCCCCGATCGACAACCCCAGAAACAACGCCGGAGCGCCCCTGAGAGCGTGCTGTGTATGATGCTAGGATCCAAGCAGAGATGCGTAGTACGTACCTTCCTCGTCGACCTCAGTTGCTAAAACTTGGGCGCGATGCTGCACGATAGAGGAAACAAACGGCCGTCAGCGCGCCTCCACAACGGCTGCCTGGGATGGCCCAGACCAGCGCGGAATTCACGACAATTCAGACCCAGCGACGTTGTATTGCCAGCGTGCTTATTTTGGCACAGTCTGGGAAGGGTCGGGAAAGGAAGGGTGTTACCGGAGTTCAGCACACGTGGGAGGAGATCCTGGGATGCAACCACAACGCTCCAAGGAACAGATCCATCCTTTCAAGAGCAACAGCCTGAACCGCAGGCCGCGAACATCCAACACGACTGAGGCGCGCTCCGAGGCCCCAGACCGCAGCGCGCATCCCAGTCCAGCCCTCCATCCCACCATCCCACCATCCCAACGCTCCCCTGTGGCGTTCCTCAGCGCGCAGGCCCCCTTATCTAATTACCTCCCTGCTTGGCTAGCATTGGCACATTAGCACCTATCTCTCGCCTGGACTGACTGGATCGGTGGGTGGTAGGATGGATGGATGGACACTACTCAAACCACTCGCTCCCAATCCCCAGGAGCAGGATCCATTTATCTCGGCCGGCACCTCCCTCTGCTCACTTCTCGCCTTCTGGTTTCGATCCGACTAGGTTTGGTGATTCTTCTTGATCAATCTGTTGAGGTGCTGGTGACCGCACAACCCACATGCCAATATCATGTTTCCCATCCCCCCGGCGGCCATGCCGGCCGTAATAACCAACTGCGTATTTACCGGCCTGGCATTCATCACTGTCTGCCTGAGGTTGGGAACGCGGACGTTCCTGATCAAGAATCTGGGGTTCGATGATGGCTTGATCGCGTTGTCCATGGTAAGTTTGCTTCTTTTTTTTTCTTTTTCTTTCTTTTCTTCCCCAGATTGTCTCAAACACCTAGGTCGCCCCATGGCCTAGAAATGGGATCGTCATGCGAACCCTGGTGTTAATCCACAACCATGGATCTTACAACGCGGGGAGACATGGGCGTGGTGTTGATCGCTTCCTCTCACGGCAATAGCTTCCCAAAAAGTAACAAGGCTAACCCTCCTCACCAGCTGGCCTCGATCGCCTTCCTCGTCGTCGTCATGCTCCGTAAGCCCACCTCCCCAGGACATCTCCAATCCCACTACCACCAACTAACCCGCCTCCAGAAATCAAAGCCGGCCTCGGACGTATGATGACCTTCCCCGAGCTCCCCGGCTTCTTCCACGCCCTCTGGGCTACCATCCCAATCTACAACCTCTCCCTCATCTTCTGCAAGCTCTCCATCACAATCCAATGCTACCGGGTCCTTCGCACGCGCAAGATGCAGCAATTCTTCCGCGTCTACTTCGTCATCCTCATCATCTACGGCCTCTGGACCCTCTTCTCCTCCATCTTCACCTGTTGGCCCGTCGAGGCCTACTGGCTCGCCGTCACCGGCCAAGTCACCGGCTCCTGCATGTCCAAGGGGGGCGTGACCTACTCCAACGCCGCGCTCAACATCGCCACCGACCTCGTGCTGATCGTCGTCCCCGCCCCCCTCCTCTGGAAGCTCCAAATCCCGACCCGCCAGCGCCTCATCCTGATGTCCCTCTTCGGCATGGGCACCTTCGCCACAGTCGTCTCCGTCGTCCGCCTCCACTCCATGTACATCATCGACATCTCCCCGCCGGCCGAGCAATCGGTACAAGGCGTCGCCATCGCAATCTGGTCGTGCATCGAGATCAACACCGGGATCATCTGCGCCTCCATCCCAGCCATGCGGCCGCTGGTGACGAAGCTGTTCCCGCGCCTGTTGCTGTCGAGTTTGTATGCGCGCGCCACAGGGAAGTCCCAGGTGTACTACGCCAACGACCGGAGCGGAGTGGGGGGGAGTGCGTCGCAGTCGCAGGCGCGGAAGGGAGGGCCGTCTGTCTCGGTGTCGGTTACGGCGTCGGCGAGTCGGACGGATAGCGAGAAGGGTCACAGTGGGAGGGGTGGGAGGCCAGGGCCGGGGCAGTCGCAGATGCATAAGGGCGGGAAACTGTCCGAGGGGGGCGGCATTCAGGTGCAGCAGTCGTTTGAGCTCAAGAGCGTTCCCTTGCAAAGGCAGCGGGAGATTCCGGGCGACGGCGAGAAGAGCCGGGACGGGAGCGAGAACAATTTGGCGGCATCGACTTGGCAAGATGAGTCGCGGTTCACCTTCTTCCGGGAGTCGGTACACAACGGGAGCAAGAAGCCTACGATTACGAAATACCCGCATGAAATGGTATGAGGTATGAACACACCAGTACTTGGGAGGACTTATCATTGGGGGCTTTTTGGACTTGGGAAACAGGATATGTACAGTGTAAAATAAACTAGATCGGATCGGCACGGCTGCAGCGACTTTGTCTCTTTGTTCATGTATTAGGCCTAGCGATTCTGTTGAAGGATTTAAAACAAGAATATAAAGCCATGCTCCATGTCGCCTTCGAGGTCGACGAGCGTCGTCAATTACACCCCCCAGTTCCACAAGCAATCAAAATCTCACCCATGTTCTGTCCACAGCCCATGCGACCAAACTCCAGCTCCGACCAGGATATCATTAACCTTCACTCAAACCATTTCATCGCCCCTAGGTCTCACGGTATGAGCAACGGGGACCCCAGCTCCATATCCGGTGCCCGCGGGTACTTCCTTTCGCGTACCATTCCAGCTTCTCCTCTCACCGCTCGGATTTCCACCGGGCGTGTTCCACCCCCAGTCGGCCCTCCTAGTGAACGTCGCACCCGCCAGCTCATGGCCAGACATAAAGTCGAACGCGACCCCCCGGTTGAGCGGAATGTGGTTCCAACGCCAGTCCCAAACACTCGCATACACCATGCGGTATGCCGAGAAAGCCATGACCGTGCCGATAATTCCTCCCGCCAGGATGTCGTGAAAGTGGTGGAACTCATCGATAGTGAGCGCGCCAGCGATGAGCGTCGCGCCGAGAACGGGTGCATACACGGCCGCGAGCTTCCACATAGCGGGGTGGTAGTTGGAGAACACCTTGAGCTTGCCATTCAGGTACAGCGACAGGAAGACGAAGCCGGCGAATGCAGCCGTCGAATGTCCGCTGGGCATGCTCTCAAGAGAGTCGTTGATCTCCTTTTCGTCACCGGTGCAGATCTCCCGCGTGTAGAAAATGCCGTTGAAGCCTTTGCCGTTGAGGCCTGCGCCAAACGCACCAGGCGCGTTGGACACGAGCGACAGGTCTGGCTTGCAGACATCGAGGAAGTGAGGACGCAGGCCCCCGATAAGCCATTTGATGAAGACCTGGAAGACGGCGGCGGTAATGAGACTGTACAGCAGGCCGACAATGGCATTGTTGACGTCCCAGAAGGAGCGGATGCGGATCTGGCAGAACAGAATGACGGCGATGGGGATCATGGCGGCAAGGAAGGCGGCCAGCCAGATGGGGATGATCTCCTTACGCAACGGGTATGCCACCGAAGGCCACACGACCTCGCCGTCGGAGAAGGTCACGGGGAACGAGCGCGTAGGGGCCGGTTTCGCCATGTAGACGCCGAGACCAACAGCGCCGAGGACGATCATGGTGAGGATGTCGAGGCCGGTGACCTTGAGCCACTGGCCAAAGGTGGGCCGGGAGGCCATCGAGTAGGGCTCCGTGCCACGATTGCGACGGGCGCGGCGGGGGGAGACAGCCGGGGCCGGCGTGTTGCGTGCGCGGCGACTGAAGAAGCCCATAATGTCTGCTGCCGCCAAATAAAACCGACGTGGGGAGAATGAGGTGACAAGTCTGCGTCGTTCCTGCGATATGCAGGCTTGGCAGGGGAACTGGCCGAAGGTGGCGAGTTGATGAGCTTGGCGATGACAAGGACTGGGGAGGAATATCCAAACTATTCAGGCACTGGGCCGTTCGGGTCTCTTAAAGACCGCTTGTGCCCGACGCTCCTGCCACCGCGTCAGTGGTGTTGCTGTTCACTGACGTCACTGCAGCCCCAAGCGGCACGGACACCGTCTGCCACAAACACGCCAGCAACCTGGAACACGCCTTCTGTGGAGCTGCCGGCTTTCAAAACGGCAAGACGGCCGCTTGGAAGGTCCAGACATCGAACCAAAAATTGGGCTGTCACTGTCGCATGTGTTTTGGAGTCATCGTTAACCAGTCAGAACCCCTGGCCTGGGCGCCCATGACATCACCCAGCCACAAAGCTTGGCCAACTTGGCACGAACCCTGCAAGACCTTCAATGCGGCGTCGATCGGCGGCCGCATTGTCGATAAACTGCCCCTAGATACAAATTCAATCTTCCTCTTTGGTTCTGGAGCGTTGCACTCTATTTGGGGGCCGCCGGACTTCCATGGTTGCGAACACTCGCCGCTGTCAAATCTCGGGCCGGACAGGTACAGTCGCCGTCGGATGACGACTGCGGGCGCTGCCACATGCAAAAGCCAAATGCCGGCACCCCGCTCGATCTTGATTTGCACGGGCGGATTGCTCCGAAGACGCCTTCCGAGAGGCAGGCACGACAGGTTGGTTGGTACCAGACCCGACCTATAAGGACGGGCATTTCCCTCCGCTTGCAACCAAGCAGCTCGCTCAGCCCTCGACGCGCTTTCCGCGACATGGGGACTTTCTGAGAGCTCGCCCATCGCAAAGATGCAAGTGCATCGATCTGAGCGGAACGCTTTCCGCAGGATCCCAAAGGGAAGCCTCGCTTCCACCATGCTTGCACTGGCAGCTTTGTCCAACCCTAACTACCCCGCTTCAAGTGTTTGCGCAAAGCTTGAGTTTTGCGGCTCGATTGACAATGTTTTAGAACCACAGGACCGGACTTGAGGGACCAGTGTATTTCCTTGCGCGGTGAAGGAAGCGCAGAAGCTAAAATCTCTCAAGCGGGATGCTTCGTCTGGCAACCACTGCGTTCTCTTCAAGTTGTCGCGTGCCTGTTGTTCCTGCCATGTTGCTACCCGTTCGCTAGCACCCCGTTCGTCCAATGGATCCCGACACCCTCCATCTTGGCAGGCATGATTTCATGATGCCTCTACAACATTCCGATCGCATCCTCAACCATCGCAGTCATCGCCCAAGCAGCGGGGTAATTCCCCATTCCCAACGACGGCCCAGCCCGCTCCCGGCGTGACGGCTGTATCGACAAGAGTGGGGCCCGTCTTGCGTCATTTTCTCCATTTTCTGCTGGAACTCAGTTTCAAAGGCGCTTATCTGCAATCAAACCGCCAACTCGAAACTCAAACATGTTCTCACCAGTGTGCTATCTCAACGAGCGAGACATCCTCCCCGACGCCATGACCGCCCCGCTGAAAATCGGCTATGTGCCCGAGCACTTTTCGACGCCAATCTACTTCGCCAAGAAGTACTACGGCCTCGATGCCGAGCTGATCGCCTTCCCCTCCGGCACCGGCCACATGATCACCGCCCTGCGCGCCGGCGAAATCGACGTCGGCATCGGCCTCACCGAAGGCTGGGTGACCGGCCTAGGGAAACCCGCGGCAGAAATCGGCGACGGCGGCTACCGCCTAGTCGGCACCTACGTCGAGACCCCCCTCTGTATGCCCCCTCCCCTTTCCCTTCCCCCTTCCCTCTCCTTCCCTCACCAAAACGCTAACCCTCCCAGGCTGGGCCATCTCCACCGGCGCCTCCCGCCCCGAAATTACCTCCGTCGACGCCCTCCAGTGCTCCAAAATCGGCGTCTCCCGCATCGGCTCCGGCTCCTACGTAATGGGCTACGTCCTCGCCGAAGAGCGCGGCTGGCTCCTCCCCACCGCCGCCGCCGGCACCCCGCGCGAATCCGCCTCGCCGTACTCCGAATTCGTCGTCCTCAACACCTTTGAAAACCTCCGGCGCGCGGTCAACTCGGGTGAGGCCGACTTCTTCATGTGGGAGCACTTCACCAGCAAGCGGTACTACGACTCGGGGGAGATTCGCAATGTGGGCGAGATTTATACCCCTTGGAGCAGCTGGAAGGTGGTGGGGAGGACGGAGTTGGCGGGGACTGGAGAGGGGGGTATGGATGCGAGGGTGGAGGATGTGCTGGAGAAGCTGAACAGGGGGATTGAGCACTTCAATGCGAATCAGGAGGAGGCGGTGGAGTATATTAGCACGGAGCTGGATTATAGCGAGGCGGATGCGAGGGAGTGGCTGAAGACGGTGAGGTTTCCGGAGAGGACGCAGGGGGTCGATGTCAAGGTTGTGAAGAAGACGGTGGAGCTGTTGCAGAAGGCGGGGGTGTTGATTTTGGAGGTTGGGGTGAAGCCGGAGGATATGGTAGTTAAGAAGCGTTAGGAAGGCAGGTAGATGAATTCTAATGGTTGGTATCAACTCAAGATGCATGGTGCTGGGTGAAGATGTTGTGAGTTGAGATGTCCTTCGAGCTGCAGTCAGGTCGGGGCTTTGTAACCGGGCAACAAAGGGATATCAGAACTCCGAAATTAAAGGCCGGCCTCTGGGCTTTTGGTGTCTTCGCAGATTGGGAAGAGCAAGAGCCCTTCACTGATCAGACTCTGAGGATAGCTCAGCCACTCTTTATTTACCTCTCACTCACAACTAGTCGCAGCACCCGCGCTCCTTCCGTTGTCATTCCATTCAAGACGATTCTTCGTCCCAACCACCCTGGACTACTTAAGCTGCCTCCGAAGCACCACTTTCAACAGGTACCCTTGCATCTGGTTGAGCCATAACTCAACCAGATGCAAGGGTACCTATTTTTTGATTATTGCTTTTATGCAATTCCATTTCGAGAACCGCTCAATGCCGCCCCAAGTTCGGTCCGCTGCTAACGGCCCGGGAGTTGTCATTTTTGCGTTTTTGTTTCCTTTTTCTCACTTAGCACAATTATAATAATTGCTTGATTGACCTTGATGTTTTAGACATGACAATGAGGAAACTCAGAGAGCTGCCTGTGTGCTCCTACTCATGCTTGAAATTCCCAGTCGTGATCGCGGTCTGAAGTTGCTAGGTATTTAGACCTAATTCCAAGCGTCGCTTTCCAGGGATGGGATAACCTTGCATCTGATTAATCTGGTTTCGCCGTTGGCTTAATCAGACGCAAGGTTTCCTCATCTCTTTTTTGCTCTTCTATGCAAGTCCATTTCGGGAAGTCCCACCGCCCATCCTAGGTCCGGTTCGTCACTGTCGGATGCCATTTTCGTCTTTATTTTATTTTTCTCACCTGATGCAATTCTAGTTATCATCTCCTTGACCTAAAATGCGATAAAAGCGTCGATGAAGAGGCTTGGACAGGCCCCAACGTGGTCCTGCTTGTGCTGAACATTCCGGATACGTTATCGCGGTCTTAAGCTGCAGGGTAGGTATTTAGACCAAAAATCCAGCATAGATTCCCATCGGGTAGCCTTGCACCTGTTTGAGATGACAAATGGCTCAACCAGGTAGAAGGCTGCTCGATTTTCTTTTGGTCATCATACTATTCCATTTCGAGAAGTCCCAATACCCGCCCCAGGTTCGGTTCGTCACCATGGAGTTTCCCTTTTTTTGGAATTTCTTTTCTTTTAGTCGCCTGTTACAGTTTTTGCAATCTCGTGCCGGGCTGTGATGTGCTGGGCCGATAACGACAGCATTTGGAAGGCACATAGGTTGTCTTCATGTTTGAAGTCAATGCCCTTTCCGGTCGCGGTCTCAGCCTGCTACTTGGGACAAATTCCAAGCACAGCTTCCCGTCGGGTAGCCTTGCATCTGGTTGAGGTGACAAATGGCTCAACCAGGTGCAAGGTTGCTCGATTTTCTTTTTGCTCTCATTTATTCCTTTCCATTTCGGGAACTCCAGACACCCACGTGACCCACTCCCTCCCCGGATTCGAGCCGTCATTGCGGAGGTATTGCTTTTGTGGACTTGCTTGTTCTTCAGATTTGATCTCCTTCACCGCCCATTCGCATCGCACGATTCTGCATGCCCAGGTGATCTGCTGTTTCGTGTGCTGAATTGACAAGGACAGCAAACATGAGTGTTGGTGTTTACAGCTTTGTAGTCAACTGGAATCCTCCGGACAAGCATCACATCTAATCAGTCAAATTGATAATTCAACTCTTCATCCTGAAACCACACCTCGGACATCCATCTTTGTCATACAAAGCAATAGTATTCAATCTTCATGCCACTAAATTTTGAGAGAAAATTGAGTTTCAGATAGCGTTGAGAGAGTTCCGTGGCAACCTCTTCCACAAAACCTTGTCGGCTGAGATGCGGCATTTAAACTCTTTAAGATCCGTCCGTTTGTTCCCAGTGGAAAGTCAATTCGAAGATCGTCTGGGTTTTATACATCTTCTTTCAAAACTCATCTAGTCGACTATTCAGCTCCCGGCGTCGACGCTGTCAAATCCCAAGTCAAACCCAGAGCATTGCCAGCTTCTCTTTCTTTGCCGATGGATTTCCTGGACATGGAGTGCTTGCCCACCGTATGCCAACTGATCATTTGGCTCCTGGCAGTGGCCCTCTGCGGTGGTCTGTTCAGATTCCTCCTGGAATTGATATTGCGAGTCCTGGACCTATCGATGGAGAGCGCCCCTGTGTCACCGGCGGAATACTGGCCCTTCGAACTTGAGTCTCGGCCTCTCCCACCAGGGGATGACGGAACCGAACGGCGGCCACCCTGGGATAAGACGGTATCTTATTGGTAGTGGGGGTCTGCTTGTCTTGTCTGCCACGCAACTTGCGTGTCTGACTGTATCTGCTCGCAAGGCTCAGAGTAGGTGGGAGTCAGCCAGTGAGGCAATGAAACTCCCAAGGGCGAGTCAGTCTCCTCAGGCCGTGTTTGCATTTCGTCTTCCAACTCTTGTACAATCAAAACGACACTATGTATCTTATGGTACGTAGCTCAGGCTCTCCTCCCGTCTCTGGCAAATGGCACGACAGTTCCTGGCCCCGCTGCCTGTTCCCCGCTGACTATTTTCAGCCTGCCGGTCCCGAGCGTTTCCCATGAACGATGTATACAAGTTCTCAACTAGCTAGTTAAACCGGAATATATTGCTCTGCTACCCAACCTGCCCTCGAACAGCTCCTCAGAGTGTCACTCCCAAGTTGTCTCCAAGAACCACTCCAGTAGGTAGTCAGCGATTTGTCCAATTACTACCATCTCAAATCTTCATCTTCGTCCACCGGGCGCCAACCAGACACACAACCACTGCTAAGCTCGAGGCAATCCCCGTTCCCGGGTGGCTTGAGGCTCCAAATTCCTCGGGGGAGAGACATCGCCGGTACGCTTGACAATCCACCAACCAGAGACCTCTTAATCTCTACTCCCCTCCTCCCTTCTTACCCCCCCTCCCCCTCCTTCCTCCCCCCCTCTATCCCCTCCACCCCAGATCCCTTCTCCCCCTTCTCCACCTTCTCACCATTCTCACCCTTCCCCCCATCTGAGTCCACCCCTACCCCAACAGTCCACCGATCCGCCCGTTTCTTATACCTCGGCTGCTCCCGAAACGCGCCATGGATCTGATTCTGCGTGAACCCCGTCGCATTCTTGATCTGCTCGTAGGTCCATTTCGCGTATTTTTTGAGGGCGCGGATCTCAATGACCTCGTCGCGGGTGAGGGCGCGGGCTTTGGGGCGGCGGGGCTTGCTTGGTGCTGGTGTGTTTGCTGCGTTTGCTGCGTTTGCTGTGTTTGCTGTGTCTGTTTGGGTGGTGGGAACAGCGGGGGGGTCGGTTGTGATAGTGGTGGTTGTTTCGGAAGGGGGGTTTGTGGGGGATGTTGTTTTGCTGGCGGCGGGACTCATTTTGCAGGCGCAATTGATGCGTGATGGTGAAGCGGTGATGCGGATGTTGGTGCTGAGTTTGAGGTGGATCCGTTTGCAGGTCACGGTTGGGGAAGATCGGAGTTCGGTGGGTCGGCACGTGGGCACGTGAGCTGGACGCTATCACAAACCGGGATCGCACACCTAACCCATGTCGATAATGACCACAAATTGATGGCGTCGTGACAAGAATAAATCCGAATGCAATGCTAAAAGTACCGGTAGGACACAAATGATTGTAATGGGTATCGTGAGTCTCAGGTTTTGTCATTCCCTATGTCGTGCGAACCCAAACGCCAACGGCGCATCGCCTTACGCCAGATGCAACTCCGTTCCAGAAACGCAAACAGACATCATCTCCTCCCGCCCCGCCCGCCGCCCTGGCCTCCCATGCCTCCCATACCGCCCATCATGCCGCCCATCTGCTTCATCATGGCGTTCATATCCATCCCACCCATCCCTCCGGCGCCACCGCCGCCAAACATCTTCATCAAGCTGCCCATGTCCGGCATGCCACCGGCACCGCCAGCACCGCCCATGCTTTGCAATCGCTTCTGCATCGCCGCCATCTGTTGTGCCTTGTTGCCGCCTCCCATTTGTTGCTGGGCGCGCTGCATGTTCTTCATGTTCCCGCCCATCTTCTTGGCCATGCCAGCCATCATCCGCTGCTGCGTCAGCAGATCCTCCACCTCCCTGACTGTGGTCCCGGACCCCCTTGCTACACGCGTCATGCGCGTCGGCTGGTCGATGAACATCTTCCCGTCGCTGTCTAGCTCCTTGTCCGTCATGCTGTCGCAGATGTAGATCATCCTCTTCAGCTTCAGCGAGCCCTCCTCGTCGTCCATGTTCTGCATCATGTTGCTCATTCCGGGGATCATGCCGGCCATCTTGCTCAGCGGCCCCATCTTCATGATGTTTGACAGCTGGTCGCGCAGGTCGCGGATCGTAAAGATACCCTCGGTGATGTGCTTGATCGTGTCCTTCTGGTCCAGCTTCAGGCTCTGCACATGCTCCACCAGGCCGGCCATGTCGCCCATGCCCAGCAGCTTCGACACAAAGTTGCGCGGCACAAACTTCTCCAGGTCCAGCATGTGCTCACCGGTACCAATAAACACAATCGGTGTATGTGTTGCCGCAACGGCAGAGATCGCACCACCACCCGCCGCATGACCGTCCGTCTTGGTGATAATAATGGCTCCAAAGTCGGCCGCCTCCTTGAACGCCTTGGCCTGCGACTCGGCCTGCTGACCGATCGACGAATCGAGCACCATGATGGTCTCATCGGGCTTGATGGCCGTCTGGATGTCCACCATCTCCTGGAACAGCGCGCTCTCTTGTCTGTGTCGACCCGATGTATCCACGATGATGATCTCGAACCGCTCCTTCTTGAACTTCTCGACTCCGTCTCGTGCCACAACGGCGGGGTCGGTCTCGGTCAGGCTGCCATAGTACGGGATCTTCGCCTTGGTCGCGTTCTGCTTGAGCTGGTCGAAGGCGCCAGCGCGGAAGGTGTCGGCGCACACGAGACAGGCGCGGAAGCCGCGCGACTGGTAGTGTCGTGCGAGCTTGGTGCAGGTGGTGGTCTTTCCGGCGCCCTGCAGGCCGACAAACATTATGACGTTGGACTTACCCTTCTTGGGCTTGAAGGGGTCGGCATGGGGGTCGACGAGGCGGACGAGCTCGTCGTAGACGGATTTCTGGATGAGGCGCTTCTTGTTGACGGCGGGCGGTAGTTCTTTGAAGTTGACAGTCGTGCGGATGGATTTTCGGAGCTGGCCAACGAGGCGCACGTTGACGTCGGCTTCGAGGAGGGCGGCGCAGATCTCCTTGAGCATGGAGTCGAAGGCCTGGTCGGGAGTTGTCAGCAGGGGTCAATCGGCGACAAATCGGCTGGGGAGAGCCACCTTTTCATCGAGATTGGGCGCGCGCGTCAGATCGCTGACCGCGGCATTGATGCGGCGGCCGAGATCTTGGAGAACCATGGCTGGGGTGTAGCGGCGACGAGGCTGACGATGTGGTGCTGCTCAGCGCGTGAGCTAGGTGCTAGGTGTCTCTTGTCCACTGTCTAGGTCGAAGTTGATGGAAATGGAATGGTGGGGCGAGAACGGCTGCCCCGCAGCGGTGTGGCCAGAATCCGGATTCACAGGGGTGGCGGTGTGGGGTGCCAGCAGCTGACACCAGGTGGCAGCCTCCATTCGAGCCACTTCCAGGTGGCTCGGCTCGAGTTCAGACCAGAGCTGAGTTCGTTGAGTTAAACAATGTGGGCTTCCAGATTCTTTCAATTCAATCAGGGCATTCAATGCGACAACCTCAGCCTCCAGTTCCGGGCTGCTGTGCCGGCGGTATACATTCCATCACATCCGGGCTTTCACGGTAATTCAAGTGCACATCATAACACCAACCTCACTGCATCACGCCACCCTGCGGCTCTTACGTAAATCGCATCGCAGTGCGGGAGAACGGCAGAAGATACGATGATGCACAACACGAATGCCAAGTGCAGATGGGCTGCCATGGCAGTTGGCTTCCATTGGGCTCTTCAAAGACGCTGCGGCCCCTTTCGGCGCTAAAAATGCAGTGGCTCCGCTAGCACATAGAATGGGTGATTGAAAACCGGCCAGATTCAGTGACTTCTGTCACAGAATCCAGGCCTCGCGATAGCCTCCAATTGTGGTGATCTCACCACAATTGCTAGCGCCAGCCACCAGAAGAGTGGTGATATCACCACTCCAGCCAGCGATTCAGAAGGCCCACTGCAAGGAATTATATAGAGGCCTTCCACGGCTCAATTCAAAGAACAGAGCAATTCACTCCGTCGTTGAAGCCTTCGATTCCATTACGTGTCACAACTTCGCACCGGAAAAAACCCCCCTGGTCGTGACCTGGCAGGGGGGTTTTCTTTTTGCTCGCAACCACAGTAAAGGCTGCATATCTTATGCATGAGATAAAAATAGCGGGCTGAGGCCTTGCATTTCCCTCGAGCCTCATGTGGAAAAAACGTGGAGTCATGGAGCAAATCACTGCGCCTGGCCTCACACCATCACCGCCAACGCCACCGACGCCTCGCTCTCGGTTCTCTGCTCGCTCCCGTCTGTTTTGTGGCGCCTGACCACGTCATAATATCTGCGACGGTACCCACGGTTTTGGGATCGGCCAACGGGAATAGCGCGAGAACACCGCCGGCTCTCCGACCGTGTTCCACCATGCCAGGCCAAATACGTGTAAGGCGCCAGAATATCAGCCACACCCATTGTTCAGGAGTACTAATACTTCGTTCGCTGGGTCTAAAGTCCACAGGGCTCTTGACAATTTCTAGTCACCAAACCTCTTATAGTTCGTGATGCCCGTGGCACTGAGAATCTTTTATTACCGCTACATCTTGCACCAAGCTCTTCCAGATCCAAATTTTGAGCCTAGCAGACACAGACGCAAGATGATCACTCAAGCAAGACACGTAGGCAACTTGTATTTACAGGTCCAAGGCTTTAGGCGTAGGCCTACCTGACACTCCCCTCCCCTTCTAGCGACATCTCTATTTCCAAACTCAAATTCGCTTTCCAGCCTCCCAAAATCCCCACCTACCCGTCCCTCCCCTTAAAACTCAGTTCCTATCAGTATCCAAAGCACACTACTCGCATGCAACACTATTGCCCACGTCCTCGTCCACGTCGTCTTTTCCAGCCGCCGCGCCAGCGCCACATCGCCAGTCTCTTGGATGCGCAGCTGCAGCGGAATCTGCACCAAGAACGATGACACCCAAGATATCGTAAGCATCGCCAAGCCGAGCCACAGTCCAAACCGTAGATGCGAACCGCCGCTTGCGGCTGTCGGTGGCCGCACCACAAGATAGGCGTTGAAGATGGTCAGAGCGGTTTTGGGGACGACGTAGGTGTACAGCACGCCGTATCCGCTAACAGCCTGCAGCGCCTTGAGCTGTCGGGGTTCGTGGACCTGCAACCATCCGCGGAAGACGGCGGCGTGCTCTAGGACGCCGCCGCAGAGGCAGTAGGACGAGAGGAGGGCGTAGCTTGCGATGCTAAGCGGTAGGACGAGGGGGGCTGCCATTTTGACGGTTTTGGGAGATGGGTCGAAACGTGTGAGATGCACCGGAAAGTGTAGAGAGAGCAAATGGGCGGCGGGGATTGGTGATCCGGGGGAAGGAGAATCGAGTGGGCGATTTTTAATGTGCACAGTTAGCTGATGGGGTGCCCGTATTTATGTCGCCGGTTTTGCATTGGCGCCTCAAAGTCAGAATCTCGATCGATTCCTCCGGTGCGGGCGGCGGCTTTGCCCCATCCAGCAAAGTGGCCGAGACCGGGTGACTGCAAGCCGAGCATCAAAAGCTGCCGAGACGGCATCGGGTCGGCGCGGCCACATTGTTCGGCCCCTCGGTTTGCCCGTGCTCGGGCACTTGTCCTGTTTGGGAAAGAGCGCGCCGCCGAAACAGTCCGAAGGAGCGGCTCCGGCCACCGCGCAGTCAAATCCCAAGGCACACGTCGTCGGGCAAGTGAAATCAGAAAGTTTACAGCCTGCGTCCTGCGCCTTGTTCCAGAATGAAAAATACGGATATAAAGAGGGACCTCACCATGCTGGGCCACTGCACTGGTTATACTCCGCTCGCCACCATCTCTCACACACCAAGTCATTCATTCCTGTCCCCTCTATCCACCCTTCATCCAGACCACATCATCCCCACTTCAGCCCATGACTCTACGAACAATGAGGGCCTGGCGATACGCCAACGGCGCTACGGCCAAGACTCTTGTGGGCAAACTGGAAGACTCCATCGTTCTCGACGCCGCCGCGCCAAAGCCCGACACGTCGTCGCTAGCTGAGAACCAGCTTCTCATCCAGGTGCTGTCGGCCTCTCTCAACCCGGCTGACTACAAAATGCCCGAGTCCGACTGGTTTGGCCGAATGCTTGGTCTGGGGACCGAAGCACAGCCGGGACTGGACTTTAGCGGCCGCGTCGTTGGCAAGCATGTGCTAAACACAGCGTACAGCGAGGGCCAACGCGTCTTTGGCTCGCTACGCAAGGCGGCCAAGTACGGCACGCTCGGCGAATTCATCGTCGCCTCCACCTCGGAGCTCGCAGCCGTGCCAGATAAAATCAGTAACGACCAGGCGGCCGCGCTGGGCACCAGCGCTGGGATCGCCTACAAGTCTCTCCTCTCGGCCGGTATCAAGCCGGGATCGCATGTCTTCATCAATGGCGGCAGCGGCGGCGTCGGCACGTACTCGATCCAGTTTGCCAAGCTCATGGGCGCCCGGGTGACGACAACTACGTCGACCCCCAACGTTGACCTGGTGCGCAAGCTGGGGGCGGACGACATCATCGACTACAAGACAACAAACGTGCTAAACGAGCTTCGGCAAAAGGGACTGGTGTTTGATGCCGTGGTTGACAACGTTGGAACGCCCAAGGACCTGTACGATCAGTGTCATGGCTTCCTCAGGAGCGACGGGACTTATGTCCAGGTCGCTGCGAATCCAACGGCGCCGGCCACATGCGAAACACTGGCGACCCTGTCCAAGGCCTTTGTGATACCCGGTCGAAGAGCCTTTCGTTTCGCGACGGACAAGGGTGCTAGCAGCGACTACACGCTCATCGCGCAATGGGTCGCCGAGGGCAAGGTTGAGCCCGTCATCGGCCTATCGTTTGGCTTAGGCGATGTGAGGCGGGCGTACGCGGAGCTCCGCAAGGGAAGGTCAAGAGGTAAGATTGTTGTGCATGTATCGGAGGGAAAGAATGACGGGGTTTGAGGCGAGACGTACTAGTGTATAGATGTAGAAAGCGGCATTTGAAGCGAATCTAGCAAATATCATGTTTAGTTCCCAGAACGCGCATTTGTTAATGGAGCAAAAGCACGCAAGGTGGGGGCGTATTTGGGGGGGGCCGCATAGGCAGCTCCTTCCGCTGGGCCGGGCAAATGTTCGTCCGCCGAAACTCCTTGGGGGTGGTGCCACCAATAAAAGGCTGCCGGGATTGGCCGCTGACAATCCGCTGCTCCCGGGCCTCAATATCCCGCATCGTCAGCGCACAAACACATTGGCACGCGCCCATCCGCCATTGCATCCGCCTCCATTGCATCTGCACGAACGCCCGGAAGCCATGCCGGACAAAGCCTTGTTCACAATCAGCGACACAGTCAAATGCCAAGCATGCTTTTCTTGCCGTGAGCCCAAAGCCGCCCGAGGCGAGGCCGAACGAACCTCTACCCAGGCGACTAACATATCTGCTAATAGGAATGCGAAAACTCCGGTGTACCAAGCAGCCCGGAGGGTGCTTGCGCTGCACCGCTGAAGGCGTGGATTGCGTCTTCCCCTTTCGGAGAGCGATGGGTCGGCCCAAAAGCCACGGGCCAAGCGCGCTGGGGCAAGATGACAGTGAGCTAGCGTCATTATCGAACCCGGAGAGGTCTTCCGATTTCCAGAAGCCATCAAAGCTTCAAGATGGACCTGCTCTACACATCATGCGTCTTAGATCGCCGCCACCCGGGACGAGGCCGACAAATCCCGGACCAGGAGACGGACAGGTTCCGATGAACTGCCAGAACGCCAAACCGCCTTCCTGGACCGGGTTTGGGGCGGAAGCCTCGAATCTCCTAACGAGCATCAACTTTGGCGGTCAGGACTCCCTGCAACAAAGTCTCCGGTCGGAGAGTCCTCCTAAAACTTCAAGTCCAAAAAACCCGCGAGCCCAAGAAGTGACTTTCGGCTTAGGGGCGCTTTTTTGCTGTACCGAACGGCTCCTCGGCTGCGCAGACTCACTTTCGGCAATGCCCAATGACTTTTGGGGCGCGCTGCGGACTGCTCGACAGTCGTCTAGGACAGTCTACGAAGTACTCAAATGTCCGCAGTGCGGGGCCGCCTCAAGAGGAGCGTCCGAAGTGCCGCAAGCCGACCACTCCATGGGTTCGGTTCCCAGTGATCCTTCTCCCATTGCCGGCATCCTAGGAGCAATTGTATTCCCGTTGATCAGCGACGCATATGTCAAAGTCGCCGAACTTGTCAACAAGGAGGCCAGCACGGCGGTGCAAGGTCAGATTATCTTCGACCTCGAAAGCTGTGGCGGTCTCTGGGGTCCCCTGGGTGAAACCAGCATGAGATGTCAGGAATACTACAGCAACCTCGCCATCAATCCTGAATTGTGGAGAACAACCGTCAGAGCCCTATTAAGGACTGACTTGCACGGTTCCGACGTCCAGACGCCCAACGACACTGGAGGAACGTGTCTTTATCACCAGCCAGGGCTTTGCGATTTCATCGCGGACATCAAAGACGTGCTCGGCCGGCCGAACCTCGATCATGGACTGAAAGAGCCCGTCAAAGGTCTCCTAATGGAGCCGCAATCTGATTCAGCACGTATTTCTCAAGTGATAGAATTGTCTCAGCAGTCCCTTGACCGGTTGGCTTTGGCCTTGGCCTAGGTAGCGGTCACGATACAGCATACTAGTTCTAGGCTAATCGTGGCAGGATATGGCTCAATGTTGGAAGTAAACTCTATTCAGACCCACGTTTCACGGTCCTCCCCTATTGCCGGGTCCCCGCTGAATCTGATTCCGAGAAGTCCGCAGCACGCTCAAGTATCATGGTATTCACGGCGCCGCTGAGCCGAAATCAGCCGCCCGCTGATCGGCCCCCTGTACAGAACCCTAACCTTTATACCCGGTGAAATCCGCGAATATCTACGGCGCAGCTGGTGTGGCCGCCGTGCTTATTTTTGGTGTTCACCGATTCCGCGATATTAAGAGAGGATGCAAGAACCATGTGGAAGCACGGGGATTTGGCTCTGTGTATCATGGAAACCTTATCCAATTTCTGGGATACAGTGTTTCGTCCCGGGCAAGTAGTCTGCAGCACCAAGCCAGACTTTATCGCCCAGAAACTTTGGTAGATCATAGCGGTGACATGGGTTAGGGTTAGAGACCAAATTCTCATATTGGTTTTATTTCCAACTGAGCTGGCTGGACTACCACACAGTAATCTTCCTTGAAAATGGATCTCTAAAGCACATGGGTAAGTTGACAATCGTGCAAAAAAAAATCCCTCGCATTTTAGGTCACTTCCTTCCCTGGTGCTTTTCTCTCTTGCTTCCTCTTTGTCGCCCTGCACAATGCTCAGGGCGTCGATCCAGAGATGCTGGTAACCCAGGGCCTGTGTTATCTTAATGGTGTCGGGCAAAGGTAGCGGGCAGTTCAGAGAGCGCTAGATCGTCAGTTGTCATGTTTCCGAGGTTGGCCTTTGTGGTCTTGATAGTCCAGGGCGTCGGAGGGCCCAAGCAGTAGCTCAGCGCCACGAAGGGCAGCTCCTCTGCCTGCTCACCCAACTCAACCAGGCGTATTCGTTCTTCGTCAATCAAGAGCAGCTGCCGAGGCATGAGGTCAGTGAACGCTAGATCGCGAATAATGTACATGTTGTCGCTGGACCAAATGGTGCTGAGGCGCGCTCGCTTGTGGCATGATTCGTGATCTGCGAGACACGGCCGAAGGGTCTCCTTGCTAGGGAGTGGATTGAGGGGCCGAGGCTCCTGGCGATGGCGAGAATCGCGATCCTCCATAAGGGGTGGATTTCAAGCGAAGACCTGCTCACCGAATCGTTCTTTTCGGATTTGGTCTCGCACGCGAGATCCAGACAAGCATGAAATCGAGCGGATGGTGAGGAGACAGAAGAGGAAGATGCCCGATGCAAAACCCCACTTTAGGTAGGTTGGCGACTAGTCATAGAGAGAAGGCAGTGCGGATCGGCACCATTAGACTGGGGCTCGACTCTGTACTTTGCAATCGCCTCAACGCCCGGTTGCGCGATACTCTATGTCTTCTGTTCTTCTGGCTCTGGCTTCCAGCCAGAGCCTTCTTTATAAACTACTCTGCAGGATTCAGGAATCATCACTCTAATGGCTGAGGCTCACTGGTGTTCTAGCAGTGCCAGGCTTCCAGTTAGCTCTGCTGACTAGATAGCCAGGGACCCCATCTTTCGAACAGTTCTGGCTTTTAGCTAAAACCCCCTTCTTTCTAACACACCCCCTTAAATCCAACAGGGCTTGGATCTGGGTCTTATTATTCTGAATTGCAGTCCTTTTAATAACAGCTCCTGTAACACAATGGTAATGCATTCCACGCTTTTATAAAAGGGTTAAGGGTTTGATTCCTTCTAAGGGCTTCCGCATCTCGGTTCCATCACTCACCACTCGACAAACAGACTGAGCTCTACTCCTGAAAGGGGGGCTGATTAATTAGGCCGCTGCCGGTTTCCGTCCATAGACATAGCGTAGCTTCATATAGCTATGGGTCCTCCTACTGCGCAGGGCGCTTCGCATATCCCTAAGAAACACGGGATATTCATCTTGCGGCCACTCCAAGATCTTGTGCCATACGAGGTGAGTGTGACCTGCGATTCAATCTCCATCTCAGTGCGTATTCAGTCACGACGGATGTCATGCGAGTCTGGTGTTTGGGCCCCAAAAAGAGGGGGTGGGATTTCTCACCTTCTAAGTCGGCCTCCATCGCCACCATCGCGACGCACCCGACTTGCTTCAGCCGAGGGTCTCGAGCCCATCCACCAATAGGAATCTGTGTATGTAAATTAACCCGGGTCTCTACGCTTCAGTAGATACCGTCTGGATCAAACCTTCAGATTCACCACCGTGATGTCGGCAAACCCAGCCTCCTCGATCCCCTTACTCTGTAGGTCATCCGAGACGACGGTGAAGGAGCGAGATATCTTCCTGCTTGCCTCTCGGTACATCTCATTCCACTTGACTAGAACAGGATTAGCATCGAGGGTTCCGTCGTCGCTCTCGAAAATCGCGTCCACGTCGCCTGACTGGACCCAACCTCCAGGTTTGCAGCACCGGTAAGCCTGTCGAAACAGGGCGGCCCAGTCGGCGATGGCTCCGCTGAGTAAGCGCATGTGTACAAAGTTGAACGAGTCGTCCGCCCATGTCCAGGGAAGCGTGGCGTCATCGATTTCGAATTTTAGATTGGCGGGCACCCAGGACGGCTGCATGAGTGACAGCTCGGTGGCCGTCACTTGGCAGTCGGGATAGGCCTCGGCAAAGTCACTGACAGATTTTGGTCAGCGCACTGAGAGGAGAGAACGGAGGAACATTGAATGGATGGGGAGGAGGATTACATGGCCCAGATGCCTATTATAAACGAGAGTAAGTTCGAGGAGTCGATAAAACCGAGGACAAGGGGGGCTGCTGGAGTCTTACCGGTACCGGTACCTATATCAAGGACGGCCTGGAGAAAAGTTAGACGCCGTGGCGTGCTTGCATGTAGGGCTTCCCACCTTGACATCCCGCGGAATGGGTGCGAGGAAAAGATTGCCATGCAAGAGCACAGTGAGATGGAAGTGACTGGCCGCCAAATAAGTATTTGCGAAAATATCGTGTCAGATCGCGTAGGTATGGCTGACTTACGCAAGGTCAATGGACTCCTGCGATTGTTCGTCGTTTGGAGTGAAGTACTCGGTAGGAAACCGAGCGCTGTGGTACGTCCGGCCATTGATGGCCCGGTACTCCAGGATGCTGGGTGTAATGGATGCAGTCGAGCTCTCTCTAGTATTTGATTCCACCGTGAGTCGCTCATTGCTCCCTCTGAAGGGAAAGCTGCCCTCGGGATGCAGTTCTCAAATCGCTTACATACCTATCCTCGTCGTCCCCATGATCAGGTCCCTAGTGTAGATCCATGTCAGAAAGAGGACTTTGTCGGGTTTCACGGCGAGTCTGAGCGCGTAGAAATATCTCCATACCGCTGGGTTGGGCGCGGGTTCGATCTCGAACGATATCGACTCGGCGGCTGGAGTCATTGACGCAGTAGGCTGCTCGGGCATGATGACGAAATGGCTGGGCAGACTGGCTTGGGCTTTCGGATGTGGGGAGTGGGAGTAAAAGGCAACCGTAGGAACCAGGGAAAGCGAATGGTTAGGGCAAACGGATGAGACAAAAGAAAAAGCAACGATGACGGGTAAGGGTCAACACAAGCTGGGAAGCGGACCGTCAGTCAACATCTCCCCGACTTGATGCCCTCCAATGAACATGGGCTTTCTGCTGCGCGATGCGGGTCCCGCTGGACTGGATCAGGCTGGCTGCATGCGCACCTGCCGGGGATGTGGCATGTTCCGGCCCTGGGATGTCACTGAAATCCCTGGCTTCTCCCCACGTCTTGGCTCTCCTTGCCGACCATGCAATAGCCAGAACCGGCAAGGGGCCTCGTCTTGATACGAAGTCGCATCAAGAATTTCGTGGGGAGAAACTAGACATCTGATTTGGCCTGGTAGTCGACGCTCGGTGTGTTGGCGCGACCGGTCAACTGGCTTGAGCGCCAGTGGCGCTGTTGCGGTGCGTGTGCGCCCCCAGCAGAGATGGAGGCTTGGGATGGGACTCGGGCAGATCGATTTACGCACACAACACTTGTTTCCACGCGATAGGTGCATTATTCTGCCAAGAACGCCGCGAGTCGTCTAGCGTCCTCCACGGATGGGGAAGCAGACTAGTTCATCGCAGAATATTTTTGGGGGCTGCATGCCCTCTCGGTGTGTGGTGCTTGATGAGCATTCTGAGGGTGTGGAGACTTTCACCCTTTTTGGGTAGCGACAGGCTAATCTTTCAGCGAGGAGCTGCTCTCATGCCATGACTTGGAGGCGAATATTTGCTTTTGGGAACACGCAATGAACAGCGGCCTCGCTCAAGTAACCTACCATACAACAGTAAAGCACGGGGTTTGGCGATGGATTACCATTGCCCAGTCACGATTGACGGAATGATTCGGCTTTGCCTCTTACATCGTTCTTGCTGCTGTGACGACCGTCAGGGCCGAGATAATGCACATCGAAAATCCAGTCTCTGAGCAATTTCTGATTACTCATGGGCCAGATGACGTTGTGGATGGCGGAGTCGCACCGCGGCATGAGAAAAGGCGTGAACGGGACCCGTATCTTGATTCCTTCTCGGCTTTCTATGCGCCTCCAGTCTCAACCCTCGAAGGAATCGCCTCCTTTATATAAGATTCCTAGCACAACTCAAAGACATACCTTCGGGATGAACATGGACTTCTTCCCCTCCAATGTGTTAGTGGTCGCTGGCGTCCTAGCAGCTGTCGCCGACTGGCTAGCTCCTTGTTCTAGTCGACCAAACTGCGCAAACAGAACCAGGGAAGCTGATTTTGTGTCGGGCGATGATGATTGTTCAATCACTCCTGGCTTGGACTGTCCCCTCAAACCGTTTGCAACCAACTTCCGTCAAGGACCACCGGCAGGATGACGAAGCCCATCGTAGTGCAAATGCACGACCTTATCGAGTGAGCTCTTGAGACCACCACCGTCTCTTGGACCTGTTCGCAAACAGATTAGATGTGGCGTACAGTGCTGCTGCCACCCTTAAGAACGAACGAACACGCCGTAGTTTCACACGTCGACAGCCTCATGATCGGCGAGACATGCATTCGATATATGTGCGCATACCATTCTCTACCCCAAACAGGACATCCGTTCTTGGCCTTGGTCGCTGCATCGTGTGAGACTTGGTAGGCAACGGCCATGGCAGCAGACGAACGGCAACAAACTGGGGTTTCCACCGGGGCGCCAGTACCATCTCGGAGCGACTTCATTGGATGCCCTCCGACGCCTCTGGATGGCTTCTACTGTTACAAAACAAGAACAAAAATGTCGGCTCTGGCGTGACAAAGACGCCCCCAGGCCGGAGAAGTACCGTGTCTTGAAACAGCCATTTCACCAACCTAAAATCGACATCACGAATTTCCCTTTCCTTCTTCGGAACTGAGTAGTTGCCACCTTAGCCTGAGCCAGACTGAGCGAGGGGGTTACTGTTCTAGGCTGCCTCAGCTATAGTTATCACGGTCTAAAATGGCAGTGGAGTTACGAAGACCCAGTTTTGGGCCCTCGTACTATCGCCTAGCCGCGCTTTCCGTTACTCTAACGACAAAAGAAAAAGAAAGGTTCAATTTTTATACGTCGATAAACCATATATATTATATTCATAGCCCGAAAGTATTCCCATAGACCTTTCCAGTCTCTCTAAGCCCATTACGCTTAGGTCGTGTCAGAAAGAAGGGGGTTCAGAGGCCCTGGGCATCTAGTCAGCGGAGCTGACTGGATACCTGGCACTGCCAGTACGCCAGTGAGCCTCAGCCACCAGAGTGACGAAGCCTGAATCCTGCAGAATAG